>Ga0073904_10000004_pt1 | contig 105998 bp, 93 predicted proteins | sample KloWWTrecipitate_FD_66668 | JGI IMG/M metagenome (GOLD analysis project Ga0073904, IMG submission 66668) | Active sludge microbial communities from Klosterneuburg, Austria, studying microevolution and ecology of nitrifiers - Klosterneuburg... | ecosystem: Engineered > WWTP > Aerobic digester >... | reverse complement strand
GGAATGCCGTAACTACTGTGTTTGTTTCATCAGTCTTTAGTTTTCAAAGATCCGTTGACTGGTTAAATTATATTATATCAGAAATTGCAACGATACAGCAACGTCGCATAGATGCAACACTCATCGACTTGAATTCATATAATAAGTGCAACTTTTGAAATTAGCGGGAGAAGGGTAAGTTGAAGTAGATTTGACGCATCTTTTAACTGCAATCAAAAGGAGCATCAGATGAGCTATCGACAACTTACCCAGGAGCAAAGATACCAGATATGGGCTGCTCTAGGAACCGGAATGAAGAAGAGCGATATCGCGAGAGAGTTGAAGGTTGACAAGTCAACGATCACGCGCGAGATCAGGCGAAACAGCACACATCGAGGTTATCGGGCACCGTCGTCGATAATGATGACGAGAGAGAGACATCAGCGGAAGAGGAAGCACCGGATCGACGAGGCGACGTGGGCGAGGGTCGAGAAGCTGCTGAGGACCGAGTGGGCGCCGGAGCAGATACAGAGGCGGCTCAAGCTGGAAGGATTGCCGTCGGTGAGCCACGAAACTATCTATCTTTATGTCTATCAAAACAAACGGGAAGGCGGAGATCTCTACACTTGCCTGAGGCGGTACCACAAATACCGCAAGCGGAACCATAAGTATTACAAACGCGGGGGTTGGGACACACGGCGGCCGATCGCGACGCGACCCGAGATCGTCGAGACACGGTCGCGGTTCGGCGACTGGGAAGCCGATACCATCATCGGCCGGCGGCAAAGCGGGTCGATCATCTCGCTCGTCGAGAGACGATCCCGTTTCTGCCTACTGCAGAAGCTTGCCGACAGATCGCCCGACACCTTGGCCGAGGCCGCGTGTCAGATGCTCATGCCGCTAAAGGACAAGGTCTTGACGATCACTTCCGATAACGGTTTCGAGTTTCGCCGCCACGAATCCATCGCCCGGCGTCTGGATGCCGACTTCTTCTTCGCCGATCCGTACTCCTCCTGGCAAAGAGGCACTAATGAAAACACAAATGGCCTTGTCAGGCAGTACATCCCCAAAAAAACCGATTTCTCTTTACTCTCAGACGACCACATCACTCTCGTCAACCAACGTCTTAATAACCGTCCTCGTAAGTGCCTCGGCTTCCGAACACCCAACGAGGTCCCTAACAACCATTTTGTTGCACTTATCACTTGAATCTAAGAAAAATGAGTGACATTTCCCACCGCGAACAAATCGATTGACACCGACCGGCAACAGGTACAAAATGACGCTGTCGCCGCCTCGCCAAATCCCACGGACGGCGTACGGGCCAAAAGACATCACGCTTTCGCTCAATCGCATCGAAGTAGAAGGTCAATGTCCGGAGAAGTTTAATGAAAGATCCTAGTATCGAAATCCTGCACCGTATCACTGCATCGACACGGCAATCAGCTTCGCTCACACGATCGAGAAGTATGAATCCGAACAGAGAATCGCAATATCGCAATTGTGACCCCAATTTCCCTGCGATGCCGAATCTCTGTGAGCTTTTCAGCGAGTTTGGCTGGTTTTTCGAGCGAAGCCCGACCCATCAGAGTGATCCTCCGATGGCCATAGGCCGTTAGTAGAAAATGCTTGCAACTAAGACTATTTAATCTTATACTAGGAGTAGTTTAATGCTTCTCAAGTGGAGTAAATCGAATCTCCACAGCGAACAACATTAAGTCGTGCCTATTCCACAGTTGAGCATCAGTTAAACTAAGACCAACCTACCAGACTTTAGCCTAATTCTCAATTTCCATTCTGTTTCATAACAGCAAGGCAAAAACAAACATCTTTCCAAAAAAATAAGATTTTATGCAATCTACTAATTGCCCCAAATGCTCCTCAGACGACACGCAGTCCTTCGACATGGCTCACAAATCGGGCTCTAGTTCGGGACTCGTTATAGGCGTTGGCACAACCCACGGCAATCTGGGCGTTGGCGGCGGATACCAAAAGACAAAATCCGGCCTTGCAAAACAAACGGAACCGCCAAACGAAGATAGCGATGTCGGTTCCGGGATCGCGTTTATATTTATAGCGATCTTTATTTTTAACTTCGTTGGCAGTCCACTGTCTTTGCTTTTGGCTTGGGTTTTAGGTCGGGAGAATTGGGACCTAACTTCGTGGCTGGTGGGTATGTTCATCGGACTTGTGGCTGCCGTTACTTTCGTGGTTTTGGCGCGGAAATATAATGATAGCCAGAAAACCAAGGTGGCGGCCGCGTATAAAGTCGCTCTAATGAAATGGCAACACAGTTGGATATGTTTGCGATGCGGTAACACTTTCTACGTCCGCGATGGTGTGAAGGGGTGAAGGGAAAAAATACTAGTCAAGATCGAAAAAAGAGAAAGGGGTCATCTATGAAGTAACCCTTGAAGTCAAGCGCACGGGTATTATGGCATCTTTGGGATGCGGTTGGTGCGTTTGATCGGGTGACAAAAGAGAACAACCGGCGCCTCCGTTTTTAGTTAGATTCTTTTCAATCTCGCACCGCTGTAATTAGCGAATGCCATCATCTATTCGTGCACAGCTTCCGTGGAGCGGCTGGCTACATGAAACCTGATCGGCTCATTTCCGACTACTCGAAAATGGCTGGTCGTACCATCAGACACTCAGAGACTGCGGTCGTTCTAGTCAATATAGTCAATACAATTCCAGGTTCAAGTTATCAACATACGAGGTCGATCATAGTGTGTGGACGAGGAATTCCGGGGTGACGATGACCGGTGAGAAGAATCCGGCAGAGGTGTTGAATAGACGAAGGCGGGCTTGTTTGCGGACGTTGGCGATGTGGCCGAAATTCCAGGTCACCAGATAGTCCACCTTGTGAAAGGATGCGAGGGCGACGTGGAGGGCATCGGCGATGAACTTTCGATGAAAAATCCCTCGTTCGATATAGCCCTCGGCCAATATCGCGACCTCCTCAGCGATCTCGAGTTGCTCGAGTGGGCGGATCAGGCTGAGATAACCGGAGCGATGCGGTTCGGCAATGCGTTCGAACTCCCGTTGGACCAGAAGGGAACTGTAAACCTGATATTCGGAGAGCTCGTGCTCCCACCAACGAATGGTCAGATCGCGGCGAAACGGATCACCGTTGTCGAGATACGCTCCAGGCACCGAGGTTTCGAGATAGAGGCTGATCTTCATTGCAGAAAGAGCGGCTAATTGTCGGGGATGATCGATCTTAAGATTACCTTTGAATTACGAAAATCAAAGGTCATACGGTAGTTTTTGAGAAAATTACCGCCAAGTATGCCGGCTTGTTCAAATCCCGAAGCCTCATTAATGATATCAAGGTCGAGGGCGATAGCGGCAATCTGTTTTCGCGAATGAGGTCCGAATGTGACCTTGGGCAGCATAAAGCTTTGAACGTCTTCGGTCACACCGGCGGCTCCGATCACGCGAAGTTTTTCGTCGTTAGCAAATGGAACGATGCTTTGATTGTTGGCGACCTGGTCAGAGATCACGGATACGCTGGCACCCGTATCGATTATAAAATTGAGCGGTGATTCAATGCCCTCGACCATAACCTCGCCACTAAGGAAACCGCTTGAGGTCAGACGAAGCGGCAGCGAGAGCTCGTTGCCATCGAGGAAGTCACGCCGGTCGTCATCCCGCTTTGACAAGATAAATCGCTTGGTGCCGTAATCGACGGTCGTCAGGAATTTAGAGACCAGTGACAGGCCGAGATAGCCATCGACGGTTTGATTTGCGTTATGAAACGGCCGGATATAGACTGGGACGTTCCGCATCGCGATGTCGCCGATATCCAGTTTTTGCAAAAAGCCGTAGACGACCTCAAACTTACCGTCGCCGCCGATGCCTTTGGCGTGGCCGCCGCGGGTGATGGGCTTTATCTTGAGTAGAGCCGCAGTTTTGTCGGAGATCACGGTAATACCCGAACCGGTGTCGAGCACGAATCTGAGTGGCCGGGCCAGATCATTGACCCGAACCTCGAGTACCGGGCGATTGCCATCGAGTTCAAACCCGACATCTGTGGAGTCGCTGCCGACGCTGCGGTACAGACTGGATCGCTCTGAGAGAAAACGTAGAAATTCGATCAGGCTGACTATCCGCGCCCGTCTATCCTTATCGTTGATCGACGAAACATTTAGGAAATGTCGAAAAGCATCGGCGGCCTCGGTATATCGTTCGGCTCGAGACGATACCTGAGCAAGGGCAAACAGATGGTCAGGTTCGTCGGGTGCCTGGTATGTCGCCTCGTTAAGGTTGGCAAGACTCTCGCTAATACGATTTTCGTAAAAGTCGATCATACCGTATCCCGCCCAAGCCAAATGTTGCCTCCGATCGAGACGAATGGCGTTAAAAAAGAGAGCTCGAGCTTCCCTAAATCGGCCGCCGATCAGCAAAATATTGCCGAGCACGGCAAATGCTCTGGCATTGGCCGGTTCCGCCTCGGCAACCGGAAACGCTAGATTATATGCCTCGGTCAAGCGTCTGCGTTTAGTGAGTAGAAACGCGAGTTCGACCTTAGCCGCTGAATTGGCAGGATTGAGGACGAGGACTTGCCGCAAGATGGATTCGGCGGCGACCAGCGACTCACCGCGGGTGAGTTTTACGGCCTTTCGTATCAGCTTGCGGACCTCATTCGGCCCGGTATCGGTCGATTGGGCCGCCGCACGGATCGAAATGCCGGAAACGGTCAGTACCAGCATCAGCAGCCCGAAAGCGCGAGTCAATCGAACCGCTGTGCGGGATCGTTTAGGTCGTCTGGCGTCGCAATTCATAGGGCGTTAATCGGGGCGTTACTTCGGCCGTCGATGCTCGAACGTATCATTTTAAGATGACGCCGGTTTTCATTGACCAGAGTACAAGGTCGAGTTCATCAAAATCGATGCCCAGTTCGAGCGTGATCTGTTTTAGCTTTTCTTCGACCATTAGATACTTCGAACGCGTATTTGGTGGCTTAGGGTCATCAATTATTTTCAGTTCGAAAAGGCTGTTGAGAACGTGCTTATCGAGAATGGCATAGCCGCGATAGCCTATATTTCGTAAGAAATGGCTCGCCTCCTTGTACCCGAGGCCCTTGATGCCCTTTTCGCGAACGAGCCAATCGCGTCTTTCGAGCGGCTGGTCGAAACTCTGTAGCTTAGACCGCAGACGCATTTGGCAATGCTCTTGCAGAAACGATCGCGATGCGACGATGTATTTCGAGCGAGCATTCGGATAGCGGTGCGATCCGACCAGGGCGTCAGCGAGTTCGGGCTGTTCGCCGGTCATCAGCAGATGGCGGACCGCCGCGAGCGACCGAATTCCCATTCGAGCAGAGCAACCTCCCGTAAAAAAACAGAAGACCATCTCGGCCCACAGATCTTCGTCGCTGCCGAACTCACCAATGGCCGAAAACTCCGCCAATTTGGCGGTGATCTCATTGCTACGCTCGGCGTGAGCGGTGCGGATCGAGGCGAATGTTAAAGGAATCTTTACGCGAGTCACGGTGATGTACTTAATAATAGGAAGCCTTACGAAGAGGTGTCAATGTGCTCGGGCACGGTAGCGACTAGTATTTGGAATCGCCGCCAATTACTGAAAATGCAGCCCAATAATAAGGTGACGAATACTTGCCGCCATTTGACGCGGCAAGACTAAGTTGGGCTTGACGAAGTGCGTCAGCGGACTTCATCCCGCCGGAACGCCGATCTTTATGAAAGCTCTTCATCAATATCGACGTCGCATCCGAATCGACCGTCCACTGGCTTGCGATCACTACCGGAACGCCGGCGGCGAGAAATGTGCGCGAAATGCCGACCATTCCTTCGCCGTCAAAATATTTATCGAGACCGGTCCGGCACGCCGACAGCACCACGAGGCGAAGCCCGCCGAGATCCTGGCCGGCCAGTTCGGCATTGGTGAGAATATTAGCGGCGGACGAGTTGTCTTGTTTGGCAAGCAGTAAGAATGATGACTCGGGCTCGCGGTCGACGACTACGTAATGGCCGGCAAAATGCAGTACATCTGCCTGGCCGATCAATTTTAATACATCCGGTTTGACGGCACTCGAACCTGTCAGAACATCTCCGGACCCGTATTGTCCGCGGATATTCAGTGCTTCGTCCGCCGCCGCGGGCAGCACCGTGAGTTCGGGAAACGTCGAGCGATCAAACGCCGGATCTCCGATGGCGAGGATCGTCTCGCTCGTCTTCGGCGACCCAGTCGCGCTGAGCGAACACAGGATAAATACCGACGCACTCGGCGAATACACGAGCGTATGCGATGCGATCAAAGGTTCGTTTCGTTCGTTTAACAGGGAAGCAAACGGCAGATAGAACAAGAATTTGTTTGGCACGACCGCGATGTCGAGTGCGCGGTCCAGTTTGTCGCTTACGGGCCGGATCAAAAGGTCAAATAGCTCACGCGAGAGTGAATTTACGAGCGTGAGGTCGGCATCAGGACTCTTAAGTGCGGCATAGTATCGCCCCACCTTGTCGCGAAGTGAGGACGACGCGATATTGATCGGCGTCACGGATACGTCACGCTTTGAGATCAACCAGACAAGGGTACGATCCATCAGTACCGAAAATTTTAGAATTTGAGTATCGGCGGGCATTTTGTCACGGATCTCGTCGATCGTAAGAGGCCGCGGGGCGACATCGTTTTTTGCAGCAAGCCGTCGATACAAGGTTCGGGATGCCGATGACTCACTGAAGGTAAAAGCCTTACCGAGTTCGCCTTTTTCAAATTCACGCTCGAGTGCGAGGTCGTAGATAGTAATACCGTCGTCGAGAAACGACGCTCGCTCGGACTCTTCGGAGATCTTGTCCTGGTAGTCCTCGGTCAGTTTGATCGTCAGCGGCAGTAAACGGTCGAGTTCGGCGTTGTCGCCGAGTTCTTTGAGGCCGCTCAGGACACCCTTTTCGGCCACGTATTGGTAATACGGCATCGCCAAGTCGTCATATAGGGTATCTGCTTGTCGATATAGATCGGTCGAGCCTTGCAAATCGCCGCCAGAGCGCTCGAGTCGGGCCATTTGGAGGTATGAGAGTGCCGTCATTTTATTTCGCGACACTTCGTCAGCGAACGCTCGGGACTCAGAAAGTGCTGTATCGAAATATTGTTTTGCCGTGGCTGGGTCGCCGCCGTTGAGGTACGCAGTTCCAGCTTTATTTCGTGAAATTACCGTCAACATTGGATCATTGACGCTTTTGGCGAGTATTAGAGCGTCTTCGGCCGCGTTTCGGGCAGATGTCGTGAGTCCGGCCGCGAGATATACATCAGAGCCACCCAGACTCAGGCGGCAACGCTGACGGGAACTGGAATAGCCCGAATTCGAGATCTCAAACGCCCTGACGAGCCCATCAATTGCTAAATTATGTTGTCCCAAGAATGAGCTGTCGCCGGCCGACTCCAGCAGATTACGCTGCATTCCGTATCGGTCACCGATCTGCTCGGCCAATGAAAATGCCCGTCGGTAGATAAGTTTGGATATTGAGTGTTGCCGCAGATTTCGTTGAGCACCGGCCAGCCAATACAAGGCTGTCATTTCGAGCCATCGGTAGTTGGCCGTTCGGGCAAATTCAACGACCTTGTCCACGGTATCAAGGCCTGTTTGTACTTCGCCCAAATTGATCTGACAGTAGCCTTCGAAATACTTACTTAGATTGCCTTCCCAGATGTCGCCGTTTTTTTCGAAGATCCGGCGAGCATTCGCAAATTCGGCAAGGGCGAGCTTGTAGTCTCCGGCGATACACAGGGCATAGCCTTTCAGAACCGAGGCCTGAGCATCGCGGAGGTCATTAAATGACCGCGGGTCGAGCTTGCGATAAAAGGCCGCGATCTCCGCGGCAAACTTATCACCGATCCGCTCTGATTCGAGGCGTCCGGCAAGGTCGAGTGCATTTAAGATCGCCGGACGCTTGTCCTCAGGCGACGTAATAAACGTCATCGCCAAAAGCTGTGGGATGTATTTCCTGGAGATCAGCTCACGATTGCCGGCCAATATTGTAAATGCCTTTTCGTCGTCACCGTCGGCCGCCGAACGCAGAAAACCGGCCAGAATGTCGTCGGCCGGTGTCTCGGTAGCACTTAATGTGTTCAGCTTCTCAAGGTGTTGCCTCGCCTCTTCGGCCCAACGTGATGAATCATCGAATGACAAGTATTCAAGCCATGCGGCCTTGGCTTGTTCGTTGAGTAACATTTCCTGCAAGCAGAGAGCGCGGTTGAATCTCGCTTCGAGCATCGAGGGCATTATTGCGATCGCGGTCTCGAGGTGGGATAGGGCGGCGTCAAAATTTTCGGCGCTTTTTGAGCGGTCGCCTGATGAGCGGTCAATTCGGGCAAGTTCAAGCAGTGACGCACCCCAGTCGGAGTGGATCCGCGCGTCTTTCGGTGCGGACTTTGCTGCCCGAGCAAATAGCTCATTAGCCTGTTCAAACTTTCGTTGGGTCAATAGGAATTTGCCGAGTGCCGCCTGTGATGCGGTGTCGTCAGTTTCGCCTGCGGCAAGCGTCAATAATTTTTCGGCACGGTCACGAGCGGCGGGATCTACGTCACCGCCATTGCCTCGCGTCGTGCGCCACGGCGAATATTGAAATCCACTGATACGAGCCTCGATCGGGCGCTCGCCGGCATAAGCCTCCCGGAGTTGGGCTAAGCCGACATCGACGTTTGAACGATAGATCACAAGCCGCCAAAAACCGTATACACTCGACGCTATAAGAATGATCGCAAAACCGTAACCGATCAACGGATTTGAAAATAGTGTTTGAAATGGGAATCGAGCCTTCGTGACCTGATTCTCGGATACCGCATCCGGCGTGGCCCTGGCGCGTGCTGCGGAGAGCAATCCGGTGATAGTACGAAGTTGATGTCGGCGGTGATCCGTCGTTAGGAAATGTGTCTCAAATGAATGGCGCTGTTGGTCAGTTAACTCGTCGTCGAGATATTGTTCGATTATCTGATCCTCGGCCAACGAAACGGACTCAGCAAAATCGTCATCGGTCAGATACCGTTCTTCGATCGTGCCTAACTGCTCCGGATCCGATACGTCACCGAGCAGGTAGTCTCTAATTTCGAGGTCAATGGCCATAAAACTGTTCTCTATATTCTATATGTTGTTTAATCGATATTCCTTTCAAACGCGGCTTAGCGACCTAGACAATTCTTAATACATTCTCCGACAACCCGTCTGATCCGAAATGCCCGAATATGAAGTGCACTTTGTGAAATGCCGATCTTCTGAGCAAGCTCTACCCGATGCTTTGCCTTTGCCGAACTGCTTTCATAACTGTAATACGCGATGAGCAGTTCTCGATTCTGCTTCGGGATATTGGCAAGACAACTGTTCAAGCAATCGTGATCTGTTTCCAAGCTCTCAGCATCAACACGGGCGGGCGGCGGCATCGGTAGCGTTTGTCTTGATTGTTTGCGACGCCACTCCAACAATACCAATTTCGCAACGCCGTAAAAGTAGAGTGTGGGGTCACCGATATAATTTCCCACGATCTTCGGCATTTTTGCCGTGACGCGGTCGATACTTTCGTTAGCCAGTGACTCTGCATCTGTGCACCCTCGGAACTGCAAGATATTGATAAGGCGAAGGCGGATCTGCTCGTAGCGATGGACGGCAACTTCCTCATCCGGATCCAGCCATTCCAGAAGAAGCTTGAAATTCTGAGGGGTTATCGCACTATCGTTCGGCATAAGGAAGAAAAGCAACAGCGATATGAAGCCACTGACATGGTGTCGTCAATTGAATTCAGGTCCGTCGAAGTTTTATTCGTGGAAGACCTCGTCCTGCTGACTCATCGTCGGTGCCGGCAAGGCTCACCTCGCTTTTCAAAATCAAGACAATATTAGTCAAGCAAATGAACCGCGTCAAGGCAGACAAAACATACGCGGTAAGAAAGTTACGTGAGATTCAAAGGCCTTCTGACAAACGTTTGACGGTTTCAGAAAGCCTTTACATAACAGCCATCAAAATAGCTTCTACTTCGGCTATGGGGCGAGAGTCGCATCAAGATTCTTCCCAATGCTTTTGAGGTGCTCTACGATCTTGTCGATCAGCCATTTTGGGGTTGACGCTCCGGCCGTAACGCCGACGCGCTCGACGCCAAGCAGGTCATCCGGATCGATCTCGGCCTCGGTTTCAATTAGAAAGCTCCGGTCACACTGCTCTTTGCAAACCGCGAGCAGCTTTACGCTATTCGAAGAGTGGCGTCCGCCGATAATGTAAAAGGCATCGACCATACCGGCGAGAGCACGGGCCGCATCCTGGCGATCACGCGTCGCCGAACAGATGGTGTTAATGATCTGAACTTCATCGACCGTCTTAGTCCTTATGGCTTCGGCGGCCTCAAAAAACGTTTTGGACTTAATAGTTGTTTGCGAAACTACCAACGGACGCCGTAATTGGGGCAGTTGGTCGATCTCGGTCTCATCACGAATAATAAATGCGTGATCGGGTGCATAACCCCTAACGCCGATCATCTCGGGATGGTCGGGACTGCCGATGATGACAACGTGGCGATCTTCGGCGGCGGCGCGTGCTGCGAGTTTCTGGACACGGGTTACAAAGGGGCAGGTCGCGTCCACGACCTTAGCCGCTTTTTCCTCAAGAGCCCGCTGCACCTCGGGGGTTACGCCGTGAGCTCGTATGACTGCGGTCTCATTTCTCTGGATCTGGATCGGTTCACTGATGGTGAGCACGCCCTCGTGAGCGAGTCGCTGCATCTCCTGTTCATTGTGGATCAGCGGGCCGAGTGCACGCACGGTCTCTCCGTCGTGTATAGCCTCCTCGACCATCTCGACAGCACGTTCGACACCGAAACAGAATCCGTATTCATTTGCCAATAAAACTTCCATATAAGACGATCTCGAGCGTGATCTTGCTCCAGCCAAACTCCTAATACCCTAAATTTTAGCAAATCAACATTTATTGTGAAACTATGATCCTGATAACAGCAACTTCGCGGGTCAGCGAATCGGTTCGCGGAGAACGATCTCAGCGGCTTCGCGGGCGGTGGCGGCGGCTACGGAGTTGGCTGCGGAGAGTCCGGCGATCTGTCGTAGAGCTTCGCCGGTACGCGAGAGCAGTCGGACCAGATCTCCTTCTTCGGCTTTGGTCCGCGATGTTAGTTCATCCCAGGACATTTCTTTGGCCCATCGTTCGGCTGCGGCTGCGGCTGAGTAGTTTAGCTCTTCGACGGGTTCGATGTGATGCTTCCATTCGACCCCTGAAATGTCGTAGACCACATCCTCAAAATTGCCCAATGCGTACGCCAGACTGCCCGAGACCCGACCGGCTCCAAAGTCCCGATCCGCGTCGGCCGCGATCGATGCGACGAGTCCGGCAATTTCCGACGGCTTGAGTTCGTCAAGCATTCCTCTACGAAACGCCTCACCGATAAGGAGCGGCCGATCCACGCGGAGATCTGCGAGCCATTTGCCACTCGGTGTCACTTTTTCACCCTCAAAATCAAGGTATCCGTAATGATCAAGTACCTGCGCCCGGCGTTCAAATGGCCGCCAGATCCTTTCAGCCAGATCGGGCGAGGTGCCCGTTCCGCGAAAAGCAAAGCTCTTGGAAGCAATGTCCTTGACCTGTGCGAAATTTCCAAATGCATCGAGCAGGTTCAGCAGACTGGTGTAGGTGGCGCGAAACTGGCTCTCGAGCGGGTCCGGTTTTGCCTTAAGCAATTCGGCGATCTTTCGCAAATTCTGAAACTGGCCGGGAGCAAGGACGACAAAGCCGACGTTGTCACGGCCGCGACGTCCGGCACGACCCGTCATTTGCTGGAGTTCGCTGGCTGTTAGCGGTCGCCAACCGTTATTACCGCGAGCATCGGCGTTACTCATCACGACCGCCCGAGCCGGGAAATCAACCCCGGCCGCAACCGTTGACGTTGCAAAGATCGCATTCAACAGTCCGGCTGACATCATCTTTTCGACCAGGAGTTTCCAAGCCGGAATGTGTCCCGCGTGATGGGCGGCGACGCCGGAATGGACGAGGATCTTTCGGTGCTTGTGGCCGCGGATCTCCGGACTTGCCTCGGCATAACGGTCAAACATCAATTGCCGCTCAGCCTGCTTTTCCGGCTCTTGCGGCTGTGATCTGTCGAGCGATATTTCTGATGCCGCCTCATCGCAACCTCTGCGGGTCGGTATAAAGACGATCGCCGGCAAAAGGTCGTATCGGCGAAGCGACGCGATCAATTTTGGTGGGGAAATGTTTTGCCGGGCAACGTCCATTCTAGCAATTATAACGGAGTTTAGGTCTGAGCGCGTTTCGTGGTGACCAAAAAACCACCTCATTTGATATAATTTGCGGCATTCGATCTATTCAGATAATCAATGCTAAACGGTAGGAAGATCATCGTCGTGATGCCCGCGTACAACGCCGCGAAAACGCTGGCGAAGACCGTGTCCGAAATACCTCGCGGCGTCGTCGACGAGATCTTGCTCGTAGATGACGCCAGTTCGGATGACACCGTAAAGATCGCCAGCAAACTAGGGCTTACGGTTTTTCAGCATGACGCCAATTTCGGTTATGGCCGCAATCAGAAGACCTGCTACGCCGAAGCGTTAATGCATAACGCGGACATTGTTGTGATGCTGCACCCGGATTATCAATATTCGCCCCAACTGATAGTGCCAATGGCATCGATGATCGCATACGGCGAATACGATGTAGTAATAGGCTCCAGAATTCTCGGAAAGGGGGCCCTCGAGGGCGGGATGCCGCTTTATAAGTTCATAGCCAATCGTCTCCTGACCTCCGTGCAGAATATTCTGATGAGCTACAAGCTTTCGGAATACCACACCGGTTTTCGCGCGTTTCGCCGCGAGGTGATCGAATCTCTGCCAATAGAGACTAATTCAGATGATTTTGTGTTTGATAATCAAATGCTCGCACAGGTTATCTATTGCGGCTTTAGAGTTGGCGAGATGTCGTGCCCGACCCGATATTTTTCTGAGGCTTCTTCGATTAATTTTTCACGAAGCGTGAGGTATGGGCTTGGCGTCTTGGCAACCTCGTTCAAGTTTCGTTTTCATAAAATGGGCTTGACGAAGTCGCGGATGTTTGCCGAAATGCAGTGTTTTGGTCGCTCCGAGTATTACTCCGAAGTGGAGCCAGAGCAAATCTCTAATGGTAAGGAACGCCTATCAAAATGAACAACGCAATGCGTAATTTTGTTTCCAAAAATAAGGAACTTTTCGTTCTGACCTTTGCCGGTTACGCTCTCGTCTACGCGAATTTGGGACAATCACAGATCCTGCAGGGCCTGCCGGAAGAGGGCGAATCTAATCTGGAAAAGGCGGTATTGATGAGCGGCGGAAACACTGACCCAGCGTTGTTTAGTTCTGTGTTGAGCAGTCTGGTCGATGCTTACCTGAAGGCGGGAAATCAATTGAAAGCGATTGAAAACATGAAGCGTCTAATTTATCTGCAGCCCGGTAATATAAAACTGCGTTTGAAATTTGCGGAGGAATTGATTACGTCCGCGCAGTTTCAGAATGCTGTAATCGAATTACAGAAAATACTTCAGCAAAATCAAAGTAATGCGGCCGCATGGAGTATGCTCGGGACAAGCTATCGCGGATCCGGGAAGTAGGATGAAGAGCTTGTCGCTTTTCAAACAGCTTTGAATCTACGCCCGGACTTTGTGGACGCTCAAGAAAATCTTATAAAAGTCGGTAACAAAAAGTAATATTTGAACGAGTCGGATGGCAAAGAAAAACTCGAAAATCAGTCGTCAGAACATCGATACTATTACGGAAACTAAGGTCGATTCAGCTGTGACGGGGATGACATCGAACAAGCGGTTCCTCTTTGTCGCGGGCGTTATCGCATTAGCCTGCCTCGTTATCTACTTTCGAACGATCTTTGCGGATTTCATCAATCTTGACGATGACGCGTATGTTTACGAAAACCCGTTTGTGCTGAACGGAATCGGCCTGAAGGGTCTGGGTTGGGCTCTCACCGCATTCCATTCGTCGAACTGGCATCCACTGACATGGATCTCACATCAGCTTGACGCGACGATATTCGGCTCGAATGCGGGCGGTCACCACATCGCGAACGTCCTGCTTCACACTGCTAACAGCCTGCTCATATTTGCACTTCTGAAGCGATTGACAGGGGCCTTTTGGCGAAGTGCTTTGGTTGCCGCGATATTTGCGGTTCATCCGGTTCACGTTGAGTCGGTTGCCTGGATTTCCGAAAGAAAGGATGTTCTCTCAACACTTTTCTGGCTGCTTTCAACTTTCTTTTACATTCGTTGGGTCAGCAACACCAAAGACCGTCGAACGTATATGGTCTCGCTCGCTCTATTCGTTGCGGGACTTGCAGCCAAGCCGATGGTCGTGACGCTTCCGTTTGTCTTTATGTTGCTCGATCTTTGGCCGTTGGGCCGGCTTAAGAGAATCGCACCCGCGACCCTTTGGCCGTTGGTCCGAGAGAAATTGCCGTTCTTTGCATTATCAAGTGCTTCGGCAATTATTACGATAATTGCCCAGAGAAGTTCAGGCGCAATCCAGTCGACTACTATCATTCCGATGTCGGATCGATTCGAAAATGCGATCGTGTCATACGTTCGGTATATAGGAATGATGTTCAATCCGACCGGACTTGCGGTGTGGTATCCGTTTGAAAGTAATTTGGGTGTATTAACTGTCGTGAGTTGTGCGATCCTGTTAATTGCGATCACAGCAGTTACTATTCATCAGTTTCGATCCCGAACATACTTATTTGTCGGTTGGTTCTGGTTTATCGGCACACTCGTTCCGGTAATTGGTATTTTACAGGTCGGCCGCCAAGCATTTGCCGATAGGTACACTTACATTCCTCACATTGGACTCTTGATCATTTTGGTTTGGCTTGGAAACGAGCTTTTTGAAAAGGTTCGGATCGATAGACGAGTCGCGGCGTTTGTTGTCGGCATTATCTTAACCGTACTTTCGGTCATGGCATTCATTCAGGTCTCATATTGGCGTAATAGCGAGACGATCTACTTGCGAACTTTGTCCGTGACACCAAAGAATTACCTGATCAAGAACAATTACTGCAATTATCTTGAAAAGAAGAATCGACTTGATGAAGCAGTGATCCAATGTCAGGCGGCGATTGCCGATGACAACTCGATACCGGACGCGTATAACAATCTTGGGACTGTGCGGATGAAGCAGAACAAACTGGATGAAGCTCGGACTGCGTTTCAACAGGCGGTTGAGATCAAGCCCGATTATGTATTCGCATTGACCAATCTAGCTTCCGTCTCGGCCAGTCTTGGCGACCTAGACGCTGCAGCTGTAGCGTTAAAAAAAGCTGTCGAGGCAGACAGCGGTGGATTCTTTGACAATGCCCGGCTTCAAGAAGCGTATTTTAGTCTTGGTGCGGCCGCGATGAAACAAAAACGCTATGATCGTTCCGCGGAATTCTTTCGGAAAGTGATCGATGCGGTTCCGGACAACGTTGATGCTCACCGAAATCTCGGACTTTCAATGCACATGCAAGGGCGGACGGCCGAGGGTGTACGCGAACTTGAGGACACAATTCGCAAGTACCCAAATTCCGCTGAGTCTTACAACACACTTGGACTAATTTTGGCCGATCGAGGGCAGAAACAGGAAGCTGCGGCCCTTTTTCAAAAAGCACTATCAATAAATCCCAATTTTGCACAGGCGCAGGCAAATCTAAGGAAAGTGTCTGAATAATGAACAATGGAGAAGGTGAAAATGAAACGACGTGAATTCTTAGGTATTTCCGCAATTGGCGGCATCAGCATATTTGCGGCTAACGTTAATAATCTGAACGCTGAAGCCTTGCCGGTCGAGATTCCGATCGAAGAAGCAACGGTCGCTGAACTGCAATCGGCGATGCAAAGCGGCAAGATTACGTCTGAATCGATAACGAAATGGTACTTGGCCAGGATCAAGGCGATCGACTCTAAGATCAATTCGATCATCGAACTGGACCCCGATGCGATCGCCAATGCCAGAAAGAGCGATAGGGCAAGACTGAAAAAGAGCGTTCTAGGTCCGCTTCACGGCATCCCGGTATTACTCAAGGATAATATTGACACTGCCGACAAGATGAAAACCACGGCCGGAAGCCTCGCGCTAACGGATGCTCCAACACCTGTCAAAGATGCGTCGATCGTGGCCCAACTTCGTGCCGCCGGAGCGATCATCCTAGGCAAGACAAACCTCAGCGAATGGGCAAACTTTCGCTCCAATCCGTCGATCAGCGGTTGGTCAGGACGTGGCGGACAGACTCGCAACCCGTATGTTCTGGATCGCAATCCGTGCGGATCATCGTCCGGTTCGGCGGCGGCGGTCGCGGGTAATTTGGCGGCCGTCGCGATCGGCACTGAGACGGACGGTTCGATAGTTTGTCCGTCGGCGATCTGCGGGATCGTCGGCCTCAAGCCAACGATCGGCCTGGTTTCTCGCAGCGGGATCATTCCCATCGCCATTTCGCAAGATACCGCCGGACCGATGACAAGAAGCGTCGCCGACGCGGCGGCGGTGCTGACGGTGATCAGTGCGATCGACCCGTCCGACCCGGCGATGCAGGGAAAGCGTGAAATGGTCGACTATACGGTGTTTCTGAAAGCCGACGGACTACGCGGTGCCCGTATCGGGGTCGTTCGCGATCTATGGGGCAAACGGTCAGATGTCGACGCGATCGCCGACGCCGCACTCGAAACTATAAAAAAGGCGGGGGCGACGCTCATCGACGTTAAATTTTCGGACGCGGGGAAGATCGGTGAGGCTGAGTTTACAGTCCTGCTGTATGAGTTTAAGGACGGCCTTCAAAAGTACCTTCGCGAACGGGGTTCCCGGCACAAAACGATGGAAGATCTGATCCGATTTAACAACGAGAATCGAGCGCGGGAAATGCCCTATTTTGATCAAAATATAATGGAAAAGGCGGCGAAAGTAGGTGCACTTACAGACAAAGCTTATCTGGACGCTCTTGAGACCTGCCGCAAATATGCTCGCATTGAGGGCATTGATAAGGTAATGGATGCGAACCGATTGGACGCGATATTTGCACCGGCAAACTCACCGTCCTGGATGATCGATACAGTAAACGGAGATTGTTTTGGCGAGGACGTAAGTAGTTCGACTCTGCCTGCTGTGGCGGGATACCCAAATATAACTGTGCCCGCGGGATTTGTGAAGGAATTACCGGTCGGAATTTCGTTATTCGGCCGTCCATTCTCCGAGGGGACGTTGATCAAATTAGCATATGCCTTTGAGCAAGCGACTAAGGCTCGCAGAAAGCCAAAATTCCTGGTTACCTATAAATAACCTCGGAAAGTAATGTGAAGTAACTCGAAAGTGTTCCGGTTCGACGAGGTGATCGGCGGTTTTACGCGGTCTTGACCCATCGGGTGTAGAGCAACTGCAAGCCATCGAGCAACAAGTCGCCATCGACGACATCGATCACGTCGAGTTGTGACGCAATGATATCTGCATTTCCGCCGGTGGCGATGACCTTTGCGTTGTCGCCGACCTCTGTCTTTATTCGACCGATCAAGCCTTCCGCGAGAGCGAGGTAGCCGTAAAAAATCCCCGAGCTGATAGCTCCTTCCGTTGTGGTTTGGATCACGCGTTCCGTTTGTTTGACGTCGATCTCGGGCAAACGAGCGGTCCCCAAGTGTAGGGCGTTTGCCATAGTTTTCATCCCGGGTGCGATGATCCCGCCAAGCAAATTACGATTGCCGTCAACAGCGTCAATGGTCAGAGCAGTGCCGAAACTACAGATGATGCAAGGCTCTGTGTAGTTTTCAACCGCTGAAAACGCATTCACCAAGCGGTCGGAGCCTGCCGCCTCCAGAGGGGTGTAGTTTATCGTCAAACCAAAGTCCAGATCGTTTTTGACCGAGATCGGGGTTACGGAATATTCACTACCCAAAAAACCGATCATCGCAGCGTCGGCATCCGGCACGACCGAACATATGATCGCCGCACTGATATTTCGGGGTAATCGCGGGCTTAAGACTGTAAATAGAGCTTCGGAGGTGGCGGTACGAATGGTCGGGATAGACAATTTGGACGTTAGTCGACCATCGTCGAAAATGCCAAATTTTGTGAAAGTATTACCGATGTCGACCGCGAGCAGCATATGGAAATTCAGAGAGTTGAATTGCCCTTGACGGAAATTGCCGTGTGAGCTTTACGGGCCGAACCCAGAGGAGCGACGAGCACGGCATCAACGGTTAAACGACCTAACCTTGTAGCGGCAGGCCGTCATAAATGACGTTCCAGCCATTTTTTCGGCTCGTGCGGAGGCTACGTGTAAACCACTCGACGGCCGCACTTGCATCGTCGTAGATCTGAACCGCCGGACGGTCTTCGCGAGGGTCGACCCGACAGATCGCGGCACCGGCTTGAGCCGTTTTGATGCAAAGCAGGGCGATCATATCGTTCTTTTGCATTACCGCGGTGCGGACCGACACTTCTTCGAAATCGTCTTCGAAATCGTCAAACTCTGCGAGTTCTTCGTCGAAGTCGTCATCAAAATCAAAATCGCCTTGTAGTTCAAATTCGTCGCTCATAAGACTGTTACTACAAACTACACTCTCCGGCATCAAAGTTCAATTCGTATTTAACTTCGGCGTGGTTTTTGACGATCATCTCCTCGGCCACTCGGTTTCCGGTACGGCGATCGATCAGCTCGCGCCATATCTCATTCTCACGATAGTTTTTTCCATCTTCTTTGGAAAAACGGTGACTCTTTTCAAAAACGTGATATGAGTATTGTGGCTCGCGGTCGGCAAATATCGCACCTTTCAAATGGTCGTCGGTGAGCCAAACGCGGATCTGAAAAGTAAGATCGGTCGGATTGAAAAAACGCAGGTCGATGTAGTTAAAAAAAACGCCAGCACCACTTCCGAAAGGTAGCACCCGATTTTCATCCGGAAATGGGTCAAAGCTGTGGTGGTGCCGCTCGACTACCTCAAGCGGTGTATGCAGAGCCATCCAATACAGCAGATTTGCCAACTGGCAAAGGCCACCGCCGACACCTCGTATCACTTCGCCGCGGGAAAGTTGCATTCCCTCGTGATAGCCTTTTTCGGCCGTGGCCTCGCCTAATCGCCGCCAAAACGAAAATGTTTGCCCCGGTTTGATCAAGATGCCGTCGATCGTCGGACACGCGATCTTCAGATTTTCAACCTTATTCTCTTGTAATTCCGGGTCGGAGTTGCCCAAACGGCGTCGTAGAAGCGACTGATGCTTTTTACAGCTAAACTTTAACTCCTCCGTAATGATCTCCGATGCAAATCGCCCGGATAACGGCAGGTCGGCCAAACGCCGGAAAAGACGCTTTTGCCTTATACGAGTCTTGTAAACGATCGGATGTATCTCTGCTAGTCTGCGTTTCATCTGGTACTCTGCCGGAAAAGTCAGGGCCGTTGATCAGCGGCCCGAAGCCGCGTCACGTCACCGCTCTGAATGATTCTAACCGAGCCGTCAGATGTTTTCACACGGAGTGCTCCGTTTTCTTCGAGTCCCGCAGTCTCGCCCTCAACAGTTTCGTTTGAGCAAATAACGCGAACGGGTTTTCCGGAGTAATATGTCGAGCGCCGCCGCCACTGAGAGATGATCTCGCCGGGACCACTTTGTGAGGCTAAAATGTCATAAAAATATCGTAAATATCGGGTTAGGGCCTCCGCCATCTCATCGGGCAGGATGCGCTTGCCGGCGATCTCCTCGACTGAAGTTGCTGATCCGGCGATCTCATCGGGGAAATTTCGTGAAGTGAGGTTTATGCCGATCCCGACCACGACCGCAAGGCCTATGGCCGTTTCAACGGTTTCCGCTAAGATCCCGCTGATCTTTAAGTCATTAACGAGTAGGTCGTTAACCCATTTGATGTCGGGCTTAATGCCGAATTCGAGCAATGTGTCGAACACCGCAACGCCGGTCATTAGTGTAATGAGCGGGATCGATGCGGGCGGTAATTTCGGCCTCAGGACGACGCTGAAGTATAGCCCGGAACCGGCCTCGGAGACCCACGTTCGGCCGTGACGCCCGCGGCCCGCCGTCTGGCGTTCGGCGATGATGCACAAGCCCTCGTCTGCCCCGCGATGGGCTTGCTCGGCGGCTTCGGAATTGGTCGACCCGATCGATTCATATCGGAGGATGGTGAAGTTCATCGCATTTGCCAAAGCGAGTCGCAATAGTAATTGCGGCTGTCAAAGAAATTACGTTTGACCGCAAACCCGCTCTCGGTTGCGAGATCGTCTATCATTCGGAGATTGTATTTCTGAGAGATCTCCATAAAGACCGCTTCCCACTGTTCAAACTCGAAAGCTCGGCCGAGTGCTGCGATCTCGACCGTTTGTTTTTCAAGGCTGATCAGGTACGAACGAGCAGAACCCTCTATCGGGTGATAATTGGCGTAGTGAGCAAATTTATCAGTATCAAATTTGCCGCCCAACTCACGATTGATGCGGTCAAGCAGATTTAAGTTGAACTCCGCTGTAATGCCCGCGGAGTCATCGTAGGCACTCACGATAACATTCGGATCTTTCTGAAGGTCAAATCCGATGAATAAAAGGTCGTTGCGATTCAATACACGATTAAGATCGCGGAAAAATCTGATCGACTCGTCACGGCTGAAGTTGCCGATGTTAGATCCCAGAAAAAGCACGACTTTTCGCCGCCCGCCACTGTCGCGAAGTGACTCAAGGATCGAAAAGTAATCACCGACGCGGGGATGCATTGCCAGTTGCGGGAACCGCGAACGGAACCTAGTCGTTATCGCCCCGATCGCTTCTCGCGAAATGTCGATCGGTGAGTATGTGATATCTTGCTTTTTTTGAAGGAAGCTCTCGATCAATATCTCGGTTTTTGTTCCATCACCGGCACCAAGCTCGATCAGATCAATCGGGTAGCCGCCATCCACAAACTCATCGTAAATGCCGTTCGACTGGTCGGTAAAGATCTCGATCTCACAATTTGTCAGATAATACTCAGGCAGCTTCATTATCTCCTGAAAAAGCAATGAGCCCCGGTCGTCGTAAAAGTATTTTGACGTAAGCGATTTTGGTGACGAAGAAAGGCCGGCGAGCACGTCGGCGGCGAAGTTCGATAATTCAGGTGTTGGTGAGGATCGCATCAATGTTGGACGTTGAAATAAAACCTAAGCAAAAATAGCGTTGTCTGTAATACTTTGAGTGAACTGTTTAATAAATTAGGTCCCTGCTGCCGGCCAAAATATTATTTTGCCAGACGAATACCGCTAAACTGCCATCGCAGATGCGGATGGAAAAAGTTGCGGTAGCTATTTCGGCTATGACCTTCGGGGGTGACGATCGACGCACCACGCAAAACCATTTGGTTGATCATAAATTTACCATTGTACTCACCCACTGCTCCCGTTGCTTTCGAATAACCGGGATAGGGCAAGTAGGCGGAGTTTGTCCATTCCCAACGCTTTCCCCACACGAATCTGTCGCTTGCGGCCTCCCACTCAAACTCGGTCGGCAAACGGCAGCCCTTCCATTCGGCAAATGCCGATGCTTCGTAGAACGAAATGTGGCAAACGGGAGCGTCAAGTGCTATTGGCCTTGAGCCTCCCAAGGTGAAATGATGCCAACCGTCCGCCCGCTGATACCAATATAGCGGAGCTGTGATGGAGTTCTTGACGACCCAATCCCAACCCTCCGCGTGCCATAATCGATGGTCACCGTACGCACCGGCTTCTATAAACTCAACAAACTCCGCATTTGTTACAAGCCGATCGGATATCGAGTAATCATTTAGAAACACCTTGTGCCGCGATAATTCGTTGTCAAAAGCGAATCCGTCTCCGGCGTAGCCGATCTCGTAGATACCACTATTAAGTTCGATGAAAGTATCTGAACCGGATTCAATTTCGTCCTCAATAGCCATTCCGTCGCGGTAGGCCGGCATAATTGGATTGACGCTGAAGGTGTATTTCAGATCAGTCAGGAGCAGTTCTTGATGCTGCTGCTCGTGATTCAGGCCGAGTGTGACCAGTTGTTGCAGTTCGTTGCTAACATCACCCGATAGCAACTTTGCCATTGCCTCGTCTACATCGCGACGATATGCGAATACTCGAGCAACAGTCGGACGGCTAAGTGCTCCGCGATGGTCGCGAGCGGTGCGTTCGCCGACCGTGTTGTAATAACTGTTAAACAGAAATCCGAAGTGATTATCAAAAGGCCGATAATTATCAACAAATTTCCGGAGGATCATTTCCTCAAAAAACCAAGTAGTATGGGCAATATTCCACTTGGCCGGTGACACGTCGACGATCGGTTGCGGAATGTAATCTTCGGTCTCGAGCGGCTCACATAGTTCTTCGGTTCGGGTTCGAACCTCGATGTACCTAGCCCGTAGATCGCTGTTAACAACCCTGTTACTGACGCTCGCTTGCATATATATAATTAGAGCAAAAATTACTGTATGTGAAAAGAAGCTACTTTTGCGGAGCGATCTTGAGCAAGGCTTCGCGGCATATCTCGCCTAGGTAGATGTCAGTGCTGCCTATATTTGACCTAAGAAACGGGATCGCTGCCGCATCTCCGATCGAGCCCAACGCAAATGCAATTTCACGTCGCGTGTCGTCTGTTTCCTTACCGTTCGCCGAAGCTTTCAGCAGAATATCAAGAACTCCGCGGTATATAGGAGACGCTTTGGGCGTGTCCGGCGTTGCCACAATTTGCTTGTATTTCTCCGGAAGAAAGTCGGCGGGGGTATTTGTCGTAAGATTGTCCAAAACAATTCCGAAGCGCGATCTTTCTGCAATTTGCCCGAGCGAGCGAGCGGCGGCGCGTCGAAGAAATGCGTCCTTTGGGCTAGGCCGGCGTTGCATTACCGCCATCAATGTTTCTAAACCTGATTCGCTGCCGATCCTGCCCAGTGCCGCGGCCGCAGCGGCGCGGACGATCGGTGCTCTATCTTTTCGGACAAGCAAACTCAGCGGATCGACGGCATCAACTGAGCTTAACTCGCCCAGAGCATAGGCGGCCTCGCGGCGTACAAACTCCGCTTTGTCCGATAAAAGCGGGACGATCATCGTGGTCGCTTCTGAGATCGGAAGATAAATAACCGCACCGATCGCGGTTGATCTAACTAATTCGTCGGGATCCTTCAATGCCTGAGCAGCGACCCGCGATGCCGGTGCCGACTGTATATTCCGCAACTGAGCCAAGCCGTTCCGTTTCTGCTCGGAACTGCCTGTAGCGATCTGGTCCGACAGTTGTTCAATGCTCTGGGAGTATATCGGGTAAGGAATTATTATGAATAAAAAGATGATAAACAGGCGAAAGCGAACGGCGCAGGACGCCGGTCTGATCGACTTTGTTGATCGGCTTATGGTGATCACACTACTTGCCGCATTGATCGTTGCCCGATCAATTCCCATTCGGTCACCTGCCGAGCACGTTTGTTCTCGTAGGCATTCGTAAGCGAAACCAGGATATCTTCGTGCACACCGGCAACCAGATCAGTGGAACGCGTTGACCTAGCGGCCTCCTTAGGTGAGTTATCCGACCTTACTGTCAATTTGCGGCGTGGAGTGCTCGTATTGCTTCGGCTAGCCATCTTTCTGTCTCCCAACTTTTGGAGCAGACGGTCCAGCCGAGCACAAAGTGTGTCAAATCCTGACTGTCTGCGGAACGGTTTTATATATCATCAAATCTTTCGTCGATCAGAGCTCCGAGAGTCTCAATGCAGTAACGAGAATATCACGCCTTTTGGCCTATTCCAAGAAAAAAAGTCGACATCGAAACGCGGTCTGGACTACAATTGAGCGTATGTCGTTTTTCGCTTTCCGTCTCGCCATTGGATAGCCGCTCGTCAGATCTGTTTATGACGCAACGGTTTAACATTTCACAGCAGAGAGCTCAGATTGCAGTCCCGATTGGTGGATAGACCTTGATTTATTCGCTAAAATAGTGGATTCATCGTCGGGGCGGCGACGACACCATCGAACAAATCACTTTTATGGACGAAAAATATTTCGCGAAAAAGATCGAGCAAAAATGGCAGCGTAAATGGGCCGGCGACCATACGTTTCGAGCCGAACTTAACAGCGATCGACCCAAATTCTACGCTCTCGAAATGCTTCCTTATCCGTCAGGAAACCTGCATATGGGCCACGTCCGCAATTACTCGGCGGGCGATGCACTTGCGTGGTACAAGCGACTTCGCGGGTTTAACGTGATGCACCCGATCGGATGGGATTCATTTGGCCAACCGGCGGAGGATGCAGCAGTTAAGCGTGGTGTTAACCCGAGGGACTGGACCGAAGACAACATTGAAGTAATGCGGGGCCAACTTGAGCGCCTTGGCCTTAGTTACGATTGGGAACGGCAGATGTACGCCCACCGGCCTGAATACTACAAGTTTGACCAGTGGTTCTTTCTCAAAATGTGCGAAAAAGGCCTGGCTTACAAACGTCTTACGCAGGTGAATTGGTGCGAGACCGATCAGGCGACACTCTCTAATGAGCAGGCGAGCGGCGGATTGTGTTGGCGATGCGGCAACCAGGTCACCAAAAAGGATCTCGAACAGTGGTTCCTTAAGACCACGGCATATACTGACCAACTTCTGGATGATATGGCTGAGATCGAAGCGGGATGGCCCCAGCACGTTCTCAAGCGTCAGCGGGACTGGATCGGTCGATCAGAGGGAGCGTTTGTCGAGTTTAAGGTGCGGGTCGCGACGGGAGCCTTAAATCGTGTTCCAATTGGTGCGCCGGGATCGATCCGCGTGTTTACTACGCGTATCGACACGATCTACGGAGTAAATGCCGTGGTGGTGGCCGCCGAGCATCCGATAATCGAGGCTCACCGGGCCACATTTGTGACAAGCGTGCGCACCGAGATCGATCGGATCGTCGCCGCAAATCTCAAACCAAAAGATCGCGAGGTCGAGATTGAAAAAGATGGAATCGATACGGGCCTAAAGGTTCTCAATCCTTTCAGCGGCGAGGCCTTGCCGGTCTGGGTAGGGAATTACGTGATGATGGAGTACGGCACGGGTGCTGTGATGAGCGTGCCGGCCCACGATGAGCGCGATTTTGATTTTGCCAAAAAATTCGGGCTACCGATACGCCAGGTGATCTCCGAGCCAAATATGGCTCACGAGCACCATACAATGCAGGCTCTGGCACTCGAGCGTCCGCTCACGGAATACGGCGTATTGGTTCATTCCGATTATTGGAACGGCAAATCAAGCGAGGAGGCGATGAAGGGTATGACTGCGTGGGCTGTCAAACAGGGGTTTGGTGAGCCGGCGACGACATATCGTTTGCGTGATTGGGGAATCTCACGGCAACGCTTCTGGGGCTCGCCGATCCCGATAATATACTGCGATGCTTGCGGCGTGGTGGCTGAAAAATATGAAAATCTGCCGGTTCGATTGCCGGAGAGTGCGCCGATCACCGGTACGGGTGAATCGCCGTTGGCAAAGGTGCCGGAGTTTTATGAAACGAATTGTCCAAAGTGCAATGGTCCGGCAGTACGCGAAACGGACACGATGGATACGTTTGTAGATTCGTCCTGGTATTTTTTCAGATACACGGACCCGACGAACGACTCAATGCCATTTGACCCTGGGGCGGCGGCGTATTGGACACCGGTCGATCAATATATCGGCGGAGATGACCACGCAGTTATGCATTTGATCTATGCAAGATTTTGGTCAAAAGTGATGCGTGATCTGGGCCTCGTGAAGTTCAACGAACCCTTCAAGCGGCTTTTGACGCAAGGGATGGTCGTAGGCGAAACATTCTTTGACGACCAAACAGGTAAACGGATATATCATCCGCCGACGAAAGTAGCCGTCAGTCGCGATGTGAAAGGGAAAATTACCGGAGCAGTATCGGCAGATGGCGAGCCGCTGAAATACGCTATCGAGCGGATGTCCAAATCGAAGGGCAACGGTGTCGATCCCGACGAAATGGTCGAAATATACGGTGCGGACGCCTCGAGGCTGTTTGTAATGTTTGCCGCTCCGATCGACAATGAACTCGTCTGGAATGAATCGGGCATCGAAGGTGCCGTCAGGTTTATACAACGAGTATGGCGCTCGGTTTACAGGTGGCGAGACGCGATCGGCGAAACGGCCGATCCGAACGGATCATCCACTGCCGCCAAAAAACTACGGCAGAAGACTCATCAGACGGTAAAACGAGTTTCTGATAGTTTTGAGAGTCTTCAATTCAATACGCCTGTCGCTGCGTTAATGGAACTCTCGAACGCGATCGGAGATATCGGTGTTGAACCGGCGGCCGCATCCAAAGATGAACGGTTTGCGGTACGCGAGGCTCTATCGGCACTGGTGCTGATGCTGACGCCATTTGCTCCGCACACATCAGAAGAGCTTTATTCAGTAATTGTCGGCAATGAAGACGGAATTTTGAACAACGGGGCTCGTTTTCCTGATTATCAGCCCGAATTGGCAAAGGCGGATGAGATCGAAATACCCGTTCAGGTCAATGGTAAATTACGTTCACGAGTGATGGCTTCGCCGGCGACGGCGAACGAAGAACTCGAGCGGATGGCGTTAGCTGATGAGAAAGTTCGCGAGTTTACGGACGGCAAGGACGTCGTAAAAGTGATCGTTGTCCCTAACCGTCTGGTAAATATTGTCGTAAAAGGATAGGCCGTAATCACCATTTTTCCTTGCTTGCGGTGGGTAAAGTATCTAGAATCTTTCCATACCGAACGAAAATGTCACTTTTCGCGTATTTCCTATGTAGAAACGACGAAAACCGCCAGACCGGTTTTCGCATCTAAATTTAACGATGAAAGAGTGTCAACTCTGTAAACATTGCTTTTCCGACGAAGTGGTCACCTGTCCTAAGGACGGTATGCCGACTGTGCATACGATCGCGGGCGAACCTGTGCTCGAGGGCAAGTATCACCTTGAACTCCGGCTAGGCCAGGGAGGAATGGGCGTTGTTTATAAGGCCCGGCACGCATACCTGAAGACGCTTCTCGCGATCAAGATCATTTTGCCGGACCTCGTCGGTAACGACCCGGAACTCGTCACACGCTTTCGACAAGAGGCGCTTGCGGCAGCGGCGATCCGACACACAAACGTCGTGGCGGTTACCGATTACGGCGTGGTCAATGGATCGTTGCCGTTTCTGGTAATGGAGTACGTCGAGGGTGAATCGCTGCACGACCTCCTCGCCCGAGAAAAGATACTGGAACCGGAACGAGCTCTCGATCTGATGATGCCGATCTGTGCGGGCGTCGGTGCGGCCCATCATCAGGGAATCGTCCATCGTGATCTCAAGCCTCTCAACGTGATGATCTGCAGCGACAAGCCGAGTCTCTCGCAGGCGGTCAAGATACTTGATTTTGGCTTGGCAAAAATAAAATCAGGCGAATTGTTAGGTTCATTTATCCAAGCGCAGACGACAGGTCTGATGGGTTCGCCATATTATATGGCCCCGGAACAATGGGCAGATGAAGACCCGGACTCACGGGCCGATATTTACAGCCTCGGAGTAATGCTCTATCAGATGCTCGCAGGTGATGTGCCGTTTAAGGGCTCGTCGATCCCTGCGATAATGAAAAAGCACATAAGTGACCCACCACCTCATTTTGCCGATCTTGGAATTTCCGTTTCGCCCGAGCTCGAGCGAGTCGTTTTTCATACTCTTGAAAAAGATCCGGCGAAACGAACGGAGTCAGTCGAAGCTCTGGTCGAGGAGTTGCGTGGTGCCGTGTATCCCGACCAGGCGTCGATCCATTCCACCGCCTCGCAGACTCTGCCGGTTTCCTCATTGCGGATCCGAACAAAACCGGCGATCTCAAAAGTTTTTGTCGACAACATTTCCGTTGGTCAGACCACTGATAGCGGATTGCTGCTGCTTGATGGCATCCAGAGCGGTAATCACCTACTCCGAGTCAGCAAGGACGGTTTTCAGGATTGGGTGGGCGATGTCGTGTGCGACGGTAAGCCGGTGGAGATCGTTGCGGAACTGCGAGGCAATATGCCCGACCCGTTTGCGATACCTCGACCGACGGATACGGTGCTGCCTGTGTCAACGGCCAACACTGAGGCAGATACGATCCATTACCGGCCCTCGACTCCAGCCGTTTCGGTGATGCAATCGACGATGGTGCAAGAACATCACAACACAGCGCCGATCATCGAGGGATCTAAAGCTATTGCCCCCAAAAAATCACTCTTCTCGCCGATTATTTTGGGAATTGCGGGAATATTAAGTCTGATTGTAATCGGACTTGCAGGATTGGGCGTTGCATATTATCTAGGCGTTTTCAGCGGCTCGGGTAGGGTTGTTTCCAATACGAAGACCAATACTCCGTCTCCGGTTCCGGGAAACTCGCCGGTCGCGGTGCCAAAAGTTGAGATGGCGCTGATTCCGGGCGGAACCTTTAAGATGGGCCGAAACGATGGCCGTAACGAGGAAAGGCCTGAGCATCCGGTGACGGTGAAAGACTTCTGGATGGATAAGACGGAAGTCAGCAATAATGAGTATTTTGCGTTTGTTTCGACAACCGGTTATCGGCCGACACCGGCAGATTGGGTCAATGACAAACCGATCGCGGGTCAAGAGACGTGGCCGGTGCGGTTTGTAAATATCGCTGATGTTAAGGCATTTGCCGCTTGGCGATCAAAGAACGACGGGAATACCTACAGATTGCCGACTGAGGCTGAGTGGGAATTTGCGGCACGAAATGGTCCGAAGGACGATATCTATCCGTGGGGAGAGGTTTTCAAGCCGGAATGTGCCGTTCTCGATCAGCCCAATACCGAACCAAAACCGGTGGGCTCACGATCCTGCCCAAACGATTGGGGCGTGGTGGATCTGATCGGAAACGTATTTGAATGGACCGGGACGCCGGTCAGTTTGTATCCCGGCAGCAAGGGCGAGATAAAGGAAACGGCAGAACCGCGAAATATGATTCGCGGCGGAGCGGGACTTAATAAATCGTCCGGTGAATTTGGCATCACGTCGACATTCCGTGCAGACGTTGATGTGAGCAAACGCGATAAGGAACTTGGATTTCGCCTCGTACGAGTTGAGTGAAATGCCGCGTTCCTGAGGTTTTTATGGGAAAGGTATTTCAGCTAACAATTTTAATCGTCACGATCTCCGCTTACGGATATAATTCCACGGCTCAGGACTTGGGCAGCAGTAACAAACTCTTTGGCGGCAAGGCTTCAGAAAAGCCTGTAACTACTAAGAAATCATCGGTCAAACCAAAAGTTAGTTCAAAGAAAGCTTCCAAGAAAGCCTCTAAGTCAGCCAACGCCGTGAATCGAACGGCAGTTCCCGCAGTTCGTACGGGAAAGGACGTGCCTCAGACCAAGTCTTCGACGGTCGGGGTATCGCCGAAAACCACGATCGACCCATCTAACGAAAATGTTTTTACCGCTCTGATCGCGGATGGCGATCGGGCACACAATGATCGGGACTATGCCCGGGCGGAGGCGGCCTTTCGGCGAGCTATAGCGACACGACCGGGCGACTATCGCGGCCATTACGGGCTAGGCACTATTTACGCAGATCAATTGAGATGGGGTGCAGCCGAAACGGCATTTCGAACGGCTCTCCAGATCGACCCTAAAATCGCGATCACCAACATTGCTCTAAGCTATGTGCTGACCCAACCCGTGTCTGCTCCGGATATTTTGAGTCGTTACGAAGAAGCTGAGAAATTTGCACGAGCGGCTTTGGTGATCCAACCGCGTAATGCGGTCGCCCTCAATATGTTGGGGGTCGCTCGTGAACTTCGCGGATTGGTGGATTTGGAGACTGAACGATCTTTCCGTCAAGCGATCGAGACATCCCCCGAATTCGCACCGGCCTATGCAGATCTTGGCCGTCTGCTCCGCCGTCAGGGTAGGGTAAATGATTCAGCGTCTGCTTTTGATACGGCTGTGAGGAAGGCCGGTGATCCGGCGTCGATGGTGTCAGTTGCACAGACGCTGCAGTCCGTCCAGCGTTTTTCGGATTCGATCGCTTTGCTGAAGAAGGCTCTGGCTCTAGAGCCAAAGAATCCTGCGGCATTGCTTTTTCTCGGGCGGGCTCTAATGACCACAGGAGCATTTGCCGATGCGGAGGTCATTTTGAAAAAGGCCACTGAAGTAACTGTTGGCGGCGTAAGCGGACTGAGCGAGCTTAGCGAACTTTATATTCGAGTCCACAAGTTGGAAAAGGCCGAAGCGTCTTTGTTGAATGCGGGCCGATATGCCGAAGGTTTCGATAGATTCGGCCTCGCAAGGCTTTTTGAGGCACTCGGCGACGAGTATCTGAAGAACGGCAGTCGCGTGCCGGCAGTGCGGGTATATCAAAAAGCAAAGGAGCTCAATCCGGACCTGACCACTATTTCAGCCAAGATCGAGCGAGCCAAGAGTAAGAACTAATTAATTGATCAAACGGCCGTGAAGATCGCGGTTGCTCGATTCGGCTTTTATTGAAAACTGTCGCCGATTGACTGTATTTGGAAGTTAGCCAAATATCCGAGTGTCATTTGCGAAGTAAATATCGCGGTATGCGGCTGAGCTGAACTGAAATTATAAATGCACTGTCCAAAATGTGGAATTAAATACCCTGACGGTTCGCAGCGATTTTGCGACATCGACGGTGAGCGCTTGAGTGCCGCCGGTAGTGAGGTTGCAAGGGGCGCTCGAAAGATGGTTTTTTCAGGAGTTTTGTCCAATTCTGAAAGCGGGACGGCGGCGCCGTTGCCGATCGAGATCGCCATCAGCGAAGAGGATGAAAAGATCAATGACGAATTGATGTCCGAACTGTTTTTTGAAACAGAAGAGGAGGACGTTTTGCTGTGGAATACAGACGAATCGGCGAGTGACCCGCAGGTCGAAGTTGAGGTTATTCCACAATTTACCGCGGCCGCCGATGACGAACCCGCACCGATCCCATCACCTCTGCCACGCAAGGTCGATCCGGCAGACATTCCGGCAGGCCATATCGAGGTAGATGATGACGGCGACCGCGAGCATCCCTCGATCAAGTCTTCTGACTTTGATCCGGACGAGCCTATCGATTTTGTCGGTCGGATAGTAAAGGGCAGATATCGAGTGACGGAATTGTTGCGCGAGGACGATACCGGCTTTGCCTATTTGGCTGACGATGGTCTCGTCAACGGCCGACAAGTGGTCGTACGGATACTTGCGGACGAAGAGATCGATGAGATGACGGAGAGCATCTTTGCCGAGGAACGCGTTTCGCTATCACATATCAACCATCCGAATGTATTGCGGCTGATCGACTCGGGCCAGTTCTCAAACGGCACGAACTTTCTGATCAGCGAGCATAGTGATGCATTGACCGCACTCGATATTTTGGAAATTCACGGACCGCTTTCGGCAGTTCGCGTTGCTAAGATCATTCGGCAGGCCGGCGAAGCCCTGGGTGAGGTTCATCGTGAAGGCATCTTGCATCGTGACATACGGCCCGACAACATTTTAGTAACGCTGGCAGAAAACGAAACCGAATTGGTTAAGATCGCTGATTTTGGCGTGTCTTCAGGTGACTGTAATTCCGATAATATCTATTACAAATCACCGGAAACGCTCGACGGGCGAATTCCAACCGTCGCCAGTGATATCTACGCGCTCGGAGTAGTCGCATATCAACTTTTAACCGGCAAATTGCCGTTTAACGGAAATACGGAACGCGAGTTCTTACGTTCACTGAAAGCCGATCTCGAGATCCTTCCCACAGATATCAGATACGATATCTCGACAGATGTTGACGATGTGATCGAGAAAGCTCTCTCGAAAGATCCGCTTGGACGATACTCGACTGCTCGTGATTTCGGCGATGCCCTTTCTGCGGCTTTGGCGGCGACTCCACCAACGCTGATAGCCGACGAGCATATTACCGTCTTGGACGAGCAACCGGATAGAACAAAAGAAGGTGCGATCGTTCCCGGTTCGAACCGGATATCAATACCGGCAACCGCTTCAACGGAAAAAGTTCAAGATGTGGATAGTCTGGCGTGGACCCGAAGGTCGCCTGAGCCTCCGGCTCGTCCCGACCCGAACTGGACTTGGGTCGCGGTCGCAGGGGCGTTAACTATATTACTTATCGCCGCCGGCATCTGGTATTACGTACTTGTTCGCCAAGTCGAACCCGAATATCGGGTCCCCACCGATCAAGAAGCGGCAAATCCGGCGAACGCGCCTGTGATAACGCCGCAGACTCCGGAACAGCAAGCTGAGGATATCGAAGTGCCGCCACCTGTTCGCTCAGTCGCACAACCGCCGAATACCGAATTTTTCCAAAATTCTAAACAGAGCCTCAAGGGGGATCTCGCACGTAATTTTGTCGGATTTTCGCTGTTTTATCCAAAGAGTTGGAAGGCTGCAGGACCGCAGGCAAGTATCGACGGCAAGACGCGAGGCAAGTTTTTGGACATCTCGAATAATACTCCTGATGGGAAGCTCAAGGAGCAGATGCTGATCAGTTATTATGCGAGTAATGGGACGATCAAGGAAGATGCGGACAAATTCCCAAGACTAGTTAAAGAGACCAACGAGACTCTCACGAAATTGATCCCAAATTACCAGATGGTGTCGGAAGGCAACACGCTGGTGAATGGTGGATGGAACGCATATGAAGTGCGATTTCAAGGCAGTGGAACCGGCGAAAAGGGCGAGAGACTGCTGGTTTGGGGTCGTCGGATCTTTGTCCCTGCCGCGCGTCCGGGTGTGAGGTCGGGCTTTGAGATCACGATGTTGGCGACGTCATATGCCGACGACGTGCGAAGCGTGGACGACGTAGGCGTCCGTGACGAACTCGGAACGATCCTTTACACTTTCGAACCCGGTCGAAACTTCTAATTCACGAAATATCACAAAACGTCGGTGAAGGCTAACAAGTGCTGTCTAACTTCACATACGGATAATGACTTACCAACCTAGATTTATCGTCAAGCACAAAAAATCGGTGCAATTCTCATTTGTTGAGAATTACACCGATGTAGAGTAAGCAGGGTCTGAACTAAGACTTGCTTATTTCTTGCCTCCGACGATGTTCATTTCATCCAGCATCCATCCGGCTCCGCCAAATTTTTCGACAACGAACAGGACGTAGCGGATGTCCACCGAGATCGTGCGGTTGACCGCCGGATCGTAGTAGAAATCATTGCCAAGGCCTTCGAAGTTTCCGTCGAAGCAAATGCCGACTTGTTCGCCGTTACCATTGAGGATCGGGCTGCCGCTGTTTCCGCCGATGATATCAGTGGTCGAAATGAAATTCACGGCAACCGTATCGCCGCTGCCCCAACGGCCGAAATCCTTGGCTGCGTTGAGGTCCTTCAGTTTCTGCGGAACGTCGAACGGGTTTTCGCCGGTCTCCTTCTCAAACATTCCCTTCATCGTAGTAAACGGCGAACGATATTCTGCCTCGCGTGAGGCATAACCCTTGACGTTGCCATACGAGAAGCGAAGCGTCGAATTAGCATCCGGATAGGCCGTCATTCCTTTCATCTCGATCATCGCTTGCATATATTCCAAGCGAAGCGGATCAATACTAGCGGCGAATTTGGCAGAACGGGCGGCAAGTGCCGTTCGCTCGTCCACAACTCCAGTAGCGAAAGGATGCTGAGCCTGCAACTCGCTCCACGTCAATGAGTAAAGGCCGAGGATCATATTGGCATCATAACTGCTGTCGGCGATTTCGGCGGCAAATGCAGCTTCGGCCTCGCGTCGGGCTTTTCCGGTCTTATTGCCAAACTGCGTATCTGCGGCGGCAAATCTCTGACCGGTTGGCAGTCCGTCGAACGACTTGAAAAAGAACTTGAGCATCTCGCGTTCGTGTGCCGGTTCGCGATCCTTCAGTGCTTCATTGATCTCAGCCAATTTTACGGTCTTCTGCTCGGCGGTGAGCTTGCGGCCCGCCTTTACGGTCGCGGCAGCCGACACGATCTGAACGAAGACGTTCATTGAATTTGGATCGGGGAAGCGCCTCATAATTGCATCACGCATCATCGCGGCATTTGAGTCGGCTGAAAGGGCCTTGATGTCAGCTAAGACCGAGCCGTATTTTTTCTGCCGATCCGGATTTGCCGCGATCCAAGTCGCGAGCCGAGCCTCTTCTGCCTGACGTGCCTGAACGACACCAGATTTACGCAATCGCAAGTAGCCGCCACCGAAAGCCTTTCGCGAGTTATCAAAGCTAGCGATGTCGGATTGAAAAGCGATCCGCTTCTCTTCGTCAGTGGCTCCGATCTGGCGTAGCGATGTGCTAAGTGCGTTGAGCCATTTTTCGAGAAAAGGGAAGTTAGCATCACGAGCATACTCGATCGACTGGCTCTCGCGGTAACGTGTAGTTGATCCCGGGTAGCCGAGCACGAAAACAAAGTCGTTGTCCTTTAGTCCGCCAATGCTCAGTGCAAGAAACTTCTTCGTTTTCATCGGCACGTTGTTAGCCGAATATTCGGCCGACGAACCGTCCGGTGCCGTATAGGCTCGAAGAAATGTGAAGTCACCGGTATGTCGGGTCCATTCAAAGTTGTCCGGATCGCCGCCAAAAATACCGATATTGCGGGGCGGAGCGTATACGACACGAACATCCTTGACCTGCTGGGTCTGGATCAGATAGTAAAAATAGCCGCTGTTCAACATCTGGATGCGAACGATCGAGCCGGCCGGTGCCTTAGCCTGTTCAGCCACTTGAAGAGCATCGAGGTTCTTCTTGGTGGCTGTGGCGAGTGCATCGCCGCTAAGTCCGTCGGTACCTGCCTTTACCTTTGCGGTCACATCCTCGCTGCGCTGCGTGACGAATATCGAATAGCCCTTGGCCGGGATCTCACCGGACCGTCCATCGGTCCTAAATCCCGTCTCAACGAGATCTTTTTCCGGTGTCGAAGCCGATACTAAGGCATCAAATCCGCAATGATGATTAGTGAGAATAAGGCCTTGAGGGGAAACGAACTCAGCACTACAGCCGATGCTCAGTCGGATCACCGCGTCTGTAAGCCCGCCGCCGGCAGGATTGTAAATATCCGTCGGCTTGATCTTAAGACCAAGCTTTTTGAGCGGCAGTGTTGCGATCTGATCCGGCATAAACATACCCTCATCAAATGCAAATGCCGTCGACATCGTCGAAAACACGATCGCTATTGCTAGTAACGATGTAATCAATCTGTTTCTTTTCATTTTGTTAAATACCGATCCTTGAGATTTGTGATAAATATGAACTGATCGAACGATTATATCGGCTTTTGAAATCGAACGCCAACCAATAAAAAAGCGGAACGCTTCAAACGATCCGCTTCAATAATACAAAAATGCTCTGACTATGCACCGAGCTATTTTATCTCGGTCGGTTCCTGAGGCAAAAAGTGCCTCGGGTTGATCGGTTTGTCGTTAAGCCGCAGTTCGTAGTGCAGATGCGGACCGGTCGAGCGACCGGTCGACCCGACTAGAGCAATAAGTTGGCCGCGTGTGACCGTGTCACCCTCATTGACCTCAAGCTTTGACAAATGGCCGTAGCGGGTCGAAAGACCGGGAGCGTGTTCGATCTCGATCATATTGCCATAACCGCCGGACCAGGACGCCTTGATCACCGTGCCGTTTGCCGGTGCTACGACTAGATCGCCGCGTTCGCCATCGATATCCATTCCGGCGTGAAACTCATATGAGCGTCCACCGAAGGGATTCCGCCTAAACCCGAACTCATTGTTGATCTTGCCCAGATGTGCCCACATTGTCGGCAAATAAGCGGCATTGATCTTTGATGTGATGTCGCGGAGTTGGGTTTCGATCGCGGCATCTTCGGGATCACCGTTTTCAGCCTGCTCGGGGCCGCCACTGTTCAAAGCTAAATTGTCGTATTGTGAAGGGCGGGAATAGTCGATGTTTTTGTCGTCGGGGGTGGTCTGTTTGATGTCCGTCATTTGTGCTGCGACGGGCACCTTGTCAAGTGACTTTGCCAACACCGAGTTGCGAACAATGCCTGTGACGCCTAATCCGAGAACCGATAGTCCGATAAAAAGAAATATTCCAACTGATCCAAAATGTAATAACTGCTTTGAAATCTCAACTTTACGAATATAAATGCGGTCTTTCTTATTTTGTGATAAAAGAAAAGTATAGTACTTGTCGTTTTTCTGCATCGTGCCTTAAAGCTCCTTATGATGATCTCGCACCGAAAACCTAGTATTTCGATACGCGGAATCACGCAGGTTCAGCCGCGAGCGACTAACGCGAAACCTAAAAACAAGAGTTAAAAAATCAGGGAAGTAAACTCTCGCTATTGTGGGAATGAGAACAATAACGTTTCCAACAATTATAATTGGAATTGCTATGAGAACATAAAACGCCGCCAATAGCAAGCTTGGCGGCGTGCTCCGGACGGAGCCAAATGTCGTGAAAGGATTATAATCTCGCGACTTACGGCTACTGCCGCTTGTCGCTCCAGGCCTTGAACGCCAGGAATCCGACGCCGCCGATGACGGCAATAAAGACGAGAACGATCACGATCTTGATCGCCAAAGAGATAAATCCGACGAATCCGATCAGTGCCTTGAGCAAGGCGATCACAAGGGCGATCACGACCAATATACTCCCACCGACCGAAGCTGCTTTCATCCAAACCGGCATATTATTTACTACTCCTTACGACCGAAAATTAAAGTACTAGCGATCCTGCCAGCTGCCAAAACGCGAACGTGTGCCAAAGTCGGAATCACGGTCATACTCTGCCTGAGGGCTGAAATCCGGCGGACTCAGGGCAAAGCTCGTTGTCCCTCCTGACGTCTGCGGGCCCGTGAACCTGATGTCATCCGCCTTAGGCTTAAATATAACATCCCGTAGGATATAAAACCCGAGGCCTATCAAGAGCAGAGGCAAGATGCCGCGCATCAAAAAGCCTAGGTTAAAAAATCGCTGAAATACGAATGCCACACCCAAGATGGTCAGGACGATGCCCCAGAGCTTTGGATTGCCGGAAAATCGACGCACCAAAATATCTTCGGCATTATCGGGCGTCACACCCGATCTGATCATTTGCGCCGTCCGCCACGAGTCTAGTGCGGCAAACAGCCACATTCCCATAAAGCCGAAAACGAAGAGCGGGGCACTGGTCAGAATAGCCATCTGGAATAATCCGACAAATACCGCAAAATAAACCAAAGCCTTGGTCGATTGGCCATTGTACGCCGCCCCAAGGCCCGGGCAAATAGCTGACAAAAGCGTTGCCGCGACCGGCGAAGTCCGCTTTTTGACAAATGGAGCGTGGTTTGACTGATTGTGCTGCCTGAGCAGGTCGACACCCATTACGATGCAGTCCTGGCAAAAGGGAAACCCCTTTATGCGATGATCACACGCGGAGCAAAGCGGTTTGCCGCACCCGTTGCAATTAACGACCGCTCCGTTTTGTGTGTGATAGGCACAATTCATTATTTCTTTTCCTCATTGTCGACATACGTTGTGCCGGTCACCGGTTCCGGTTTTGTCATAATGCCCGCGTCTTTGCCGCCTTTCCAGGCGTCGGAGCTTTGCTTGTACGTTTCCTCGGCGAGTTCGACGCTCTTCTGGTAGACGCTCGTGAACGTACCGTCGGCCGACACGGACTGGCTAAAGAACACAAATGCAAAAAGCAGGATCATCGCGACCGATGCAAATTGCGGGATCGGGAGCGGAAAGCTAAAGCCGCGTACCCACTCGACCAGTTGTGATCCCCAAGCCGCTTTGACCTCTGCCGCTTGTGCCGTACCGATAGTCGATCGCAAAATGCGTGCGTGGAGGCCCGCCGGAACTGCTAATTCGTCTGATTTGTATGTATAGAGTGCGGCAATAGATCGCACCACCATTCCGGGCAGATCCTCACACGAATTACAGAGGGTCGCGTGCCTTTCCCATCGGTGGAAAACGGCCGCAGGTAAAAATCCGTCGAGATAGTCGGTTAGATATCCTTCAAAGTCGTCGCACGCCATAGCCGTTTCCGGCATCGTCATCGAAAGTACGCGAGCCTCAAGCCGGGTCATAGACATTTTGGGGGCAGTGATGGCGTGACACACGTCGAGCGATTCGCGGACGTCATTGAGTAGCGAATGGCAAAGCGGGCACGCGAGAGCGTGTTCGGCGACCGATCGCTGGAGCGTAGCGTCAAGCGCCTTGTCCAGGTAATCTGTCAAAAACTCCTCAAACTGCGAGCAATTGACCGTATTTTGCTTCTCGATATTCATAAACTAAAACCCCTCGGTGATCTCTATTCCTTGTTCATATGACGTTGTTCGGCCTGCCTTTTGCTCATAATCTAAATACCTAAATTGTAACAACCCTCATCCGTCTCAATATCTTGGCCAGTTCGATCCGTCCGCGGTTAATTCTGGACTTGACCGTTCCTTCCGGTATTTTCAAAACATCGACTATCTCCTGATAACTGAGTTCTTCGATGTCGCGGAGTATGACGCACGTCCGAAGATCCTCGGGGAGTTTGTCGATGCCCTCCTGCACCTGTCCGGCCAGTTCCTTACGCTCGATCTCTTTCTGAGCCGAGGTTCCTACCGCTCGAAGGTGGTATGTGTGGTCGTCCACCGCGTCCGCCATCGAGTTTTGAGGATTACGCTGCCGGTGGCGGTAATCGTCGATTATCAAATTGCGAGCAAGCCGCATCAGCCAATTAGAGAGGTCGCCCTGCTTCGCATCGTATTGATCCAGGGTCCGATAGATGCGTATAAAGACCTCTTGCGTCAGATCCTCGGCAGCGTCAGGGCTCGAAGTAAACCGGTACGCGAGATTAAATATCCGCCGCGTATACGCGGTGACAACCTCCTCCCAGGCCGTTCCGTCACCGGAGCGTGCACGCCTTACGAGTTCCGCACCATTAATTTCGGCCGCAGCCTTTAATGCTTCCAACGCTTTGATCTCCCGAGAACGATCGCATTCACCATCCGCCACAAAGCACGAAACTCAGCTCTGTCAATGAATGGTTACGAGTGCGAAATCGCAAAAGTTCCAACAAAAAGATATATCCAAACCGTTGGATTTGCCAATTCAAATATCGATCAACGACGGGTTACTACGCTGCATAGATGCTCGGCGCTTTCGATGCAAGAAGCTAACTTGACACTATCAACGTGCTTTCGTAATATAACGGTTCGCTCAATTGCTGAAATTGAGCTTTGATCTTTTGACAAAATAGTTGGGCACACGTGCATTAACAAGTTTTGATAAGTTTCGCGGGCACGTACGTCAATTGGTAGACAGCCTCCCTTACAAGGAGGAAGTTAGGGGTTCGAGTCCCTTCGTGCCCACCAATCATTCAACATGCGGAGTCGTAGTTCAGTTGGTTAGAACGCCAGCCTGTCACGTTGGAGGTCGCGGGTTCGAGTCCCGTCGGCTCCGCCACTTACTTAACATAGATAAACAAAAAGAGCTGAGTTTCCTCAGCTCTTTTTGTTTGTTCGGCCTTGACGACGGTCGGCGCGCTTTGGTTAATCGTCTTTATCCTTCCCGCCGGCCCCACTTTCGGTACAGGTGACCTCGCTTCGAGAGAAGGTCGTGCCATTCCACGTCCCCAGCACCGTTTTGGTCAGCGTCGATCCGTCACCAAAGGTGCGAAGCACAGTGACCTCGTACGGGATACTGGCCTTTTCCCGTGTGACGAGCTGACTGCAGACCGTAGTCTTCCCCGGGGGAATAGTAGTGTTGGTGGTAAAGCCGACAGTGGACTGGTAAGTCGCTGAATTCGACTTTTTCTTCTGATTGGTGATCGTAGTTTTAAAACCGGTTTCAACTGAAACCGAGGCGTTAACACCGCTACCTTTCCAACCGACCTCTGCCTCAACTTTGGCCCATACCTCGGTTGCAATTTCCTCAGTGCTCTCCCACGCTTCCGACTCAGTGTACTGCGCCTGCTCGGAAAGGGTCTGGGACTGGGCGACACTCGTATTGTTGGTATATTTCGCGGAGAGGGTACTCGTTGTTCCGCGGGAGTTATTGTCCTTTACCTTCTCGTTAACGTCGTATTTGATACTGAGAAATTTCTCCTTGATAACCAACTCTTTGGGGGCGGGTCGGGTGCCGAGGCCATCAATGATCGTGAGATTCCATATCGCGTTGCTACGAAGGCCCGGCACTTGATGGTAGATGTTGATGTCGGACGGATCATCCCCGGCGATCAAAGCCTTGCCCCATTTCTTATCAATGAGCTGGAACTTATTGTCACCCTTTTCTACGAGCTTCCACTTAGCATTATCCCGCCCCTCAGGGACGAGATGGTAAATTTTCCCGTCGTCCGCGTCACCCGCTGAGATGGCTTTGCCGTGACGAACGTCGATTATGTAGTAGTATCCATCGCCCGCAGGTTCGAACATCCACTTGCCGTTGTCGCGGTCCTTAAGTTCCAGATGATAGAGGCGACCGTCGTCGCGATCCCCGGCAATAAGTGCGACTGGGGTCTTTTGACTGTCCTCGATCTTCAGGTACGCAAAGTTCTGTGAAATGACGCTGGCCGAGAAAACGGCCAAAAACGCCAAAGATAGTGCGAAATGTCTAATCCTCATGAGTCAGATAACTCCGTTGCTTGAATTAACCTATGGTGGATCACGGGTATTGTAGGGGTGGACCAGTAGGAAGTCAAGACGGGCAGCTTCAAAAAAGGGAGCCACCGGGCTCCCTGTATGGGTCCGAATCATATGGCGGTTATCCTTTTCGCAGCGTGGTCAATACCTGTTTCGCCACCGCCTCCAGTGTGTCAAATACCCCGGTGCCGTTCGATGCGACTGCGTCGAAGACGGGTTAGCCTTTACGCAGCAACTCGGCCGTAAGTTCTTCGCTGGGAATGACGTTCGGCAGATCGAAATACTCATATGTGACTTTCGGAAGGAGGCGGCTGGTGCACCTTAGGGAGGCGAAAAATGTACCTCAAAACGTACCTAAAACACTCCGCATAAATAAAGCAACTAAGTCGAAACCTAGTTGCTTGGTTTTGCTAAGTGCCTGAAAACAGGCATAGTTAACCCCCTTTTAACAAGTCGATCACTGCCCTGTCACGTTGGAGGTCGCGGGTTCGAGTCCCGTCGGCTCCGCCATTTTCAAAAGTTGTCCGACCTGCTAAAAGGTTGACCACAACATATATCGAGAGCTGCCTTATTTGTGCGGCTCTTTTTTTGTGGCCATTCCCCCGGGACAGAACAGCTTGCGACCGTCCTGATCCTTATATACATCACCGATCGATTTTATTGACACGAGCTACCGATAGGTACAAGATTGGGAGTGTTGCCGCCGCACTGCCTCGATCATTGTGTTTATAAATTAAGGTCTCTCAGCGTGATCACAGCTTGATAGCCGCAATTGGGGGATATGCAGATCAAGATCAAAAGGGTTTACGAAACGCCGGCAGACGATGACGGTAGCCGCATCCTCGTCGATCGCTTGTGGCCGCGCGGACTTACAAAGGAGAAAGCTCACGTCGATCTGTGGTTAAAGGAGATCGGCCCAAGCACGGAACTCCGTAAATGGTTCGGTCACGAACCCGAAAAATGGGATGCCTTTCGAAAGAGCTATCTTACGGAATTAGAAGAGAAGGGCGATCTGATAGACATACTTCTGAAGCGAGCCAGCGAAGGGCCGCTCACATTGATCTATGCGGCGCGAGACCAAGAACACAATGAAGCACTTGTGATCAAACGGTTTCTCGAGGCACTTTCACAAAAATACGACGACTAGGCAGGGCATCGGCGATGCGATGTCTGCAGAATTTTGCTTTACCTTTTGCAATTTTATCTATAAACTTTTTGGCAGTGTAAGCAACCTGTGGTTGGAGGTCGGTCATCATAGCCCAAGAAGAAGTTTTACAATCTGGCAGCGATCTTTTAGGTGCGACTATGGAAATAGCCTCGGCGGCGATCGAACAAGAACTCGCCTTTGGGTTTGAGGGGGCGCTACATCCTCAAGCCATTGCTCCGGCATTGGCCGTGAGCGAGACCGCGTATTTTGATGCGGACACGCCGGATATCGAACTTTGCCGCTTGGCGACGGCGGGCAACATTGCCGCATTCGAGTTGCTCTATCAAAAATACCATCGGCGTACGTACAGCCTTTGCTTGCGGATGACGAGCAACCAGACCGAGGCCGAGGATCTGACGCAGGATGTTTTTATCCAGCTTTTCCGCAAGATCGGCAGTTTTCGCGGTGATTCGGCGTTTTCGACTTGGCTCCATCGTCTTACAGTCAATCAGGTGCTGATGCACTTTCGCCGTCGCAGCGTAAAGAACGAAAGGACCTCGGATGACGGCGAGATGCCGGAACAGACAGTCACCGGATCCGCCAACCCGAACAAGATGCAGGTAGTGGACCGGATCGCTCTAAAAAACGCGATCGCCGAACTTCCGAACGGTTACCGACGCGTTTTTATTCTGCACGATATCGAGGGATTTGAACACGAAGAGGTTGGCCGGATCATGGGAATTTCGGTCGGCACATCCAAGTCGCAACTGCATAAGGCAAGACTCAAACTTCGGGGTTTGCTGATCAAGCAGAAGGATTAAATAATCACTATTCAATGGGAACACGAACAAGATGATCTTTTGTTCGTGTTTTTTGTGTCAATAGGCTGGAAAATAAGGTGTTTAGAGCGAAAATATTCGTTGCAAAAGGCAACTTATCGGGTGGTTGGATAATCTATTAAACAGGACTTGCGGGATTTGGATTTCTGTTGCCTGTGCGGCGAAACAAGAGCGGTTGAACCGCAGTCGAACAATAACACGTGAATTGCGAAGTTTGTAAAGAGTTGCTGAGTGCCTTTCTGGACAACGAGCTTGACGAGAGTCAGGCGGGACTTGTTCGTGAGCATTTGGCCGTTTGCAACGACTGCGCAGTCGTTTGTGAAGACCTCTCGGCCATCCTTTTTACCTGCACCGCGGAAACGTCAGACGACATAATGCCTTCAAACGCCAAGGCGATGTGGTGTCGGATCAGCAACACGATCGAGAGCGAGATCAAACCTCCGACGGCTACACAACCCGAGCCGCCAAAGGGGCGATTTTGGCGTCTCTCGCTGCCGCAACTAGCGTCAGCCGTGCTTGGGATCGCGATCATAAGTTCGCTTTTGACGGTGGTCGGCATTCGCAATTACTTACAGCCGTCGGGCGACGATTTTACGACCCGCTCGGCCGCTACGATGTCAACATTTGAAAAGGTCCTGGCGAAGGTCGGCCTGATGGATACTCCGCAGCGGTCACGCGAACGGCGGATCCAGGAGCAACAGGCGGCGATCTCGTATTGGAATGATCGGGTGCAGGCTCGTCGAGTCCAATGGGACCGCGTGACACGTGATGCATTTGACCGTAACCTCAAAGTGATCGACGAGTCAGTTGCACAGTATATGCAGATATTGAAGCAAGATCCGGAAGATGAACTTTCGGTCGAAATGCTGGACGCAGTAATGTCGGATAAGATGAGTCTGCTAAGGGATTTTGCAGATCTTTAGTTTTAGGTGATGTTCTCTGGATCAAAAATATCGATCAGAGCCGCCGAGGCGGTAAAAACTACGATTCTTCTCTCGATGAGCGTAGTTTTTTTCTTTGTGCTTACGGGGCAGGCATCGGCGCAAAAGAAATTTTCCAAAACATATCCGGCCGGACAAAATGTCAGGCTCCAGCTAATGAATCGCTCGGGGACTGTCACGGTCGAAGGGTGGAATCGCTCCGACATCAATATTTCGGCGACACTAGAGGCTCCGGCCGCAAACATCGTCCCGCAAAATCTGAGCGGAACGATCGTCGTCAACCTGGTTAAAGACAATCAGGGCCGGCCCGAGGTGGGCAACGTCAATTTCACGATCCGCGTCCCGTATTACGCCCAGGTCGATATCGAAACCCGTATCGGTAACTTAAATGTCAGCAGCGTCAGCAGCGGTTTTGTGCGTGCCAAGATCTCGAGCGAGGGCGATATTACACTGACCAATATCGGGGCCAATACAGTCTCGGCCGAAAACCTCACAGGCGATATCTTTTTTGACGGTGAGATCCAGGATGGCGGTAATTATCGCTTTTCATCAATGCGGGGCAGTATCAATCTTCGCATTCCGGCCAATTCGAATTTCAGATTTGTTGCAACGGCTCCCTCGACGCGAAATATCTCGATGGGCGATTTTTCAGGCGGCAATATCAGCTTTCTGAGCGATGGCCGGCGTGTCGCAGGCCGTTTCGGCTCGGGTGCGGCCACACTTTCCGTAACCAATCAGCAGGGCGGGATCCGGTTCATCCGTCGATAGATATTGACCCGCGAGCCGTGTTGCAGGTACTATCTGACAAGCTTCTGTCCATATTCCACTGGAGATATAATGCCAAAATCAAAAACGCTTGCTGCATTGTTGCTAGTCGTGTCCGCATTAGCCGTAGCGGTCCACGCACAGACTCCGCAGTTGCTCAAAAAGACGACGACAAAGACCGATAAGCTTGATTTCGGTGCCGGCGGAACGATCGCGATCGCCGGTGCTCCAAACGGATCGATAACGATCGTCGGTTCGTCAAAGAATGAGATCGAGATCACGGCTGAGATCGAAGTACAGGCAATGAACGAAGCGGATATGGCAAGGCTCGCCTCGGTCACGGATTTTATCACGCAGGAAAGCACGGGCCGCTTTGGCGTGATCACTGTGGGAACGCAGAACCGTGTCGGAGACAAAAAGCTTTGGAAAAAATTCCCCAAAAATCTATTGGACTTGCCCTATCAAGTCAATTATACGCTCTCGGTACCTCGCTATTCCGACCTCGAGATCGACGGCGGCAAGGGCGATCTCAACATCTCAGGGATCGACGGAGCATTAAGAATAAATTTTCTCGATTCTAACGCCAAGATCGAACTCAAAGGCGGCACCACGACTGTGACCATCGGCACCGGAACCGCCGATCTGACGATTCCGTCAAACGGTTGGCGCGGTCGCTCGGTTGATTTTCAGATGGTAAAGGGCGACCTGACCGTTCATTTGCCGAGCTCGATAAGTGCCGAGATCGATGCTGTGATCCTTAGGACCGGCAAGATCGAGAATCTCTTTCCGGGTCTCAAGCCACGCGTGCGAAAGGGCGAATTTACCGAAAAGTCGATTGTTGCGAAGGCGGGGAACGGCGGAATACCGATCAAGTTTACCGTTGGGGACGGAACGATGAAATTGATGGACCATTAGATCGCCGGTATTCGAATTTAGAGGGTAAAGGGTGCTAAACTGTGGAGGTTCAGCACCCTTTACAATTTGAAATTATGACCATCAAATCAGATATTTGGCTACGCCGGATGGCCGACGAACATCAGATGATCGATCCTTTTCTGCCCGAACTCGTTCGCGAGATCGATGGACGAAAGATCATCTCGGCCGGAGCGTCGAGCTATGGATACGATATGCGTCTGGCGGACGACGGTTTTCGTATTTTCTCCTCGGTCCACGGAAAGGAGATAGACCCGAAACGCTTTGACGACCAATATTCCCTGATCGAACCGGATATGCAGACGGCCGATGACGGTTCGAAATACTACATCTTGCCGGGACATCATTACGGACTCGGCGTCACTGTCGAGACATTTCGAATGCCGCGCAATGTGACGGGCGTCGCCCTAGGCAAATCGACATATGCGCGAGCAGGCCTTTTGGTCAATACGACCCCACTTGAAGCAGGTTGGACCGGCCGCCTGGTCGTTGAGATCGCAAATCTCGCCAATCTACCGCTCCGTGTATATGTTAACGAAGGCATCGGGCAGATACTTTTTTTTGAATCAGACGAAGATTGTGCCGTTTCGTATAAGGATCGCGGCGGCAAGTATCAGGGCCAAACGGGACTGACATTCGCAAAGGTTTGATGATGGTCATTAGGAAAGTATTTTGCATCGTTATCGTGGCTGCGACATTTGCCGCGGCATCTGGCCAGGATTCGCGAAAGCCGCGGACACGGGATCTAGGGCTCAAGATCGGTATTTTGCCGACCGGGCCGCAAAATGCGATCACCGATGTTGTCGGTGTAACGGTCGGGCAAACGACTATAATTCGTGGGGATAATGTCCGTACGGGGATAACGGCCATATTGCCCCATTCGGGCAATATGTTTCGCGAAAAGGTGCCGGGAGCCGTGTTTGTCGGAAACGGTTTTGGAAAATTGGCGGGTTCGACACAAGTCAACGAACTCGGCGAGATCGAAACGCCTATCCTGCTCACCTCGACGCTGGCCGTTCCGCGAACGGCCGATTTTCTGTTGGATTATATGCTTGCCCTGCCCGGAAATGAGCAGGTGAGGTCGATAAATCCGCTGGTAGCCGAGACCAATGACGGAGGCCTGAACGATATCCGGGGCCGTCATATCACACGCGAAGACGTATTTGGGGCAATAAAAACAGCCAAATCGGAAGACGTCGCAGAAGGCTCGGTCGGTGCCGGGACGGGAACTGTCGCATTCGGATGGAAAGGCGGGATAGGAACTTCATCGCGAAAGATGCCGAACTCGATCGGGGGATACACGATCGGGGTGTTAGTACAGTCCAACTTCGGCGGTGTCCTGATGATCGACGGCGTTCCTGTCGGGAAAGAGCTCGATAAATATTATCTGAAAGAAGTTGTCAGCTCGGACGATCAACGATCCAAATTTAACGTTCCGCAATCGGCCGATGGCTCGATCATTATCGTGATCGCGACGGACGCTCCGCTTGATCATCGTCAACTTATGCGTTTGGCATCGCGGTCTATGGTCGGTCTGGGCCGAACCGGTTCGTCAATGACCAACGGCAGCGGCGATTATGCAATAGCGTTTTCGACTGCAAACCGAATAAATGGGTCACAGAATGTTCGTGATGTGCGCGTGCTCGGTAACGATGCGATGTCGCCGCTCTTTCAAGCCGTGATCGAGGCAACCGAAGAAGCGATCTTAAATTCGTTGTTCAGGGCGACAACGGTTACCGGTGGTGGACAAACGGTCGAGGCACTGCCAATCGATAAGGTCAAAGATATCCTGAAACGCTACGGACGGATCCTCAAATAAAAAACCGGCCCGAGAGTGTCGGGCCGGCGAATATCAATTTAGAGTTCATCTTTAAAGTTCCATCATCTGTGCCGGAATCATAGCTTACCGGTGGGGACATATCGACGCCGGCATCAAATCCGGTATCAACCGAAGACATCTCGTACCCGCCTCCGACATCTACGCCCGACGATGGGTCGACATCGTACATAGGCGAAACCGGATCCGCCGCCGCCGCATACGTGTCGGCCGAATCTTGATGCTCTGCGGCATGTTCGAGGCTGCTCTGGGCAGCATCGGCGTTTCCTTGCTCGGCGTACCAATTGGCATTGTCGGCAAAGTAATCCGCATTTTTTTCATCGTAAACGGCGTTGTCGAGATTTGACACATCCTGATCCGCTTGACCGGTATGGTCAGATCCACCTGCCAAATAGTCTGCGTCGCCCGTTTGGTAGCCGACATTAAGAGCATCTTCCTTAGCGGATTCGTAATCGCCGGCGGCGATGTGATCGGCCTGTTGCGAACGGTAATCGTCGGCCAATTCCTGCTTGTAGGCCGCATTCTCCATATCACCGGAATCAGAAGCACCGAGCATCGACGAGTCGCCCGCGGCATAGGCCTCGTTCTCGGCAACTTCACGGGCCTCCGCCGCAGCGGCATAATCACCTTGGGCCACAAATTCGTCCGCGCGTGTCTGTGCATCACCGGCGGCATCAGCGTGTGCCTGTTGTTGTGCTATTGTCGGATCTTCAACCGACTCGGGTACCGGATCGGACGCTGAAGCTGTGTAAACCGGATCGCTGACCTGGTCGTATGTCGTGCCTCCGGCGTAATCTCCGGAAAGATCCTCGCCCGACTCGGCCGTATAAACGGGGTCGGCATCAGACACGGGAAAGCCGTCTTCGCCGACCGTGAATTCGACTGAATTTGTCGACAACTCTTCGTCCGTTGGCAAACCCTCGGCCGCCTCTACCTCAAAATCACCGTCTCCATCAGGATCTGTTTGAGTGACATCAAATTCACCGTCGCCATCGGTGTCGAGCATAACAACGTCGATCTGGCCGTCGCCATCAGTGTCTTCGCCGGCCGCATCAACCAGGCCGTCGCCATCCGTATCCATAACTATGACGTCCAAGTTGCCGTCCCCGTCGGTATCAACAGCGACCGCATCAACCTTTCCATCGCCGTCCGTATCGCCCGCAACGGTGTCTAGTTGGCCGTCACCATCGGTATCAGCCGCACCGGCATCGAGTTTCCCGTCACCGTCTATATCTGCGTATGTGACGTCCGTCGGCGTTGTGCCGTCGTCGAACAGTGCTTCCACGATCTCGCCCGCCAGAGGGCTGTCGTCGCCCGGTAGTGTCGTGATCTCAAATTCTGTTCCGTCATCCTCTGTTGTTGTGATCGGGGTCTGTTCATTCGCCATAGTTTTGATTCTCCTCTCTTATTTGCGCCGGATGAGCATTGGGCTCTGCCGGCTTTGTTTTCTTCTTAACAACGGTGATCTTTCCGCACGTTGGGCTTGGGCATTTGACGGAAAGTTTCGGCTTGCCCGCAAAGGCAGACATTGGCACTCGCAACGGAGCTTGGCACGAAGTGCATTTGATCTTAAGCTCTTTTGCCGCTGGCGGCGGAGTGGCCGGCGGGGTAGCCATCGGTGTAGTGACCGGGTGAGTGACCGTAGTTGCTCCCGGAGTTGCGGCCGCCGTCGGCTTAGGGGGCGCATTTTGAGTCAGCAACTGTTTGATCCAAGTGGTGGTCTGGTGAAACTCCGGACTTGTCGCGAATTGGTTCAACTGTTTCAGACGAGGCCCAAGATAGGGCGTTGACGTTGTCGTGAGTTCCGAGAGTCGTAACATATCTCCATCGTCCTCTTTCTGTTGTTCGAGCCAAGTTTCGATATTTATCTGCTTAAAGATAAATGAAGATTTCAATGACCACGACAGCAGGGTACGGCGTGCGACATCTTCGTTACCAACAGCGAGCAGGCCCGCTCGATCCGCCGTGATCTCAGCCTGACGAGCCCATGCGAGCAGCGGCATTTCTATTGCACCGCCAATTAGAGCTGACGGACTGAGTATCGCGTTAAAAATGCCGCCAGCCATAAAGCCTCGGGCCGGCCCTTGTTCGCCGAGAAAGAATCGGATCACCGTCTTCCACAGAGCGTGCCCTGCCTTGCAATGCCCCATCTCGCGGGCCAGCAAATAGAGCATATCGACACCCTGAAAGTTTCCGGCGACGGCGGAACCGATCACAATAAACGAATTTTTATCGCTGCCAAATGTGAGGCAGTCCCACGGTCTGTCTCCCGATAGATAAATGTCGGGCATATGGGACATACCCAGAATCCTGGCCGCGCGGACTGCCTGGCCGAAAACGCGCGGCAGTTGCTTTTCACCAAGCAGTATTCCGTTAAAAGAAACCTCTATCCATTTACGGCCGACTTTCTCCGACACGGCTTTCGCGGCTGCATTCAGCGGCTTTGCTGCCCGCAGAGCGGCCATCGCCTTGGCATCTGCGGCCCAGGCAAAAGCCGAATTATCGATGCGATAGCCGGGAACGAGCGGACGAAGCCAGTGGCATTCCTTGCAGATGATCGTTTTTTCGGCTAATCCGCGGCCATCCCCGCCACAAGTGAGACAACTAGGAGATGGCGGCGCAAATTGAGGCGGCGGCAGAACACCTGGGTTGAAATTGGCCGGAGGAACCTGGCCACCGTATATATTCGGTTGTGGGGCGCCCGGTTGCAGCGGCGGAACGTGAGCCTGAGCCGCGATGGCCGTACCGCAATAGATACAGAACCGCGAGCCTTGTGCGGGCTGACGATGGCCGTTAGGACAGACCGCTAGATCTTGTTGATCGTTAGCCATTAGAATCCGGCTCCGCCGCCTGCTAGTGCAGTAAACAATAACCACAGTGCCCAAAGACCAATGTGAATCACGGTGGCACCGATACCGACCCAGAGTCCCACCTGCGACATCATCTTGCCGTCGGCAGACGCGCGGCCGTCCTTGATTGCTTGTAATTCCAGCCACCCGAGGATGGCCCCGGGAACTCCAAGGAGCGGGCCGCAACATAGCAGTCCGCCGATTGAAAGCAACATCGCGATCAGCGGCTTTTGGGTGGTCGGTGACGCAGCGACAAATGCCTGGCCCGCCATCGCCGGTGCTGCGACGGGATTCTGCGGCCAAGACTGAGCTTGCTGCGTTCCGACACTCGGAGAACTTAAAGGTGAAGCGCAGTTATGGCAAAACGCGGCTTCCGGCGGATTTGGTAAACTGCATTGGGGACAGACTTTTGTCATAGTTTTATCAAGTTCAGACTGCCGGCTGTGCCTCCGAATACGAAGGTTCAGACGAAAAAAATATAGCCTTCAATCAATAGAGCGTAAAAACGATCGGTTTACGGTCAAATTATTTCGTTATCATTGGTAGAATATCCTAAGTCATTCAAATTTGGAAGAAACTTTGCATTCAACGGCGAGATTAGAATGGAGCAACTGCAGAACTATATTGGCGGGAAAATGTCGGAACCGGCGTCGCGAAAATATCTGGAGAATTTCGACCCTTCAAACGGTTCGGTTTATTCATTGATACCGGATTCGGACGAACTCGATGTACAGGCGGCGGTCGATGCTGCCGCGGCGGCCTTCCCAAAATGGTCTGCTACATCGGCAGAGGAAAGACACGACGTTCTGATGCGGGTGGCCGCCCTGATCGAACGTGATCTCGAATCATTGGCCTTGGCAGAATCTGTCGATCAGGGGAAACCCGTTTCGCTTGCCCGCAACGTCGATATCCCGCGTGCGATCGCCAATTTTAAGTTTTATGCGACGGCGGCGATGCACACTGTAAGCGAATCGCACGAGAGTGTCGGGCAAGGTGCGGTCAATTATACTTTGCGGCAACCGCTCGGCGTTGTTGGGTGCATAAGCCCTTGGAATCTGCCGCTATACCTCTTTACCTGGAAGATCGCACCGGCTATCGCCGCCGGATGCACAGTCGTCGCTAAGCCATCGGAAGTAACGCCGATGACCGCTTATTTATTGTCAAAACTCTGTATCGAGGCAGGTCTGCCGCCCGGTGTACTGAATATCGTACACGGCCTCGGGCCGAAAGTCGGTTCGGCAATAGTTGCCCATTCGGACGTTAAGGCCATCTCGTTCACCGGCGGCACCAAGACGGGCGAAGAGATCGCACGCGTGGCCGCACCGATGTTCAAAAAACTTTCGCTTGAGCTTGGAGGCAAGAACCCGAATATAATTTTTGCCGATTGCAATTATGATGAAATGCTGGCAACCACAGTCCGGTCATCGTTCTCAAATCAAGGCGAGATCTGTCTGTGCGGTTCACGGATATTTATCGAGCGGGCGATATTTGATCGATTCAAGAGAGACTTTATCGAGCGGGTGCAAGCTCTAAAGGTCGGCGACCCGCTACTTGCCGAGACATCGGTCGGGGCGATCGTCTCGAAACCGCACTTTGACAAGATAATGTCGTACATTGATCTGGCTCGGGCCGAAGGCGGGACGGCGCTGACGGGCGGTCGGGCTGTGGCAGGCGACGGCCGATGTGCCGGCGGGTGGTTTATCGAACCGACCGTGATCGAAGGGCTCACATACGACTGCCGGACAAATCAGGAAGAGATATTCGGGCCTGTGGTGACAATTATGCCCTTCGATACTGAGGACGAGGTTTTGGCATTCGCTAACAGCGTTCGCTACGGGCTTTCGGCAACGGTCTGGACAGAAAATTTGTCTCGTGCTCACCGCCTTGCGGCGTCTTTGGAAAGCGGCATTGTCTGGATCAACTGCTGGCTGCTGCGAGATCTTCGAACGCCGTTCGGCGGCGTCAAGGACTCGGGCGTAGGGCGCGAAGGCGGATTTGAGGCGCTAAAGTTCTTTACGGAAGAAAAGAATGTCTGTATTCGGCTGTTTGATCTGCCTGCGTAAATATGCGGCAGGTTCGGGGCCTTCAGCGTGCAATAATAGCTCTAATTGCTGCAACGCCAACATCTGTCGGATAAAGCAGTTTTCGGCAACAAACTAAACCTAAACGCATTTGACGCGTAAAATAGATTATGAAAAAGATCGCATTTGTACTTTTCGCATTATTGTTTTCAATTCAGGCGTTTGCCCAGCAGAAGCCGCCGGCCGAATCAACAATGTCGCGGTTTCTTCGCTATGTGAAGATCGACACTCAATCTGCAGAGGACCAACCGGCGTCACCGAGCACCAAAAAGCAGCTCGATCTTTCGAATTTACTGGCAAAAGAATTGAAAGATCTTGGTGTCCAGAATGTACGTATTAGCAGTGAAGGCATAGTTTACGGTTTGGTAACAGGCAATCTGGCCGATAATAAAGCTGTGCCGACGATCGGCTTTATCGCGCACGTGGATACTTCGCCGTCGGTTTCCGGCGCAAATGTTAACCCGATCATTCATAAAAATTATCAGGGCGGCGATATTGTCTTACCCGCCGATAAAACCCAGATCATTACGGTAGAACAAAACCCCGATCTCAAGAATCTGATCGGCGATGACATCATTACGGCGGACGGCACGACTCTGTTGGGCAGCGATGACAAAGCGGGATGTGCCGAGCTAATGACGATGATCGATACGCTCAAACAGAATCCATCGATCAAGCACGGCGACATTGCTATTGCATTTACACCTGACGAAGAGGTAGGCGGGCCGATGGATCAATTTGACATCAAAGGCTGGGGTGCAAAATTTGCCTACACGGTCGATGGCGAACAACTCGGCGATATCTCAAACGAGACGTGGTCGGCACGAACGGCGACCGTTACGTTTCACGGCAAATCGACTCATCCGGGAACCGCTAAAGGGATCCTGATAAATTCGGCGTATGCCGCCGGAGACTTTCTGGCAAATTTCCCGGATATGGTGGCGCACCGTCCTGAGACGACCGAGGGCCGTGAGGGATTTGTCCATCCGTATTCCGCGACGATGAGTGAGGAGACATCGACCATCAAAATATTGCTGCGAAACTTTGACATCAATGGGCTGGCAAAACAAGAGGAAGCCGTGCGTTCGGTGATTTCCCGAACTCAGGCAAAATTTCCGAATGTTAAGATCGATTACAAGAGTGAGCTCGGCTATCTGAATATGAAGGAAGTTCTAAAAGACTATCCGCAACTCACGGACTATGCCATCGAGGCGGCAAAGCGTGCCGGGATCAAGGCCGAACTTCGTCCGATACGCGGCGGCACCGATGGTTCGCGTTTGACGACACGCGGGCTTCCGACGCCGAATCTGTTTACCGGCGGCCACAATTTTCACGGGAAATTAGAATTCAACTCGCGGAACGGATTGGAGAAATCAACCGAGACTCTGGTGCACTTGGTGCAGGTGTGGGCGGAAAAATCAAAGTAGCGGACTTATCTAAGTACGTCATCTAATAGGGTCAAATGGAATTGCGGCGGTATAGTCCGCGTGTAGTCCTGGCCCTATTTTTGATTGGTATATAAGTCCGGGAACTTCTGTTTTAGGGCGTCGACCTTCGGTTTGTCGTTTACGATAATATACGGGTCGTTCGGGTTCTTTCTCATAAAGTTTTGATGGTATTCCTCGGCGTTGTAAAACGCTTTGAGCGGAACGACCTCGGTCACGACCGCACTCGTCAAAGCTTTTGACGCATCGACGGCCTTTATAAAGTCGAGTGCGGCCTTCCGCTGAGTTTCGTCGGTGTAGAATATCGCGGAACGGTATTGGCGGCCGTGATCGGGGCCTTGCATATTAAATTGCGTGGGGTCGTGGGCAACGCTGAAAAAAACAAAAAGTAATTGCTGAAAACTGACTTGTGCGGGATCGAAAAGGATCTTGACCGACTCGGCGTGATCGGTTTCGCCGCCGGAGACCTCCTCATAGTTAGCAGTTGACCTGGATCCGCCGGTGTAGCCGGAGACGACACTCTTGACGCCCTTTACGTGCTCGAAAACTGCCTCAACACCCCAGAAGCAGCCACCGGCAAAGACGGCGGTCTGATCGGCCGCGGCGGCCATTGATGAAACCGATAATAAAACCAACAAAGTGACGCTCGCTCTCGTATAAAATCTCTGCATAAAGTTACGATTACTAATCTTACATATACTTATTCGCCTTTGGAATAAAAACAGATGTTTATTTGCCTAACTGCCCTGAGATCGGCGACCGTATACGCCAAGTGTGCAACATCTGATAAAATATAAGGCAATGATCGAGAACATCGTTAACTCAGGCAAGGCACCGGAACCGGTCGGTTTGTACCCGCACGCCCGACGCGTGGGTAATTTGCTTTTCCTGTCCGGTGTTGGCCCGCGTGAGCGGGGAACCAAGACCATACCCGGCGTTGAGCTTAATGACGCGGGCGAGATCATCTCGTACGACATCGAAACTCAGTGCCGGTCGGTGTTTCAGAATGTTCGATTTATCGTTGAGGACGCTGGCTCGTCGTGGGACAAGATCGTCGATGTGACCGTGTTTTTGACGAATATGAAGGATGATTTCGCAACGTATAACCGCATTTACGCAGAGTATTTTGCGGAGAATCGGCCGTGCCGAACGACGGTAGAGATAACCAAGCTTCCGACGCCTATCGCTATCGAGCTAAAGGTGATCGCAACAATTGAATAATTAATACAAGGGGAATAAATGATACAAACAAAAGGTTACGCAACATATGATAAGGACGCCAAGTTCGTTCCGTTCGAATTCGAACGCCGCGAAGTTGGCCCAAATGACATTCTGATCGATATCGAGTACGCGGGCATTTGCCACTCGGATATTCACACAGCAAAAAACGAGTGGGAAGCTATGATGCCGACCGTTTATCCGGTCGTGCCTGGCCACGAGATCGTCGGGCGTGTGTCGCAAGTTGGCGAAACGGTTACAAAGTTTAAGGTCGGTGATGTTGCCGGAATCGGTTGCTTTGTTGATTCATGCCGCGAATGCTCACCGTGCAAGGATGGATTTCAACAGTTCTGTTACAAAGGCGCCGCATATACTTACAGCGGTACGTATATGGATCGCGTGACTCCGACCTACGGCGGATATTCGAACAATTACGTGGTTGACGAAAACTACGCGCTCAAGGTTAAAGCCGAAGGCGATCTTGCGGGAGTTGCTCCGCTAATGTGTGCCGGTATTACGACCTACTCGCCGCTGCGGCGTTTTGGAGTCGGACCGGGACAAAATGTGGGCGTCGTCGGTCTCGGCGGACTCGGCCATATGGGCGTGAAGATCGCGGTCGCAATGGGCGCCAATGTTACGGTGTTTAGCACATCGCCATCGAAAGAAGCCGACGCTAAGGCCTTGGGTGCTCATAACTTTGTCGTGACGACTGATCCGGCCAATCTTGCGCCGCTTACCGGTACATTCAACTTTATCCTCGATACTGTTTCGGCGGACCATGATGTCAATACCTACATCAATCTGCTCGGCATTCGCGGAGCAATGGTCGTGGTCGGCGTGCCGCCAAGTCCGAATGTAATTCACTCATTCGGACTGATCTTCGGCAACAAAACTCTCGCAGGGTCACTGATCGGCGGCATTCCCGAAACGCAGGAGATGCTGGATTTCTGCGCCGATCACGGCATTACGTCGGATGTCGAAGTGATCAAGCCCGACTATATCGAAGCGGCGTACGACCGAACCATAAAGTCGGATGTGCGGTATCGTTTTGTCATCGATATGAAAAATGCGTAGTTGAGTCATTTCTTATTTTAAAACTTTGGGACTTTGCGAGAGTTACAAATTGAATTTCTGGCAAAGTCCCAAACAGAACGAATGAAGACAAACGGTAACAAATGAGATATATTGCCTTGCTCCGCGGCATCAACGTCGGCGGCAACAATATGATCAAGATGGAGACTCTGCGGGGGACGTTCGCAGGGATCGGTTTTGAAAATGTTAATAGCTATATTAACAGCGGCAACCTCGCTTTTGACACAACGAGGACCGATGACGGCAAATTGGCGACAGCTATACACGACGCTATCACCCGGGATTTCGGGTTCGATATTTCCGTGATGGTTCGCTCAAATGCGGAGATCGACGAGTTGATCGCCGGTAACCCGTTTGAGGGACAGTTTGAGAGCGACAAAGACCTTCATCTATTCTTTCTCAACGAAGAGCTTTCTGATGATCAAAAAAGTCTCTGCTTAACTCAAGCCACCGACAACGAACAATTCGCCTTTTCCGGCCGGCATATATACTGTCTATTGAAGATCAGCATCCTCGACAGTGCAGTCGGCAAGGGCTTTATCGACAAAAAGCTAAAGGTCGCGACGACGGCAAGAAATTGGCGGACGGTTAAAAAGATAGTGGGGCGTTAGAGAATGCAACGGGTCGAAGTGAATATGCGGCGGCTAACGTTATTGATTCATCTGTTTTTTCTGATCCTGATGGCAACTTGTTTTATAGGTTGTGGCAAAACATCAGGTGATACGACTCTTAAACTAGTAAAACACGGATCGGGAGTTACGGACGAAGTAAGCATCAGGAAACTCTTCTGGATAAAAACGAACGGTAAAGCAGGGTGTATAGATAGCGACGGAGACATAGCGATCGAGGCTAAGTTCGACGATATTCGGTGTGACGCCAATGGGTTACTACTGATCCAATCGGGCAAGCTGTTTGGATATGCCAACCAAAAAGGGGAGATTGTAATTGAACCACAATTCGACTTCGCCGATGAATTTAGGGACGGAATGGCTGTCGTTCGCGTAGATGGGAAGTTTGGCTACTTGAATTCCCTTGCTGATTTCGCGATCGAACCGAAGTTTGACTTCGCCAAGCCTTTTTCAGAAGGATTTGCAATTGTGGGTGTCGATGGCTTGGGCTTTTTGGGCTATCAATTTCGAAGGTCAAGGTCCATATTCATAAAAAAAGACGGTGTAATGGCATTTCCTCTTTCTACCTTTTTCGCGGGTCAGGCATTCTCCGAGGGGCTTGCCAAAGTTTGGGTCGGGAAGGAACAGGGTTTTATTAATAATCGAGGGGAATTTGTTATTCCACCGCGAGGAAGCGACATTGGAGAATTTCACGAAGGTTACGCCACGATCTGGTCCGATAACCGGTTGGGCTACGTTAACGCATCGGGCGAGATCGTCATTCCGGCCCAATTCAAACAAGCCGGTCAATTCTCGGAGGGCATAGCGCCTGTTGCATTTGAAAGCGGAAAATACGGTTTCATAGACAAGAATGGAAAAACGGTCATTGAGGCGCAATTTGAAACCGCAGACAATTTTTACGAAGGCCGAGCGTTGGTTAGCCTAGATAGTAAAAAGGGCTACATCGACAGAACTGGAAAAGTAGTGATTCCAATTCAATTTGGCGGGGCTGATCGTTTCCGGAATGGATTAGCACAATTTTCATTTCAAGACGGCAACGTTCCATATGACGAAACAAAATGGGGATACGTCGACGTATCAGGTAAAATCGTTTGGAATCCGACTAATTGATCATAGTTTAATCATATGGGTATTCGACTCCCCTTCAATTTCAAACAGTGGATCGACGAGCATCGGCAATTGCTGCGGCCGCCGGTCGGTAATCAATGCGTTTACGATGACGGCGATTTTATCGTGATGGTCGTCGGTGGGCCGAACTCGCGCAAGGACTATCATTGGGATGAGGGCGAAGAGCTTTTTTACCAACTTGAAGGCGATATAAAAGTTCAAATCCAGGAAGACGGCAAGGCGGTCGAGGTTGCAATTCGCGAGGGCGAGATGTTTCTGCTCCCGCCTCGCATTCCGCACAATCCGATTCGTGGCGAGAATACCGTCGGTCTCGTTATCGAACGAAAACGCCAAACGGGCGAACTCGACGGCCTGATGTGGTTCTGCGAGAACTGCAACGAAAAACTCTACGAAGAGTACTTTCAGCTTGACGACATCACGACGCAATTTCAGGGCGTTTATGGGAAATTTTACAGCTCCGAAGATCTACGAACCTGCAAAGATTGCGGTACGGTGATGGAACCGCCCGCCAATCGTGAGTGAATGAGCAATGACCGGGGAGCATTTTATTCAGTGGTATCGGCTAGACAGCGATGTCGCCGGAAGACGAATACCTCGAACCGGAATGGTCAACGGGTGAATTGGCGGCTATGAAAGAAGTCCTTACGTCCGGCGTCGATATGTTAAGAGAAAAAACCAAGTTACAATAGGCAACAAATGGCCACACTTGTCGATGAATTGAATCAACTGGTTATCACGTTGGAGCGTGAAGGAATCGAATACGCTGTCTGCGGGGGATTGGCGATGGCTGTACACGGGTTTGCACGTGCTACGCTCGACATTGATGTGCTCATCCTGCCGGAGTCTTTGGAACAAGCCTACAAAGTTGGAAAAGAGAGCGGTTATGACATCCGGGGCCTCGATATTTCGTTTAAGGAAAGAGCCGTTGAGATTCGACGAATTTCAAAGATTGACGATGAGGGTGAAGTTCTCTCGCTCGATCTGCTACTGGTAACTCATTTTGTCGAGGACGTTTGGATAACTAGGGAACGGGTCGCTTTTGCCGGTAAGGAATTGACAGTAGTTTCGCGGGATGGCCTCATAAAAATGAAAAAGCTCGCAGGTCGGCCACAAGATATTGCAGATATTGAGAGGTTGGAAAATGAAGAAAGTTGACATGTCGGAAGCCGCGATTCTTAGGCGGTTGAAAACCGTTGATCGGTTGCGCGAACTTTGCTTGGCCTTGATGAAGGCAAAGCAGATTTCGGAGGAACAAGCGACGTTCAGCTCTGAAAAAAAAGGTTTCGATTCGAAAGCTTCATCGTCAGCAGGGACTCTTCAAATCGAAAATCGTCCTCGTTAGAGTTCGGATGCCGAGCGCTTACGCAGGCGGTTCTGACTTTATGCTCAAGATAGACGTTCACACACATATCTTGCCTCGCGACATTCCGGCGTGGAAAGGTAAGTTTGGCTATGGCGGTTTTATTTCGCTCGATCATTATAAACCGTGCTGCGCAACGATGGTGCGGGATGACGGTAAGGCTTTTCGAGATGTTGGGGAAAATTGCTGGTCAGCCGAAAAGCGGATCGAGGAATGCGACGCATCGGGCGTGACGGTTCAGGTGCTTTCGACCGTACCCGTAATGTTTAGCTATTGGGCAAAGCCGGCGGACGGGGCGGAGATCGCCAGGTTTCTGAATGACCACATTGCCGAGATCGTCGGCAAGTATCCAATGCGATTTGTTGGGCTTGGGACGTTGCCAATGCAGGATACGGAACTTGCGATCCGTGAACTCGAACGATGCAAGCAGATCGGGTTGGCGGGAGTGCAGATCGGTACGAACGTCAATCAATTAAACCTAAGCGAACCGCAATTCTTTGAGATATTTGCCGCGTGTGACCGTCTGGGAATGGCGATCTTTGTGCATCCCTGGGATATGGCGGGCGAGGCCGATATGCAGAAATATTGGCTGCCGTGGCTAGTCGGAATGCCGGCGGAGGTTTCGCGTGCGATCTGTTCGCTGATCTTTTCAGGCGTGCTCGAACGCCTTCCGAATTTACGAATTTGCTTTGCTCACGGCGGCGGTGCATTTCCGGCAACGATCGGCCGTATAGAACACGGCATTAACGTCCGACCGGATCTATTCCCGGACAATCCACACGGTCCGCGAAAATATTTGAGCAATCTGTACTTTGACTCGCTGGTCCACGACGCGGCAACGCTTGAATATCTCGTTGATCTTGTTGGCTCCGGCCGGATCGCTCTTGGAACCGATTATCCATTTCCGCTCGGCGAACTCGAACCCGGGAAATTGATCGGATCAATGCCGTATGACGATGCGACTAAAGCAGAGCTATTCAGCGGAACTGCACTTAGTTGGCTCGGACTGGAAAGTGACCGCTTTGTCTGATCCGTTTATTTCATCGAATCCAGGATGTCCGCAATATCCTTTTCCGTCGTGTCAGGATTGATAAAGCAAAACCTCGAAACAGTTTCGACGCCTGCGGGGTTGCGCCATTTGGTAGGAGCAACAAGCGCAAAGCCGGCTTTATGATTTCGAATGGTCCAATCACGATAGTCGTCCGCTGACCAACCTTTTCGCCGATACAAAACGCACGAAAGTGCGGGCTCACGAACCAACTCGGTGTGTTCTGCGTCCACGATCATCCGTCCGGCGATCTGGGCCAGTTCGATCCCCCGGCTGATCGCCTGTTCGTACCGGTCAGTGCCGTGCATCGCCAGTGAGAACCAGAGCGGCAAACCGCGAACGCGACGGGTCAACTGTATTTGATAATCAGATGGGTTGAACCCGCGGTAACCATCATCACTGAAAATATCCAAATACGAGCCTTCCTGTGAGTGGGCCCGTTTGGCAAGTGCCGGATCGCGGTAAAGGACGGCGCCACAATCATACGGCGAAAACAGCCATTTGTGCGGATCGATCGTGACACTGTCTGCTCTTTCAATACCATTAAAAAGAGGCCGGACCGACTTGACTGCCATCGCGGCACCGCCGTACGCGGCGTCAACGTGAAACCATAGTCCAAATTTGCCGCATACGTCCGCAATGCCGGCGAGATCGTCGATGATCCCTGAGTTGGTCGTGCCGGCGGTCGCGATGATAGCAAAGATGCGTTCGCGGTCGATCGGCGACATATTATTGAGAGCGGTCTCCAGATGAGATCCGTCGAGGCGGTCCTCAGTTTCGACCATTAGCACATCGGCGTCGATAACCTTGGCCATCGCACTGACCGATGAGTGGGCACCATTTGAGGTGATGACTATGCCGCGTGACCGAGCTTTTGACGGATCGACACTACGCCAATGTTCACGGGCAGCGACCATCGCGGAGAGATTTGCCGCAGTTCCGCCGCTGGTGAAAACTCCGAAGGCAGGCTCCGGCATTCCGGTGAGCTTGACGAGCCATTCCATTGCCTGATTTTCCGCAAATATGCATCCCGCACCTTCGAGCCAATAGGCGCCGTGCACACTCGCTGCCGAGGTCACAAGATCAAATAATACGGCGGAACGAGTTGGCGAGGCTGGGACAAACGCCAAATGGCGCGGATGGTCGATCGGAATACTTGCCTTTATAAGTACGTCACGAAACAGTTCGAACGCCTTTTCACCACCGATTCCGGCCGGTGTTATCGTTTCACCGACTAATGACCGAAGTTCGGCAGCCGTCTTCGGGAAACCCAATTTAGGGTCTGTATCAGAAATGCGTCCAATGGCAAACTTGATGACGTCCAGCGACATCTCGACAAGGTCAATGTCTACGTTATGCATATTATGAGTAATCGGCGGTCGACAGAGGATATCGGTAATACGCTCAAATACCGGAGTAATATCCGATAATGATCGCGAGGACAGTCACCACACCGTAAACGACCTCGAGAATGCCGATCTTCATCGCTTTCAACTTCCTACGGTTTGGGGACAGTCCGTTCGCCGCCCGATATAGCAAGAATATCATTACCAAAGCGACCAGGATCGACGTGCCGTTAGTATACGCCAAAACCGCTGCGATAATGACCGCTGCAGAATGCGCTAGCAGGACCGCGAGGCGCGAAAATGGCTTGCCCTTTTCGAGTTTTAGCCGATTTCGTACATACATTATCGACGGGATCAATCGCAAAAGCATCACCAGCCAGAGCGACAGTGCCGCGGGCCAGCCAAATCCGCCCGCCAATAATATTGCCGCTGACGAGGATGAGATAGTAACGGATCCGAAAAGTTCGGGTAGCAATCCGCGGCTCTTTCGCGAACCATCAAAATATATCTGGATGCAGGCAAGCGGCAGTACAAGCAAAAAAGGGACAAATGGCAAAATGCCCGCGAGATAGATGGCTCCGGCAAATCCGACTGTCGCGATCGTGCCGAATAAAGCTATAAATTGGATCGCGACCCTAGCCCTTTCGGCGTTTCGCTGACCCGTGCGATCTATTATCAGCACTTTTAGCGGTTGCCGCGCAAGGAACGCCCCGATCGTCATCAAGGCGATCAATGCGCCAGGCAGTGAAAAGCCGATCGCCAGTGATGCGACGATCGGCTCAAATAAGAATCCCCACGAACCGTGTTCCGGCGGCACCGCGATCTGCTTTCGGTTGATCTTTATGACTGGCCGCAATGGTACGCTGTCGGGCATCTTTAGCGAATATTCGAAACTCAGTGAGATCGAAATGCCTCCACTTCTAACTCCGCCGCTTTCGGAAATAGAATATTATTTTCTAAATGGATGTGTTGATGTAGGTCGCGTTCAAGTCCCTCGAGTCTGCTCAAGAGCCCTTGGTAGCTCGGGCACGCTCCGACGGGAACCGCAAAGTCGCCGGACACCGAACGCATCTCGGACAAAAGCTCACCGACCGTCTCGTGCTCGGTCATCATCATCCGGATCGGATGTTGAACCGTGCCAAATGGCGGAAGACGCGGCATATTTCCGCGAAGCATCGCGTATTCGAGGTCCTTTATGTACGGAAAAAGAACCTGCTCTTCCTTGTACATATGCGGCAATAGGTCGCTGCGGATGGCTTCGAGCAGCTCGGACATCTTTGCGAGTTCCGGGTGAACGTCGCCGTGGACACTATTGACCTTTTCCATCAGCGGTTGCAGACGATCGAGTTCGTCGTAAGTAAATCGGTGATGTGTATCCACGATGTGGTTGATCGAATCGGTCAATGTCATTTCGACGTGCTGCGAGTCGTCGACAGACTTTGCCGCCAATACCGTTTCGAGATCCTTCTGCACGGATGCTGGGTCCGCTCCGGCAAGTTCGCACGCATCAATAAAATTCTTGCGGCCGCCGCAGCAATAATCAATTTTGTACGATTCGAAGACCCTAGTCGTTGCCGGGGACTCCAAGGCGATCTCACGAACGGTCCGGGTAGTAATATTTTCCATTGTTCCTCCAGTCAAGATTTGTATCATAATCATATTTGTCTATTCTTTAGCAAAAAAATATGATTTGAATCATAAGGTCGGAAAAAAGATAATTATGGTGAACGGCGGCCTCAGCCGATACCTTAGGAGGACGGGATGTCGATCGATGCGTTTATCTTGGCGGGTGGTAATTCGAGCCGAATGGGCTTTGATAAAGCATCGCTGACTCTGGACGGCGTCGCGGTGGTCGACCGGATCATCAACGCGCTTTCGGCTGTCGCCGAGAATGTATATATTGCGGGCGGCGAAGGCGAACTGTCCGGCGTAAAGCGGATCCCTGACGTGGTCGGTATAGGCAGTGATCGCAGTTCGCTTTCAGGTCTATATTCATCGTTGAAGCACGCCCGGTCAAATTGGATAGCAGTTGCTGCCTGCGATATGCCGTTCCTGACCCGAGGACTGTTCGAGAAGTTGGCATCCAAGTGTGATGATGTTCACGCTGCGGTCATCCCCCGCGACCGCGGTGGATTTGTGCAACCGTTATGCGGCCTTTACCGGGTCGAAGTATGTATTGATGCCTGTCTGGAGGCCATCGAAAGATCGGACCGGAGCGTGCAGAATATGCTTCGTCGGATCGACACCCGATGGGTCGAATTCGACGAGATCGCGGATCTGCCGGGCTCCGAGCGATTTTTTTCCAACCTTAACACACCCGCCGACATCGCCGCGGCGGAGGCGATAATTAGGACAGTTAAGTAGGTCCGATCTCAAGATATGCTGAGAGTAGTCTTAAAAATTTGTTTAGCTTTGATCATTCTTACTGTCGCTGCACTGTCAGTATTTTGGTTTGCGCGTCCGGCCGATGTCGTTTTTGATCAACAAAAAGCGTCCGTACCACACTCGCAATACAGCAAGTTTGCCGATGTCGACGGCCTTCGGATCCACTATTTGGATAAAGGCGAAGGAACGCCCGTGGTTTTGATCCACGGATATACTTCATCTACGTACACCTGGAAGGATGAGTTTGACGAACTCGCAAAGCGATATCGCGTCATCGCCATCGATCTCAAGGGTTTTGGTTTTTCGGCGAAGCCCGATGGAGACTATTCGAGGCGAGCACAGGGCGAACTGGTCGCGCGGTTCTTACGCGGGCTTAACGTGGAAAGAGCGTGGTTGGTCGGCAATTCTATGGGCGGCGAAACTGCCTTGAATGTCGCCGTCGATCATCCTGAAATGGTATCGGGGTTGGTACTGATCGACAGTGCCGGCATCAAGGTCGCGGGCCGGACGAGTCTTGCTCCGTGGTATTTACAACTTCCGGTCGTTGGCCGCCTGCTGACGGCTTTGGCGTTGACATCTGACTCGCTTGTTCGGGCAGGGCTCGAAAAAAGCTTTTACGATGACTCAAAGATCTCCGACGAAAGGGTGGCTGCGTATTATCAACCTTTGAAAACGCAGGGCGGGCAACTGTCGGCTACCCGAGCCAGAGCTCAATTCGAACTCCTTCCGGTCGAGGATAGAATTGACTCTATCAAGGTTCCCACTCTGATAATATGGGGTGCTGAGGACGAATTGATCCCACTCGAGGCGGGCCGAAAGCTCAATGAATTGATCGGCGGGTCGAAATTGGTGGTGTTTGAGGAATGCGGTCACGTTCCGCAAGAGGAAATGCCGGAAAGGGTGTTGAGCGAGATCATTGGATTTGTTAAATAGGTAAGATCCGTCAAAGGACAGCATAAGTTCAGCCAGAGTTTTTGTTTGTTGTTCATATTGATCGTTATTATGCTTTCCAAATGATCGTGTTTGGACTAAATTCAACAGAGTGGTCAAAATGACAGAAAGTATGAATCCGGCAGTCGCGGCACGTTTGGACGAGGCTGATGGACTTGCGGGTTTCCGAGATCAGTTTCATATTCCGAGGAGTTCGTCCGGCGAAAATGTCATCTATTTCACAGGCAACTCACTTGGTTTACAGCCAAAGAGTGTTCGCGGGTATATCGAACAGGAGTTAAAAGATTGGGAGTTGCTCGGTGTCGAAGGCCACGTCAAGGCGAGACATCCGTGGATGCCCTATCACGAGTTCTTGACGGCCCAAATGGCCAATGTCGTCGGTGCAAAGCCGATCGAGACGGTCGTGATGAATTCGTTGACCGTCAATCTTCATATTTTAATGATCTCGTTCTATCGTCCGAGCGGCGATCGATTCAAGGTTCTTATCGAAAAAGGTTCTTTTCCGTCCGATCGCTACGCCGTCGAAGCCCAGATCAAACTGCACGGATTCGACCCCGAATCGGCATTGATCGAACTCGGGCCTCGCGACGGTGAAACGACGCTGAGAACTGAGGACATCATAGACACGATCGAGCGGGAGGGGGCGACGATCGCGTTGATAATGCTCGGCGGTGTGAATTATTACACAGGCCAGGCATTTGAAATGCGGGAAATTACCGCCGCCGGGCACGCCGCCGGAGCACTTGTCGGATTTGATCTCGCGCACGCGGCCGGCAATCTCGAGCTAAAACTTCACGATTGGGGCGTAGATCTCGCCGTCTGGTGCTCGTACAAATATCTCAATGGCGGCCCGGGCGCGATCGGAGCGGCATTCGTCCACGAACGGCACGCAGATTGCCCTGAACTACCTAGATTGGCGGGTTGGTGGGGACACAATAAGGGAACGAGATTCTTGATGGGTCCGACGTTCGACCCGATATCCGGGGCCGAAGGTTGGCAGATCTCAAATCCGCCGATCCTGCAAATGGCGGCGTTGAGAGCGTCATTAGAGATATTTGCCGAAGCCGGGATGTTCGCATTGCGAGAAAAGTCGATCAAGTTGACGGCGTATCTGGAACAATTGTTAGCGGCGGTCGATGACGGACGGATATCAGTGATAACTCCCGGCGATCCCGATCAGCGCGGGTGCCAATTATCGATTCGCGTCAAGAATGCCGACAAAGGTCTTTATTCGGCAATTGCGGCCCACGGCGTGGTGGCGGATTGGCGCGAACCGGATGTGATCAGGGTCGCACCTGTTCCGCTGTACAATAGTTTTGGCGACGTTCAGAAGTTCGTTCAGATCCTCGGTTCGGTATTGAATTGACGTTTAGTCCGCGGATCGTGAAACAGACAAGAGGGAATTCTATATGATCCGTGCAACGATCAACGGAAAGGAAGCGTCGTTTGACGATGGCATTACCATTCTCGCGGCCGCTCGCGAACTCGGTATCGAGATACCGACACTCTGTAACGATCAACGGCTAAAGCCCGTCGGTGCCTGCCGAATGTGTCTGGTCGACGTCAAAGGGCAAGCACGTGAAACCGCGTCGTGCGCGACCGCTCTGGCGGACGGAATGGAGATCGAGACCCATAGCGGCCCGATCGAAGAAGCCCGAAAATGGAACTTGCGGATGTTGGCCGGCATCTATCCCGCCGACTCATTCAATGATTTTCCGAACAAACCATTTCACAAACTTGCCACCGAATACGGCCTGACCTCTGCTGACTTTTGCGTTGACCACTTGGTTGCCGCCGATAGCTCGCATACATACATCAATGTCGATATGTCGCGATGCATCAATTGCTATGCGTGCGTGCGTATCTGTGCCGATGTCCAGGGACAGTTCGTATGGCACGTATTGGGCCGGGGTGAAGAGTCCAGGATATTGCCCGATTCTTTGGGAGCATTTGGCACCAGCACTTGTGTATCGTGCGGAGCGTGTTCCGACGCATGCCCGACCGGTGCGCTCGAAGACAAGACTGTGATCGAACGAGGATTCCCGACAGCTTGGACCAAGACGACCTGTCCGTATTGCGGTACGGGGTGTGAAATGAACGTCGGTACTCGTGACGACAAGGTCGTGCAAGTTCGCCCGGTTATGGACGCACCGGTCAACTATGGCCATCTCTGCGTAAAGGGGCGTTATGCCTTTGATTTCATCGATGCCGAAGACCGTGTTACCGAGCCGATGATCCGCGAAAACGATGGTTGGCAGGTCGTGTCGTGGGATGAGGCTATCGCGTACACTGCAGCGAAACTGAAGGCGATCGACAGTGAATTTGGCAGAGAGAGCATCGCTGTTCTCGGTTCGGCCCGAGCGACGAATGAGGAAAATTATCTTGCTCAAAAATTTACACGAGTTGTCTTAGGGACAAACAACGTCGATTGTTGTGCCAGAGTCTGTCATACGCCGACTGCCGCGGCGATGAAGATGATGATCGGGACGGGGGCAATGACCAATTCGTTCGACGATATCGAAAAGGCAAAGTCCATACTCATTTGCGGTGCGAATCCAACCGAGAACCACCCGATCCCTGGTGCCCGTGTTAAGCAGGCTGTGCTCAAAAATGGTGCCAAGTTGATCGTCATCGATCCGCGAGTGACGGAGCTGGCAAAGATGGCCGACGTCCACCTGCAGCTTCGGGCCGGTACAAACATCCTGATGTTTAACGCCCTGGCACACGCGATCATCGATGAAGGATTGGTCGATGGTCAGTTCATAGCAGAACGCGTCGATGAGTACGAAAAATTCGAGGAGTTTGTCGCTGATTACTCGCCCGAGGCGGTCGCCGAACGCTGCGGTGTCGATGCCCAACTTATCAGAAAGGCCGCCCGGATCTACGCCGTCGACACCCCGTCAATGTCGATGCACGGACTCGGAATGACCGAGCATTATCAGGGTACCGAGGGCGTGATGTCGATAGTCAATCTCGCATTGCTCACCGGAAACATCGGAAAGCCCGGTGCCGGCGTGAATCCGCTCCGAGGACAAAATAACGTGCAGGGCTCGGCCCATATGGGATGCGATCCCGGCATTTTGACCGGCTCGATCTCGATCGAATCAGGACGTGAGCTTTTCGAGCAGGTGTGGAAGACCGAGATTCCGACCGAACCTGGATTGAATCAATTGCAGATGATCGACTCGGCTCGCGACGGTAAATTAAAGGCACTGTGGACGATCGGATACGACGTCTTCCTGTCGAATGCGAACGCACACGAAACGGCAAAAGCATTTGCCAATATGGATCTCGTCATAATTCAGGATTTCTTTATGAACGAGACGGCGAGGCATTTTGGCCACGTCTTTTTCCCGGCGACGACTTCGTATGAGAAAGACGGAACATTTATGAACGGCGAGCGCCGGATCCAGCGGATACGAACGGCCGTAAGCCCGCGTGGAAACTCACGTTCTGACCTTGAGATCATCTGCGACCTTGCGGCCGCAATGGGTCACACCGACGATTTTTCGTTTAAGTCCGCGGAGGAGGTCTGGGATGAGGTGCGGGCCGTGTGGCCGCCGGGATACGGCATAACCTATGATCGGCTAGACGATAAAGGAATTCAATGGCCGTGTCCTGACATCGATCACCCCGGCACCGAAGTGCTGCACGGCGAATCCTTTTCGAGCGGCATTACAGCGGCACTTCGCCGTATCAAGTATCGGCCGACAAAGGAGATCGTGTCTGACGAATTTCCGTTTATGCTGACCACGGGCCGCGTGCTCGAACAATTTAACGCCGGCACGATGACGATGCGTACGCCGAACCGTGAACTGCGGCCGACCGATCTAATAATGGTCTCAAAGGAAGACTCAGAAAGATTGTCGATCGCTGACGGCGAAACGGTGAGGCTAAAAAGTAACTACGGCGAGGCGATAATGCCGGTCGAAGTCACCGATAAGGTTAAAGTCGGCGAACTTTTCACCACATTCCACGACCCGGCCGTATTTCTCAATTACCTCACCGGCCCTACACGTGATCGCTTTACGCAGGCGCCCGAGTTCAAGGTTACGGCTGTGACGATCGAGAAATTGGCAGATTAGTGGCGTGAGGCCCAATGCGATCCGGCAGAACGTAAATGGTACAGAATAGACGTGTAACGATAATCGGTGCCGGGCTAGCGGGTTCACTCCTCGCGATCAACCTTTCCAAACGCGGCATCGAAGTGGATGTTTACGAGGCCCGGGGCGATATGCGCCTCGAATCGGTCGCCGCCGGCCGATCGATCAATCTCGCGTTGTCCGATCGCGGCATCGCGGCGCTTCGCGAGGTTGGGATGGATGAGTATATGCTCGCCGAGGCGATCCCGATGTACGGACGGATGATCCATAGCGTCGATGGTTCGACTCGTTTGCTGCCGTATTCGGGCCGTAAGGGTGAGTACATCAACTCGGTTTCACGCGCGGGATTGAACATAGCGTTGATCAACGAAGCTGCAAAATATGAAGGTGTGAAATTTCACTTCAACGCTCGATGCATTGATTTTGACTGCAAGTCCGGCGAAGCGAAATTCTCAAATGGTGAGGTTGCCAATGCCGACACCGTCATCGCGACCGACGGTGCCGGATCGGCCGTGCGGAACGCAATGCAGCACGGCGGCGTCGAGCGTTTTGATTTCTCGCAAAAATGGCTTGATCACGGTTACAAGGAACTCCATATCCCGCCCGCACCGTCCGACAAACTTCAGTTTGTCGAACCCAACGCTAGCAGCGACAAACTAAAGTTTGTCGGACAGTTTCAGATCGAGAAAAACGCACTCCACATATGGCCGCGAAACAAGTTTATGATGATCGCCCTGCCGAACTTCGATGGGAGCTTTACCTGTACGCTGTTTTTTGCGCACAAAGGCGAAAATTCGTTTGAACAGTTGCGGGATGAAAATTCGGTTCGGGAGTTTTTCGGGCGTGAGTTTCCGGATGCGGTTCCGCTTATGCCGACTTTGATCGAAGATTTCATAGCTAATCCGACCGGCAATCTCGGCACGATCAAGTGTTTCCCGTGGAATGCCGGCGGTAAGGCTCTGTTGCTTGGCGATTCTGCTCACGCGGTGGTGCCATTTTATGGGCAGGGAATGAACTGTGCATTCGAAGACGTGCGGATCCTCGACCAGCTTGTTGGGAAGCACGGCACCGACTGGCAAACGGTTTACGAGGAGTATGGCGAACTGCGAAAGGTAAATACTGATGCGATCGCCGATATGGCCGAGGAGAATTTCTACGAAATGCGCGATGCAGTTGCGGACCCTGTGTTTCTAAGAAAGCGCGAACTTGAGACAAAACTCGAACAGACATACCCAGACTATTTTTCTAAGTATTCGATGGTGACCTTTCGCGAAGATCTTCCATATTCGCTGGCTAAGTCAAAGGGCAACGCACAGGATCAGTTGCTAATGGAGATATGTGCCGGCGTGGAAAACGTCGTTGATGTCGATATAGAGCAAACAATGCAGCGTCTGCGGAGCTTATAACAATGAAAAAGTCCTTGTATCTACGGGCGATCGCTCTGAGCCTTTCGCTCCTTTCTTGGTCGGGGATGCTTTTTGCGCAAATGCCGCCATTTACAGTTGCTCCGGCACCTTGGAATGCGGACCAATTTGGCAATATCCGAGCTGTCGTTAATGTAGAGGCCGCCGAAAAGACGGCGTTTGCCCGGATCGAATGGCGGCGTCGGGACATTGATCCGGCAGAAAAGGCGATCATTGTAACGACCTCCGGCGGGCGACGTGTGGCGACGGTTTCGTTCGGAACAATAAACCGGGAATACGGCGAGGTATATTTCGAGCCGCTGGCCGGCCCGGGTATCTATTACATTTACTATTTGCCGTACACAAAATCGGGGAGTGCCAATTACCCCAAGGATTTTTATCCGAAACCCGCACCGGGAACAGGTGCAAATTCTTTTGTTGCGGGCACTCCGGTCGACAAAGCCAGGGTCGTCGAGATCCAGTCGGTTGACGCGTTCAATTCGTTCTATCCGATGGAGGTAATCGCGACGGCCGCTGAGACCGACGCGTTGGCAAAGGCGAACGCTACGAAAGACTTTGTCGTGTTTCCTGAGGACCGGATGTTTCCGATCAAGATGACGGATGACCTGCCACAGCGTTGGATCGAACGCGGGCCGCAAAGCAGTTTTTCAGGCGACGCCCGCCGCGGCGAATTTTACGCTTTTCAGTTCGGGGTTTACGCACTCAGATCGATCGAAAATGTCCGCGTCGATTTCACCGACCTAAAAGCCGCGAACGGGACGAAACTCTCTGCGACAAACGTCGCGTGTATCAATACCGACGGCGTCTCCTATGACGCCAAGCCTTTTACCACGTCCGTTTCTGTCGAAATGGGCAAGGTACAAGCGATGTGGTGTGCCCTCGACGTGCCGTTGGCCGCAGCAACCGGCGTTTACAAAGGCGCCGCGACGATCACCGCGAACAACTCGGCCCCGCAGACCGTGGATCTTATCTTTCACATCGCCAAAGAGGTCGCCGTTAACAGCGGTTTCAATGAGCCCGAGAAAATGACGCGGCTCAAGTGGCTCAATTCGACGCTGGCTCAAGAAAACACGGTCATCCCGCCGTACACGCCGATCGTCGTAAAGGGTAACGAGATCAGTATTCTTGGTCGTAGTATGACCCTCAGCAACGATGGCTTACCCGGTTCGATCGCGACGCGATTTAGTCCCGAGATGACATCAATGTCAGATTATACGCCGGTCCTCAAACATCCGATGTCCTTCTCGGTAGTCGACAAGGATGGCCTCGAGTTCGCCCCGATGCCGAGGTCGGTTAGTTTTACGGAGAAGACGCCGGGAACCGTCAAATGGAGAGCATCGACAAAGTATTCCAACGTCCTGATGGACGTCGATGGCTCGATGGAGTTCGACGGCTTTGTCGCCTACACGGTCAAACTCACGGCGATCGACGACATTAGCCTCAGCGACATACGTCTCAATATCCCGTATGCCAAGGACGCTGCGAAATATATGATGGGCCTCGGCGAAAAAGGCAGGGCGACGCCGCCGTTCCTGAGGTGGAAATGGGAGGTGGCGACCAAAAATCAGGACGGAGCGTGGCTTGGCGGCGTCAACGCGGGACTGCAGTTCTCGCTCCGCGATGAGAAATACGCGAGGCCGTTAAATACAAATTTTTACCTGCAAAAACCGCTTCTGCTGCCGGCATCGTGGGGCAACGGCGGAAACGGCGGCATCGATATCGACGGCAGCTCAGAAACCACTACATCGGTTAGGGCGTATAGCGGCCCGCGGATGATGAAGAAGGGCGATGTGCTGTATTACAACTTTAACCTGCTCATCACGCCGTTTCACGCTATCGACACTGACTGGCAGTGGGCGAATCGCTTTTATCACAAATACACGCCGATCGACGAGATCAAAAAGACAGGTGCGACGGTAATTAATATCCATCACGCCAACGCGATCAACCCTTACATTAATTACCCGTTCATCGCTCACAAGGAGATGAAGCAGTACATCGACGAGGCTCACTCGAAGGGGATGAAGGTTAAGATCTATAACACCGTCCGCGAGCTTTCTAATCACGCATACGAACTACCGGCACTCCGCAGCCTCGGGCACGAGATCTTTTCGGGCGGCAAAGGCGGCGGGTTCTCGTGGCTGCAAGAACACGTCGGCGACGACTATATCGCGGCGTGGTTCGTGCCCGAACTGAAGGACGCGGCGATCGTCAACAGCGGCGTCAGTCGTTGGCATAACTACTACGTCGAGGGGATGAATTGGCTCACGCAAAACGTCGGGATCGACGGCATCTATCTGGATGACGTCGCATTTGACCGCGTGACGATGAAACGCGTAAAGCGTGTTTTGACCAATGGCGGGCATCCGGGGATCGTCGATCTGCACTCGGCAAATCAATTCAATAAGAACGACGGATTTAACAATTCGGCGATGCTCTATATGGAGCATTTCCCTTACTTAAATCGCCTGTGGTTTGGCGAGTATTTTGATTACGAAAACAATTCACCCGATTTTTTCCTTACCGAGGTCTCAGGCATTCCGTTCGGACTGATGGGCGAAATGCTCGAAAAAGGTGGTAATCCGTGGCGGGGAATGATCTACGGAATGACCAATCGAATGCCTTGGTCCGACAATGCCGACCCGCGGCCGATCTGGAAAGTCTGGGACGATTTTGGGATGCAGGGAACGGAGATGTTCGGCTATTGGTCGCCGAACTGCCCGGTCCATACGAACGACCCGAAGGTCCTCGCTACGGTCTATCGCAAAAAGGGAGCTGCCTTGGTGTCCATTGCTACTTGGGCTGCAAATGATGCTGATATCCAATTATATATTGACTGGATTGCACTGGGAATCGACCCGTCAAAGGCCTCGATCATCGCGCCCGAAATTGTGGGATTACAAAAAGCTGCGAATCTTTCGGCGGACGCAAAGATCCGCGTTGATAAAAACAAGGGGATTTTACTGGTGATAAAACAGATAAATTAATGATGCTGTCGATAGAATTAAATGGATCGATGTTGAATTTTGACGCATTTTCTCCGATCGATATCTCGATGCCGCTTCGTTTCAACGGTCCGCAGGCGAACGCGTACGGCGTAGATTCGGCGACGGCACAACCCTGCCAAGCCGGAGAAATCGTCGGCGATACACGCCTTGGCGGCAGCGTCAATTTTGAACAATATTCATTAATCCCACATTGTAACGGCACTCACACAGAATGTGTCGGACATATCACGGATGAGCGGATCTCAGTTCGGGATTGTTTGCGGGATGTGATGGTACCGGCCTTTTTAGTTACGTTGGAACCGGAGAACGGCGTATTAGTGAGATCGTCGTTGGAAAAGGTCATTGAAGCTGTTACTTACGGGCTTGATCCGAATACGAGGGTGTTGGAGGCCAGCTCTCCGGCATTGATCGTGCGGACATTGCCGAATGATGACAGCAAATTGACGCGAAGCTACGGAGTGGGCAACATTCCGCCGTACTTTACCGCGGATTCGATGGAATATATCGTTCAGTGCGGATTCAAGCATCTGCTCGTCGACCTGCCGTCCATCGATCGCATTTTTGACGAAGGAAAACTGATTAATCACCGGATCTTTTGGAACGTTGAGGTGGGCTCTCGTGAAACACATACGGCTACGCGTATATATAGCACGATCACCGAACTCATTTACGTTCCGAACGAAGTTTCGGACGGTGTATATCTCCTAAATCTCCAGATCGCGCCATTTGCCACCGACGCTGCCCCAAGCCGGCCGATGTTGTTGAAGCAACTGTAGCCAGAGCTTAACGTGGATCACGCAAATGGGAGATGAATGAATCAATTCATCTCCCATCTGCACTTTTCTAATTGGATATACGGTACTTTTATTTAACCGCGTTCTCGATGGCGGCCTTTAGGTCAGGGAACTGAAACTTAAACCCGGCGTCGATCAGGCGCTTTGGCAACACCTTTGTACTGGCAAGCAGTAGAGCATCGCCCATCTCGCCGAAGATCATACTGACTGCAAACTCGGGTAATGGCAGAAACGTTGGTCGGTAGAGAACCTCGCCGAGTGTCTTGGTAAACTCCTGATTCGTCACCGGATTTGGCGACACTGCATTGACGGCACCGCGAATGTTCTCGTTTTCGATCGCGTAGTTAATGATCGCGACCTCGTCATCCAGAGAGATCCAGCTCATCCATTGCTTGCCGCTGCCGACCACACCGCCGACGCCCAGTTTGAAGGGCAAGAGCATTGTCGAGAGAGCCCCGCCGTCCTTGGACAAAACAATACCCGTGCGTAGAAGAACCGTCCGAATTCCGGCGTCTTCGGCCCTGCGAGATTCGACCTCCCAATCCTTAGCGACACTTGCGAGAAAATTATCGCCCGCAGCCGAAGTCTCGTTGACCTCTTCTTCGCCGCGCTCTCCATAAAATCCAATTGCCGACGACGCAATAAACGTCTTTGGCTTGTCTTTTAACTTCGAGATCGCATCGACGACGTTTCTCGTACCGAACACGCGGCTATCGCGGATCGCCTTTTTCTTTTCGTCGGTCCACCGCAATCCGCCGACATTCTCTCCGGCAAGATGGACAACAACGTCGAGGCCCTCGAGTTTCTCGGGGTTCGCAAAACCGTCGTCGATACTCCATTTTACGTGTTGCTCATCGATCGGATCCTTGCGTGAGGCAAGGAGCATCTCGTAACCCTTTTCCGCAAATAAACTTTGGAGGGCCTGACCGACCAAACCCGTCGCTCCGGTGATAAGTACTTTCATATAGTTTATTTTATTCTCACAGCGGCTCGAATGATACCATTAAGATAAAAAAACGATGATCTATTGCGCAATGCTCGTCTTTGCCGCTATTTCGAGTTCTCTCTCAAACGATTGTGTATCAGGTCAGCGAGGAGTTTGATCTCACGGTCGGTAAGTTGGTCGCGAAAGGGCACCATTCCGTTGCCGCCGTTCGCAATTTGATTGTAGATCTCGGCTTCGGACTTAAACTTGAAATCCCCCGAGCGAAGACTAGGAATGACCTTGCCCTCAACGGTCTTTCCGTTTCCCTCGGGTCCGTGACAGATAGAGCATTGCTGCCGGAAAAGCGATGCTTCGTAAGTTTTACTGTCGGCGATGACAAAGCCTTCCTGTTTTGTTCCAGAACAGGCGATAGCAAAAAGTGAGGAAATGACGAGAATTAAAGCGACCTTAAGATAAAACATAAAGATTTAGTTTCACTCATAGCGGCCGCGAACGCAATCGGCAGATCAAGCTGACTCTTCCTTGAGAGCTCGTTTGAATATCTTGCCGGTGCCGCCGATCGGAAGTGAATCGCGAAACTCGACGTGTCTCGGGTATTTATTGGCGGCAAATTGTGTTTTGCACCAGTCGGTAAATTCTGCGACCGACAATTCACATCCGGGCCTAAGCACGACAAATGCTTTAACTTCTTCGCCAAGTCGCTCGTCCGGCACGCCGATCACCGCACACAGGGACACTAGCGGATGAGTGATGATCACTTCCTCGAGTTCGCGGGGATAAATGTTGTAACCACCGCGGAGGATCATATCCTTTTTTCGGTCTACGATGGACAGGTAGCCATCCTCGTCCAGAATCCCGATGTCGCCGGTGTGAAACCAACCATTACGAAAAGCTTCGGCCGTTGCCTCCGGGCGTTTGTAATATCCTTTCATTACGTTGGTCCCGCGAATGACGATCTCACCGCGTTGGCCACGCGGAACCTCTCTATCGTCGTCGTCAAAACAGCGCACATCGACGCCAAAGATCTGTTGTCCGACTTTTCCAGGTTTCGACGGACGCTCAAAGTGGTTAAAGCAGGCTAGCGGTGAGGTTTCTGAGAGGCCGTAACCCTCCATCACGCGAACACCGAAACGCTCCTGAAACTCCTTCATCACTTCGACCGGCATCGGGGCACCGCCAGAGGAGCAAACCTTCATTGTTTCGCGAATCCGGCTGATGTCATAGCCGGTCTCGTCCACGTATCGAAGCAGTGCCCAATACATTGTCGGCACACCGACCCAGAAATTTACGCGTTCGGCGACCATCGCGTCGAGCGTCGCCTGTGGGTCGAACCTTGGCAGTAGGATAATTCGGTGTCCCGCATAGATCTGCGTGTTCATCTGCACGGTCTGTCCGGTCGTGTGAAACAGTGGCAGCGTGATCAGACACGTCTTTTGCTCGCCGTCGGTAAAATCGAGCATCGGCAAATGTATCAAAAACGTTGTCGTTACATTGGAATACAGATTTAAGTGCGTGAGTTCGGCACCCTTTGGTTGGCCCGTTGTCCCCGACGTATAGAGGATCGCGCAGGTGTCGTCGGGGCGAGTCGGAAAAATATCGAATTTCTCGGACTTGTCGAAAGTTATTTGGGTCAGGGTTTCGTGGTCGGCGAGCGGACTTGGGTCCATCAGGCCCTTGGTCATCACGATCAGCTTTTCGCAAGTTGGTACCTGATCGAAAGCTTCCTTTACCGTATCAGCTAGCGGCAATTCATCGGTTCCTTCGAAGACAAAAATAGCCTTGGCGTCCGAGTCCGAGAGATGATAGGCGATCTCGCGCGGCTTGAATAGCACATTCAACGGCACGACCGCCGCCCCAACCTTCATAATGCCGTAATACACTATCGGAAAAAACGGAAGGTTTGGGCAGCAGAGGGCGACCTTATCGCCATAGCCGATGCCCATTTCGACCAGAGCATTTGCTACTCGATTCGATAAGCCGTCGATCTCGCCGTATGTCAATCGGACGTCGCCGCAAACGAACGCTTCTTTTTGGGGAGCAAGCCGAGCGTGATGAGAGACGATCGACGCCAGATTTAAGGTGGTAGCCGTATTTTGCATTTATTGATCGGTGCCGGAGAAATTTAGGTTTGCTCGATTTTAATTACACTTTCGAGGATATGTCAAAGTCCATCTGTTCGGCGGCCGCGATCGGCTTGCCGATCGTCTGTACCGAATGATGCCGCCACTCATCGTGCTGATCCGGAAAATCTGTTCGAAAATGCCCGCCCCGAGACTCTTCACGCCAGAGTGCGGCGGTTGCTACGAGTGTGGCAAGCGTAACGAAGTTTCGGGATGATGTACTTAGATTTCCCGATGATATTTGGGCAAATTCATTAAGAGCACGCTCCAGCGAGGTGCGGTCGCGCAGGATGCCGACGCGCTCCCACATTACTCGCTTGATGCGCTTGCTCACGGCAGTCGATAGCGATGCCTGCTTCTCTGAAACTGCCTTTTCATCCGCCAAACTGCTAGAGACGCTCATTCCCGACAGCGACGCCGAATCCTCGATAGCGGCCCGCCCCGCACGTGCGCCGAACACAAGTCCCTCAAGTAATGAGTTTGACGCCAACCGATTGGCACCGTGTACGCCCGTGCAAGTTACCTCGCCGGCCGCGTAAAGGCCCGGAACGGTAGTTCGGCCCCAAAGGTCAGTTCGTATGCCACCCATACAGTAGTGCGATGCAGGTGATACGGGCAGCGGGTCCTTGGTTATATCGAGGCCGTAAAATTTGCAGGTCTCATAGATCTTGGGAAAGCGATGCCGCAAAAATTCTCCGTCAAGAGCGGTCATATCCAACAGCACATTTCGTGTTCCGGTGCGACGCATCTCGGCCACGATCGACCGCGAAACGATATCACGCGGTGCAAGTTCGGCTCGCTCGTCATAATTCGGCATAAACCGCTCGCCGAATTTGTTTCGCAGAATGCCGCCCTCACCGCGCATTGCTTCGCTCAGGAGGAATCTAGGAGCATCAGCGATATTAAGAGCCGTTGGATGAAACTGGATGAACTCCATATCGGCCATTTCAGCACCGGCATAATAAGCCATTGCCATCCCGTCGCCGGTCGCAACCGGAGGATTTGTAGTGTGCTGATAAAGCTGTCCGGCACCGCCGGTGCATAGGATCACAGCCCGGGCAAAAACGTCACGCGGAGTACGCAGGATCGGATCGAGAAAGCGGACGCCGACGCACCTGCCGTCGCGGATGATCAGGCTCTCGGTATTGGCAAATGGGGTGATGTCGATCGATCTCTCCTGACCGGCACGGGCGATCAGGGCACGAACAAATTCAGCACCGGTCGAATCTCCGTTCGCGTGGATGATACGTCGGCGCGAGTGTGCCGCTTCTTGGGTGAAGATCAGTTTGCCGCCGTCACGATCGAATCTTGTGCCCCATTCGATCAACTGCTTGATATAAACCGTACCCTCAGTGACGAGTGTCGCAACCGCGGTCGGATCGCAAAGTCCGGCACCGGCGATCAGTGTATCGCCCTCGTGGAGTTCGGCATTGTCGTCCTCAGAAAGAACAACCGCGACTCCGCCCTGGGCATATTCGGTGTTCGACTCGCTGGCCTTGTCCTTAGTCAAGACGGTGACCCGGGCACCGCTTTTAGCAAGCTCGATCGATGACCTAAGTCCAGCCACGCCGCTGCCAATGACGATAAAATCCGTTTCGAATGACATTGTCGAAATTGTATTAAATTACTGCCCAGGTTGCGAGCAAAGAAAAAGGCCTGCTCACCGAAATGAGCAGGCCGGACTAGCATTTGAAGATCCGCGAGTTAGGGAATCTTCAATTCCTGTCCCGGATAGATCTTGTCCGGGTGATTGAGGATGTCGCGATTAGCATCCCAGATGGCCTTCCACGCAACGCCGTACTTTGATCCGATCTTGCTCAGGCTGTCGCCTGAAACCACCGTGTACGTATTAGCACCGCCGCCCGCATCGCCGGCACCGGTCGAAACGTTAAGGATGAGATCGCTCGACTGAAAATCAGGATCGATCCGCTCGTACTCTGTCCAAAGCTGTGCTTTGGCTTCGTCGCTCGGAGCAGTTCCCGTGACGTGAAGCACGCCGTCGCCTTCGGCCAACTCGTAGGTTGTTCCGTTAGCATTGGCGAGTTCCAGAAGTGTTTGGTATTTCTCTTGTAATGACATAATTCCTCCGTTATTCGCCTATTTGTTGAGGTTGTTGATAACCTTCTTCGGTTTTGCTTCGTTAGCGGTCATCATGATCTCGGCAACCTTAGCCTTGTCCACGGTTCCGCTCAGTGTAACTTCGCCATCCTTAACGGCTACGGTAACTCCTGCAATTCCTTTCTTTTTGAGTGCCTCGTTGACGCTGCCTTCGATCATTTTATCGGGTGACGGCGGTTCCGGCGTCGGCATCGGCTTGAGCGTCAGTTTGTTATCAACTGATTTGATGCCTTCGACCTTGGCTGAGGTTTCGGCCTTTGTCTTTACGGTGATGTCTGCGACTTCGCCCGTCAGGGTAGCGACAGCGTCCTTGACGGCCACGGTTACGCCTACGACCTTGTCGGCGGTGAGCTTATCCTGAACTGCTTTCTGCAGATCAGCATCGCTCTTGCCGCAAGCACTCATAAAGAGGGCAAGGGCCAAAGTGAAAAGTGTTAAAGCTTTGATTTTCATTTTTCCTCCAGAAAAATTGTCTAATATTCGCATACCAATAATCGCAAATGCGTTCGGCACTTGTTCGATCGTGTCTAATAATATCTCCCCACCATTCAGATGTGGATAACTAGTTTTCTAGTAAATCAATCTTGATAGATTACAAACTAATTTTCAACACCAGACCGTCAATATTTACGAAAATATTTGTTCGATGATCTGTTTGGCAACGTCAAATGACGTACTGTCCGGACGAACCACAAAATGCCAATCAGCGAGGGCATAATGTTGTTGTCTTTGTTGAAATAGTTCGAATGCCCGCTTTTTGTCGCGGGCGAGCGGCCGATCTTTTCGCGAAAATGCAACATTTAGCCAGCAATGTTCAAAAGTCGATTCAAGCCAAACGCTGGTCAAGCCCGACCTCTTGATGATTTCTCGGTTTCGCTCGAGTGTCCACGTTCCGCCGCCGAGCGACAGCACTCGGAGGTCAGGTCTGTCGAGCGCTTCCTGCAAATAGCGGGATTCGATGTCGCGAAATGCCGGTTCGCCTTCGGCGTCGATTATCTGGGCGACCGTGCGCCTTTCACCGTATTCGAGTTCGTGGTCCAGGTCGACACGTTTTGACTTGATCAGGTGCGCGACGTGTCGGGCGACGCTGGATTTGCCGACACCCATAAAACCGGTGAGTACGATTCTTTGTTCCTTGTTCATTCTCGACTATGAGATTACGACACTTTTAAGCGTTTCAAAGAATCCGGGAAACGAAACATCGACGCAATCCGCGTCGACGATCTCGGTTTCACCGATAGCAAACGACGCGGCGACCGCAAAGGCCATTGCTATACGATGGTCTCCATAAGAGTTGATACGGGCTCCGTGAAGTTGCGAATGAGCGACCCGGAGACCGTCGTCGAACTCAACGACATCGGCACCCATTGACCGCAGGCCTTCGACAACGGTCCTTATGCGGTCAGATTCCTTGACCCTCAATTCTCCTGCACCGCGGATCTCCAGGCCTTGGCCCATTTGTGTTCCGAGGACCGCAAGTACCGGGATCTCATCAATAATATTGGCGATCAACGGTCCGTCGAGTAATAACGGGGCGGCGGCGGTTAGACGTTGTCGTGAACCCCGAACGACGATATCGCCGACCGGTTCACCGCATTCGACTCGCTCGTCGGTGATCGAAAGGTCAACTCCGGTTCGTCGCAAAACGTCAATTATTCCGGTTCGAGAGGGATTTAGGCCGATGCTCTCCAGCGTCAAGGCCGAACCCTCAAGACTCGCCGCGGCGACCATAAAGAATGCCGCCGAAGATATATCTCCGGGCACCGAGAAAGATCGTGCTGAAAGCATTTGTCCGCCCTTGATCGAGATAGCCCCAGGAATCGAAGTGTCGATCTCGGCTCCAAACCATCGCAGCATTCGTTCGGTATGGTCGCGGGTCGGAACCGGTTCTATGACTTCGGTCGTGCCTTCAGCACCGATTCCGGCCAGTAGCAAACAGGACTTGATCTGAGCGGACGCTATCCGAAGCTCGTGCCTGGTGCCCGATAGCGGCCTGCCCGGCGTGACCACAAGCGGAGCTTTTCCGTTATTAGATGAGATTTCCGCCCCCATTTCTTCTAGCGGTTCGATTACGCGGTTCATCGGCCGTGACGAGAGCGATTCGTCACCGATCAAAGCGGCGCCGACCTGCCGCCCGGCAAGGATGCCCGACATAAGCCGCATCGTGGTGCCGCTATTACCGCAATCAAGCGGCGAATCAGGCCGTGTGAATGGGCGGCCGGCGACCGTAACATCATTTCCCGATCGTGTGATCTCACAACCAAGCGAAGCGAGACAGTCGAGCGTCGAGCCGCAATCGGAGCTAGCCGCGAAATTGCTGATCGTCGAAGTTCCGCTGGCCATCGCGGCAAACATCGCCGCCCGGTGGGATATCGATTTATCACCGGGCAATCGTAACGTGCCGGTGAGGCTTTTGGCAGGATGAACAAACATTAGTATCATTTTAATAGGAAAGGGTGGCGTTTGTCTTGACACGTTGCCGTTTCAGCCCGTAACTTACTGAACATATAACTATCGTGACTGAAACCGTTCAACTTACACTGCCTAGTAGGATCGAGTCCGTCGACGAAGCGGCCGCCGGAGCTGAAAGCTTTGCCAAAGCAGCGGGCCTCGCCGATGATATGATCTTTGCGATCGATCTCGCTGTTCGCGAATCGGTTGCGAATGCAATTAAACACGGCAATAAATTTGACGGATCAAAGGTCGTCGAGGTAACACTCGACCAAACTTCCGTCGGTGTCGAGATCAAAGTTCGGGACTACGGATCAGGGTTTCGGCCAGAGGATATTCCGGATCCGACCGATCGGGAAAATCTGCTTAAAGCAAATGGCCGCGGTATCCTCTTTATGAGGTCATTTATGGACGAGGTAGAATGGTCCAATGCGGACGGCGGCGGATTGATCGTAACAATGGTCAAAAAGCGATAAATTCCGAGAGCTACGTGGACTTTTAGATTAATGTTGGTCTAAAATCAGCTTTCATATAATTTCGAAGTTAAAAACAGGAGATAAAAATGGCAGATATTACTATTACTGAACGGCAGGCGGGTGATGTGACGATCCTCGACCTCGACGGCAAGGTCACGATCGGCGAGGGTAGCGTTGCTCTTCGCGGAACAATTCGTCGCGTCCTTGGCGAAGGCAAGACCAAACTGCTCTTGAATTTGGGCCGCGTCGGCTATATCGATTCAAGCGGCATCGGCGAACTGGTCTCGAGCTTTACTGCCGTGAATAAAGAGGGCGGGACACTCAAACTCTTGAATTTGACCGAAAAAATCCAAGACCTTTTGGCCATTACCAAGTTGTTGACCGTTTTCGACGTTTTTGAAAACGAGGCTGACGCTCTGAGCAGCTTTTCCTAAAGAACAGGCTCCGTTTTTGGCGGCAAATTGGGATAAAGGATGAAATTCGTTTCTCCTTTATCCTTTGTTTTATTACCTTGCCGTGCATCCCAGAGTTAAATAAATTCATCTTTTTTAATTGGGCTGCAACTAGCGTGACGATTTGATTGGAATTAAGGCTCGGCCCTGAATTAAATGCGAAAAATCTTAATACTGATATTGGTAGCCGTAGTTTCGGCAGTTGGTTATGGCCAAAACGCTTCGGCGGGAATGGACGTTTCGAATTACGGCGTGAAGATCGGTCCGGACAAACGAGTGCTGGTGGTGCTGTCCGCACTTGAAATGGCCCGGATCAAGAATAGCGACGGGCAGGAAGTGAAATTGATCAACACGACATTGTCCGAAAAGGGTTCGAAATTTCGCGAACGCCTGCTTCAGGATATGGCCGGAATGAACGAGGACCTACGCCAGCGGATCTCAGTTTTTGTCACGCAGTATAAAAAACGCCGCCCCACCGCGACTGATGTAGAATTGGTCTCGCCATTTATTTCGATGGCATATACGCTGTCTCCGGTTCCTGAGATGGCTGATCCGGCATACACAGCCGACCTGCCGGGAACATTGCTGGATGTGCTCGATTTTGCTCCGCTAGCTCGCGAATTTTACCGACGGTCCGGCATTAGCGGAAAACTCGATGAATACGTCAAGGACTACCAGTCTGAGGCAAACCAAACGCTGAGATCGTCGACCCGCGAAATGGTCACCGATCTGCTCAACTATTTGCATACGCGGCCTGAAATCTATTATTCCGAAAAGATCAAGATCGAGACGCAAAGGGCAAAAAGTAAAAACACCGTTCTCCAAAAGGTGGAAACCCGCGATTATGAACGCCGATTTATGGTTGTTCCGGAAATGCTTGCACCGGCGGGCAACATTATTTTCCTAAACGTAAAGGACGACTATTATCTCGTTTTACCGCCGGACAAGGATCTCAGTAATACCGATGCACGCCGTGCATTCCTGCAGTATGTGGTCGATCCGCTAGTCTTGAAAAATTCGAAAGATATTGGTTTGATCCGCGAACAGGTGAAGTTGCTTTTGGATGAACGCCGCAAGACCGACCCGTCGATCTCGCCGGATGTGTTTCTGACGATCTCGCGATCGCTCGTTTCGGCGATCGATGCACGGCAGATCGAATTTACACGCTCGCAGATCGCTACCGAACAGGCCCGTGTGAAGATCGAAACGATGAAGACCGTGCCGGAAAAACGTGCGGTCTCAGCCGAACTTGACCGCCAAAAGATCCAATTGGCTGATGAGACCGCATTAATGCTTTCCGATGCATACGAGCGTGGTGCGGTGATGTCGTTCTACTTTGCCGAACAACTAAAAGGTACCGAAAACTCCGGGTTTGATATCGCGTCATCGCTGCGGGAAATGATCGCGACATTTGACGCGTCGAAGGAGATGGACCGCCTCGCCCGCAATGCTGATGCTAAACAGCGTGCCCTTGCGGCCCGTGAGGCCCGCCGAAAAAATCCGATCGCTATCGAGACCGCCGCGGACAATCCGGTGACAAAACGTCTGCTCGATATACAAAAAATGATCGAGGCGCAGGATCTGAACGGAGCAGGCACCGAACTTAAAAAATTGGCAGCGGACAATCCGTCTGAGCCGCGGATCTACTATACGATCGGACGCGTCGCAAGCCTCGCGGCGGCAAGTGTCACTGATCCGGATATCCAGGCCCAAAAGCTACTAGACGCCAAGGTCGCCTACAGCAATGTCCTCCGGACCGCAAAGCAGGATACCGACAAGGCACTTTTGTCGCTGACCTACGTCGCACTGGCACGGATATACGAATTTGCGGGTGAGGATGCTTATGCTCTCCAGCTATATGACAAGGCGATCCAGCTTGACGATATAGCGGGCGGAGCATTCCGCGATGCAATCGCCGGCAAGCAAAATTTGCTGAAAAAGCAGTAGATTCTGCGATTCCTTGAATCTCACGCCAAATCTGTTAACGTCTATTCGATGCAGGATGATAAATTTCGCAGCGGCTATGCCGCATTCGTCGGGCGGCCCAACGCGGGAAAATCTACGCTCCTAAACCGCCTGGTCGGTGAGAAGATCGCAGCCGTTTCAAACAAACCGCAAACGACCCGACATCGTATTCAAGGTATCGTCAATATAGACGGCGGCCAGATCGTCTTCGTCGATACGCCCGGAGTCCACAAACCGGGGCATTTGCTTAACCGCCGGATGATGTCGGCGGTGCACGATGCGATCCTCTCGGTCGACGTACTTGTCCTGATGCGTGACGCGAGCGTATCGACCGGAAATGGTGACCGGTTTGTACTCGAGCTCGTCAAGCAGGCTGCCAAGCCAACCGTGCTCGTCCTCAACAAGATAGATAAGATCCGGGACAAGGCTGCGTTGCTGCCGCTAATTGATATGTACTCGAAAGAGTATGACTTTGCCGAGATCATTCCGGTTTCCGCTCTTAAGGGCGACGCTATCGACAACTTACTTTCCCAGATCGTAAAACATTTGCCCGAGGGCGAACCGATATTTGGCGAGGATGAGATGACCGATCAGCCGGTGCGGAGCATCGCGGCGGAAATGGTCCGGGAAAAAATACTGTTATCCACCGGGGAAGAACTGCCGTATGTGACGGCGGTCGTCACTGAGCTATATGATGATACGGATCCGAACGTTCTCCGCATTTTTTGCGCGATCTACGTGGAAAAACACTCGCAAAAGAAGATAATTGTCGGGAAACAGGGATCACGCATAAAGGATATCGGTACTCGAGCGCGCGTCGATATCGAAAATCTTGTTGGGCGTCAGGTCTATCTAAAACTCTTCGTCAAGGTCGTCGAAGACTGGCGCAACCGCGAAGCCTCGCTGGACGAGATCGGGCTCGAAAAGAGTCGTTAGATCACGCGTGCCGAGGGTATCTTACTCTACAGATCATAATGAACAATGACAAAAAACTTTGGTTCGCCGTCGACATCGAAACCGATGCGATTGCGACAGAGGCGATCGAATTCGCACTAAACGAACTCGGTGCACTCGGAACCGAGATCGACAGTTTTCTTAAGCCGACGGACAAACCGTTGCGGGTGTCGGGATACTTTGAAAAGCTGCCGGAGGACGCGGACATCCACGAGACCGTTCGGGAGGCACTACGGATCTATAACTACGTTCCCGAGCGAGTCACGAGTATCGCAACGCGTTCGGTCGAACAGACGGACTGGCTGGCCGAATGGAAAAAGCATTGGCGCCCGACGGTGATCGGCGATTTTATCATCGCACCCCCGTGGGAAACGGTGGACGATGAGTCCAAGATGGTGATCCGCATCGAACCGAATATGGCATTCGGCACCGGCACGCACGAAACGACACAGTTGTGTGTCTCGGCGATCGGCGAAGAACTCGCTCCGGGCGAGAGTTTTCTCGATGTCGGTACGGGAACCGGTATTCTCGCGATAGCTGCAGCAAAACTAGGCAAACGGCACATCGTCGCGTGTGATGTCGACGAAGATTCGGTGAAGATCGCAATTGAGAATGGCGAGATGAACGGAACGGGCGACATTGAGTTCTTTCTCGGCGAGATCGGCGATGGAACTGATATGTTCGATTTTGTTTGTGCCAATCTGACGATCGATGTCATTTTGCCGATGATCGATCTGCTGCTTGCTAAAACAAAGCGAGTATTGCTGCTGTCGGGAATCCTTGGAACTCAAACGGATATGATCACGGAGGCTCTCGAGACCAGAGCAGTTGAGCGATATTCGATCAACTCTGCCGGTGAATGGATCTCGGTAACGGTCAAACGAAACTAAGGCTTTTTGATGGGTACCGCGGCCGGAATATCACCGTCGTCGGTTATCGTGACGAGCGGTTGTCTGTACTTCGGCCGCAACCGAGGTGCGGCACCGGTTAACGTGGGCGGCGTTTTGGGCCCGGAAAGCGGCTTTGGTGAAAGCGGTTCGGTTCGCTTGAGTATCGTCCCGCCGCGGCCTGCCGCCCAAACATTCTTACCGCCTCGATAGACGACCGCCTGCAGCACTTTTCCGGTAATGTTAGGCTGTATCTGCCAGGAGCGTCCGGCATCTTCGGTCACAAGCACCGTTCCGAGTTCGCCGACCGCGACGGCGCCGTCCTTTCCAAATGCCTGTATGGCAAAGAGATTGGATCTCGTCGGCGACTCTTGGTCCTTCCACGTTTTCCCGCCATCCGTGGTGCCGAGAATAACGCCGCCCGCGCCGACCGCATAGCCAATATTCGTATCAAAAAAACTCAATGCATAAAGATTGTCGCGGAGGTTGGTCTTGATCTTTGCCCAAGTCAGCCCGCCGTCACCGGTAGTCAGAATAGTACCGATATCGCCGACCGCAACGCCGCTATTTTGGTCAAAAAAGCGTACATCCTCGAGCCACAGACGTGTTCCTGACTCGAACTGTTCCCAATACGCTCCAGCCGAATCGGTTCGAAGAACCGTCCCATTCGCACCTACGGCAAAGCCGATCTTATCCGTGACAAAATTGACGGCAAGCAGGTCTTCGGTGACGTTGGACACGCCCTTGCCCCAACTTGCACCGCCATTTATCGTTCGGAGAATCGTACCTTTATCACCGACAGCCCAGCCTTTTTGCCCGTCGTAGAAGTGAACAGCGTTGAGACTTTCGCTAGTACCCGAAAAAACCGGCAACCAATATCTTCCGGCGTCGTTGGTCAGCCAGATCCTGCCTTTTGATCCGATCGCGACGCCCAATTCGCTATCCAGAAACGCCATATCGTTGACGTCCTCGCGGCCGCCTTCGCTCAGACGCTGCCAACTCGTCCCGCCATCATCGGTCCGCAGTATCAATCCACTTTCGCCGACAGCCCATCCGGTAAAACTATCTGCAAAATACGTCGCGACGAGCTTCGGATTTGTGCGGATGTTGAATGGCAGCCAGGTAATACCGCCGTCGCCTGTTAGCCACACGAGGCCATTGGCATCTGTGATGGTGCCGGTCTTATCACTCGAAAAATTTATTGAAAGCAGATCGGCACGGCTGTAAATATTTACAAGATCCCACGTCGAGCCTGAGTCGTTAGAACGTGCGATGCATCCGCCATATCCGACTACGACGATCGCATTTGCCGCGGTGTACGCGACGCCTGAGACGACCGCTCCCTTGCACGGACCGGTGACGACCCAGTTTGTACCGCCGTCGTTTGTGAAAAGTACTGTGCCGCCGAGTCCTACCGCCGCCGCGTGGTCTGCGTCAAACGCCGCTACCTTTAGGATATGTTCTTTGGTATCAACGGATTGACTGTGCCAGGTCGTGCCGCCGTCCGTCGTCTTAAGTATCCGGCCGTATGTGCCCGTGATCCAGCCGACATTCGCGTCGGTTCCGGCAAACGCAATGCTATAAAAATGGTCGCGTGCGTCGACCGCCACGCGTTTCCAGTCTTTGCCGCCATTTATCGTCGAAACGATGGTTCCACGTGATCCGACGGCGATCGCCGTTTCGGCGTCACGAGCCCAAACGCCCGAATACGTCACATCCGTTGGAGCTTCCTGACGCTCCCATCTGAAACCGCCGTCCCTCGTTCGAAGGATCGTATTGTCCGAGCCGACGGCGAATCCATTCTGTTTGTCCTTAGCAAAGTGGATCGAATATAGCGGATTCCCCTGAGGAAGCGGATTTTGCCAGACCCAGCCAAGCGCGGTCCGCTGGGCACCGGCGAACGAAGCCGCTAGGAAGAGCATTACCACAGAGGCGCAGAGACGCAGAGCCAAGCAGGCGGGCACTTTGTGCCGGCCTCTCAACTCGTAAGATCGTAATTCTTGCCCGATATTCAAAACAGATCTCAGCGCCACAGCGTCTCTGCGGTTAAAGTTCTAAGGTCCCTAGATCGACGACCGCTTCCTCTAAAAGTGCATTATCCACATAGCCGAGTTCGGCCATCTTGCGTGCCATCGAGTCGGCGACCTCCTGCACGTCGTGGCCATTGTGGCCCTTGACCCATTTCCACGATATGTGATGCCGTTTTGCGGCCGCATCGAGGCGTTTCCACCACTCGTGATTGGTTTTGCGTTTCCAAGTCCCGCCCATCGTCTCGACTACGTATCTTGAGTCGGACATTAACGTGACAGTGCACTCTTCTTTCAAATTCTCGAGCCCGATTGCCGCCGCCGCGATCTCGGCCTGTTGATTCGTCGCGGCTCCGAGATACTCGCCGACCGCCTTCCAAATGCCCTTAAACCCAAGCACAGCGACCGCCGCGGCGCGTGGGTTACCCTTGCCGTTGCCGAGGCTCGAACCGTCGCAGACTATTGTGACTTTTTTCATCTTGCTAACCTACCGACACTACATTATCTACATAACTATCAAACGTCTCATCGTGCGAGATAACAAATAGCTGATCGAAATGCGTGATCCGGCTGATCTGCATTGCGAGGTTCTCGCGGCGTTCGGTGTCCATATTGGTCGTCGGTTCGTCAAAAAATGCGATGCGAATATCGGTCAATTGTTTGAGCAACGCAAGGCGCACGGACAAGGCCGCCGCCATCTGTTCGCCGCCCGATAGGCTCTGAAACGGCCTTGCGTAACCGTCTTCCTCAAGCATTATGGCGTAATCCTCGCACCAACGCAGTGTCCGTTCTGCGTTTCCGGTGATCTCACGAAAAAGTAGATTAGCCTCGAGCGAAACGTGGAATACGTAATTGCGAGCGACCCTCGGAGCCGCTTCCTTAAGCGTGTCGCGGATAAATGCGGTTGCCTCGGCCACCTTTTCGAGCCGTTCCTTTTCCTTAAACTCCGCGGCCAGCGACCGCCGGATCTCGGCAAATCGTTTGAGCTCGGCGGCGAGTTGCTCTTCACGATGCTTAGATGCCTCGAGAGTTGCCGCAGATTGTGCGTGCCGGCGTTCGGCCTGCAAAAGCTCTGCACGCTGCGATAGATGCAGTTCGCCGTTATATGACGCTGATGCAGATGTTAATTGCGTTTCGGCATCTGCCGATCGTTGGGTGATCAGAGCCAACTCGGCGTTCGCCTTGTCCAATTGTTCGCGGCGTTCGGCAAGTGCGGCAGATTCTGCCTCATTTGCAATGTATGTCCGATGTGCATCAGCGGTTGAGTCGCGTTCTGCCGAAAACGCCGTCCATTGGGTGTCGAGATTTCGGTAAGATTCGAGCTTTTCTACTGTAATGTTGCGGTCATTTTCCAGGCGTTCGAGATTACTTTCGATCTTGGAGAGGCTCTCACAGATCTCTCGCTCGCGTCCGGCGTCGACCTCCAGAAATTTTATCCGTGTTCGCGGGTCATCCAGTTTCGCCAAGCGTGCCTCGGCGGCCGCCAGATCGCTCTCTGATTTTTCGAGGGCGTCTGCAAGTTTGTCGAGTTCGATCTTTTCCGCGTTAAGCCGTTTGCCTTCTTCGGTAAGTTCGGCGATCCGACGGCGGTGCGTTTCAACGGTAGTCAAATGACCGGCGGCGTCGCGGGCGGCCCGAAGCGACGTGCCAACGGTCACAAGATCGGTTTCGAGCGATGCGATCCGAGACCGCAGTTCGACAAACTGGCCCGAAACAAAACTCTCCAGAGTCTCACCTTCCTTCAGGTTGAGGCATTTTTCCGACAGGATAGGACAGAGGCCGCTCTTGATCTCCTGTTGAAATCTCTCATCACGTTCAAGCGCGGCACGCGAGGCCGCAATGTCGTAAAGTAATTTAGTGTTTTGCTCTTCGAGTTTGACCAGACCGGTCGCGGCAACTGATCGAGCTTCTGACTCTTTCAAAAGTTCGCTGGTCGCCTTGTAACCATCACGCATTCGCGTGAGTTTATCGTCAAGGCTTGTGATCTGCGCTTTTGCCGCACGAGCGGCGGCCACGGCCTCACGCAAATGTCGGACCTCGACTTCTATGCCGTCTTGCTCAACTGCTTTTGGGCGAAGCTTGGCAATCTCGCTGTGAGCATTTTCGGCAGCCGTAAGGCCTTCGACAAGGCGTTTGCTGTCGGCACGAACATTGACGATAGCGGCATCCGTGGCTGCGAGTTCATTGCGTAGTCTATCGCGTTCGATTCGTTCACGTTCAAACTCGCGCAGGTGGCCCAATATCTCGACATGGCGATCGGCCAGAGGCTTGGCGGCCGCAGCCTTGGCGGCGGCGGCGGCGGCATTTTCGACTGACTGTTCCAACTGGCGAAATACAAGTTGGGAGCGTTCGAGCTCAGATGATGATCTTTCAAAAACGGTCTTAAGCCCGACGATGCTCCGCTCCCGTTCGTCAAGCGCCGCGACAGACGAACGCAATTTCGCGAGATCCGATGTTAATATTTCGATCTCGGCTGCCAACTCTCGATTATTTGCGGCTAGTGCCTTGTTATCGGTGGCGACGATCTCGGAGCGTGCCAGTTCGCCCTCTGCACGGGCAATGCCCTCCCGAACGCCAGTCACCTGCGAGTCAAGATATCTCGACGTCTCACGAAGTTTCTCGGCCGCCTGACGATACTCTTCGACCTTGAGCAGGCGGTCAAATGCGACCTTGCGTTCCGTTGCACCTTCGAGAAAAATGGCTGTAAACGTTCCTTGAGGTACGCCGATCGCCTGACGAAAAAGTGACCGCAGGTCCGTTCCCGGTTCGAGGCCCAGATGCTGCCAAAGAAAACGAAATACCTCTTCTTTCTTCTCCGCGATCCTCGTCTGCAGCCGTGGGTCAGTGACGTAGTAACCGGCGCCGGTGTCGCGATATACAGTGTATTCGCGTTCATCGAGACCGCTTTCAAAAGTTACCTTGACCCAGCCCTTTTTTTCGCCGCGGCGAACAAAATCTTCTTTTTTGTATTCAAGCAGGTCAAACAGTGCCCACGCGATCGCCTCGATGATCGTCGTCTTGCCCGCGCCGTTCTCGCCGGTGATGGCGGTCGTGCCCTTGGCAAACTCAAATGTTGATGATGCGTGAGATTTGATATTCTCAAGCTCGAGCCTGGAGATATGCATAGGAAACGGGCTATCGATTACTAACTAGATTCTAATTGAAACGACGTCAAAGAAAAAGAATCCGAAGCAAATAGCAATGCCCGTCCATTCGTGGTATTCGTTGTCAGGAATTTATAGAAAATTATGAAAATCGAAACAGGCGAAACGGCGTTGGTCGTGCTGCATAGTCCGCGTGAAAAATTGATCGGTATAGTAAACGAGATCGGGCCAGCCGGCATACATATACGTGCGATCGATCTTGGTTATTTTGACGATTGGGTGCGTTCGATCTCAGCAGGCGAAGAGCATTTGCCGATGACCGACTATTTCTTTCCGATGTGGCGCGTAGAGCGCGTGACGCGCGACGAGTCGGGTCACGGCATACCCTCGATGACCGAGCAATTTAACCAGCGGACGGGCAGGGAATTAGGCGAATTTTGATCTATCAGGGTTTTTTGATCGAGATGCTGCCGTTAATAGTCGTGACACGCAGGATCGCGTCGCCACTGCCGATGCGACCGACGGTGATCTTGACGGGGCCTTCGCTAATATTCTCAGTCAATGTTTCAACCGGCAGATCGGAGTTGAATTTACCAAATCCATAGGTCGCCGAGACAGTACAGGAAGTATCCTGAGGAAGAGCTAGTCGGATCGATCCATTCGAAGTCCCAAAACTGTATGAACCTCCCTTTAGAAGTGTTCCCGAATAATTGACCGAACCGGAGATGGAGTTAACCTCGAGTTGACGGTGGCTGATCTTTTCCAGCGATATTGCTCCGCCATTGGTCTTCGCCCTAAACGTATCACCGATATCGCTCGGCCCGGCTTCAAAAACGACGATATTGCCCGTCGTACTGTCGAGCGACATTGCACCGTATGAATTTTCGACTGCGATCCCGCCCTGCCCGCCTGAAACGGTGATGCCCTCGGTCACATTTCGAATAAAAGTGTTGCCGGCTATTATCTTCACGCTCACCTTTCGAACACCGTCGATGTTAGATGTTACTTCCTGACCCTTCACGTTGACGGATGCGTTAGCCGGTAGATCGATTTCGATCTCGCCGCCATTGATGCATTCGGAGCGGGTATTAAGTTTGGATCGGCTATTAACTGCGTTGATCAAGATCCAGACGGGTTCGCCCGTCTTCGGGCTCGTCTGTTGGGTCTTGAATTCGAAATCGCTGCCGTCGCGAACGAAGACCCTTAATTCGTTGCGGTTCCAACTATTAACTTTTAATGACGCCTCGGATACGCATAATGATAAATTAAGAGCCGGATCGACCTTCATCGAACGTTCGACCGAGCCAGTCGACGACGGAGGCGTCACCGGTAATTCCACAGGCTTTTTGGGAAAAGGTGCCGGAGTGGCGGGCGGTGCCGGAGCAGCCTGACCGGCAACCAAGAGCGAAAACGCCAAGAGCGATCCCACCAGGACAACCCCGTATATCAATTTTCTGCCTGATGCTGTCATTCTTATGTATTCTGGGGCGCTTATCTGAGGCTCGCCACCAACTCCTCTTTTTGCGAAACCGAATTAAGCAGGTCGATCTTGTTCTGGTATGAAGAGTACAGCACTTGTTTGGCCGTGTCGTTTTTCGGATCTTTATTTATCTGGACACGCATTTTGGCGATCGCATCATCGACGACTGCCATATCGCGCTCGTATGCAATGCGTTCGCCCGGACGAAATATATCTTCCTTTAATGAATCGACCGAACGCGAAAGGCTACTTATAGTCTTCACGTAGTTCTCTTCGCCCGGCAGATAAACGTTAGCGACATCGGGCGACGCGGTCGAAACACCTCTTGCAGTGCTGATACCTACGACATGCCGTTCGTTCGAGCGATATGAAACGTGCTGAAAAGCGATCGGCTTAGCCTGACGCATATCTGACACTACGGTCTCTATCGGATTCGGGCCGGATAGCTGCGATGTAGTTTGCTGAAATGTCGCCACGGTCTCCTCTGGGACACCGGCGATCTCCGGCGTGCTTGATGTGCGGTTTATTATAAGAATGGCGGTAAGTCCGAAGACGATTACCATACCGGCCGCGGCGATGAACGAAGGCGTAGCGAGATTGAGAATTACAAACGCCCAAGCTTTTTGCCAGAATGGTGCACTCTGCTTTTCGGTTTCGATCGATTCGTTGATCTTGTTCCAAAGTCGCTGAGTCGGAACCAAGGTGGCAAATTCTCGTTCAAGCGCCGAAAATACGACCGCGGACTCATCCTCAGCATCGGCGAGCATCAACGTACACGAATCGCACAGAGCGATGTGTCCGGAGACTCTAGCCGACTGGCCGTGATCCAGTTCGCCGTCCAAAAAGGCCTGAATTATGCCAATGTCTAAACAATCCTGCTTCATAACGTATCCTTACCGATCTTCCCGTAAAACCGGCTAAATTCCTGTCTGGCACGTGCGACAAATGTGCCGATGCTCGATTCGTTAAGCTCAAGGCTGCGGGCGATCTCCTTGTATGACAGCCCTTGTTGTTTCAATATCAGACAGCTCCTAAGCGGCTCTTTGATCTTGTTGAGAGCCTTATAAATATCGCTCACACCGGCGTTCTCTTCATAATCGGTCTCGACCGACGCCGCCGCTAGTGTGCCTGTTTCTTTGACGTAATTTTCGTTGCGCGTGTTCGCCCTAATCGTACCGCGGATAGTATTGCGGGCAACATTTATCGCCACACGGATCAACCACGGGCGAAGCATTTCTTCATCTGTGATTGAATCGAGATTGTGATAGAGCCGCAGAAAGGTTTCCTGCGTTACATCCTCAGCCAGGGCCGGATCCTGCACGACCGACCGTGCCGCGCGAAAGACGGTTCGGTGATGAAGCGAGAAAGCCTCTTCAAACTCGATCCTACCTGTCGCTGCCGCCGTAGCTGATTGTTCGGACATTATGTCCACAAATATGTGTGTACTCTCGTTCATTTTCAGCATTAAAAATGCTCTTCAACAGAAAGACACCGCGGGCCGCTGAAATATGACAAGAATTTAACCTTAAAACCCAATTATTATCAATCGTTGGAGCGTTTCGGGAGACAGGTCGCGATCTGCGGACGCGGTAACCAGGAACCAATGACTGTCGTCCGAACTATTGAGGATACGTTCGAGATCGGTTGCAGGTTCGGGCGGAAGGTCCATTTTTGGAAAACTAGGTTCAATGATCGAGAGGCGTTTCAGCATTTCGTAGAGATGGATGCGGCCGATGCCGAATTCGCCTTCGTCATCGTCGATCACTAGTTTTAGCTCGGCCTGCTGCTCGGCGAAATGCAGCAGAATGGAGGCGGCCAGGCTCGCTCCGGCCTCAAACCGGTCGGAGGCGACCACCGGCTTTCCGCTCTGCTCGGCACTGATCCTCGCACGCAGAGACAAACTGTCGTCCCTCTCGTCGGGAACCTGCGTGTCAAAGGCGACGGTCACACGCTTTTCGTCCTCGGCGGCAAACTCTCGCACCGTCAACCGACTCGACCTCGCGGTGGCTTTCCAATCGATCCGCCGAAGGTCGTCGTTGGGTTGGTAATCGCGCAGGGCTAGCAGATCTTGGCCCATTCCGTGTTTGTTAGCGACAAATTTACCGGCGTCGAGCGGCAGGTCGTCAATATTATCGTCAAAGGGCAACGGTGTCGGAAACACGATGAGTTCGGTCTCGCGTGCGGGCAATCGACGGCGATGCCTGAAGAATCCGAAGGGGAAACGTGTTGACAGTTCAAAGTCCTTGATGACAAAGCGTCCACGATGCAGGAAAATATGCTCAGACCTACTTTCGACAGATTGGCGTCGAGGGATATAAACAATGTGGTCGAGCGTTTTGCGGATCATCGGTGGGCGGCTGAGGCGTTCCGCCAGAAAACGCGGCAGTAATGCCTTGAGCTCATCGGCAGCGATCGAACGCTCGCGTTCAGTACCGCGAACTTGGGCGACGACCGAAAGGCTTGGGAAAATACGTTTTCGATTGGTGACGCTGATCAGTATCGGTGTCGGTTCGCCGGCAAAGATCGTTTCGGGGAATCGCATTTTTACGTCAAGGCGCTTGAGGCAGATACTGCCGGCAAAAAAACCGACGATCATCCCGGCGATCAGGAATGAGAGCACGAGAAACAGCAGGTTATTGCCGGTATTCCACGCCGAAAAACCGACGACTGTCAGCAAAACTAGCATCACGGCCCCGCCGGTCGTAAACTCGAACGGCAGATTCATCTGCGAAGCTTCGCGGCTCGCGTTGCGGGCGAGCGGCGGCACGACAAATATCAGAATCAGCAGGACGAAAATAAGTGAGATAGCGGCCGAGATGCCGGCCAGCCTGACATCACCGGCCTGATGAGCATAGAGCGTAAAGAGTGACAGCCCGATCCCGCCGAATACAACGGCAATGCCGACGAGCGCGTTCCGGAGGTCGCGAAAGCTGAAAAGTTGTCGGAGTGTTGACAGTCTCACGTATTGGCGGGCTTTTGGCCCCGATATGCCCCGCGTCGGACCTAGATCGGCACGCTTATCTTCGTAAGTAATTCTTGCAGAACCTGTTCGGATTCGCGGGTGCGTTGGCGGAGCGAGTTTGCCCTCGAATTGACGATCACTCGATGCCCAAAGCACGGTACGACCAGGCGTTTGATATCGTCGGCGATACAGTAATTGCGGCCCTCGATAAACGCGGATGCCTGTGCCGATCGGAATAGTGCGAGCGTTCCGCGGGGACTGATGCCGAGTTCGAGTGAATCGCTGTTGCGGGTGGCTTCGACGATCTTCAAAAGGTAATCGAGCAGGGCGTCGTCAACACGGACCTCGGCGACCAGACGCTGCAGTTCAATTACGTCGGAACGCGACATAACCGGACGGACAGATTCGAGCGGATTGACGCTCTCACGGTCGCGAAGGATGCGGCGTTCGTCATCGGTGCTCGGATATCCCATATGTAGCCGCAGCATAAAGCGGTCAAGCTGTGACTCGGGCAGCGGATACGTCCCGTGATGCTCGGATGGGTTTTGGGTGGCAATCACGATAAAGGGCAGCGGCAGTTGCCGCGACACGCCCTCGACCGTTACTTGCTCCTCGGCCATTGCCTCGAGCAATGCGGACTGCGTTTTCGGCGTTGCCCGGTTGATCTCATCCGCGAGGACGATATTGGAGAAGATCGGCCCCGATCTCCATTCAAATTCGCTGTTTTTCTGATTATAGATCGAGAGCCCGATCACGTCTGACGGCAGTAGGTCAGAGGTAAACTGGACACGCTGGAAAGAAAGTTCGAGGGCCCGAGAGAGTGCGTTTGCGAGAGTCGTCTTGCCGATACCGGGCACGTCCTCGATAAGGATGTGGCCCCGGGCGAGGATCGCGATCAGGGCGAGCCTTACCGTATCGGTCTTTCCACGAATGACGCGTTCGATCGACGCCTGCAGTTCAGCGATCTTGCCGGCGGCGTCAAAACTTGCAACGGCCGAACCCGCCGGAGTTGTTGACTCAGTTGTGATCCAATCTCTCATCTTTGTTGTCGAAATGCCGGAAAACTTTTCCACAACTACATCTTACAAGATTACGGCCGGCGATTGCGACAGTAAATTTGTGTTGCCGCACAGTTGTTTCCACATAACATCCGTCGAGCAAGTTGCGTTATTTTGCCAAACTTCAGGATCAGGGACATACACTAGCTTGCAAAAGACAATGGAAAGCGTCTAAACTTTTGAAACAAATCCGCTGCCGTTTCGTGATAGACCGATAACGGAAGGAACTGGTTATATGAACAAATTTCGACTCAAAATGCGTGATCAACGCGGATTTAACCTTATCGAGTTGATGATCGTGATCGCGATCATCGGTTTGCTGATCGGTGTCGGCAGTATAGCTTGGTCGGCGGTCATCCGTTCGGGCAACGAAACCACCGCGGCACAGTCGATCGATAATATTCGCAAATTTCAAGTCCAGTATGCCACGCGTAACAAGGGCAATTTTGCCACCTTTGACGAACTGATCGCCAAGGTCAGCCTCGACGAAAAATTTAAGGGTGAAAGTCCGGTCGTCAACGGTTATATTTTCAAACTTACTGTCGAACCGGCGTCTGCCACAAGGCCGTCGTTTTACTCTATAACTGCCGACCCGCAGGTCGCCGAGGGTGTCACTTCAACGGGAACGCGGCATTTTTACACGGATTCGTCCCTCAGCGGTATCAAGGGCACTGACGAAAATCGGCCCGCAAAAGCTGACGATCCGTCGATCTAAATTATAGCCGTCTTAGCTCAGTGGTAGAGCACTCGCTTCACACGCGATAGGTCGTAAGTTCGAATCTTATAGACGGCACCATTTTAAGTGAAACTAAGGCGTCCTTTCGGACGCCTTTTTTGGTTTATATATCGTCCGGCGGCAAAGAATTTACAGCTTTTGTGAGCGCAAGCTGAAGGTCACGTGCCGCTTTGACAGCTTGGGTACTCGGGGCAACGTCCGCGTCCTGTAGCAGGTCGAGCAACTGAGTGAAGGCTCCGGCCAATCGGTTTAGGGGTAAGTCGGCGATCTCCGGGGATGTGCCGGGTTTCGGTGGTGAGCCGTTCAGCAACAACTTCAAATTGACGATCTTCGGGCTAGACGGGTTAGCTTGTTCGAGCAAGGCGATCTCTCGCTGAATGCGCTGGACGAGGCGTTGGGAACGGCCGATACCTTGATATGCTTCAATTGAAAGATCAAACTGCTGCTTTAGTCCGATCGCCGAGGTTTTCACCCGCGGGTCAATACGCACGGTTAATTTCTGCGTAACTTTTCTACCGTCGACAGTCAGTGAAACATTGTAAACTCCCGGAAGAACTGCCGGTCCTTGCGGTACCCACGGCGTGTCCTTGTAGATCGCGGAGATCGGCAGGTCGTAGCTGTTTGCCGACGGATTAGGGTATAACAGGTCCCAAGTGAATCGCTGCATTCCGGCCTCATTTTTGAGTGGTTGAAACGGCCGGATCCAATACGACGGCGGGTTTATCTTAGAATTGCTGACATCGAGCGGTTTATCATCGCTCGAGAATTTCCGGATAAATCTGCCGGCAGCGTCGGTGATCTCGAGCACGATCGGTGATTTTGACGGCTGTTTTAAGTAATAGTTGATGATCGCTCCATCAGGAGGATTCTTGCCGGCCGGTTCCTCCGGCGGAAACGGGGTATCCGTGTGTAGGCTTCGTTTCACGCGGGTCGCCAATTGGGGCGTAAAGAGAGTTGCGTTCGATGACGCAATCGACGGACCTAGTTGCCTCAGCGGTGTGACATCGTCGAGTATCCAGAACCCGCGGCCGTGCGTACCGACTACGAGATCGTCATCCTTGATTACGAGATCACGGATCGAGATCGCCGGCATATTCAGCCTTAGCGGCTGCCAATTTTCGCCGTCGTCGGTCGAAAAATAAACGGCTTGCTCAGTACCGCAATATAACAATCCCTTTCGCACTGGATCCTCACGCACGGCATTTACGATTCCGCCATCCGGGATGCCCTTGACGATCTCTTTCCAGGTCTTTCCACCGTCGTGCGTGCGGTAAATGTGTGGGCGAAGGTCATCTAGCCGAAATGTATTGACCGCCGCGTATGCGGTATTTGCGTCAAAGCGTCCAGCGTCGATCAGGGACACCTTGGCCCAGGATTTAAGCTCGGGCGGCGTAATATTCGACCAGCTTTTTCCACCATTTCGGGTGACGTGAATAAGACCGTCGTCTGTGCCTGCCCAGATCGTATTTATGTCCTTATACGATGGGGCGACGGTGTATACCACACCGCGTCGCGACATCGTTTCCATTTCCGTGGTGGCGTAAATACCAACGCTTTTCGGTACATCCCACTTTTCACGCGAAAGGTCGGGGCTGATCACATCCCAGCTATTACCGCCGTTCATCGTCTTAAATATGACGTTACCGCCGTAAAACAGGCTTTTATTATCAACCGGCGAAAAGATCACCGGTGCCGTTCGCAAAAACCGATACTTGCCGGTTCGAACCGCCTCGGGGGCGATATTTTGCACGTGGCGTGTGAGCCGATCAAAACGCGTGAGTTTACCGCCGTAAACGATGTCAGGATCAAGCGGGTCGGGGGCGACGTAGCCATATTCTTCGACGCCGACAGTCTCCCAATCCCAGGCGCCGACCGCACCGGTGCGTCCGCGTGACGCTACACACGCGGAACCGCTCTCCTGTTGGCCGCCGCACACCCAATACGGATATCGGTTGTCAGTATTTACGTGATAAAACTGGGCAGTCGGTTGGTTGTACCAACTCGACCAACTCTCGCCGCCGTTAACGGTGATCGTCGCGCCCTGATCTGTCGCAAATAGCATTACATCCGGATGGTCAGGGTTGATCCAGATCCGATGATAGTCGTCGCCGCCCGGAGCCCCCTTAAAGCTCGTAAAGGTTTTACCGCCATCGGTCGATTTGTGTGACGAGACGTTAGCGACAAAGATCGTATTCGGGTCTGTCGGATGCACTCGCAGTTCGGCAAAGTCACTGCCGCGGCCCCAGAGACGCGGATCGCCGTTTACAAGACTCCAGTTTTCGCCCGAATCATTAGATGCGTAAATGCCGGCAAACTTGGGGTTTGCATCGACGGTCGCGTAGAGTTTGCTCGGATTCGATCGCGAGATAGTAAAACCGATCCGGCCGAGCCCTTGTTCGATCGTCGGCAGACCGCCGGATAGTTTCGTCCAGGTCGAACCGCCGTCGGTCGATTTGAATAGTCCACTCTCCTTGCCCTGCCAAGCACCGTTTTCCCAAGGTCCCTGCCGCCCGGCCCAGAGATCGGCGTACACGATCTGCGAATTGCGTGGGTCAAACTCTACCTGCATAGCACCGGTATTCTCGTCCTTGTAAAGCACGCGATCAAAGGTGTCTCCGCCATTGGTCGAGCGATAGATGCCGCGTTCCTCGTTCGGCCCGTATGGATGCCCGAGAACTGCGACGAAAAGGTGATTTTCATCTTTAGGGTCGACTGCGATCGAGGCGATCTGTTGGCCGTCTCGGAGCCCGAGATGAGCCCACGTTTTGCCGCCGTCACGCGAGCGGTACATCCCATCGCCGGTGGCAAGATCTGGCCGCTGCAATCCCTCGCCGCTACCCACATAGATCACATTCGGATTTGATGGGGCCAGAGCGATATCGCCGATCGATCCGGTCGGTTGGTCGTCAAAGATCGGTTTCCAAGTGCGTCCTGCATCCGTTGTTTTCCAGACCCCGCCGTTATTCAGGCCGATATAGAAAACGTTCGGCTGTGACGGGATCCCGACCGCTCCGACGGTTCGTCCGGCACGAAAAGGCCCGATCATTCGCCATTCCATACTCTGATAAAGCGAGGCATCGACCTTTTGGGCCTGTAGCAACGATGCACTTGCGGCGACCATCATCACTAACGAAACGGTAAAAAATAAGACGCGTGCAGTCTTTTTCAGTCCTAGCGGCATTGGTTTTCTCCTAAGCTTAATAATCAAGGAGATTAGCAGAGTTTATGGTTTTTAGGTACATCGAAACCCTCCGGTTGCTGAAGGGGTCCATTGCGACTTTTCTTCGGCGAATCGCAAAACTTTGTTCGAAATTTGTCCAGAAATAGACATATACTCTTTAGTAGCAGTAAGCCGTTTGCCAAAACGAGCGTGTGACGTGGTAAAATTTCAACGATGAAGCCGGACGTACTGATAATTAGACTAGGATTTGTTTTGTTACTTGCCCTTGGCGGGTACTTTCTCAATCCGTTGTCGAAAAGCAGTCATTTGACCGAACTTGTGGGCGACAGCGTGAGAACAAAGCAAGCCTATTCTGCACTGTTTGGCGCCATCATTGCGCTGATGATAATTGGTGTTGAGGTGAGAGCCCGACGTGCGTCACTCAAAACCTTGATCGGAGCGGCGGTCGGTTCGATCTTAGGCATCATCGGGGCATATATGATCGGAATGCTCATAAGTTCGCAAGATATCAATACAGTTCCCGGTGAGTTAAAAACATTTCTGACGATCGCCCTTGCCTTTTTTATGGGCTACATTGGGCTGATGGTTGGTGCCGCGAAAGGCGAATATATCGATCTGTCTGCTCTGGGCGGGATATTTAGCGATAAGAATATTAAACGCGACTATAAGATCCTCGACACGTCGGTCATCATCGATGGCCGCATTGCGGACGTTGCTGAGACCGGATTCTTGGGCGGAACGCTGATCATTCCTAATTTCATTTTGGCTGAATTGCAACAGGTTGCTGACTCAAGCGATTCCTCGAAACGCCAACGCGGACGACGCGGCCTGGATATGCTCCAGCGGTTACGCAATAACAGCACTCTCGATATACAGATCGTCGAAACCGATTTTCCGGCAGTCAAAGAGGTCGACCTGAAACTGATCGAACTCGGAAAGCAACTCGACGCTGTCATCGTTACCAATGATTTTAATCTCAACAAAGTCTCGCAGCTTCGCGGCGTTTCCGTCCTGAACATCAACGAACTTGCTAACGCTCTCAAGCCGGTCGTACTGCCCGGTGAGGCGATGCGGGTCTTTATCCTCAAAGAGGGCAAAGAGTATAACCAGGGCGTTGCATATCTCGATGACGGCACAATGGTCGTCGTCGATAATGCCCGACGGTTGATCGGTAAAACCGCGGACATCGCTGTGACCAGCGTCTTGCAGACAACGGCCGGCAAGATGATCTTTGGCCGGATGTGGGAAGAGAAAGATGAGTCAAATGATAGTCACGTCGCGATCCACGATTCGCGGTCACTTGGCTTTCGCAAAGCGACCCGCGATCTAAGACAGAACACCATTATTGAAGAAGTCGAATAGCCCGACGATCTGATAGTTGCCGGACGATGAATACAGCCATCATTGTTGCCGCCGGTAGCGGCACCCGATTTGATTCGGCATCCCCCAAACAGTTCCTGGACCTAGCGGGCAAGCCCGTTTTACTTCATTCGCTCCAATCTTTTCAGGACAGCTCTGTTATCGACGAGATCATCGTCGTTGTCGGAAATGAGCATATCGATAGGCTGCATAGCATAATTGCGGGAGCATCGATCACCAAATTGAGAGCGGTCGTCGGCGGCGGTGCGTCGCGAAGTGAGTCGGTCAAAAATGGGTTTGATGCTGTCGATCTGGCGACCGTTGTCGTCTGCGTACACGACGGTGTCCGCCCACTCGTAACCGTTGATGAGATCGCCCGAACGGTAAAGTGCGCAGAGGAAAACGGGGCGGCCTGTCTTACCGCACCGGTCGTCGATACGATCAAATCTGTCGAATACGGCAAGATCGTGGCCACGATCGACCGCACGACTCTACGAAGGGCACTGACCCCGCAAGCCTTTCGCCATTATGTGCTGAAACGTGCATTGGAACAGCGCTTTAATGCTGAGAATGCGACTGATGAATGCGTTTTGGTCGAGCGTTCCGGGGTGATCGTGACTACAGTGGACGGTAGCCCGGGGAATATCAAGATCACCCATCGTGAAGATCTGATAATGGCCGAGGCGATCATTAGAGGAGCGGCAGAATGAGCGATTTTCGAATAGGATTCGGCACGGATGTTCACCGCTTGATACCTGACCGCCCTCTGATTATCGGCGGTATCGAGGTCGAGTCGGATCTGGGCGCGGATGGCCATTCGGATGCGGATGTGCTACTCCACGCGATCACCGACGCCCTTCTTGGTTCGCTCGCCTTAGGTGATATCGGCGTTCATTTTCCGAATAGCGACCCACGCTGGAGTGGTGCCGATAGCTTGGTCTTTTTGCGTCACGCGGTGGAATCGCTTAGCGAAAAAAGTTACGGCGTGGTCAATGTCGATGCCGTCGTTGACTTGGAATCACCAAAACTGAGGCCCTATATCACTTCGATGCGAGAGAATATCGCCGCGTTACTCGGGGTCACCAACGAACAAGTAAGTGTGAAAGCTAAAACCGGCGAGTCGGTCGGCATTGTCGGAAAACGTGAGGCTGTAATGGCGCAGGCGGTCGTATTGGTCCAAAAGTTAAAATAAAACGGCTTTCGCGTCTGTAAATAAAGGCATTAAATCGGTTAGACTGTTCTCGTAATCATTACGAAAGCGGTCTTTTTAATTTATGCGTCCTCAGGAAATAATCGCAAGGAAACGGGATGGAAACTCTCTGTCCGATGCCGAGATCGGCGTCTTTATCGACGGTGTTTGCACCGAGGCTTGGGCCGATTACCAGATATCGGCGCTCGTTATGGCTATGTTCATCAACGGACTCGATCAGCGTGAGCAGGACGAACTGACACGAGCAATGGTCTATTCCGGCAAAGTGCTTGACCTCGCCTCGGTCGACCGTCCCGTTGTTGACAAGCATTCGACGGGCGGCGTCGGCGATAAGACTTCGCTTATAATCGCTCCCGTCGCTGCGGCGTGCGGTCTGGCCGTTCCGATGATCTCGGGGCGAGGGCTCGGTCACACCGGCGGGACTCTCGATAAACTCGAATCGATCGAGGGTTTTGACGTTGGGCTGTCAATGACGAGATTTACCGAACTGCTTGCCACAAACGGTTACGCGATGGCGGGCCAGACCGGTGAGATAGCACCTGCGGATAAAAAGCTCTATGCTCTACGCGACGCCACGGCGACCGTACCGTATATTCCGCTTATCGTTGCCTCGATAATGTCCAAAAAACTTGCCGAAGACCTCGATGCCCTCGTTCTGGACGTTAAGACCGGATCAGGCGCATTTATGCAAAAATACGAAGACTCGGTGCGTTTGGCTGAGGCTCTCGTGCAAACAGGCAAAGCGTTTGGGGTAAACACACAAGCAGTCGTCTCCGATATGAGCCAACCGCTCGGCAAGTTTGTAGGAAATGCTTTAGAGGTTTACGAGTGTATCAAGTTGCTCCGCGGCGAAGGCGATGACGCGATGTCCGCTACGCTGGTCCTATCGGTCGAGTTGACCGCCAGAATGCTTTTGCTTGGCGGTATCGCAGATTCGATGTCATCGGCAGAGACGATGATCAATGAAGCCCTTGCCTCGGGCAAGGCCTTGGCAAAATTTCGCGAAAATGTCGAGGTTCAGGGTGGCGATCCATCAGTTTGCGATGACCCGGAATCACTCATTGATCCGACGCTGAAACGCATTCCATTCGGTGCGGCCACAAGCGGTTATGTTGCGGAAGTCAATACGTTTGCCGTCGGCCGTGCGATCTGCGATATCGGGGGCGGGCGGATCAAGGCCGAAGATGGGGTCGATCATGCCGTCGGACTCGAATGTACGGTGAAGATCGGCAATAAAGTTGAAATCGGCGATCCGCTCGGTATAATCTACTGCCGTACGCAGAACCAGGCTGATTCGATTAGCGAAATACTACAGAGTGCGTATAAAATAACCGAGGAAATCCCCGATATACCTAAATTGATCAGAGCGACGGTTTAAGAATCAATGAAGCTTCGAATTTTTTTATCGGCAGCGTTGACACTTTCAATTTGTTTGTTGGCGACATCTTGCACCAAACAGGCCGAAGCCCGGCGTGAGGGCTGTCAGATCAAGGTCGGCATCGTCTTTGATATCGGCGGCAAGAATGATCGTTCCTTCAATGCGGCGGCCTGGGAGGGCGTAAAGCGTGCCCAACAGGATCTGAATATCTGCCTCTACGATGTCGAACCCGGAAATCCGACCTCGATCGAGCCGGCGATGCGAGCCTTTGCTGAAAAGAATTTTGATCTCATTATTGGTGTCGGCTTTGCCCAGGGACCAATAATGCAAACGGTCGCGGCAAATTACCCAAATATCAAATTTGCGATCGTTGATGGAGTCATTTTTGACACTGACGGCAAAACTCCGATGAAAAACGTGGCTTCGCTCGTCTTTCGCGAACACGAGGGGTCGTACTTGGTCGGGATGATCGCGGCTTATAAATCGAAGACCGGCGTTCTCGGGTTTCTTGGCGGAATGGACATTCCACTGATTCACAAGTTTGAGACCGGATACGAGGAAGGGGCAAGGTCGGTTAATCCTAACATACGGGTGATCGATAATTATGTCGGCGTTACGGACGGTGCGTGGAATAACCCGGGCAAGGGTAAGGAGCTGTCGCTCGCGCAGATCGAAAAGGGCGCCGATGTGATCTTCACCGCAGCCGGAAACTCGGGACTTGGTGCATTTGACGCCGTTGAGCAATACGGTAAGGATGAGAACGGCCAGGCCCGCAAATTTGTCATCGGGGTCGACTCTAATCAGAATATGGTGAAGCCCGGTTATGTCTTGACATCAATGGTCAAGCGCGTCGATAACGCCGTTTATGACGTCGTGAAGGAAGTGCTAGAAGGCAAGTTTCAGGGCGGATTCCACTCCTTCGGACTCGAAAAGGACGGCGTTGCGTACGCAATGGATGAGAATAACAAGGGCATTATCCCCGATGACGTGATCCTCAAGGTGGAAGAAGCTAAAAAGAAGATAGTCGCCGGTGATATCAAGGTCACCGATGCAATGGCAAATTAAAATCGATGCTAGAACTCCGAAATATCAAGAAAGCCTTTGGCGATTGCGTGGCGAACGAGGACGTATCGATCACCGTTAAAACGGCAACGATCCACGCTATTGTCGGTGAGAACGGTGCCGGAAAATCGACGATAATGAAGATCGCATATGGCTTTTACAAGGCCGATAGCGGCGAAATACTTGTCAATGGCCAACCGGTAAATATCCGTAACCCACACGACGCTATCGCTCTAGGGATCGG
>Ga0073904_10000003_pt1 | contig 117774 bp, 175 predicted proteins | sample KloWWTrecipitate_FD_66668 | JGI IMG/M metagenome (GOLD analysis project Ga0073904, IMG submission 66668) | Active sludge microbial communities from Klosterneuburg, Austria, studying microevolution and ecology of nitrifiers - Klosterneuburg... | ecosystem: Engineered > WWTP > Aerobic digester... | reverse complement strand
TGGCATCATCCATAGTGAAGGTGGCAATCTCATCTGACCCACTTAGGGCCTTAATAGAAATTGTGGTACCACTAATAGTAAATTCAGAAAACACCTGCTGTATAAAGTAGAGTAGTTGTGCTGGGGTCCCAATTGTATTAACAGCAGCGTAAGACTCAACAAGGGTATAGGTAGAAAAAATATCTTCTACCGCTGCTGCGTTTACCTCGCCCACCTTAACTGTATCTACTGTTGGATCAAATGTGCTAAAACCAGTGGCTGTTGCCCAATCGCCCTGATTGGTTTGTAATTCATTTGTGTTAGTCTTAATCTCGTCAATGCTCGCCTGAGTGCCTGACAGCAACTTGACTCCATCCGCACCTGTGATGATATCCAAATCTGCCTGAGCGGCTGCTAGTGCTGTTGATGTTGCAAGCCCCACCTGAATCTTTGTGACCGCGCCATCAGATACCGATACGCTTGATATTGCGTTTTCGCTTATGCGATACGTCGCCATTTCGCCATCCGTGTTTACGACCGGTGCATAGTCCCCGTCAATCTGGTAACCTGTTGTGTCGTCTGGCGATGTCAGCCACATCGGGTACACTGTCACGAATTTCGTCGTCCCGTCATAGTCGTTTATAATTCTTGACTGCCCTGCCCCTGTCCCAGAAATTAGCGTGATTCGACTTCGACGGTAAAACCCCGTCACGGCTGAACTATCGGCTCCTATCGTGATGCCTATACTACTACCGCTCTGCGCCGTTCCTGATGCTACCGCTGTAGCTGGTGATGCGACATCTCCTGCAACCGACTGCCCTGCCACCAGCGTTATCCTATACAGCAAGAAATCGTCGTCTTCATCCGTTCCGGAATAGATCATCACGTCATAGTCACCGCTGCGAGTCTCTGCCAGCGTGAACTCTCTCAGCTGTGTGTATGTGCCCGGCGGATTCTCTACGCGAACAAGAGCATCACCTCCGGAATTCAGCAGCAACCCGGCAGTACGTGACCGCAGGAAGGCTGTGTAGGTTCCAGCGTCGTCTTTTTCGGCTGGCATTCGTACTTTTATGACTTCACTCATTAGACTACCTCAACTATTAAATATGACACAGTTGACGTGTCCAGGACACTGTCCGAATTTATTGTGAACGATGCTCCGGCGGACAGCGTATAGGTTAGATTTCCGAGCGTTCCGCCAGCTGTTTTGCGTGTCATGGTTATCACGCTGTTGGCGGTAATTGACGTATTTGTGACCGTGACCGCGCCAGCAATTAAGGTCGCGTTGCCTGCCCGCTGACCTGTGCCGGACTTATACGTGATACCGCCACCAACTATTGGAAATGATAAGCTGGCGAGTACCCCTATTCCCGTTGCTCCAATACTTGCGATGAGTGCATTCGCACTTGATAGAACTTTAAGTAATGGATTGGCGACATTATCGTCGGAAGTCTTTAGTGTTAACCCACTGGTTGTTGCGGTAGCAACTGTAGTGGACGCGGTAACTACCCTCACACCCTCAACAGCTACCACGCCCGCCGACACTCTTGTTAGAGTTGTGTCACTAGCGTGCCCTAGCTCAACTGAGCCAACACCAATTGCTGCACTTGTTGATGCGACGATTCCGGTAACTGGAAGCCCGGTGCAATTAGTAAGCACCCCACTAATTGGTGTACCAATCGCATTTCCGACCCTCGCACCCGAGACTATTAGAGTCGGCGCACCTGAGACCCCTGTGATCGTGTTATTGGCGGACTGAACATCATCATGATTGTTGAAGTACAGCCCTGCTGTAGTGCATCCGCCAATTATTAAGTTATTGGTGACAACTCCAAATCCTGATCTTGATGAACTAGCTGTGATTACTATTCCAATGTCGCTAGCACCGATGACGCGATTGCCGCAAATGCTAAAATACGCTCCGCCAGAGTAAAAAATTCCGCGTGCCGATGTCGTACTCAAAACGTTGTTCGTGACGCTGATATGCTGAGTAGCCGATGACTCAAGTAACTCGAAGCATCGCCCAGCCGAAGCAATCCGATTTCCGTCAATTTTAATTCGCAGGCAATACAACGTACCTCCGGCAGCTACGCTCACACCTAGAGCCGACACTCCAGAGATCGTATTATTGTTTACGTTTACGTCCGACGATCCACTGACAAGAATCCCTGCTACGCTACAGCCTCCGGAGATTATATTATTATCGATAATTCCATTGACGGATAATTGAGCGTACTCGCTGATTACAATCCCATAGTTTGCAGGTGCAACTATGATATTACCGGTGATCGCGTAATTCACGGAGGCGTTTCGAATATCTATTCCGCGAGTTCCTCCGTTTATCATGTTCCCGGCGATTGTGAAATTAGTATTGCCACTACCTGGGGTTAAAATTCCGTAGGTGGTGCAATTGTCGATTGCATTTCCGGCAATCAATACACGACGGCATTTATAAAGGCTGATGCCTCCATTGCAATCTCGGATCGTATTTCCTACGGCTGCGTTGTCCTCGGAATCCTCCGAGAAATGGATGCCGTCACTACCGCAATTCGCAATCGTATTATTAGAGACAGTGCAATTGCGGGTTGGGTTACTCGGCTGAGCACCTATATTGATTCCATCATCTCCACAGCCAATCACTACGTTATCGGTCACTGTTACACCGACGCAGTTCGACAAAAGCTGTATCCCATCGTAGCCCGGCGAATCAATGTACAGTCTGTTGATGATCGAATTAGTAAGTACATTGCAATAGATTGCTGATTGTGTCCCGCTTCCGCCAGTGCAGACAACTGCAAAATCTGAAAGAGTGATTCCAGAGCATGTCGTAATCATGAGTGCGATAGTCGTCGTCGAGTGCTTGATTATGCTAGTGCGACCCTGTCCCTCAATTTTGATGTTATTACTACTAACGATTATACCAGTCGTTAGGTACGTTCCTTTCGGAATAAATACTACGCCACCACCAGCAGCATTTGCGGCATTGATCGTCGCCTGCAACGATATGGTGTCATCGGTTGTGCCGTCACCAACAGCGCCGTAATCACGTACGTTGTACCTTCCGTAGTGTGTGGCAGCCACTGCCGTGTCAAAATCAGTAATCCCCGAAGCCGTGTGGGTATGACTTGTCGCTGCTTTGTCATTTAATGCAGTATCGAGCGTAAATGTATCGTACACGTCCAAAAACGACCGTACGTCTGAATCGCTCAACTGCTCCGCCGGTCCAACGCCTGACGTGAGTCTACCGAGCAGTGTTGGACCTGTGAGGTTTCTGATTCGCTTCCAGATTATTCCGAAAATGTCCATCTATTTTCCTTACGGCGTCTCTGTCCGGTGTAATTCAATCAGTTCACGCTCATTTTCCGGTCTCATTTAATACCTTGATTATACTTTAATAGTCTTGCGAACTAGGGGTTGATATAATATAGCCAGAAATACTTCTGCCCATAATTTGATCTAATTTTGCTTTTTCATACAAATTACAAATTGAATCCGCCGCAACCTTAGTTTTATCTGCTATACCCTTTAGATCTACGGTTGTTGGTCCATCACTAACTCTAAAATCATTTCTTGCCCAGCTAGTATGATTACTACGAAGTAGCATGCAGGCCGCCTTGAGGGCGGTTAGGTTTATAAAATTAGCATCTGGTGTAGGAGATATAGTCTGCCCACACAAGTTTATAGTGTAAGAAGAAGAAGTGTCCATGTTTACATAATTAGAAGCAACCATTATAAGAGTAATAAGTCTGTCATCAGAATACTCATACGGGGACTCTACATCATCTATTAATACTCTTACAAAAGTTAAAGTATCGTATATTGGATCTGACATTTTAAACCAATCGATACGCAATAGATCCAGCGACTGGACCAGAAGAAGAGACATAAAGTGAATCTGCGATAGCAGCTTTAAATGGCCCGCCATCAGCCGAAGAATTTACAGCTAAGTAAGTGGTCTCAAGAAGAGTACCGGTTCCAGAAAGGAAGCTTACAGCGTTAACCCCGCTAGAAGAGACATTGTAACTTAAAACCTCTAATTGGGCATCTGACACGCCACTCACCAGAGCAGTAAGTCCCCCAGTGGATGCTATAGTCTTATATAGAGTCTGCCCAGTAATATTGCGATTGGTTAAAGCGGCTGAAGGCCGACTATACCTATTTACAACATAAACAGCATGGTCTTTACTAGTCACTGAAGACACTCTATCTAGACCACTGGGATTATATAATCCACTTGTATTCATTCTATTAAGCCTTTAATTGGAATTTGTATATCGGGCTTTTTAGGAGTGGCCCCAGATTTTACAACAGATAAATCATAAATTAACCAAGAAATTACTACTGAAAATATCACAACTGCGATAATTAAATATCGAATAGCCGTATCACTATTAGTTATTTTATCTCTTCCGCTTTTATCGCCATTACTCCACTGATCCCCATTAATTATTTTAATTCTATCCTTGTCTATAATTTCATTAGTTTCTATTCTCTTTTTCAAGTTTATTATTTCCTGAAGCAATTCATCATGAACAGCTTCAAGTTCTGGGCGAGTAGCTCTAGCTGGGCAAGCCTCTACTCTAAAAAGTATTAATGGTTCGTGCATAGCAATTGGAAATCTTCTAACTGTTAACTCAACCGGAACCCTATGTCCCCTTTTATGAATATAATTCTTTTCCATCCTATAAGATTGTATTTTCCCGTCAATTACTGACTTAACGCTTGCTAAATCCGCCCCAACATCCTCGTTTACCGTTATTGACATCCAAGACTTACCTATTAGCTCTAATATCGAGTATCCAACTAACCTCTCAAAAGCCCCATTCAACCAAACAAACTTAGATTCATCGTCTACTGCGGCGAAAGGAAGGTCTGCATCCTCACAAAGTAATTTAAAAAATAATGGGTCTATATTTAAACTCATCTTTTAATTATACCCTCTATCCTAGTCAGTATATCATTAATATTTTCTGAATCTTTACTTCTTATTAAATCTAAAGTGTGGTTGATCTTTTCAACAGCAATTTCCCCATTTATATAATTTTGCATAGATAATAAATGAGACTTTGACAATATTAACTTATACATCACAATGCTGTTAATTAACATTAGTGATATGGAAAACCAATAGAGTGGGACAAACCAAGCCACAACTGTATTAAGAAAATGAATAAATCCACATATTAAAAATGCAGCACATAAATATTTATGGTGCTTTATATAATGTTTTTCTTTTACAATCTTAGAAAATGTGTAAACCTGAAAAGAATAAAATACATACATGCATAACATTATCAAACAAATAGACGTACTACAAAACATGAGCAACATATCACTGGAAGTATAAGTTATTCTATCGCTCCAACTACCGCCTCCATTAATCCAGTATTGTAAGTTAGATCTACTTATTGTTTCAACAGCTTTATGAACATGTTCCATCTACGAAACCTTTTGCTATATGGGCTATTTTGAACATAAGAAATCTAAAGTTTTATTTATGTCGGAATCTTTAGTAAGGTAAATTAGTTTTATATTATTAATGGAACAGTAATCTGATTTGATTTTATCTCTGTTTTGAGTAATTTTAAAACCTTCTTCTCCACCAAAAAAATTTTCAGGATAGTAATGGTGACTACCTTGAAATTCTATACAGGTATTAAAGTCCGGCAAGTAAAAATCAAACTTTAAAGATCTTTGGAGTTTACATCCATCAAAAGGTTTTTGTTGTTCAAATGATATATTGTTCTTTTCGAGAAATAATCTAATATTTTTCTCACCAATGCTTATACAACATTTACACCCACCAGCCCTACGTAGGTGATTTGCAGCAATTACTTTAAAATCCACATTACAATCATTACAATGTATTATTACTGGTGATTTATCTATCGTGTAGACAGTTTTAGAATAATTAAATTTATTACCATACATTTCTTTAGATTTTTTAATAAAATCTTCAGTAGTTGATCTACTTCTATCTCCAATCTTAACAAAACCACATTGAGGACATCCGCAAGGTGATCCATTTCTAAGATGTGCAGATGGTGTTTGGGTAAAATCCCCATGTGTTGGACATGTTATAATTAAATCTGTGTACTTATTTACGTAAACACTTTTAGAATAATCATACGTATCGCAGTGTAGTGCTTTAGCGTCTTCTATAAAGGAGTTTACATCTTTTGTTTGTAATTTAGCTCCAGACTCTCTACCACACTTAGGACACCTACACTTCTTATTAATATGATTACCCGGAGTTTGATAAAAGACTAAATCATGTTTCGGGCAATAAATCTCTACTTTAGTTTTGCTGTTTTTGTAAACAACTTTTGAGTAATTGTAACTATTACCATGAACTGACTTAGCTGATGCTACAAATTCCATAGTTTTCTGATCCATTTCACTTCTTTCTTTTAAGTACATTTGTCCGAAGGGCCCATGCAGTTATCAGAGCGAAGCGATTTTTATATGTTTTCTATTTTATACTATATCGTCTCCACCTATAGAGTACTTCTCTTTTTTAGGTGAATTTTCTAGAAAACGTATCAAAAATTTTACAAAAATAAGAAAAGGGGCGGAATAATCACTTACCACACGCCCCAAGTCTTTTTATCAAAATACTACGTAAGATGTACAATCAAATAGCTTATACTTATCAACAAGGATCAATATGATAAGGCGGCGCAGCGTCTTGAATCAAGTACTCCCACCCCATAACGCCTCCATCCATAAACTCCACCCTTCTGACTTCTATGAAGAGGAGAGCCTTCGCGACCATCTTCAAAGAGTTGTAGGGCTTGTGTTTCAAGCATTATGAATGAATCACGAGTAGATAGATCCAAAGCAATACCAAGTTCAATGTCAGCAGCTACGTGAGTAGAGCCAATTATTGGAACCAATGCGCCACCAAGAGTATTAACGTAATAGTTCTGATACTCCTGACCAACACCAAGCTCACGAAGTTCATGAAGTTTTACCCCCAAGATATCAAGCGTAGTATTGTCTTTGCCGCTCATACTGTAGAGCTGAGAACGAACTGAATCAGGTACTTGAGTTAGATCCCAATTAAGGATTTCTTCGATACCTTCACAGCTCATATAAACATCAGTCATCTTGCTTTTCTTGATGGACGTTGTATTACCGCCACCGCCTCGGGCCATATTACAACGAGCCAGAGAGAACAATTTCTTCGTAAACATTCCAACTGGAGCAGCTGCGTCATAGATGGTCAAGCCTCTATCAGCAACGGCGGCCAGAATTGTATGCCAGCAGTTATCGTTTTGCTTCTTGGTGAAACCAGCGATAAGAGCTTCCATATAACGACCGATGATATCCCATCGTGCATTACGAGCATGCTCAAGATCCCACTCAACAGCGTTGGCATCACCAATCGTTGCAAGTGTGAACTTATCACCAGAGCTCATCACAGCAGGAATATATCCCTTGCCGGGGTTTGTAAATGCTCGATAGTCGCCTTCTTGGCCGGGAGCAATTACGTCTGTTGGAATTTCAGGAGAAACTCCGGGAGCCAGCTGCGTTACGTTAAATATATTGCTGGTATTATCGCCATCAAAGATAGCGGATCGTACTGGTAGCTGAATAGCACTGAAAAAATCAGTTATAGCTTTTGCTCTAATTACTGGGTCAACTGAAGCTGTAGCTTTTAATACCTCAGTTGATTTATCGGAAAGGTCAAGGTTCATATAATTTATACTCCGTATTTAGGTTAGATTAGTCGATATTAACAGATATTTCACAGAATCCATCAGTATCAACAGCAGATTCAAACCTGCCTACAGATGGGTAGCCACTAGTGCTAAGTGTGGTATAATTACCACTTGGTCCAACGTACATCGTAGCACCCGGAGTAACTGCTCCAGTTGTTGCAGGATGCAGGTTATTTACTTTACCCCTGAACTTACGAACAAGAGTAACCTTACTATTAAGTGGAACTAGGTTGGCGTTTTGGTAGTTCGTAGGAACTCTTGAAACGTCATAATTCTCAACGGTGTGCATCAATACACCCATTGGTTTACGACCAGATGCTGTTAAAGCATAGTCTACAGTTTTACTAGAATTATCCATTCCAGCAGTAAAAGTGCCAGTCGTAAGAACAACACACCCGCCATACTCACCAACGCTGTTCATTGTGCATGACAGATCGTATGAGTATGGATCAACTACTTGGTGACCTCGAATAGCCATATTATTTATCTCCCTTATCTTTAGTTATGTTCAATTTGTTTGCGATAGCCTTAGAAAGATCAAGTAGGTTTTGTTCCACTTTTACTTCTGCTTCAACGTTTTCTACATTATTGGATGCTGTTGCAGTTTCAACAGCGTCCGCTACGGTCGTAGTAATTACCGTTTCTGTTTTTACACTAGCATTAGACTTTGTGTAAAGGTCAGAGACTTCTTTAAAGAGCTCATCAGAAACAGATGCGAAGGTTTTAACAACATCTTTTGCTTTTTCTTCAGTTAGATTAGCAGCTACAAGCTTAGCAACTCGTTCGGCAACAATCTTTTCACTCTTTACTTTATTTAGTTCGGCTTCGGCTTCTTCAACCTTAACCGCACATTCAGTCTTCATTTTATCAATTTCTTGATCTTTTTCAGCCTTTACCTCGTCCATCTTGTTCTGAGTTTCTTCAGCCAAGGTTTTAAGAGCTGTAACTTGGGCTTTAAGATTTTCAACTTCTGCTACAACCTTAGCTGCTTCTTCAGATTTAATGGACGCAATAGTTTTATTTGCCTCCACAAGTGCTGATTTTAATTCAGCTATTTCTTTTTCAATTTTATCACTTTCCATTATGTTCTCCGCTTTGGTAGAAATTATTTTATTAACTTCGAAAATATTATTAATCATTTTTGATCGTGGATTAGCTGGATCGTCTACTATGCCCTTTCCACTAAAAGTAAAATCTCTTAAAACTCTATAAACTCTATAACCATCAAATTCTCCGGTTTTAGATCCATAACACCTGAGGTGCTTAGTTAAAAAAGACGTCTGTTCGTTTCGGGCAACAATTTTTGTTTCATTGCCATTTACTAACATGTAATCAAAGTTTTTGAATAAAGCTTCCATAGAGACATATAGTTCGTCTTTTTCTATAGATGCTATAATCTTTTGAACATTATCAGAAACAACTTGGTCATCCCAATTTGTCCAAATAACTGCCTGAGTAGCTATATCTTTAACTTGCCCGTTTGCGGACTCTTCAAGTATTGTAGAACCATTTGCATCAAGAGTAATACTATCAGTAATTACACCAATAATATTTTTCTCATCATGCATGTAATTTAACTGTTTATGAACTGGGGTTAGTCTAGCTCCCCACATCTCTTCTGGTAAAAACCAATCATCATTCTTATTAGGGCCTATGCTAGCCAAAATAGATTGAATGTAGTACAAGTCAAAATTACGTGAGTTATCAAATGAGGCAACTATTTTAATTGTCTCTGTTGTTGGTTCGATAGATTTCGTTATACAACTAGTAAAAGCAACTGTGTTGTTCTCTAGTTTGTTTTCTAATCCGTCGAGTATTTCGGTTTGATAAGCTTTTATTAACATTCTATAATATACTTCTCTAAATTAGTTTATTTTTCTAATTTTCATCGTTGTTTTCAGATATTTTAGATATAGCGTACGCTGCTGCAGAGGCTATTCGCTTGTCATCAATTGTTAAAATTCTCTTTATTTTACCTGATAATTCCATTAATAATGTATCTCTTATTACTCGTTCTTGATGTGTGGATTTAATATTAGATATAGAGGCACTAACTGTATTTATTTCAACTGGACTGAATGGCTCTATTCCCATGAGAACAGAAAGCTTAAGATCTTCAAACTCATTTGATTCATCATCACTAAGCTGTCTAAAGTTTGCTTTAGCTTTTTCCTGTAAGTACGAATCTCCAATTATACTAGAAATCTTATCAAGTGATTCTCTAGCCCAAACATGAGTTTCTATGAAAGAGGAGGCAACTACCTTTTTGGTAACACCTTGTTTCGTAGCTCTCTTTCCAGTGTCTTTAGCTCCAGTCGGCCTTCCTCCCGGATTCTTAGAGTAAACCTCGTCTTTATTTACGTCCACATCCATATGATCACCATCTAGATTTCCAGTTTTAATAAGATCACTCTTGAGCTTATCTTTAATCATTGGATCGTGAAATTGTCCAGATTTAGCTGGGACTGTCCCCTTTTCTCTTTTCTTTACTTCTCTATTAACTCGACTAGACTCAATTCTATCCACTAGATTAAATTCTTCTCTCACAGATTCTGCACTGATTATATTTCTGTCATAAATATCGACAAGAAGTTTTTTGTAAGCAATTTCATCAGAGAATATAGCGTCATCAAACTCTACTCTGGCGGCAGAAGGAAATCCCATTGCTTTTTGAACTATATCAGCCTGACCATTCCAAAAATGGATAAGCTTATTTCTAACGTAAGCCAATCTTTCCACAAGTACCTTCATGGATATAGCATTGTTAGTCAACCCACTATTTCCCCCATTAGCCCCGCCAGCAAGAGAGGGGTTTATTCCCAATCCGTCATATATCTCAGACATAAGCTGCGTGTATTTTTCTGGGAAAAGAAACTGGTGAGCGTTACTGCTGGATTCTTTAAAGTCTAGATCTGGGCCCCAGACTATGTCTAAAACTCCCCCAGCTATATTGTTTCTAAGCATATTAGAGAACAGTGTTAACATATCCGCAGATGGAATGATAGAGTTTAGTACATTTGTTTGATCTATGTATCCAATTCTCCAGAGCCTGACATTAGAAATAACACCATCTAAAGCAGACATGTCTGCAAGGTGCATTTTCTTTAACATTATTAATGGTTCTGCTATTGAGAGAATAATTGGACGGGCCCAAGTATCCCAGTGATCTTTTCGGTAATGATAGACAAGTATATCTTTACCTTCTTTAATAATTACATTTCCAGAGTTGTCAACCACCTTCTTTTTAATACTATAAGGAAGCGATTGAAAAAGTGTTCCTGAGAAATTAGAAGTATTACTATCTTGTGTTCTAAAGCTAAGATTATAGTTAGTAAAGCTAGATATTAGCCCACCGGAAGACGCTATTCTATAGGTTCTATTTTTAAGACCGACTGTATTTTGGTCAATAACAGGTTGTAAAGCGGTAATATCTATAAAATTATAACTAGATGGAATTTCTAGATTATTAACTTTTATGTCTTTAAAGGTATCACCCCTTGTCTTTTTCCAGTTGCTAGCTATTCCTTCTGGGATTTTTGATTTCTCTGGGGCGATTGCTACATTCCCAAGTCTAATAAGATAATTACAAAATCTCTCAGAGACATCAATTCCGTCTACTGTTCTAAACCACTCTCTATAAAATGCTTGAGTGGCCCTATTTGCGTGGGACCAGTCAATCCCTTTAATGCAAAAGTCCGACATTATGTCTATCACGTTGCGGACAATTGCCACATTGTAATAAGAGTCATTACAAAATATTAAAGAATTAAGGAAGTCAGTGGGGACTCTTTCATTAGGACGAGCTGAGTCGTAATTACTTTTACTATATTCATCACGAGTAAGCATTCCACCTTTAGCGCTAAAAGTATTATCTATACCGGTAGACGTTCTGCTAACAGCCGAGCATCCTTCGGAGTATGCAGCTATACTTTTTTGCAATTTGGCTAACTTAATATCGCTCATTATTGTACCTAACGTTAATAGTAATTGTAATACCTTATACTAGATACTACTCTTTTTTCTTCTTTTTTTCTATAAACCACCGTAAAGTTTGTTCAACTGGCTTGCAATCTTACTATTACCCTTAAATAAAACGCCCGTATCTACTCTTGTACAAAAGCTACTAAGATCCAATAAATCGGGATTTTCAAGACGATCTCCATCATTATCTATTTCTCTAGATACTATGTTAGCCATTAACAAAGCAGAATACCTATCTTTCTTTAATCTGCCTTTTTTGTTTATACCAACCTTAACAGACGGTGTGTCAAATTTTTCTCTTCCTGTAGCAGTCTCGCTAACTGTAATAGTTGTAAGTTCTTTTTTAAGTTCCTCTATTTCAAATATACAGTCATCCAAAGTATCGTAAAGCTCCTTATTTTTACCAAGAGATTCGTCATAATATTCAGCGATTGCGTAAGAAACATCATCACTAAAAGGAAATCTGATTGTTTTATCTTCCATGTCTTTCTTAAGAGCGTAATTAGCTGTAGCTATCCACTCAGAAGTAAAATTAACTATTTTAATAATATGTAAACCAGACATAACGTCTGTTTCTTTTATTTTTTCTTCAATCTCAATAGTAGGAAGTATAATGCTTTCTCCTTCCTTTAGCTTTGTTATATCTGTAAAAGCTTCCATTACTGCTTTTCCACCGCCCTGAGAGTCAATAGCTATATACTCACACGGAAACCTTTTCATAAGATCTCTGATTTTTCTAACGCAATAATGATAATAATCATTTTCAGTTATTATTTTTCTTAACAATCTTGCTTTGTGATCACTAGCTTGAGTCGTCCAAACGTGGACCACTCTACGGTGATTACCATTAAGCTCTATTACAACAACAGCAAAGTTGTCCCCTTCGTAGGCCGGGTCAACACCAAAGACATATTTCTTTTTTCTATTTCCATATAACGCTGGAGGGAATATCTCAGGATCACCTTCTTGACATGTACATGAGTCAATTAGACTAATTCTAAAAAAACCATCTGAATCATTCGTAAAAACGGCACAATATTCACGAAGATAGACGTCTTTTGTTGTACTAGCTTTTATTCTACTTATTTGCGCCATATCCATATATCCACTAGTTGTCAGCTCAATAGGAATTCTAATTATTGAGTAATCATCTGGATTAATGTGTTTCGCGTCTTCATCCTTTGTAAACATGTCTTTTAAAAGTTTTGGGTTTTGCTTTGACATTATTATATCGTGCCACTTATTAAAGTATGCATAAAAATGATTCATTTGATAATATGCGGTTCCAGAAAGAATAAGCTGGTTTTGCATAAAATCACCATCTCCCTGATCTGATTTAGGTATTGGAATATTAAACATTTTCATAGTATTCTTCTTGGCGTTAAACTTAATTTGCTCGACTGGAGAAGAGGCGACTGATAAGAATCCAGACATAACTTCTTCAAAAACCTGTCTGTTAATTGAGTTATGACTAACTAAGCCATTTGCATAATAACTATGCGTATTTGGTAAAGATATATCATATAAATGACTTCTTTCATTTATTTTTTTAACAGATTTTACTTGAACACACAGTTTTGTCTTATCGTTAAAATTCTTAATTTTTAAATAACCTTCATCTTTTGTTTTAACTAAACCAAGATATATAGATTTACAGTTTTTATAACTATGAACACTATAATTATTGTATTTTTTTCTATAGTAAACTGTTCCAGTTTTATTTCTTAATCTATCAACAAATGGAGTTATTTCACTAATTAATTTATTTAAATTGGGATATTGTATATCTGTGATAAAATCAGAAGCATATGTTCCATTCAATCTTATAAACCATTGTTTGTTTTTAGATATAGAGCTGTCTCTTTTATTTTTGTATGATAAATAACCTAAAGATTTTAACAAAATCTGCATTTGGTCTACTAATAACTTAGAGGATGAATAATAGGCTACGCCAATCTTTTTATTTCCTCTGTCTTTCCATATAAAAGCTGATCCGTCACCAATGAATGCGCCCTTAAGAAAATTTAAAACATTTTCTCTTGAGCATTGCAATATGCTCCACGGAATAACTTTATTTATGGCTGTTTTATACTCAATGCCCTGAGAAAAAAGGAACTCTCTAAATTCAACACTGTAAAATCTAATTTCATAACTTTCCTTACAGTTCCATCCACGTTTATCAGTTAATGCTTTTTTAATATATACCTTAGGATTTAATAAAGAAAATCTATTTTGTAGATCGTCTATAAGTTCTTTATCAGTATTAATTATAGAAACAAAATTTTTATTACATACATACCCCTCAGAAATTAATAATCCGTATAAATAAGCTAAGTCATTACTCGGTATATTTTTATAAGATTTAAGTTCACTTAAAGGAAATTTGTAATTATTGTCAAAAAGGATAAAGTCATCTTTAGTTAGATCTATACCCTTTTTCCATTCTCCAGTTGATAACATAAATTTGTGTTTATCAGAAAATTCTATTTCATAACCATACTTTGTTGTAAGATTATAAACGTCTGTTACAGGGGTTTTTACCCAACCAATGATTGGCTCCAGTTCACCATTTATATTGTAAACATTACATTTAATTTTATTTTCTACTATATCTTCTATCTTTAATAAACCAATATCTGTTGCTACTAAAGATTTCCTAGTGCATGAAAATTCGTCCGTAACCAGACAATTGTGATTAATGAACCCTCCTCCAGAAAAGCTGTTTGTCTCCATTAGCTCAAAATCATATAAACTTTCTTGCTTATCTAATTTAACAACAGAAATCACCTTTTCTACTGGGCGAGTTTCTGGTTCTAAATGTTGTTTTAGAACAGTAAGTTCAAACTTGGTACCTACTTCTTTTATATTGGCTATAAAATTAAACTTAAGAAGAAGAATTTGAAGTTGTTCTAGTTTATACCTACTAGAGGCGTTATACTTCTTATTAATCCAATATTGACCAAATAATATGTTTAAAAATTTATACACTATTTTTCTTGGAGACTGTAATATATACCAAGGTATTTCATCTGCTCCAAGTGTTGATAAATTTAAAAGACCGCTTAAAAATATAGATTCTTCATCGAGTTTTAAACTACTGTGTTTACAGTATTCTTGCGGGAAATACTCATTGTTATCAAGATAGACATCCTTATAAGTTAGATCTGTTCCGATTATCCATCCAGTTGGCCCATTAAGTTGGTGAATTTCTGAAAATCTAAGTTTATAACCATTTTCAGTTGTGAGTTCGTAAACATCTATCTCTTCAGTATTGTAATGAGTTTTGGGTTCTTCTAGTTCTCTATTAATGTTAATAACAGATTCACAAGATTTAGTTTTAAAATCTTTGATTTTAATTAAACCTTTATCTGTCTGGATTAACGTAGTTGAATGAACACAGTTAGCTCTATACCCCCTAACCTTAGACCCGTCTGGTCCTACTGGTAAAGCGTATGTAATGCTGTCACCAAGTCTAAATGTCCAAACATCAGTCCCGTGAGTTGGCCCATTTTTACCACCCTTAAAACAGCTCTGAAGAACTAAGGATTTCTTCCAAATTGTCTCCATGTAATCAAAAACCACTTTAGACTGTCTGAAGCCAGCTGAAGTAATAATGCACTTAGATCCGGGCAATAAAATCATCTTAATCATCATATACATGGCAAGCCCAATACTGTTGTGAGTTACTACGTAATCTTTGGTAATATATGTATGATCTGGAGAGTCTACTGATATGCATTGCATTTCTTTATATTCAGTAATTGGCTCTATCTTAATAATAGGGTTATAAGATTCTCTATCTGTGCGCTTGATTTTTAATCTACTTAGTTTTCTAGGGAGCTTAAATACTTTTTTAGAAGTATTAATAAAAATTCTAAAATAAGTACCTCTAATACCAATCTTACCATTTGGCAATATATGCTGTTGTCCAGTTCTATCGTCTATAGATTTTCTACATGTTATACCTAAACTTCTTAAAACATCCATCAAGTCATTTATTAGGGTTTCATTTGTATTGGTGAATTCTATAGACCCATTCTTATTTATGGACCCGTCAGTATCCAATAACCCTCTAACCAATTCCATTCTATCTTCAATGGACGAAGTTTTATATTCATTAGGAATAAATTTACCCAAACATCCAACATTTAAGGATAAGCTTCTTATTAGATCTGTAAATCTATTGCCATCTTTCCTAAAGTGCTTTGTACCAAGTCTACATCTTTCATTTACTTGCTTATCTATATCTACTATTGTATAATTATTATTAGTAGGGTCTTTTTCGATCTTAAATCCTTTTAATTTTTCCCTAAATTGATCTATAATAAATATATCATCTGATGCTATTTTCGGAGTGGCGGTAGTCATACAACCATCTCCAAGCATACACCCAAGGATATATGGATCCATTGATAGTTCGTTTTTAGATAGCTCAATTGGCTCTGGTAATGGAACCTTAAACTTATATGCATGTTTTCCACTTGGGCCACGTGAAATAAGTCCGTCCGTGTACATCTTTTTAGTTGATAAAACCACTTCTTTCTTTTGTCTTTTTACAGTCCATAAATGATCTTCACAACAATCTACGGTTCTTCCGTCTACAAAAAACACTCTCCAAACTTGTTTTTTACCTTGCGGGTGTATAGCGGTAACATTGTACAACTTACCGTCTCTACTGTATATCTTTGTTCCAATATTCATATCACCCATAGTAGACCAACCATTGTCGGTTAATATTGGGGTTTCTAAGGTATGCGCTTTCCCAACACCACGCGAACCAATTAGTAAAGGAAACTTATGATTATAAAGTTCCCTAAGCATCATACATTGCTGAGGGAAGCTGTCCATCTGAAAAATATATTTAATTATAAAGTAAAAGTATTCAGGTTGACTCATTAAGTGTAGTACGTACTGAGGAAAATTATCATTAATCAATGGGGTAATTTGCCCTAATGGATTAAATAGGGTTCTATCGTTAGTAAGTACACCTAGATAAGCTTCTGCGATTTTCTTATCAAAATCATCCTTAGATAAACCTGATAAAAATGTATCCCCTATGATTTCGTTTGCTTTTTTATTAAGTATTAGCTTTGTCATAAAATTCTCTCAGTATATTATAAGCAGTATTTTCTGCTTCTTGATTTGATTCGGAAAAAATAAATTTAATATTCGGGAATTCTTCTTCAATGCTTTTATATCGCCATTTAAGAAAACTCCCATTAGTTCTTAGGTACTTCCATCTCCTCTTGGGAATTTGGGAATTCTCTGGAAACATGGTAAGAAAATCATATGGAAAAGAACAAAGGATGTATGCCTCCTCAAAAGCACTCATCCTTTCTATTTCTCGCCTAAATCTCTTCCAGCTTCCGCCAAAACATAATTGTAATTCACCAGTAGTTTCTTTTCTATCTATTGTTATCTTGTTTTCGTAACCAATTAAAGAGTAGTCTCCAGTCTTAAGTGGTTTTCGTGTAGTCTCTACATCTTCATAAGATTTAAATAGAAAGAAATTCTTCTTTTCTCTGGTATCAACTATTATGTTTAGCATTTTTATCTTCCCAGTCCTTAATATTAAGAAGGACAGCCTCTTGTTTTACTATAGATTTGTATTTGTTTGTTATATTTACCCATGCTTTTCCTCTTACTATATTTCTTACTGCCGTAGGGTTGTTCATATTAAATGCCCGCATTATTTCAATCTGCTTCTTTTTAAACTTATGAAATAATATAAATATAACTTCAGCTATTGTGTCGTCTAGTCTAGTTTGACTATTATTCTGTTTTTGTATTTCTGCTGTTGCCCACCTTAGGTTACCGGGCTCATAACCTTTGTCGTTATCTATTCTATCCAAAGAGTGCCCCTCTGGGCGATCTCCTAAGTTGGCTAGTATATATTTCTTAAAGAGTTTAAAAGACTCTAGCCAAGTAGGAAACATCTTAATGCCTCTTCCTCCGTATCTGGGATAACTCTTACACTTGTCGTTTGTGGTCCTGCGTTTTATTCCTCGCCAAGTTACCCTTAGGTAATCTTCTGTCTTCTTGGATTTAACTACATCACCAGCTTCTGGGGCGACATAACATATATCATCACCAGTTAGTTCTTGTTGAAGCTTTTTCTTGGCTATAATATCCTCCATTGTAAGCTTCTCTCTGCGGGCTCTTTCTGTGTTACGCGCAATTTTAGCACGAAATACAGATATATATCTGTCTTCCTTGTTCTTTATAGAAGCGTGGCACTTCTTACACAAAGAGATAAGATTTCTTTTATTTTGCCTAACAGATGAAGCTTTTGCCCATCTAATAACATGGTGGCATTCTAGCTTAACGCCATTGGCTTTACACATTTGACACTCGTATCTATCTCTTAACATTACTTGGTTTCTCATGAGTAGATACTTCTTTGTATATCTGCGCTTATTCCTATTCTTTTTAATGCTAGCTTTAGTAGAAGATTTAAGTACTTTTTTAACCCTACGCCTTACAGGTTTCTTAGCCATTTAAAAGCTTCCTTATAATATCTAGGGTTGCATACTTTGGTTCCCAGCCAAGTGATCTAAGTCTAGAAGAGTCTATATGCCCATATACAGTGTCATTCTTTCTGAACAATGATTCTTCTATTTCTACATAGTCTCTATAATTAAAACCAGAATAATCAAATATTAATTTAACGACTTGGCCAACGGATTTTACATTATTAGCAGCAACACACCAATTATTTGCTGGAAATTCTAAGGCTCTTAATATTCCATGAACTAAATCGTCTACGTACATCCAGTCTCTAACTGAGTCTAAGTTACCTAATTTCAATTTATTATTCTTATCTGGCCCGTTTTTAATGTATTCTAAGGTTTTTCCAATAACAAATTTACTAGATTGAAATTCACTAATAAAATTACCACTAATTATATTGGAGGCACTTACTCCATATTCATGTCTAAATGAATCAACATAAAGATGAGCACATGCCTTTGAAACACCATAAGGATTACTGGGGGCGATTTTAGAAGATTCATTAATTTCGCCGCAGGATCCAAAGATTTCACTAGAGCTCATATTGAAAAAAGTGACAGGCTTATACCTTATAAGAGATCTTAATATTTCATATGTTTCTTTTACATTCTTATTAAATGTTTTTAATCCTTCTTCTTTTGATTCCCAAACACTTGTTTGGGCAGATAAATGTCCTACTATGTCAGGTCTATAGAGATCCAGTAGAGCTCTAAAAGAGCTCTCCTGCATCTCTTCGACCTTAACAAGACTTAGGTTAGCATAAGTCCTAGATAGCCTTACTGATACTTCAGTATCTGTAGAGTGTAATCCTATGATGTGGTTTTTCTCATCTTTGAGAATCGCCCTAATAAATGCTTGTCCTAATTGCCCCGTTGCTCCAGTAAATAAATATGTTGTCAAGGTTTATTTTCCTTTCTCCCTGATACTTCTGTATTTAGGATTGGATAATCCTCTATATTATCTTGAAATAGATGGATATCTGTTAGTCTAATATACTCTTCTTTTATTCCTATACGCATACGCTCAATCTCTAAGCCAACCTGCTTACGAAACTCTTCACGCTTTCGAAGTTCTAAAAGTAAATCACCAAAGTTTTGATTAACCTTACTAATCTGGTCTGCCCTTTGGTTTCTAGAAACATTAAGAGCTTTTGTAATACTTTCTTTCTTATCTAGGAAGCTGATCTGCTCTTTCTTTATTTGGTTGTGCTCAGTCTGTAGATCTGCTATGGCTATGTTTACTACGTCTATTTTATCAGTATAGTAATCTTCCATGTCATATTTATCTGCCTCATCTTCCTCGTCTGCATCTGGGTCGGGTTCTTTTTTACTAAGCTCGTCTTTCTTTTTTTCAAATTCTGCCCTATATCTCTTTTGGATATCCACCTCTGTGGCAATTTCCATTTCCCTTTTAAAAACCCGATTCAAAAGACAGGTAACCATACAATATTCTATAATCTGAACTTCTTCAGAGTAAATAATATCATTGCCAAATTGCTCCATCATACCTTTATACACTTGTACGGCAAAGTCATACTCTCCTATTGAGAGTTGATTTTTCATTTCTAAAAGGTGGTGGTTGTTTTTTGCCCGATTCTCTGTATACTTTCTTTTAGAGACTAGATCATTACTCAATCCTTTCCGTTGACAGTACTTTCTAACGGTTGCTGGGCCCCTATTTAATTTTCTAGCAATTTCCGCATAGTTATAAGTATCAACCATCGTCTCAATGTCTCTCTTTTCCTGATCTGATAGACACCCCTTCTTCAGTGGGGGACCTACTGCTTTACTCTTCTTTTTCATCATAAACCTCTATTATATTTTTTATAAGTTTAGAAAGCTTAAGTCTGTCGTGCCAATCTATATGGGTACCGTCAAGTAACTTAAGGTAATTTATACGCATGTTGGCAGGAATTTTATTATCAACAACAGCAGTTAATAAATCCAGCCCATCTATAGTTTCTACATCTTCATTATTGTAAAGTTTATCAGACTCAACAATACTTGAAGCATTATTTAAAGCCATTTTAAGGTTAGGGTTTTTTATAGTCATATTAACAAAAGTGTCTCTCTTAAGTGTGATGAGACGATTTTTAACAAAGTTTAAATAGAATAGAAACTCATCACCCTTAGAAGGATCATAAGAGGATTCGCCCCTTAGGACCAATAAGAAGATCTCCTGATGAATATCATCTTCATCATATACCCCGAACTTCAAGCGCTTCGCGAGTATCGCGGATATTCTTTCCACATAACTCAATAATTTCTCTTGCATTTTCTGGATCCTCTGTATCTAGCTCCTTAAGAGCTTTAGTTTGAATTTGTTTAGAAGCGACCACTTTTAGGTCTACTTTGCGGATTTTTGTCAAGGCAAATGCCCCTTTTTAAATTTTTTTATCATTTATAGAGTATTAACTTATGGGGACAAATGTATTCCCCTATTATATACTACTCCTTTTTGGGCATATTTCCTATAAAAGGTGGCGAATTTTAGAGAAAGGTGAAATGTTATGATGATTACGGCATGGGGTGACACTAAGGAACTTTTAGAGTTCCTAGATGATTTTAGGGTACACCCGTCAGTTACGCGTGACAGTGTGGTTAAGAGACTGAAAAGACATGAGATACCGGAGCTGGCTCTTACAAAACCAGTATGCGGAGAAGCTAAGTCTGGTGACACAAATCTAAGGATAAAAGCAAGGAAAGAAAAAACAGCATATAGAGTAAAGATGTTCCTTTTGGCCCAAGAGGTACGTCGTAAAAGTGATATGGGGGTTGAACATTCGGAAATACAAAAACGATACCAAATTTCAAAGTCACAGTGTGAAAAGATAATCAGTAAAAATGAGTGGTATAACGCCCACTGGCAGAATATGAATGTTCCAGAGGAATATAAGGAAATAACGGATGAAATTAAAAAGAAGGGATTATTAAGTGAATAAAACTTGCAAAAAATGTAAAGAAATAAAAGAAATTGAAGACTTTACTAAAAGTAAAAATAATAAAGATGGGAGGTCTGGAACCTGTAGAGTCTGCAGGAATATTTACAAAAGAAACAATGTAGATAAAGAAAAGAAATCTGCGGATGACAAAAGATATCGCGAAAAGAATAAGGATGTAATAAAATTAAAACAAAAAGAATTTTATGAAAATAATAAAGGTAAAGATAAATATATAATAGCTCGAAAAGAATACAGGGAAAGAAATAAAGAACAGAAAAGAATTACTGACAAAATATATAGATCAAAAACAAAAGAGAAGATGAAGGAATATTTAAAAGAATATAATATAATTAATAAAGAGAGTATTAAAAAATTAAGGAAAGAATACTATGAAAACAATAGAAATAAAATTGCTGAATCGAGTAAAATTAGGTATATTAAGAATAAAGATAAAGTCAGAGTGTATTTAAAAAAGAATAAAGATAAAATAAATCAGAGAAGAAGGAGATACAGAAAAACATATGTTCTACCACTAAATACAAGAATTTCACAAATTCTACGTAGAAGAATATTATGCGCTATTAAAAAACAGGGTTCTAAAAAAGCTTATAAAAGTATGGAACTTTTAGGATGCTCTATAGAATTTTTCAAATCTTATATAGAAAATAAATTTACTAATGGTATGAGTTGGGAAAATCACAGTTTGTATGGTTGGCATATAGATCACATAATTCCGTGTAACTCTTTCGATCTTTCTGATCCCATTCAACAAAAGAAGTGTTTTCACTATACAAACCTCCAGCCATTATGGTCAACAAGTGATGTCGCAATATCTTATGGTGAAAGCCCCGAGTATATTGGAAATGTTGAGAAGAAAGATATTATTTTAAATGAAACAAAAAGGAGCAACTCTTGATAGCAATAAATATTCCTAAGTCCTCACCTAAAGGAAAATTAAAGGTTTTAATTAATATTGGTAAACAGGGGTTCTCACGTTGTGAAACTTATAAAAAAGATGAGTGGAAAAGTGGACAAACCATTTACGTAGATCCCGATACTGTTTCAGTTGTCTTTAGTAATGGTGGATGGTCAGAAACTGTTAATCTAAAACCATTCTAGGGCTTTCTCAATATTGAGAATCCACTCTACATATTCTGCCCATTTGCTTTTTTCATATCAGAGGCCGCAGGCCGTACTGCGATTCAAAGGCTCCTAACTTTAGGGGCCTTTTTCGTTTCCTGCCATTTTGGCAGACGTGTAGAGAAATCAAATTTTACTGCGACGATTTTTAATTACGTAGTAATTGAAAATCACAAGAAAGAAAAGAAAGAGAAATACAAAGAAAAGAAAACCCCCTAAAGGGGGTAAAAGAAAAGAAATAAAAGAGAAAGAAAAGAAAGATAAACCCCAGTGTTTTTGCAAAATGAAAAAGATGAACACAAAAGTTGGTGGCTTTTCGGACAAATGTTGGCCCACTCACAAGTTGTGTTGGTAACTCAACGCATATATGCGGCTAGAATCTCACAGGATGGCCCTAGGATCTCTTTAAACTAAAAAGACGAGTACTTGATCGTCCAGACCTCCGAGGCTCTTAAAACGTAAATTAGAGGCCTTCGCCAAATTCAAACTCTATTTTAGAACTTTGCACCTCTTATACACACGCGCGCACGATCCATGTAGGCTAACGCCTACTACTGCGCTAGCAGCTCCTGCCAAAATGGCAGCTTACATCAAAGATGCACTTGTCCGCGTTCCCCATAGAGGAATACAAGCTGCCAAAATGGCAGGTTCTACGAAAGTTACAGGATTATGTATTATTATAAGTGTTAATAAGAATACCTATACAAGTATATTAGGATAACACTACAAATACAAAAGTCCGTTGCGTATTGTATCTTTTATCTACTAGTTTCTCGGATGCACGCCCCCCGCCCCTAAGGTGTTCCGCACGGCACCCCTACGCCAATCGAAAAACCCCGCATTTCATGCGGTAAAAAGAATTCTTAAAGATTTCTGGCGAGTCTGCCGAAGAATGTGTATAATGCAATCTCGCCAAACGCGGCGAACCTGAACCGGGCAGTGTTGACCCGGTAGTGTACCCTAGTGCTAGGAGCTGTGCAATGGCCACAGTAGTCACGCTGAGAGAGTTACCCGCTACGAAGGACGGTAGACACTCTGCCGTAGTGGGCTTCCGTTACTGGTGGCAGGGCACCATACGAGTGTTCTACTTCCGTAATGGTAAGTATGGCAATGCACCACCAGACAATCGACGCATCAACCGTAGGTGGTGGCTCAAGGTCGGTAAGGCAAACCGTTGCCCCAACGGCCTCATGTTCACTGGTTACCGTACCAACGCCAACGGTATGCGGTGCATTGCTGTAGAGTTAGTGTCTGGCAATGACTTTGAAGCCACTACTGGTGGCATGTTCCAGTACGAGTACCTACATGCCATTGTGGCAGAGTAGTACTTACAGTGGGCTGCCAGTGTGGCAGCCTACAACCCCTTAGTTTGGAGTTTAGTACCATGTTAGACCACGAGTTTCCTAGTGTCCACGTCAAGCTACTCACAGTAGCATTCAGCAAGTGCCGCAACTATGCGGTATCTGAGGACATTGTTAGCACAGTAGTATTACGACTACTGCCACAGATGGCCGACCTGTCAGTCAGCGAATACACTGCCATCGGCATCATTGCCGTTGGTAACATGCTGAAGAACATGCACCGTGATAACGCCAAGTTTGAATCTCAGGCTTCAGCAGCTATCGAACTGGACGTAGTCGAGCAGACTATCGCGGAGTACGACCTACAGGAAGAGCAGGAGCACATGGAACAGGTTATGGGACAGCTTAATGCTCGTCAGACCAATCTTGTCAGCGGTTTGATCGTCGGACTTCGACGTGACGAGTTGACAGAACGCCTCGGCATCAGCCGTGCAACCTACTACCGTGAGGTCGAGGTTATTACGGATATCGCTGAAGCTACTGCGTAGTGTGTTCCGAGGGGGTGGCCAGTGTGGTCACCCCTCCCTATCGGCAGTCTTTACCCCTTATTGGAGTTATACCATGAGTCGCCAAGTAGTCTATGTCAGTCGCCTATTACTGTATGCCAATCACACTGAACTACTGAACGCTATGCTGTATGTGTATCCACTCAGCCTTGCGTTCGACGTCCACCCTATGGTGTCTGTATACATATTCCTTCATAATGATGGAACACTACACATCAGTTCACATTCCCAAGGAAAGACTACTGAACACTACTGTGGTCCAGCAATGGACTACCATACGGGAGCGATGAGTGGTGAGTTGAGTATTGAAGTTGAGTACGATGCACGACGCAAATGGTTCAGCGTTGCTGTGGAAGATTACTTGACAATAGGCTTCTGAGTAAATGAGAATTACGAGGGGTGGCCGCTGTGGTCACCCCTCCCTATCGGCAGTCTTTACCCCTTATGGGAGTTATATCATGGGACAATGGAAAGCTTTACTAACCAACGTAGCAGAAGACTTCTGCATTGAGGACATGTATGCTATCTGGTTTGATGGACGTAGTCAGAGATTTACACGATGGCTGCGTCTCCTGATGGAGGTCTACACTGAGCTATTCTGTTCTGACTCTGCCCGCATGTTCGTTGAGAATACTCATCCCGGTATTACCGCTTTTGCTGGCATGGATATCACGTTCTGTGAGATTACTGGCAAGACCACAGTTTGGTGGAAGAATGGCCAGTACGTAGTGCTGAATTTTGGTGACGTAGCCTACAACCGGAACTCCAACCGCTACATCGTAGCAATGGAAGATGGCTGTTGGTTGGTAGGGTAAAGTACTACGTAGAGTTCCCGAGGGGTGGCGTGTTGCCACCCCTCCTTCCCTGTCTCAAGTTTAGGAGTGTTGTTATGGTCTATTGCGTTGCGTTCAGTATCAATAGGTTCGGTGGTTGGAATTATGGCGAGTATCTGGTCCGTTGGGAATGGACAGGACCAACTATGCCATTGGAAGTGTGTAATAACCCTAGAACAATCAAAGGATTTGCGTATACCATTCCAGCGAATTTGCCACACTAAGTGTTTCTCCGTGTTGCGACTTCCGGAGGTCACCATTGTGGTGGCCTCCGCTTTTCCCGTTCTTATGCTGACCACAGGTCAGGAGGTTTCCCGTGAATGAGTACATTCTTGAAAATGCCCTGCGTTTCTTTCTGGATGCAAATCCATCCTGTCCTTTGGCCCAAAGACTCAGACAGAGCGATACTTGTGGAATCAGGTTACAAATGCTGTGACCGTGTTTTTGCGTGCGGCAGATAAGGCACAACTAGTGCAGCGTGGCTCGGGTCTGCCAATTTGGCAGCTCCGGCCTATTGTAGGGATGAAAAATCCCTGCCTCGTGGATACGTATGTCCGCGAGCGTGAACAAGGTGTACTAACGTACACAGGCGCAGAATTACTTCCGACTTTCTTCTCTGTTTATACTGAATTCGTGAGACGATTTGCCGCTTCGCGGGTTTACAGTGTGTCAGGAGGAAAACCTCCTGCTAAGAAAAGAACCCTTTAAGAAAGGAATTGTATGTGCGAAGACCTGTTTTTGGATGAACCTTGTCAACCTGAGGAATCATTCACCCTTGAGGGTGCGGTGATTTTGGGCAGGGTTCATGCTTACCTGCATTACGAGATTATGGCGGAAATTAAGACCGGCGGATCAACTGCCCACTACAGGGCACTTACCGCAGCCCTGCGTGAAGTCATTTGGTTGGAGTGTACTGCTCGCAAAGCCTTCCCTCCAGTGGAAAACTTCGAGCATTGTTTGTCATTCTAGCCACTGTGTGGTGCGACTTCCGGAGGTGGCCATTGTGGCCGCCTCCGCCTTTCCCGTGTTTATGCTGACCATAGGTCAGGGAGAATTAGCTTGGAGTTTATTACAGGTCCCAAGTGTTTCCCGTACATCGTGTGTGCGATGTATATACTTATCTTGGCGTATGTCGTCGAGATGGTGAAAATTCTACTCTCTTAGCACTGTGTTGCGACTTCCGGAGGTCACCAATGTGGTGGTCTCCGCTTTCTTTTCTATTATCTAATTCGGAGAATTAGCTTGAACCCCTCTACAACAGTTGAGCAACGCATTGATGCGATGTTCGAAAGATTTAACAATAGTGTCGATGAACCAAAATGGATGCTGGAATTCATTGACGAAGAGATCCAACACATGATGGCCGCAGGGTGGGAGTTCTCTGAAATTGTTGGCAAGTTGACCACGTGGTCACTCACCCATGAGCGGAATGTGCAGACTGACCTCTTCTATCACACCTGCCTGAATGAGCTCTACGTCATTCGGCATGATGAGCAGCACAACCGCTAGCGACTGCGTCGTGCGACTTTCGAGGGTGGCCAGTGTGGTCACCCTCCTTTCTTTACGGTTACTTATCTCGGAGAGATAATTTGTCTAGTCCCATTGTACGTCTCAGTAACGATACCATGATTGCGAATTTTAGTTCGCCACACGAGTTCACGTTTGACGACGGAACCGTGTTGCCCGCGTCTGTCGTGTTGCAGACAGGGTCACTAAAGTGATTCATCACGATAGATTTTGTATCTAATGTGGAACGGGGGATATCGCAAGACATTCCCCGCTTTTTGCGGCGTTAAAGCGCTCTTTGGTGAGGATACGTAAGTCCGCACCTGTGAACATATGTACACTGAACATATAGACACCTATTTGTTTTGGCGTTTTTATTATTTTTAGACTGAAATTTTGAGACGAATTCAGACTTCGCGGGTTTACACTATGGGAAGGAAAAGAAAAGAGTGAAACAGTAAGGAAAGAAACCTTGCAATGTGCGGGGTTTGTGCTAGAGTATGTTTGTCGGGATAAGTTCCATTCCTTACGGTTTGGAATGGAAGGAATCCCACTTTTGGGAAAGGGTTCGTCAATGACGAATACTTTGGATCAGCATACGGTGAGAATGCTCTGTTCTCACGATCACATTCCGCAGAAATTGTTGGACAATGCAAATGCGGATTTGGGACGGTCTCCCGCACGTAGTGCGGATTTCTCAGATCCGAGAATCGGGGATAACTTGCACGGCGGTACTGTACTCTCTATTGCGGAGCAACTGCTCCGCTTTCGAGTGGCTCCGGATTTGCTGGGCCTGATTCTCTGCGGAACATTCGGGCAGATTCTCTCTGGAATGATGATCTCAGCTTTGGGAAAAGCTAAGAAACGTCGCAAGAAAGAGTTCAGGGAGGGTGATCACGTTCGTACCAAGTGGCAAACCAATACGTCACAACGTATGTGGGCGGAAGCTGAAGTAATTCAGGAAACCGCCCTTGCAATTCTTCATGGGGCGACCGACAACCTTCGGTTAATGGTTCCGTGGGGAATTGGTGAGGAAATTAGGCTGGATTCTCGAAGCCTTAAGGCTGAAAGGGTTTGGCGTAGTTTCTCAGCCTATGATTCAATGTCTGGGGAGGAACTACGGTTCGCTTCATACATGGATCAAACTGAGAGCGACTTACTTGAGGAGGTGGTTTCCCACAATCAAGGAACCGAAGGAACCTGTTCGCCGAATGAATGGCAATTCTGCCTGTTCCCGGCACGAACAGCAGACCATGTGTGTGATCTGTTTCAGGATGAGAACATTATCACGATTCGTCGTGTAAAGTCCTCCCTGAGTTCCGGTCTGGATAATTGTGTCATCGGTGCTTTCGGTGCTGCTGCTTTCCGGTTCATGCAACTGGAATTCGGCCATAATACTGAATTGCCGAAGGGTATGACGGAAATTTCCCACACTTACGTCAATGGAAGGAAAACACACGTAGATTCGGCAGATGATCCAAACCTTATGGTGCCGATCATGTGGGAGGATGAGGTGGCAGTAAAGTGTAGCCCGCTACAGAAGCGAATGGTAGAAATTTCGCTTCGTGAATGGGTGGAAACTCCGGATGAAGTGTGGGAAACGCTTTGCAAGGAAAGCGTGAATCCGATTAGTCGTGCAACATTCTGGCGACATTGGACACCGGTTATTGAAATGGCCAAAAATATTGGCGAAGATTAGACGACCTGCGGTCGTGGGAAGGGGTGGACTGTTCTGCCCCTTCCGTTTTTCTTAGAAAGTTTTGGAGAAATGCTCATGACAATTCGATCTATTGTTCTCAAACCTTCAAACGCCATCCGTATGATGGTGAAGGGGTTGGAAAATCTCGGTATTCTTAAATTCGAGACATTTACCGCCGGTGAAAATATCGATGGTGAATGTTGTGGCTGTGTATCAACTGCCGCAATCCAACAGCTTATGTCACGGAATTTTGTTCTGGATGATATGCCGCCGAGACTGGGTCTAATCGGCGAGACTCAGAAAGAGTACCGTTCTCGGAAGTGGGCCGAGTTGTGCAAATTTGAACCAAGTGATATTCGCTTGTTCGAGGATGCAATCGACCACGCCAGCTATGGTATGTACGAAAGACTTTTCGTTTTCTTCGGTATCGAACCCGAGAAAGCTGACAAGTTCTTCGTCCACGGGGAAATCAAGCAGGGATACACGGATAAGATCCTTGCAACCTTCATGAAGTCTGCCGACAAACTTGAGAAAGCTGGTTACTAGCCGATCTGCATCGGTTCTAAGATTATATTCCTTCGCCGGATAACTACCGGCCAAGGTGTATGTTCTTGCAAACCGCCCAATATGCCGCTGGGGGTGCGGCACTTTACTAACATCACCTTTCTAGGGGCCGCGTTGTGCGGTCCCTCTTTTACTTCGCTTTGCGAAACTCCTTAAAGGAACTTTCTAATGATCATTTCCGAAGTTAAACTTCGCATTATTCAAGCAACTAAAGAGATCCAAAATGGAACTCTTCAAAACCTTTTGTACTGGAGAAACTGGGCAACAAATCCCAGCAGGGCTATGAATGAAGCAGAGCATATTCTCTGTCGAGCTCTACGCAATGCCTGCGACCGGAAGCTTGCTCGCCATCATGGCGAGTATAAGGAAAATGAAGACGGAAGGATGATTGTTGTGTAGACTGTGTTTCCGAGGGGTGTCGAAAGACGCCCCTCTTTTTCGGACTTAGAAAGAGTCCGGTTGAGCGGATACGTATGTCCGCGAGGGTGAACAGGGTGTACACATGTTCATAGGCGGAGCCTACTTGCAAATTCTGTACCAAAGTATTTTGGAAAATTCTTGCGGGCTTTTGAGACAAACCCGCTCCCGGAAGCCTATTGAGTGAGAAGTGGATTGTTCTAGTTCTCTCTGTTTCTTCAGTTCGTGTGTTTCAAAATTTTGTTTAGGAGACTATTCTTGACAATTCGATTCGGTCCAATTACGCGGGCCGTTTCAACCCGTAAAGTTTCTACGGTGGCAAATCCTATTGCCGCACGTGGAATCTCTTCACAGCCATTTGTTCGCGAAGCAAATGAGTTGGAAGGGGTTGAAAATCCGCCGGACGACAAAGTACTGATTGCCAAAGCTTGGGCGGTTAGTCCTGAAAAGACTGTTTGTGCTTTGGCTCAAGCTGGATACCAGCCAAAGCAGATCGCGGGACTCTTGGGCTATCGTTCTGACGATCCCAAGTTTATGTCGCTACTTACTGATTCTCGTAATCAGTTAAAGAGTGAGATTGCGGCAGAATTTACTGAACTCTTTGAAGGGGTTGTAATTCCTGTAATTGATAGTGATGGTATTACGGAACATGCCGTCGATGTTACAGACAAACTGAAGAAAGCTGTGGTCGCTGCATTCTTCAGTGGATCAGATGAAGTGAAGTTCTCTGCAATGAAGGGGGCACCGTTTACCAGTACGCTCTCAGATATCTTCATGGAGGCTGACATCGATATTGACGTTCCGAAGGAAAAGGCCCGTATGAAAGAAGTCTACGGACGGACATTCCGTACTAAGGATCGTTCTGCTGGACCAATTGAGCGACCATTGCCACCAGCGTTGGCCGGTCTTACGACCGGAAATTAGCCAACTTCGTCGGAAAATTGTAAACGGGAACGAGAGACGGGGAATTTATTCCCCGTCTTTTCTTTTGCACATAGTGCATATATTACGCACATGATATATGTTAAAGAAAGCACTTTGTGCCAAAATCACAGACGCCATTTACGATGGGGTTTTGCAAGACGTAGTCTTGATTCAGTGCAGATTAAGCCATCCAGAACAAACCACTTGATAATGGCCTGCATTGAATCTAGCCTATGTGCTAGGTGACACTTACTCTTTTTCGGAGAAAACCTTGAAATTTACAATCACAAACCCACGGCGTGTAATTCAGAGCTTTACCTCTGTTTCTAACTTGCGGGCTGCCGCATGGAGAATATGGGAACATCACACCACAGAGATTCGTGACCAGTTGTTTACTGAGTTGCGTCGTTTTACGCAGGAAAAAGTAACCCACAAAGACGGGTCTTTCACGTTTCGTGACAAGAAATCTCTGGACCGACCTTTTGAAATCAGTGGCCTGATTTTCGGCCAAAGCTAAAGTGCCCCGAGAGTGAGACCCCATCTTCTAAAGGTTAGGAAACCTGAGGTTATCAGGGTAATACACGGTTCGATTCCGTGTTGGGGTCCTTCAGATGTTTGTGATATGCACTATCTAATGGCCATTGTTGTAAAGTCTTACGACAATCATACCTTTGGCTTGCTGGTAAAGCTTGAAAAAGACGTAGAGAAGATCATCAACAGTTTGACTAAAACTACGTAGTACCTTTTTTACCCTAGGAGTATGGGTAAACATCAATGCATGATGATCCATTTGGCTAACGGATACATGGTAGGAACCCTATGGCCACAGGTCGCTTCGTAGAAGTGGATACTTTCGTGGGGGCAAAACATGCCTTTTTGCAAAAACATTGGTGTTTTACACCAGAATTGCGGACAAAAGTAGACTTGTGGCCACATTTTTAATCAAAGAGTGGTTAAATTGCGGACAAGCGTAGCCACGCATCACTTTTTTACCCTATGAAATATACAAGGTAGGGCAAATATGCCTCTCGCAGAACTTTTTCGTGGCCAAAAAGAAGATCTTTAAGAGGGTTTTTTGCTGTGTTTTTGGGTAATATGTGCGAAAAACACTGGTTTTTTTGTATAAGGCTGGAGAAAAGCAAAAAACCACCCTTTCTTTTCTATCTTCTTTATAGTCTGTAAGCTTCTTTCTATGTGTTTGTTGGTATTTTTGTTTATGGTTTATAAGACCATTTTTCTATTAGTGAGTGCCTAAATAGGCTTTCTCTTATGGATGATTGCTCTGAAGCCCTTTTCAAGCCACCTTTTAGGTGGATTCCTGTTCTCTACACAGAATAGACTGAGAACACGCAGGCCCATTTTTAATGAGACTGGTTCTCTGCGGGGAATTCGGACAAACGTAAAGGAATCACATGTTCATTATTAATTTTGTTTTAGGCCTTGGAGAAAGACCAGATAAGATCATTGGCCCATTTGATTCTGATGCGGCAGCTGAAGAATACGTGGATTTAAAAAGAGAAGAATGGGACAAAATACATTCCTCTAATGGAAAGCGTTATTGGTCCTATGAAACAAGGGTCTTATTTGGCCCAAATGAGTAAGCACCTCTTCTGCGGGCTTTTCGGACTTTTGCACACAAGGAGATACTTTTGAAATACTCACCCGGTTCAGTAGGTCATCACGTAAGAGAATTACTAATTTCACATGGGCTATCTGAACATCAAGCAGACGCCACATTGGAATTAGCAACCAATGGAGAAAAGATAAACCCGAATATACCGGGAATTCTTCCTTTGCAACAGCACGCATATCCACTAGCAGTACATAATGCAGTGTGGAATTCGGTACGGGGTACCGCTTTGGAGTATATCGATAAGAATATCCCTTTGCATTGGGCAAGGCCGATGTTTGCCGACTAAAGCTGGACTGCGTCCAGCGTTTGTCCGAGAAAGTGAGTGCAAGGTTCGCAACTTAATGCTTTAAAGGTGAGTAAGATGATAATTCGACCATCAATTTTGATGACAATGATGGTGGAGCTTAATTCTACAATCGAATTTTAAACATATCTACGGGAGGGAGAAACCAAAATGGATAGCAAGATCGTGTTCGTGGCCCTTGTTATTGTTAGTGCTTTTGTGTTCGGATTCTTCAAAGTTGGCCGCCAGACAGGGAAGCGTTGAAATGTCAAAAGACATCATCGAAGATCTTTTGTTGATCAGGGCTGAATTGGGGCAAGCAAGTACCGAAATTGCCAGATTGCACAGCAAAATAGAGCGGTTAATTATAACCGAACAACTCAAGATTGGCAGAACATACGGAAGATGTATTAAAGAGTTCGTAGTTGACTATCAGTCCTATGAATTCAATGCAGATGACAAAACTGTGATCAAAGTTGGGGATGTGGTCGAGTTTTCAAGTTTCCCATTGTCTAACTCTGAGGACTTTACGGTCTGCTCGGGCGAATTCATTACCATCCACATGGACCCAGAGTTCTTTGAGATTTTCACATCTACGGAGAACATTGAAACAAGAGGATTCAGGTAAAAACCTGTACTTGTAACAGTTCTTATCAGAATGCTGTACATGGACATGGTAAAAGAGTCATGAATGTGGGTGGGTCGAAAGATTCCAAAACCTACTATTGTACTGTGTGTGGAGTAAAGCACAAAAAGTAATCTCGGACTGTTCATTTGTCCGAGAATTGAAACGGTGAGGTTGGTAAGTTCTAACCTCTTTTTATGCTGTATTGTTTAATTTGGAGAATCACCTTGTTTAATTTCGACAAAGCACCAGTGTCTGCTGAAGCAATCAAGGCCGCTGTTGAAAAGCGTAAAGCTGGCGAAGAAGAGGCCAGAGCCCTTGTATTCGCAGATGATTATGCTGCGTGCCAGAAGACGGTTGAAGCCGGTAAACGTCGTCTGAAAGCTCTCCGTAAGGCGGCGGATGAGTTTGCGGCTGAGTTTAAGAAGCTTGAGGCGGCTGAATCGCCAAAAGGTTTCACCGATATTCTTTCTAGTCTCCAGATTCGTTACGAGATTGGTGTTCCAACTCTGCGTGGAGATTACGAAGAGTAAGGTTGGGCCTGTGACGACTTGCCTCTAACGCTACAAAGTGATTACTTGTAGTATTGAAGGATACCAACGGTATCCGAAGCTAGGTCCAATCCCGTAGTAGCTACCTTGCGGTAGCTTTAGCAGCCGGGATCAAGTGGAAGTAGTAGTTTGGTAAGCTTCGAATAAAAATAGAGTTTACTCTACCACTTGCGACGCTTTATATCTATGTGGCTTTCATATTAGCCTATAATATGAGAAACTAAAGTACCCTCTTGGCAAAATGGTACGCCTGCGTCCTTTATGGGGTAGGTAAAGCCCAATCCTTTATGGTGGGGCAATAGGAGTGGTTTATCCATCCGAAAACGCCTGTGACAACCGATCCCCCACTCATGCTTTTATGGGTGGGGGATTTTTACCTACAATGGTGAAACAATGGAACAAAAAAATAATTGCCTGTGTCATTCGGGGTATAAGTGTTATGAATGCTACATGAAAGACAAGAGGTCTACTCCTGTGCAAGGACAAAGAGTTGCAGACCATAAGGTCTGCGAATGTTCAAAGGGCTACACCTGCCCCAAATGCCTAAAGCATACATCACACGTATTACCCAAAACTGAGGCGACGAAGAAGCCTCAGGGTATGACTATTAAAGCTGCCTACGAATACATAAAGGCAAATGGCCTAAATGGGAGGGTCTTCTTTGGTGATCCCCAAAAAGTCTTAGCTTGCAAAACTATCATGGGTGCGTACGCCAAGACTTTAGGAAAACCACTTGGGCGACTTAAACGACATAGTTTTTCAATTTACATCGCTTACCGGTGGGCCTATAACAAGTTTGACAGATAGGGCTACGACTTTGCAATCGTAGATTGCACTTGTCCGAGAAGGTTGACGCAGCTAAACAACAGGGATCTGGCGAGATATTCAACTCTAAATCTTTTATGTAGGTGAAACCCTTGGTTAAATCTAATGCACAACGTGGATCTTGGGCTCTTGCTCAAGGTATAGATGATGGGATGTGTCATATTTCAATGAAAGGAACCGATACCAATTTCAATGTGCAGATTTGTATGGAAGAAATTCCAAGAGTTATTGAGAATCTGTTGCGTGTACTTGAAGCCGATAGACTTCGACTAAAAACCAAATCTTTGGATCTAACAGACACCATTGAACAGATGGGGAAAGACACATGAATGACACATTTTCTGATCTTCCAACCATTTATTGGTTAACAAGTGAGGATAATGGTTTTGGTAAAAGGGTTATTCAATACATATTCATAACTTTTGGCCAACCACAAGTATCTGGCTTAATCCTATGACAAGACCCGTAATTTTCACAGATGTGGGTATTCTCTTGTTTATCCAGATGGTGCAAGAGTTTGTGTTTTAACGTAACAAAGTTACGACTGGGAATGTGGAGGAATTGGTTAAACTCGCCAATCTCATAAATTGGTGCCGAAAGGCTTGCTGGTTCGATCCCAGCCATTCCTATTGAACCCAAAGTGTGATGGAAGTTATGTCGGCGGAGATTACAAAAATACCAGAGGTCCAAAAAGTAGTCGCTGTGCGACTAAAAGGAGCACATCTTGAACATATTCGAAAGAGCAGCAATAAAAGCCGAAGAACTTGGCTTTACAGACCAAGCGGCAATGGTGCAAGACCGGCCATTAATCATGTTCCCGCAATCAGAACTTGAAGACATGGGTAGAAAATGTAAAATTGGAGCTCACTTTCCAGTAGAAGTTTTTAACTCTCTTCACCCTCTTGATCAAGTCACCCTATTTAGTGTGGTGATCATGACAATCGCAAGAGAACTTAAATTAAGGAGATAAACTTGAAGATTAGTGGAATCAATAGAAGGAAAACGGATTGGTTGGTGCGTGTTTGCTATGTGAATAAAAAGCCTAAATATCAAAAAAGTTTTCCAGATTCCACGTACGGATCATATGATAAATCGCTTCAGGCCGCAATTAAATTTCGTGATGAATGTCTAAAAACTGAAGGTGACGGTAGTCGTCAAAACTGTAAAGCAAGATGGGTAAAAAATGGATTTATAAATCCAATTTCCGTCTCTTTAAACAGAGAGATTTATTCATTAGTATTTAGGAGAATAACATCTTCTAAAAGATATAGTCCGATTTCTTCAAATGTAGAAATTGAAGAGGTGGCACAAAATGTTGTTCTATCTCTTTCATCAAAACTGCCCACTGAAATTAGTGATGTAGACAAATACATCGCAATACTAATTAGTTTGTGTGTAAGGAAGGCTCTCTTTGGCAAGAATAAATACTCAAGAATGTTTTCAACCGGGTTAGATGGTGTGGAATTAGGGTCAACACTTGTCCGAGAAAGTCCTAATCTTGATTAGGATTATGTACAATCTACAGAACTAGGATTCATTGTGAATCTTGTAATCATTTCAGGAGTTTACTTTGAGTAACAAAGTTGAATTAACAGATGATCAAGCACGAGGACTTGTGTATCTATTGTGCTTACCACTCATTTTGTTCGGAATCTTTTTCCAACCTTTTGTGCTAATGAAACTGTGGAATTGGCATGTAGCAACTATTGGTATAATTGAAATTTCATACCTAAAAGCATTTGCCCTAATACTAGTCTTTAGGTGCTTTAAGGGCTTGTCAGTCCAAGTGGGAGCAACTGAGGATGAAAAAATGGAGGCCACATTTAAGTTAGGAAAAACTTTTGTTTGGTTTTGGCCCAGTGTTTTATTTATAGGATGGTTATTATCATGCGACTAAAGGGAGCACACCTTCTCTGTATACTAATCACAGGATTAGTCAGCACTTTTGATGTATATATGACCCTTGTATACAGTGACCAAATCCTAGAGCGTGAAGAAAATCCATTATCGGGTTTTATCATGCACACCTATGGCGTGGATAGCTTTATAGTTTTAAAAGCCTGTACAACGATACTTGTGGTGGGCATTTTAGCTATATTGGCCAATACGAAATATAGAGTGGTGATAATAGTGGTAACACTATTTCAGGTTAGTCTCTTTGTATACCTAAATTTGTCTGTGACCGATTTCACAGAATGTCTTAATCCAAGAAATGCTGATGATTATTTTCCAATAACCCATCTTAAAAGTCATTTACGAATAAGTGAGAAAATACAATGATAGAATTTACACAAGAACAGCAAAATAAAGCTGTAGAATTAGGTTACCCAGATCCAATTGTTATGGTGTGTGATAGACCTCTAGCATTAACCAGCGATAATGAACTGATTTGGTTACACCAAAAAATAGAAGAATTTGATGATGACCCAGATTCTTTTTGGAATACATTAGAGCTTGAAGAAAAACGAAAATATATGACACTTATCTCTTTATCAGTTTCAAAGGAAGCAGAGTTAAGAGGTTAGGTTCCGGGAAGTAGCTCAATGGCCGACCGGGATGTTCTTCTTGCGATCACCATTAACGTGGTGTATTTCAAGAGAAATGGGTTGGTTTTTCCACTGAGTTAATTTGCAATCTTCACATTTGTGACCTAGGTGTTTAATTAAATGTTTTTTAATTGATCCCGTGGTTGTGTAATTTTCCCATCCTTTTAACTTTTTACCCCTATTCCAAGCTTGACCACTCCAATGTGAACAATCAATATTTAATTTTGCTAATTTTCGTTTCATTGTAGCATAATTGCCGCCAGCTGGTCGCAATCCTAATTTTTCTAATAGTTGAGCACAGCTTAATGAGTCTTTCGCATATTTAATTATATCTTCGTTAGTGTATTCTTTTCTAAACATCTTTTTCTTTCTGTAGTAAATTGCCGTAGTACGCCAATGGCTGAGCGAAACCGCTTAAGACGGTTTGTGGGGAAACCCTTCTGGAAGTTCGAATCTTCTCTACGGTATTAAATTGGCACATCAACACCTCTGTGGTTTTTAATTGGTGTTACACTTTCCTCTATTGTAGAGATGTACCTCTATAACATTAGCTTCTGTGAAGCCTTGAAAAGGTAGTAATCATTGGCCGCTTAGTGTATAGGATGAGCACGACTTTCTTCTAAAAAGTAAGGACAGGATCATTCCCTGTAGCGGCTATTTAATCTTAGTACTTTTGTCCGAGAAAGAGTAGCAGCTACGCTGCTAAAAGGAGCACACTTTTGCAAAGATACGATATAGGTGATCGTCCATGTGCAAAGTCAGATGGTGATGAAGTGGCAGATATAGCTAAGGAAAACTATAATTTAAGAGCCTTATTGGCTTTTGCTTACAGCGGAGCTGGCTTGTATACGGATGATGGGGAGTTGCAAGACGGTTCATCTTTTACCTTTATTGATTTTAAGCGAGACTCAATAGAAGAGCTAAGAGAGAAAATGGCCGAAAAAGCAAAAGAAAAGATAAAAAAGTTTACCGGAGGTAACCCTTGAAGATTTACATCAACAAGCCGCGTAATCACTATTTTTCACCATATACACTACTGGAAGCAGCCTTCTTTTGGCGAGAAATAGATTACGATGAACCCAAGATCGAAAGGTTGCATAATCTACTAAAGCCCTTTTCAACTGGCCTCCAAAAGGTTCTGGATTTCATCCACCCAAACATAAACTACATTAAAATTGATGGGTGGGATATTTGGAATATGGATAATACCCTATCTCCCATTATCCTAAAGATGCTTCTTGTATTGAAAGAAGATAAAAGTGGGCGGCCACATGTATACAACGAAGACCTTCCGATTGAGCTTAGAACGCCAGAAGTAGAAAAGCACGAAAATCTTTATGAAGATTTAGGTCCAAAATGGGACTACATTCTTAATGAGATGATATTTGCTTTTACATCAGACACTATTGATTGGGAGAAGAACTTTTGCTCTGGCAATTTTGACATGGAGTTTAAAAAGCAAGAGGGAACGAATTATTCAACCCTTGAAATCGGCCCACTTCACACATACAAGAGAGATGAAGAAGGTGTTAAGGCTTATCAAGCAAGGATAGACGAAGGCAGAAGGTTGTTCGCAAAATACTACAATAGTTTATGGACCTAAGATCACATGAATGTAACACCACGAGAAGTCTTAGCTCACGAAGATTTTGAGCGACTAGTCTGCTATTTCCATAGTAAGTTTGGTTATAGTAAATTCATTGAGGCTGAAGACTTCGTACAAGAAGTTGCCCTGCTAATTTTGAAAAGCAACAAAGTCTTAAATTTATCAATCACTACCTACATAGGTAGAAATTGTCAATGGGCGATGGGCAGGCTAAGTGAAAAGAAAAGGATTAGGATAACCTCACATGAATATAGAGATGTTGGTGAAGAAGTTAATCCTTCACACACTCTTGAAATATTAGAGCTTAGGGATAAATTATTATCAATGCTCTCACCCGTGTAAAGAAAAGTGTTTGAGCTCAAATTTAAAGGGATGGGTGAAACGGACATTGCCAAACAGTTAGGGGAAATTAGACAAACCGTAGGAAAAAGAGTGGAGTATGTTCGCAAGAAAATATATCCCGCATTTATTTCTGAGAATGGTTAAGGAGAAGGTCCTTGCGTAAGTATAGAGTGTTATATATAATTGGAAAGTTTCAAGGACAAGTTTTAACACTTACTACACCGTATTACCACAAAATTAATGAAATGAGGTGGGGCACGGACGGGAAATATAGAGTTTTGGAAGACGTAACCCTTGTTTATGTACAGAAAGTTTAGGAGAATACCTTGACGCACGAAGAGTATGTTAACTTTGTTCATTTAATATATTATGGTGGACCATTTGATGCCACGCCTTTTGTTTGGGCAAAAGAAGTGTTGCTGACGCAATTTAAAGAGGTGTATGACGCTGTAGCGTCTTTTGATAATTTTGCAGACCTAATGATGTATCTTTCTGAAACCTATTTTGAGGTACTTGTATGAAGAATCTTGTTGTAGCGTTATGTGTTGCGGCTTTTACTGTTATTGCCCACGTAATTGTTTTGGACCACAACGAAAATAGGATATTGTCTATCCGTGCAGAAATTTTAGAGGACCAGTTGGCAGATTATGCCAACCAATTGTCCGAGAAAATGAGCAACAAGACTTACGAATAAGGCTTGAAAGATGGGTATGACAATGCCCACAACCTAAAGTATGTTGAGGGTTACCATCAAGCCACTAAGGATAGAAATGCTTTTTCCACTTTTCTTTTGACAGAAGAGATGAATGTTAGTCTGCAAAATCCCGAATAATTGCATTGTAGCAGTATCTGGTGGTGTAGACTCTATGAGCCTACTAAACTTTGCCCGCTGTGGGAAAAAGAAGGTTAAGGTTATTCATTTTGATCACGGAACCCCATATGGTAAACGGGCACGCAACTTAGTTGAAGTGTGCTGTTTGCGGGCGGGAATTGTGTTTAAGACCTATACTTATAATGGTAGTGAGCACACGGAGTATGCTTGGGCAGAGTGGCGTAACAACATAATGCAGACTCAAGGTACACTGGTATTAACCGCCCACCACGAAGATGATTCTTTAGAATCTTATTTAATGAGAGGAAGCCAAATTGCCCTAATAAATGGTAATATCCTACGCCCTTTTATTAACGCTAAGAAGTCAGAAATTGTTGAGTACGCCCAAAGACACAGATTGATATGGCTTGATGATCCTACCAATTTAACATCTAGCAATAGACGAAGTAAAATTCGTAATGAATTAATCCCGCTTATGCGGGCTTGTGGAATAAACCCTTATAACTTAACCAAAGGAAGTAGTCATGAGTCTTGTTGAAGAACGAAAAACTCGAAGAAATCCACACCCACTACGTGCTGTAGCAAAAGGGGTGCAAGAATACTTAAATTCTAGAGGAATAACTCTGGATATAACACACGGCAGACCTGTTGGCGGGTTAGTTGTTATTGATCCAGATACTGGTGAAGAAGATAGCGTACTTTCAAGAAAAGAATTTACAAAAGTTCTTAAGCACGAAATTGATATAATTTACTCTGAGGGGTTAACAGAAGATTCTTGCTACGGAGAATTTGTCCTAGCACATGCGGGATTTACAAGAGTAGTACTTACTACAGCAACGGGAGATACTTACAAAGGTAAGTATAACTTTGGAAAAAATGAGAACTTTTTTAAATCCAGAGGCATTTATTTTGCTATAAAAGCAGCTCTTGATGGTACATGTATTTTGGAAGGATTTGGATCAAGTGTTTAGAGAAGACAGAGAAGAAGAGAAGCCAGAGATAGACCGTAAGGGTAAACGTAAAGAAAAGTTTGCCCGTAAGCGGCCTGATCGAGATCTTGAAAAAAGGATAAAGTTGCCACAAAAAGGTAGGAGAAACAACAAACCTTCTTTTGAAGAGGTTGACTAAGGAGATCTTCTTGTTAGACCACTTTGGTATTGAGCTTGAGTTTGGTTCAAAGAAACCCGACCTATTTCTGTGTGAACAATTAGAGGTAGAATTAGGTGCGGATAGTATTTATTTCCCGCAGGATAGTTGGAATATCAGCGAGGACTTCAGTGCCTCTGACGCTAAATTTATTGGGATGGAGTTAAGGTCGCCCAAGTTCGACGTATTTCCGCAACTTATTCTCTCTTCCCTTCTTGCACAGCTGAAGGCTGTGCCTTGTGTAATAACACAAACCTCAGGTCTGCACTTCCATTTCAGTGGGCCAAGCTTTTCTTACCTTTGTTTTCTAAATGATAGAAAGTTGGGAGAAATTTCTGCCAAATTATTAACCTTAGGTAACCCAAGTCCCAAAAGGTTAAAGCACTGCGGAAGTATTACCACTTTTAACACCAAGGCTTCAGCTTTACGTCAACTATGCGAAGATCATTGGGAATGTAGGGTTTTTGATTCTACTTTTGAAATAGAAAAGGTTTTTTCTTCTTTTGAAAAAATGTTGGAGGTTATTACAATATGAAAATTTGCACAATTCCATGTGGTACAGCATTTATGTACGAACATTCTATATACTATAGAAACAGTGATGGATCTTACACTAATTCATCTGGGGACACAGACTCTTACGAAAATCACTTTGGACCGGATAGAAAGCTGAGATATGAAAAAGTTATCAGATTACAAAGTAAAAAGATATCTGAGGTAGAAGATGGGGAAGTCTTTATACATAGCGGCAGATCCTGTTCTGTAGAAGGTGGTACTTATTATGTTTTAAACGAAAATCAGGAGGAATTTACACTATTTCTCGACTGTTCTTGTCTTGTTTTAGAAGAACAGAAAGAAGGAAAAGGTATGGTACAAAATACAGTTGCTTCAGATTCACTTATTAACCCAGAAGATTTTATTCGACAAGTAGATCGTTGTATATATGATCTATCAAAGGGGTTGTTGGGTGTTAAAAACTCAAACAATGACAAGTTTTCAGTATTTGAACCGCCCAAAACAGCAAAAAGCAAACCAAGTATTTCCTTGTGTGAAATTGCCCAATTTGGTCATAAGGTTCCCGCGTATGCTGTACGTACAGAAATAACAGACCTGAAACAAGGCGATGTTGTTATCATCAAAGACGCAAACTCTGATGAAAATTGGCTATACTTCTTATCAGTGGATAAGGATGGTAGTACAGAAAATGTTGAAATTACAGGAATTGAAACAGATAGTGGAAAAAAGGTTGCTCTGTCTGTGCAAGATAGCCTATTGTTGGGCGGAAACTCAGTACTTTCGGTTAAAAACTTTTTGGGAGATAAGAAGAACATGAAGAACATGCTATTGCCTTTGATGTTGATGAGTCAGGGCCAAAATGGTGGTAATAATGCATTATTGGCTATGATGATGATGAGCGGAGAAGGAGCAGATAACAATATGTTACTGCCGCTTATGATGATGCAGGGTCAAAATGGTGGGGCACCAATGGACCCAATGATGCTTATGATGATGGGCGGCGGTAAAGAAGGCGGTGTAGATATGGAGAAGATGCTGCCGTTTATGCTGATGACGCAGCAGGGCGGAACCATGAATCCACTTGTTATGATGATGATGATGAATGGTGGGAAAATGCCAACTTTTGGTAAGTGAGCAATGGTGGCCTAGTGGTTCAATTGGTAGAACGCCCTTAGCGGGGAAATACAGATTCGAATTCTGTCTAGGTCGTTTAAAAAGAAGATGAGTGCATCTCTATCCAAATTGTCAAAGAAAATAATCACAGGAGATTGACTTTGGGGCGGAAAAAGAAGGGCAAAACTAAAATAGTAATTGAGGGAGCTAAACTCAGAAAGCCCAAAAAACCTAGGGGTTTGGGCTCAGGATTCCATAAAGACAAAAGAGAGAAAAGAATAAATAATACACCAGAGGTAGAGGAATAGGCTTGTATACGTTTACAATAGACGAACTTATTGCTAGACTAAATGAACTCAAGGGTGTAGCTACTCTAGGTGGGGCAACTCCAGTAGTTGTACAAACTCTTGATATTGACGTATTTGAATCAGCTGCATGTGAACTTCAATCAGTTATAGAAGAAAAAGATGGGTTTGGTAAAGTTATTGAATGGCGGACAATTGACTCAGGTAATACTCACCAAGTGGTGAGAATATTTTAACAAAGGATTTCCCGTGTCTATACACAAAGCAATAGTGTCTCGTATAATTGTAACCCCACACCCTGACAAGGAAGTACACTCCCTTGCTGTGGGCACCGTATGTAATGAAACGGTAATCTGCGGCATCAATATCCAGAGTGGTACACTCGGCTTATACTTTCCTTGTGAATTGCAGTTATCAAAAGAATTTGCTGAGGCAAATGATTTAATTAGACGCAAGGATGCGTCGGGTAAACCTGCCGGAGGAATGTTTGATATAAATCGCAGGGTTAGACTTCAAACCTTTAGGGGTGTTAAATCTCACGGATTTTGGATAAGTGTAGCTTCGCTAGAGAAGTTGGGTGGGGATGTATCCACGCTTAAAGAGGGTGATACTCTGGATATATGGAATAATATTTCAATTTGTAACAAGTATTTTTCTGCTCGCAATCCGCCTAAAACTTCAAGCAAAAAAGCTTTACGTAAGTCCGAGAAATTCGTCTACCTGTTTCCTGAACATAAAGATACCGAACAATTTAAGTACAATTTGAAAAGCTTCAAGGCTGGTGATGAGATTATTATTACAAATAAGATGGAGGGAACAAGTCAAAGAGTTGCCAAAAATTACCAATTCCGCCCGCTTAAGTGGTGGGAGAAGATTGTAAGTAAATGGGTAAAAGTAGACAATAGGGAGTTGGTAATCTTAAATGGGACACGTAGGGTGGTTCTGAACAATAAGAAAAACGATAAATCTTACCATCCTCAGGATTTGCGAGATAAAGCTATTGCTAAGATTTTCCCTTATCTTGACGATCATATGCACGTCTACTTTGAGGTAGTGGGTTTTGAGGGGCCAAATCAGCCCATTATGCCCAGACAGTCTCTCGCAAAAGTAAAAGAAAAGGAATATAAGAAACTATACCCCGAAACTATCACTTATTCTTATGGGCATGCCGACGGGGATTTCGGAGTATATGTTTACAGAATTTCTTATGTATTACCCTCCGGTAAGGAGTTAGACCTAACTTGGGATGAAGTCAAAGATTGGTGCATATTACACTCTATACCACATGTCTTGGAATTAGATAGATTCGTATTTGATGGAGATTACGATGCTTTACTTAAGAGAGTAGACTCCTTCGATGGTCCGGACCCAATAGATAAACGCCACCCTATGGAAGGCACCTGCTTAAGAATTAACGGAAGCAGGTGGCGATGCTTTAAAAACAAGAGCTGGTTGTACAAAATTTTGGCCGGAATCGCTAAAGAGGATGAAAATTATTCAGATTGCGAAGAGGAGCAGAATATTGACAACTGAATTCAAAAACTCCAAACTAAAAGGCAATAACAAAAGGTATGCTGGCCGTTATATTAACCGCTTCATGGGTATGAAGGCCGCCTCTGACCTACTCATACGCGGCCTATTTCCAAACGCTAAGGAAATCACTGAAAGTTTTGCAGCCGTAGAAGCCTGCAGACACCTACCAGTAGAATGGAATGAGGATATTACTGTGGTTTGTGTGGGCGATGGACACGCTCCAAGAACAGCCGCCTCGTTTGCCTTTATGTCAAAATGGGAGTGTCACTCAGTAGATCCCAAAATGAGGGACAAGGAGTGGAATATTGAAAGGCTTACAACACACAGATTCAAAATAGAAGACTGTTGGCTTAGCTTTAATAAACCTTGTGTTATTGTGTGCGTACACTCTCACGCTAGAATAGAAAATACTCTGCCCTACATAAAGGCACCTGTAAGACATTTAATCACAATGGAATGCTGTGTCCCTCTTGGTATTAAAGGGGTTGAGCCAGATGTAGATTATGAGGATGACGATGTGTGGAGTCCTAAAAATAGAATTAAGATTTGGAAAAATGTTTAATTGATGATCTATGTGGTACTCTAAACGACCTTTATCATAGTATCACAGATGAAGCAAGTCACATAGATGGCGGCGAAACCACTTCGGAAATACTTGAAAAAGTTAAAAACCTTTTAGGAGAAGACTCTTGAGCGAAACACAACAAACACCTACTATTGGAATTGGCACCACTAAAGACGGTTATACCGTAATAAATATTAGCACTAAGAGTGTTACTCTGACCAGCCCCAAAGGGTCAATTATCCCTCTTTCACTTTCAGAAGCTGAAGCCTTCTTCAGAGTCTAGCTTTTCATCTTTTACTTACGGAGAAAACCTTGTCTAAAATTTGGGTTAATAGTAGCGGGTGTATTTACTCTACAGATCCACACGTTCCAGTAAAAATTGAAGCTGGAATGTATCAACTATGTCTTAGTCCACGCATTGGCTTATATTTAAGTCACGTAGGAGAGTCTTTTAAGCTTCCAGAAAAGATCTACGATGTGGACAAAACCTTAATTGATAGGATTGTAAAAAGCTTTAATCAATCAAAAAGAAATTTGGGCGTTTTACTAAATGGAATGAAGGGTTCTGGTAAAACATTTACGGCAAAAATTATATGTAATGAGCTAAAATTGCCCGTAATTATGATTAGTGAAAATCTACCCGGAATACCAGAATTCATTAACACGATAGATTTCGATTGTGTAATTCTTGTTGATGAATATGAAAAGGTTTTCACTCAGGACACTAGGGGTGTGTTGCTATCCTGTATGGATGGAGTACAAGTTCCTAAGCAAAAGTGTTTGTATCTTCTGACAACAAATCACATGTTTGTTAATGAAAATCTGCTTAATAGACTAAGTAGAATTAGATATGTTAAAGAATACGGAGATCTAACCAAGGACACCATCACAGAGATCGTACAAGATAGACTTAAAAATGTGGCATTTACTGATGACACAATTGAAGTAATTTCAAAAATGGATACTATTTCTATAGATTCGGTGATAGAAATAATAGATGAATCAAATTTATATGATGAAAAGCCATCTGCATTTATTAGTATTTTAAACTGCAATAGAAGCGTTGGCAAAAAATATTCATATAACTACCAAATAGTAGATGCAAAAGATGGTACAATATATCATGAAAAACTTGAACTATGTGAACCATTTACAAGGTTTTCACCACCCGGATCTTGGATTTATGATAAGGGCGGCAACCATGTTATATGTTTAATTAGTATAACTGGTGAAAAAACCTTCATGGTTACTATGGTAAATCCTGCATATAAAGCTTGGGATGAAGCTTGGGATGAAGTTAATAACAAAGACACAGAAGTAATTTATGAAGAATGGATTAAATCAAATCCAGCTCCAGAGAAACACATAAAAGCTGATGTGTTTGTAAACGAAATCCAAACTAAACATTGGGCATTTTCATGATAATCAAAAGTGTAACTGTAACAAGATCAGTTAAAATATCTTCTGGTAGTTATCAAAATACAGATTTTTCAATTACCGTTGAGGGAATCCCAAGCGTTGCCGAAAGGAAAAATTTGGGAAAACTAACGGAAGAATTGATAGATAGTATTGATAATATTCTAGTCGAAAAGATTAGGGTAGTAAACCCAAGAGAAGATGTTAGAAAATTTGGAATTGGTGGGAAAACGGCGTGAACATTATTTTCTTAGACGTGGATGGTGTTCTTAATCGCTCAATAAGCGAAACACCTTTTGAGAATGACAAGTTGCTACTGTTGAAATTTCTCGTAGAGAGCACCAGTTCTAAGATAGTTCTTTCTTCTGATTAGCGTAGACACCCAGCCTCAATAACCCGCGTAAGAAGTGAGTTATTGTGGGCGGGGCTTACTATCTTTGATCATACGCCAATATTGCCCTGTACAGATATAGAGGGTAGTTGGAGAATAGATGAGATCAAGAGCTGGATCGCAAGCAACCCAGTTAGTGGTAAGATCTTAATATTAGATGATGTAGAAATGGATGCTTCTGGTATCCCTGAATGCTTATTTATTCACACCAATCATCTATAGGTGTGAACAAATTTGCAAATTACTAGCCGACAAGGGTTTTGCTTCCACTAATGTAGTGTTTGGTATTGGGTCTTACACATACCAATATGTTACCCGTGATACATATTCTATTGCCTGCAAGGCTACTTGGGTCCAAATCTCTGGCGTAGCCAAGAGCATCTTTAAAGATCCAAAAACTGGCGATGGCATGAAGAAGTCCGCAAAAGGATTACTTTCAGTAATCAAAAGAGACAATGGAGTCCTTGTGTTACTTAATGATTGTTCACCGGAGCAGGAAAAAGAGGGAGAGTTGACCTCCATCTTTCTTAACGGAGCATCCTGCAACTCTTCTACTTTTAGTGAAATAAAGAAGAGATTGTCTCTTCAAACATAACACCCTTTTCTTAGAAAGTTTTTATGACGCAATTACAGTATAAAAGTCACCCACTACTTCATAAATGGGGAAGAATGTTTGACCATACATATGTTGGAAAAACATATAGCAATGATCTACATTTCTTTACGAATAAGAAAAATCCAGATGGTAGAAGGGTATACGTACAAATTACCCCAGAAGGATACGCCGAGGTAATTAATATTTACGATGGATCTTCAGTAAGATTTACTGGGCACACTAAATTCCAACGTACGATAGATGGTTTTCCATATGCGATTTCATTGGCGTGCGACCATATATTCTCCTGCGTGATTACAGGGTTAAAAGAAACCGAAGACAAAACAAACTTTTCATTTCTATATTATACGAAAAACATACCGTATGATAAAGACTCAAAAAGTTTCGCTTTCCAAGATTTTGAATTGTCGATAAATAATAACAATAAGATAGAAATGCTTTTACCTAATTTCGACAGGAAGATTATAGGTGTAGTTAAAAACAAAAATCAATTAAGAAGTCCAGAAATTAGTTGGACAATTTCTGATTCGAGTCCACAAAGGCCATTTTTACTTAATGATGGCTTTGGTGATTAGTGTGTAGTTTACCGGGGGTAATATGTAGTTGCTCCCATTTTATAGTTTCCTTTGCAAAGGGAAGTTTTATGAGTGAAAGTACGAGTGTTGTGAATCCGTTGTCAACTTTGACTGTTGCGGATGTTATTGCCCCATCTACGTTTGGTTCAGACGTAATTGGTAAGGCTTTGGCAAAGAAGCAGGCTGCTGCTCTTGAAAAATTGGAAGGGTTTACTGTTGGTGTTCTTACATCAGCTCAAAACCGTTCCACAGCGTTGGCTCGGGCCAAGAAGAACCTTGAGGATGAGTTGGCAAGTGTGCATAAAGAAATTGACAGAATCAATGTGGCCGCTGCGCACGCTCAGTCAACGCAGAACATATTCTGCTTGGCTGCTGCGGTTGGAGCTAAGCAGTCTGCTATTCAGTTCGCACAGTGTGCGGGATTGCTTGTTCCAACAAACGACGACCTGATTTGGTCAGTGCCAGCTCCAAAAGCTGAGTAGTATTTGAAGGACGAAAGTCCGAGATTAGTTTTCAGTGGGTGGTTAATGTTGGCCACCCACATCTTTTTGGTTTTTTAGTTGGAGTAATCACTTGAACATTACAGTAAACGTTATCAAGGCTTTTTCAGACGGCAATCAGGTATCAGTAACCCTGTCTCACGGCTCTACTGCGGGGGCTGCTGGCTCACGAGTTGGGGCTCCAAGCGGATCTGTATATCGCGTGAACGGAATGCAGGCAAACACAGAAACGCCTCTTGGTGACGGCGATATTTTGACTGTGAGCTTGGGCAAGGTCGATGCAGGCTAAAATAGTCTGACCGCTTAAGGATAAAGGGGTGGAATTTAATTCCACCCCTTTTACTTTGTTTGTAATACTTGCGCAAACTTTATACTCGGAACAATAACCATCTTCGTGGAAACGCTCCACCTACTTTAATTATTTAAAAATTTTCTTACGGAGTAATCTCTTGGTAACAGCAATGCCAACAAAAAAACCCGCACTAGATAAGAGTGTATACACAGAGGCTTTTCTTGAGCAAATAAATACGCTTAAAGAAAACCATGCCTTACAACATGTATACGACCTCCTACTTTCAAAGATAATCAGATTACATAAAGAAAAAAACAAAATTGACGAATATATTGAAAAAAGAAAGTATCCAGAGATACGAGATAATATGTCGAAATATTCAGACATAGATTTGGATTACTTAAATTCTTTTGAAGAATTCAACCCTGCCACACTAGATTCTCAAATAAAAGAACTAGAAGAAAAGTACCCAAGCATAAAATTTATAAAACATTCCGGTAACCAAAGTTTATATTTTAGTGTTGATTTAAATTTACATAATAAAAATATAAAGACAGGTGAGTTTTGGACCCTACAATTTGAAAATTTCCCAATTCATGTTACTTTTACTAGTAAAGAAAATATTTTACATCCAAGAATAATTAAATTAAAAACTGATGGAAAAATAAAACATCCATATTTTGATATATACGGAGAGTTCATACATTATGCCATTTTTACAAAAGCATTTGATACAAACAAGTTCTTTTATGATATAATTGATAACATTATAAAACAGTTATCGGTGTTTAATTCGTCATACATTGCTAGTTCAATGGAAAATTTTATTGGTAGAAAATGTTGCGTATGCGAGGAATACTCCAAGAAGAACATGATTACCTGCCCTAAAACCGGCATGATCCTACACGCAAACTGTGGTAAGGTAATAAATGGGACTATTTACAATCCAGCAATGGTTAAAGAATGCTATGTGTGCAAAAAAGATAAAGTGGATTGGATTATTAAATCTGATGTAGTAATATGTGGAGCGTGTGATGTTAACTAAAGAAAAATTCTATGGACAATACACTATTGGGTGTTCGAGAAGAAAAAAATGGGAGAATGAACATCTTCCAGTAATAGACACAAGCTACAAAACACTAGAAAAAGCTAGAAGTAGAACAATCCGAGAACTTTCTTCTGCGGTAAATACATTGGCCAACTATGGCGATACATACTATCGCGAACCCTTAAAGGCTGTAAGTAGAGAAGGCTTCGATAGCCTTTATGATGGATTAGTTAAAAAGCACGATTTTACAATGCTAGAAATGGATGAGTATGTATCAACAATTATGTTTGAATCTAGAGCCGTAATATCAGAAAAAAACCACCAAACAAATACTAACCTAACAGTAGACCTAGGACTATTTAAAACAAGATTATATTTCGACGATTACGTTAGTAGTTCTCCACGTTCAGTAGGTCTATCTGCAGTAAGTACTCCAAGTGGAGAAAATAACCCGCGAAACATTGGGGGTAAAAGTTGTTTTCACCCACACATAGGACCAAATGGAGGGCTGTGCCTAGGAGGATATCTAAATCCGCGTCTATCGGGAGCAGATACCCAAAAATTTGATATAATGTCAATTTTGTACAATGTCTGTGGATTACTATGTAGGTATAATGCTAACTCACTTAATTGGAGCGGGGCGTACATAGATAATTGGGTAGGACAAAAGTGCTCTGTTTGCTACCAATTTGACGGAGAACAAATTAGTTGTGAAAAAACAAAAGCAATTATACACAAGGATTGTTCTGAAGAAATTGATGGGAAATTTTATTCCCTAAATTGCATTAAAAAGTGTTCAGTTTGTGAAAAAACCACCCCGTATTACTTTACCATAAACAACAAGGCAATCTGTGAAGTTTGTCAAGAAAAGGAAGAGATTAAAGTATGAACACAACTACACCCAAAAAAGAACTTACACTTAAAATTGATGCGTATGCATTTGATAAGTTTGTATTTATGAGAGACCACAAAGACTCAGAAATTACAATGTTTGGAATCACCCACAAAGAAAACCCACTTCATGTTTATGATTTCAGGATCGTAAAACAAAAAGTAAATTCAACTAGTTCCGATTGTTGCCCCGAGTATATGGCGGAATATATAGAAACTAACGCTATGGCGGGAATACCACCTATTAACTGTGAAAGAGTTTGGTGTCATACTCACCCAATGACTGGAGATAGTTCAGCTAATCCCTCTGGTAAAGATATGAGCACTTGGAACGACCAAGATAACGCTATGAAAAATTTTATGGTAATGATGATCCTGTCAAAGACAGGACAAATTACCTGTAAACTGAGAGTTAGAGGTAATCTTAGCACATCAGTAAACGGGCTAGATCATCCGTATGAAGTAGAAAAAGAGATACCTGTTGAAATTATTAAAGATGAAGGATACGATGCTAAAATTTTAACAGGTTTAAAAAATATTTTTGGGGAAAGGGCTGTAGATAAATTGGGTATGGAAAAAGCTAAGAAGTCACTCCTCCCACATGTTTCACTAATTGAAATTTTCCCAGAATTTAACGAACTGATTACTGAATATGACAAATTAGTTAGCCCAGATACTTACACAGTAATAAGAAGCGGGTATCAAGGATATGGTGGAAACCATAGTCATTACCAACCCGCTAAAAATAGTTTTAAAAAAAGTGCGTCCCCGGAAATAATCCCAGAAATGCTACTCGAGTTAGGAGAGCACCGAGAATCATTTAGGGTGATGACTGACAACGAGCTACAAAGAATGAAAGCTGCATTCGCAGACATAGAGGATATTACATCCTTGCAGAGCATGGAAAGAATATTTGAGTTTGACAACCCTTATAATCCAATGGATGGAATATCTGTTATTCTCGGAGCTATACACGGGGATTTGTTAGAAAAAGATTTCCAGATAGCCTATAAAAGTAATAATAAACTTGACAGAGTAAAAGCCATTAATACAGCGGGATTAAAGTATCCACAATTTAAAGATACAGCAAGTAAAATTAATACAGGAGATTTCAAATGAGCGCGGCTTTCTATTCTCGCCAAGAGTACTTCTGCCCTGCTAAAAACCTAGAAGAAGTACGGGTCTTAATTGTCGGATGTGGGGCTATAGGTAGAAACGTAGCGAGTTGTGTAGCTAGACTTGGAGTCAAGTCTATTGATTTAGTTGATAATGACATTGTAGAAGCGCACAATATAATTCCTCAGAATTGGTCACAGGGTGATTGTGGCAAGACAAAGGTAGAAGTTCTAGCTGAAGAAATTGTTTCCCAAATGGGCGAAGCCATTAAAGTAAGTGCTTACCCTAATAAATGGGCCCCTAGAATAGTGGGGAAAAACACCACCTATGACGCAGTATGGAGTACCGTAGACAACATTGATATAAGGAAACTCCTGTATAACTACTACAGGGATAAGTGCAAATATTTCTTTGATGTTAGAATCGGGGCTTCTGTTGCTCAAATTCTTACTGTAAAAGACATGGAGACTACTAATGATTGGTATCTCAAAACCATTTTCCCATCAAGTGAATCAGCAAGTTTTGGGTGCGTTCAACCAATGAGTAACTATATAGCCAACATTGCAGCTGGGACCAGCGTTAATCAATTCGCCAATTTGATGGGTGGAAAAGGTTGGCCCGTTCACAGGATGTTGAGTTTTTGTTCTATTAATTCTGTTTTATCTCCGGAGAACCCAGATGAGTACTTTGGTAACTGTAACAATAACAACGAACAGAAGTAATATAAATGTGTGTGCGGACAAAGATCTACTAGATTTCTTAAAGACTTGTACTGCAAGGGACACACATATATTACAAAATTACTACGGTGTTAATATACCTTTTGGGGAATTTTATGTTGGATGTATTGTTAAAAAAACCTAGGAAGATTAAGCAGAGTAATAATAATTACACTCTATATGAATTTAAACCAATAACCTGTGTAGCCACAAAAGATGAAGATGAAGATGGTGAGTCAAGTTGTGATCGTTTTTTCAGTTTTGAAAAACCAAGAATGTTAGTAGAACCTTCACACGAGTTACGTCTTTACTTTAATTATCACCACCCCAATGTTGATATTGGTTGTTCAGTTAGATTTAGTGGTGAGTGCTACAATAAATTTTGCACAGGGGGTTTATACAGTACATTACACAACAGTAAAACACTTCCCATCTTTCCCCAAATACTGCATAGTGTAATATCTGAGTATAGTGATAGTGGATATTGGCACCCAGAAGATGAAGAAACTGATCTTAAGCCTTGTGTGTTGTGTAAAAAAATGACCCCAAACTACAAATTAGAAAACGGTTGTTGTTGCCCAATAGTAGATAAAAATGGGTATTATCTTGAAGCAGATTATTTATATGATCCAGAAAATTGTGTCTGGTCATACAATAAAAACTCTTTTGTTTATAAAGGAAAATTAAAAGATGAATGACAAATTGAAAGAAATTTTTGAAACTGTTTGTGTATCTGTTACAGACGCAGATCTTCGAAAGATTAAGTTTGTAAGAGAAGTGGCAAAGAGTTCAGCGGGTACTCTATTAGACTGCAGGAAGTATTTAGGATACACCGATGAAGATGAAAAGAAGGATCTTGTTGCGTCACAAAAATTTAGAAACGACGTACTTCATCCATTAAGGAATCACCTTACCAAACAAAAATTTAGCACAACCGATGCTAGAACAAAAGAAATTTGGTCACAAGAAGGCGGTAAATCTCCAGAGGCAATAAAAATAAGAGAGGTTATTAATGCTATGTTGCCAGCTAGAGCAAGAAAAATTAACGACCTGCAAAGTCGTCTAGCAAGTTTAGACCTTGTTTAATTTTAACGCTCCTATAAGTAATATAACTTCATATGGATTGGTTGCCCTAAATATTGCAAAACATTTAGATTGTAATATTATACCAATAGGGCAACCATCCTTCGGATTGCCGCAATCTATTACTAACAAATTCATAGGAAGCAAACCTTACGATCTATCTTTACCAACAGTTAGATTATTCCATCAGTTTGACCTTATGATGGTGGGCAAAAATAAACGTATAGGTTATACCATTTTTGAATTAGATACGTTTAACAATATTGAAAAAGCCCACCTATCTAGTGTTGATGAGATATGGGTGTGTACTGAGTGGGCAAAAGGGGTTGTAAAAAACAACGGTATTACTACTCCTGTTAAAGTGGTTCCACTTGGTGTTGATCGCGATATATTTCACGAGGTAGAACACACACCAAATGTACACATCTTCTTTTCTGCTGGTAAGTGGGAAATAAGAAAATCTCAGGATGAAATAGTAGAAGCTTTTAATCTTGCGTTTAAACCTACGGACAATGTTGAGCTATGGATGTCTATGAATAACATTTTCCATGATACAGAATTCATGGGCCGTATTAGATACAAATACATGAATACCCCAATGGGTAAGGCTAAAAAGATAAAGTTTGTTGGCCCATTTAAAACCCAGCAAGATTTAGCCCGAATAATGAACACTGTTAGTTGCGGCGTTTTCCCTTCTAAAGCTGAGGGGTGGGGATTAGAAACCTTAGAAATGATGGCGTGTGGCAAGGAAGTAATTGTTACTGACTATGCTGGGCACACAGAATTTTGTAATGGACATAACTCGACGCTTATTCCTGTTACTAGTCTTACACCTGCATTTGATGACAAGTGGTTTTTCGGACAAGGAAATTGGGGCGTCTTCGACATAAATCACCTTGTTGAAGCCCTTAGAGCCTCCTATAAGAATGGCTATAAGGTTAATATTACAGGAATACAAATTTCAAAGATGTTCTCTTGGGAAAATACAGCACGCATTTTTAAGGAATTACTCTCTTGATCATAGCAAACAAAGAAACTGTAGATTTATCAAAAAGATTTGCCGAATTAGTGACCATGAATACTAAGGAGTCACTACTAGAAGCATTTCAAATAGCTATTGAAATAATAAATGATATAAGTAACTCACCTTTTATTTTCCAAGAACTTATTAATGGTGAAAGAGGTCTAAGTCAGCAATCCTTAACAAATTATAATGGACGCCTTAATTTTTACACTAGCGATAAGCACAATAAGATGTATGATTTATTGCAGGAGTTTGTTCGTATGACAAATCTCAATTTTGTATGCGATCTAGATAATTTTGAGACCGAAGAAGAGGAAGAGGACAACGACGAGGAGGAGGAGTAGAATGCCTTCTAAATTAATAACACTAGTATCAATAATCCATACGCAAGATTTTTTAGAGCAAACCATAAAGGCTATGGAGGTGTCGCTCGCGTCCTTTTCTTTTGAAAAAGCCCTCATCATATGTCCGCAAGAGTTTACCCATCCCGTAATTAAATGGGCAGAATACAAAGCCGACGGGACCTATTCTTATTGGATTTTAAAACACCTTGTTAACTTTATTGATACGGATTTTTGCCTAGTTCAACAATGGGATTCTTGTATAATAAATCCAGATCTTTGGATTGAGGAGTTCTTGTTGTATGATTACATTGGGGCCTGTTGGGATAATGAACACACGGGTTTTAACGGTGGTGCTTGTCTGCGATCAAAAAAGCTACTAGAAGCCTCATCCCAAATGGCTGATTTAATACCTCAGAGTGGATTTATAATAAGTAATGAAGACTGGTTTATTTCTGTCACAGCAAGAAAGTTTTTAGAAAATAATAAGGGTATTAAATTTCCTAGTATTGAATTAGCCCGTAGATTTAGTGTGGAGCGTCCAATTAAAGAAGATCCTCATGAATATGGGGATCTAAGTACTTATAAATCTTTTATGTTCCACGGTAGTTTTAATTTTTCAGCAATGGCATATATAGACGAAAAGCACAAGGAGCTATTTTCATGAGGCGTTCAATCATTGTAGACACTGCCGATTATTCAAACAAAGAAATCCAACAAATACAAGATAGCCTTAATAAGTCTAGGCTAGATATCGCTGTGTTTAGAGATTTTAATAAAGATATGGAGGTGTTACTTTGTGCAAACGCCAGTATAAATTACAGCATAGAAGCTTTAACGGAAATTGTTGGTGCCCACTACGTAGGGAGTGCAGACTTTGAAAACCAAGAAAGCTATGAAGATACTACAGGATAGAGGTTGTAAAGTAGAAAAGTTGAGTAGAAAGAAATTTGTAATAACCTACCCCACTTTTTCACACATGAAAGAGAAAGAAGTTTCTGGACGAGAACTTATTAAGTGGGCAAGAGCTTACACACCTTAGGAGAAATAATTTTGAAAATTAAAATAGTAAAAAAAGAAGATAGTGATAAAAAGATAAAGTTGCTTCGCCCAATGCAAATGTATGGGGCAAAACAGGGAACTATTTTCCAAATGGTTAATACACAAAGAGAAGACGACCCGAATCCTACGTACTTTATTGGGTGTGGCTGTAATGAGTTTCCTGTATCTTTGTGGTATGATGAAGAGAATTCTACATATAGAATGTCAGTTGAGAGCGGAAATGACCTAGAATCTTTTAATAATCACATTTTTGTTAAAAAGATTAAGGCAAAAGTAAAGATTAAGTTGGAATTAAAATGAACGTAGTAGATCACCTACAATATCAATGTACCCGCCCACTACATACCAAAGTTTAAGGAATGGCTTGAATGATTTAAAAAAATAACTGTAGGGCTACCAATATGAGTATAGAAATTTGTATCATTACTTATCTCGTTCGCAGCATTGTCTTTGGGCGAAATATATAATTCATTTATAAAAGATTATCCGTCAGTATCAAACGCTTTCTGGGGATCAATTTGGTGTTTAATACCATTTTTAAATTTATTTATTTTCGGTTTTATCTTAATTTTGTTTATTAATGAACTTAACACAGGAAAAAAGTAAAACATTTATATGAAACTACACGTAATTTACAGGTGTTGCGAACTAGATACAAAGCTGGACGCTAGACCAAGGTGGTTCTCTAAGCTAAAGTGTTTAGATAATTTACTGGGTGTTTTTAAATATGACCCACAAGGAATTACAAAAGAAGATGAAATTATTCTTACTGCTGTTCACGACGGTGAAAAAGGACAACTGCATACCCATCTAGATTTTTGTGACATTAATATTGAAAAAATAAATTTGAATTCTAACGCCGGATCTCTTCAGTATTGCTTAGACTTTGCCGCAAAATTGCCACAAACAGATGTTATTTATTTTGTTGAAGATGATTACCTACATACTGACGACGCATTTGCAGTACTTAAAGAGGGATTTGAGGTGGCTGACGCCATAAATAAAGATAATGTTATAAGTCTTTATGATCATTTAGATAGACTACTAAGAACCGACGACATAGATTTTCACCAAACTTTAATTAGACTTGGAAATCTTAAATATTGGAGAACTGCCGAAAGCACCACTTGTACGTGGGCAATTTCCCAAGGGTTGTATCTAGATAAGGTGTATAAGTTAGCGAAGTCTTTTGGGCTACAAGATAGGGAATTGTTTCGTTTTCTTCGTAAGAATCACGTAGTGCTTTTTACTCCCATGTTGGGTGCCTCAACACATTGCCATGAGCCCTTCCTATCTCCTTTTGTTGATTGGAGCGGGGTATGAACCCCGCACTTGCACGAAATTTGATGCTGACCGTGTCAATTTATGGGGTTTGGCTACAAGAGAATAAATATTTTGTATACATTTCTACTGATACTTGTGAACAAGATTCTTCGATAGAAGTGATCTATGTGGCTTCAGCTACACCTTTTTCTAAAAATGTTCCAGTGTGTTTTATAGAGATCATATTGTATGCATAATCCTTACCATCCACTTCCATTAAAATGCTATTCTTACAGCTTGCCAAAGCCTAAATTAGAAATAGATTTATATGAAGCGTGGTTTAATATAACCCTTTTACAAATTTGTTTTTTCTTTATTTCATGTATTATCAGTAAATCATTTCTTCAGGTTTCGTCCATATCCTTTATTTGTCCCGCTCTAATACAAATTGGGTGCCCAACAATAGTTACCATAATCAACCAGAAAAGAAGAATAAATAACGAAAAAGTCAAAGAGAATAAGGAAGAATTAGAAAAATTAGGGGTGGTGTTTTAATGCAATCTCAGCCCTTTGGTATAGGTGAAAAGATATTTTGTATAAAGGATGCGATAGAAGTATGCATAAATGGAATAGAAAATGGGAATTGTAAGTGTATCGCTGGTCATAATTATACGATAGATAACATAGTATGGTCAGCTTTAACTAATCGATGGTTAGTTAGTATTACTGGAGAACTCCACGAGGCAGATTGTTTTGAAGCTGTTGATAAATCAACAAAAAGGATACAATCTTGAATCACGAAGTGAGCATAGCTAGAAGGTGTGCTCAAATAAAACAAATCATTAGGCTGGCATCCTACCAGTATATAGAAAAAGATAAAGAGTTGATTTTTGGGATAAATGGTGATTGGGTAGAGTTTTGTGTTGCGTGTGATAAGGTTTTGGATAAGGGATAAAGACTTGAATAGTAAATATTTATATCCAAATTCACCCAAATCTGACGACATGACTTCTGCGGTTTTTGAGATGATAACGGCATCAGATGTGCGGGCAAAATCATACTCTTTATTTACCCAACAAGAGTTAGATGAAATTATATTTGCAAATCTATATAAGGTTGTTGGTAGACTTTGTTTATACTGCGGATCTTCTAGTATAAGGTACTGGAATGATTCTTGTGGAGACCACTGTTATCAACATAGTAGAGAATGTCATCATACAATCCCATACGAGAAACTTGGAAAAAGGAAAAGGTAATTTGGATATATCTATCTTTACAATGACTTTGGGCGGGCGGGATAAGTACTTACGAGACTGCGTGTCTTCGGTTGGGCAAGCCACCTATGAAGCAGAAATGTTGTCAATCCACACTGAAAACCCCATTACAATTGAACATCACGTCATTTTCCAAGGTTGCAAAAATAATCTATATGACCTAGGGCTTAAGAACTTTGACGTAATTGCCCACGAATTACCACAAAATATTGGCATAGGGGCGGGAATAAATTATATTGTCCCGCATTTGTCCGGAAAATTAACCCTTAAGTTTGACGATGACTGCAAGATTATTAGCAAGGATTTCTTTAGTCATTGTATGTTTCTTGATAGCGTGTTGGGTAAAAGTATTTGGGCACCAATGGTTGGGGGCTTACAGAATAATCTTTGTGGTGTTAAGGGGTATGCTCACTCCTCTATACATGACGAAGAAAATGATTCATATTACCAGTTACGCAGGGTACATCATGTCGGTGGAATATGTAGATTTGCCCGTAGAGAAATTTATGAAGGGTTTACATTTCCAAACGATCTAGATAAAAGTGGTAGAATTTCTGGCACAGAGGATGGGGATTTGTCTACGTACGCTCAACATAATAGCATCCCTATGTATTATTTAGATACAGCTATTTACGTTGAGCATAACGAGGGCACGCTTTCGCAAACTTTAAGGTATAAAGATTATTTTAAATTAAGAGGATAGGGTTTATCAGATTTTCAATGTTTCCAACATATTCTGACCCTTCCCCGTAGCTCATTGCAATCGCGGTAGTAGCCCATAATGGTTGTAGGTTTGTGTAATGGAAACAAATCTTCTGTTGTTCAGGGTCTGAAAGATCGAAACTTGCATACGGAAGAACATGATCAATATGCCAGCCGCCCTTTCCACGGTTTTCCCAAGTCATACCTTTTCTCTTAAATTTTCTATTTTCCTTGTTAATTTTAATACCCTCAATGGAATAAGGAATCACCTTGTTAGATAAAGAATACATAGATATCCAAGTGTCTGGATCTGCTTGGTCATATGGATCACCTTGGGGAGACTCAATAGAAGCCGCAATACGAGAAACCTTCAAAGATATAGATCGTGAAGCCCACGTATTAGACGTGGGATGTGGTGAAGGTAGAGGTTTAGATGCTCTCAAAGATATGGGATTTATCAATATAATTGGTGTAGATTTATCAGATGAAAAGTTGGCCAAGGCTAAGGAGCGTGGACACATAGTTTTGAATTCAGATTTTCATACACTGTGTGAATTTGAAGAAGGATCCATTGATTATATATTTTGTTCTCATACTTTAGAACACGCCCTAGACCTAGAAGTGGCCCTGAAAACTCTTATTAATGTTGTTCGTAAAGTCTTATTCTTTATTGTGCCAATTGGTGAAACAAAAGAAGAGGTTGAAAAATATAACCCTTCCCACACATCACCAATAAAAGATAAAGAACAATTGATTAAAATACTAGATAACATTGGATATAAATATTGCCTAATAGAAAAATATAGACATTGTTCAGAAATCTGGGGAAAAATATATAAATGAGTAAAAGCCAAACGAGACAAGACTGCGAAGCCGCTGAAGCGGATTTTGCCGCTATTATCAATCTAAACAATGTAACTTTATTAAATCCTACCATGTTAATGGTAGGGACCGCTGGTAATCCGCGAACCCATAAAGGTAAGCCGGGCTTAGACAATCCCCGTCTATTTAGTAGGTATACACTAACCACTTTAGATTTTGATAAAAAATGGGAGCCAGATATTGTTGGGAATATTGTAGAACCAACCGACTGGTCTAATGGAATTACTTACGACCTAATCCACATCACTCAAGTAATAGAACATATACCACACATTACTGAGCTATCAGAAGCTTTTGATGCTTTATTAAATAGGGGTGGATATGTTATAGTCGATTCACCTTGGGGTCCCAAGGCACCAGATTATCATGGGGAAGCAGGAAGCTTTGGAGACTACTGGAGATTAAGTAAGGATGCTTTCACTTACTTATTTGGATTCGATTTCGAAATTGTTAAAATCATTTCTACAGACGCAAATACTTCCTGCTTACTAAGAAAAAAATGAGATCACCTTGAATAAATTTTGTTTAATAGTTCCAGCTTTTCACTACAATAGAGTATCTCGATGTCTTAAATCTTTACTTAGTTTTGACTTAGGTTTTGATCACGACATATTTATAATTCACAATAAGTTTGAAACAAACATACAAAATAGAAGATCAAGAAGTCGGGAAGAAATTGACACCATTTCTAAAATGGGAATTGCCCTAGACAAAAGATATAGTAATATAAAATACTTTGAAAGACAAAATGTCGGTGAAGATATTGGAGCATATAGAGCAGGTTACTTAGAAGTATTAAAGAGTGATTATCAATATTATTTTTTCATAGCAGAAATGGCGGTTTCTAAAAGAGGTGGCTGGCTAAAAGAATATAACGATATGTTTCAGGGGAATAAGTCCATTGGATTAATTTGCCCGCACATTGGCTTTGGTAAGAAGTATACCTTTGTTATAAAATCTTCTTACTTTTGCATAAGAAAAGAATTAGTATTAGATGATTGGCCACGCCCATTATCTAGGAAAGACACCGAGTGGCAAGAAATGGAATATTTTTACCCAGCAGTAAAGAAAAGGGACTTTTTTGCCATGCATTATGGAACTGGCATAGATCATTTGTCTTATCTAAATGATAAAAACAAAGAGTCCCACACCAAATTTTTAATACCCGGCAAATTACTTGGTGATTTTTTAGTTTAGAAAATATATAATGATATACGTACTAATTTACATGGCTATTATTGTGTTTCTTGTGTTAATATTTTTTGACATCAATGATGCAAGTACAACATTAATTTTACCTTGGTTTTGGCCGGGACTTTTACTATGGATGTTAATATATTATGGATACAATATTAGGTATGGTCTAATTTTATACGATACGATAGAATGGATTAGTAAAAAATTTACAAAAAATTAAGGGAGCCACGCAGTGCATATTATACAAGTTGGTGCAAATAAAGGTAATACAGACAATGATCCCGTTTGGAAACTATGTCAAGAAAACATGCCTGCCTCTTTAGATTGGAAAATTGATCTAATTGAACCAAATCCAAAAGCTGTAGAAATCTGTAGAGAAAATTACAGAGTTGCTGGATTCACTAATGTTGTTGTTTTTTGTTGCGGCATATCTGACACGCATGAAGAGTTAGATCTTTTCATTGATAATGACGTTCCCGGAAACGAAGGATCTCAACACGCATCTATGAACAGGTCCCACCTACATAAGCTCGGTCATTCTGATCAAGTAATATCGACTCGCCGAGTCACTTGTTATCCGCTCCATGAGTTTTTCCACGAGTCAGTAGTGGACATATTACAAATTGACACTGAAGGTTATGACGCTAAGGTTTTATTGGGGTGTGATTTTACTGGACTAACAATAAAGAAGATACAATTTGAGCACATCCATATAAGCCCTGAAGAATTTGCGGCAGTGGTTAGCAAATTGGAAGAAATAGGATATAAACGTACCTATTTTGGCCCAGAGGATGTGGTGTATGAACTCAACTAAAAAGATTGAGCGAAGAAGAAGATTGAATGAATTACTCGCATGAAATGCGACTTTAACCTTTAGTTTTAGAAGAAAGAAGAGGATAGGGCCCAATTAGAGCCGTGGTTTCAATGGTCTAAAAATATAAATAGATATGATACATGGCCAGAAGAAGTAAAGGTTTCATTTGATTTTTATCAGGAATGTAGGAAAAATTATGCAGATAAATATATCGAATTAAGAGATGCTCTTTATGGTAATAATATCCATGATATATTTGAAGGGATGGGCCTAGAATTAGAAGAAGAGCTTGAGAAATGGGAAGATGAAGATAGAGATATAATTAAGAGCGATATTAAATTTGCAGATTTAATTAAACCACTTAAGTTCCCACTTGTATTAACTGGTTTTATTATGAATGATTTTGATAGGATGGGCAGCGTTAAGGGCTGTTTCTTTGAGATGGTATCTTTAGAAGACTTTAATGAACAGAGATACGTATTGCAAAGATAGAAATGGTGAACCTCTTTTTGAGGGGGATATAGTAGGTGTTTACATATCTGCCGCTGACAATATTCCAGATGAAATATTACGTAAAAAGGCCGCAGGAAAATATAGAATAGTTTTTAAGTATAACAACTTCCGCCTAGAAACTATAGAAGCAAATTGGTTTTATGACCCCACTTATTTTAACGTAAGTGACTTTAATATATTGGAGAAAATAACTTGAAAACTATAGAAAAAATTTCATGTATTTTACTTGCCTCTTTTAGTATTTACGTACTATATTATTCAACTGTTGAATTACCAACAATAGTTGAAAACCAGAAAATATCACTAGCAGAATTATCAATACTCAATGAAAATAAGATTAAATATCCTGAGTTTATGGCACTTCGTATTAATAGTCTCATGGCAGATGGAATAATATCGTATAAAGAATTTAAGAAAACCATAAGAGAATTAAAAGAATATGAAGAATTCTTAATGTATGAATCACTTAAAGATAATAGAGAAAATAAATGAACCAAGAATACAATGAAGCAATAAACAAATTAATTACTTTGTCTAGAAATGCATCTACCGCAGAAAATTCTGCTCATTATGCTAAAGCTGCAAAAGATGTAGCTCAAGCAGCGTATTTATTAGCATTGGCTGAAGAAAAACATTTTACTAATTCCACACAATAGTCCGCAAAAGGAGCACACACTTGGCCCAACAAGCAATGAATGACCAAAAGAAAAGAGTAGTAGAAGTAAAACGAGAAGACTTATTAGAAAAACTTAAGGCTAATAAAGTAAAGCATATTGCAGAATATGAAGAAGCCCTTACGGGGTATAAAGTTGTAGCTCAAGGAAGATTAAAGGACGCTTATGAAAAAGCTAGCATTAGATTAGATGAGAGAGCCGAAGCAGCAATGAAAAAGATTGAAACCTTTGATCCTGCCGCCCCAGAAAATACTAGTGGTTATATAGTCTTAGTAGATCAAATTGGTATTAAACTTGAAGTACCTCATAATTTTTCAGATGATTATGATGCGGCAATCGACATGATGAGTTGGGATATAAGAGATACTATAGAGCTAACCCACGCTGAGTTTCAATGTTTTGTAAGAGATGTTTGGGATTGGAGCGGTGGCTTTGCTACCGTATCTGCACTTTATAAGGAATTTAAGTGAACGACTACGTTGTTTGTTTTCAGCCCGGTTACAATGGCCGAGAGGTAATTAAAGCCGCCCAAGCCTGTAGAACCTTGAATCTTGAGTGGCGCGTTAAGCACCCGAAAGACTTTACAGAAAACTGTATACCAATAGGTGATGTGGAATACTGTGAAGCAGCCCTGCTCGGGCTGGGAATAAGTAAGCCAGTGCCAGATTTTTACCCAGAATTTTTATGCCATCTAATGTTTAGACATTTTTACATTATTGACTTAAATCGTAAGGGTTTTTCAGAGTTAAAAGATAAACCAATATCAACCGACGTATTTATCAAAGATTCAACCTCTTACAAGCATAATGTTTCTAGGATTTATAAAGTGGGTGAAAAACGCCCAAACGGTATAAATTATTATGTAGACCCTGTAAGCTTTACCCAAGAATGGAGATATTACGTTTCCAATGGTAAGGTTTTAACTACTGGGTGGTATGATGGGGATGACGAGGAGGAGCCAGCTCCAGAGCTGGATATTGCGTGGCCAGAAGATTTCTGCGGAGCTGTAGACTTCGGTAGATTGGACACTGGAGTAATAGCTCTAGTGGAGAGTCATGATCCCTACGCTTGTGGACACTACAGTGATGATCACGAAGCTTATTTACAATGGACAATAGAAGGATTTGAATATGTTAAGAAGAAGTTTTATGCAATACCACTAGGTTCCTACCTCTTACCAAAAGGTGAAGACCCTTTTATAAAGATTTAATTAAGAAAAGACAAAGTTATAACATATGAAAAATTTAAATTTTTAGATTCTGGCACAAAGTGCTGTTAGTTATTCACATCATTTGCTAAATTTCCTTGGTCATTTAACACTATTCCATTGGACACAAAAGATAATCAGCGATCCAAAGAAGCATTGCTCAAGGAAACTAAAGGGTGGAAGTGTAACAAAGTTACACTTTTTGAAATCTTTTCTCCTTGCGGGCAATTTTCAAACTTATATGCACACGGAGAAAACACTTGAAGGTAATACTAGAGTTTGATGACCTACACCACAACCCAGATGTAGACTGTCTACCAGTAGCTGAAGAATTAATTAAAACTTTCCCAAACTTAATCATTAATTTCTTTGTTCCACCGTGCTACAACAACGTTCCTCTTTATGCTAATAAAACTTGGTGTGATAAGTTACGATCATTAATTTCCGCAGGAAACGTATGCTTAGGTGTACACGGCACATATCACTCTTCTGAAGAGTACAAATATTACAACTATACACAAAGCGTTGATAAAATTAAACTTTCTGAGAATATTTTTAGAGCTGCCAAGCTCCCTTTTGTTAGGGTTTTTAGGGCCCCTCAGTGGACCATTAACCAACATAATATGGACGCACTTTGTGACTTGGGCTACACCCATATTTATTCACACACTAACTTTAAAAAACTTAATGAGGTTTACAAAGATAAGATTACGGTAGTATACTACAATTGGAACCTAAAGGATACCTATGGCGTCTTAGAAAATCCCCTTCAGAGTGACACGCTAGTGTCGCATGGCCACACATCCCAGATCCCTTCCTTAAGTTGTGGTAATAGTATTTACGATCAATTTGATAAAATTTGCAACTTTGTTGAGGGTAACACTCTTACCTTTCTAAGGATAGATGAATATGCATAATATAATTAATTATGACAACATAAAACAAGAGTTGTGTTCAAGTAAATTGTTTAATAAAATTAATGAAATGAGTATTGAAAACTTGGAGGAGCTTTTGATGTCATCAAGTAATTTGACCCCTGTACAAGTTTTAGGTGAACCAGACGCACCAGTGTTAATAGATAGTCTTTTGAGACACTCAGTAATTTTAATGTGCGTTATACTAAAAGAAAAATACGAAAAAAGAATTAGGGAGAGCAATTAATAAATGGAAATAAAAACTTGGATAGAATCACTGGATAGGGATATTATCACCGTGATAATTCCAACTTATAATAGACATAATTTTTTATCTGCAGCACTGCACTCACTTGCTAAGTGTGAGTTGGGTAAAAAACTAGAAATTATAGTTGTAGAAGATGGTTCAGACGAATTTACAAGCTCAAGTAATGTATCTTTACTTAATTCTTTGTCTAAAAACTGGGCAAATATACAGTATGTTAGGTTAAACATTAATTCGGGCACAGTAACGATACCAAGGAATATAGGAATATCCTACGCCAATGGGGCAATACTATCCCATACAGACGACGACTGCTTGCCAAAGAAAAGGAAGTTCATTATTTCAGAGGAGCTAAAAGAGGCCAGCACCATATTAGTTTATGGGGATCGTGAAGAATATTCAGCAGATACAAATGGAGATTTTCATTATTACCGAACAGTAAGCTGCCCTCAGTATGAGTCTCATAAAAAGAGTGTTGGTATAGATAATGGGCAATTTTTATATAAAGCAGAAGTGTACGATCATGTAAAACCAAACTTTTCCATTAATGCATGTGACTGGGAATTATATTCTTCTTTTGCTGATTATGGAAATTTTAAATATATTAACTTACCAGTGTGTAAATACTTATGGCACGCAACAAATATATCAAGAACCCCCAAACAATTTAGAAAAAAACCACTAGAATTATTGGGTAATTTTTTAGACTCTTTTAAAGAGGGGTACTTTAAAAATGAATGTGCGAATTTACTTAGTGTTAAAAGTAATGACGAATAAATCAATTAAAATGATATGTCATAATGATGTAGAAAATACTTTACCAAACTTTTTGGCACACTCCACTTCTTCATTGATAACACAGACAACAAATTATTTAAAAGACTATTATAATTTAGTATATCAATGGCTTGATATCCGCCATGTATCTACTACTATAATTGATGGGGAACTTGCGATATTTTATTCTTCTTTTGTCCCTTTAGGATTTATAAATGAAAATACTATCAAGTATATTAATCAAACTAGCGACCTTCCTTTTGAAATTGTACAAGAGATTCAATCCTCTTTACGATTATATCCTTATTAGTTCTGATGAAATAATATACTCCGATGTTCAATATATCGCCACAATAAGCCTAATGTCTACAGATGATCAACTCTTTGATATACTAAACGAAATTCTAATTGAAGACGGATATGAAGAGGTAGTCAAAGGTATAATAACGTTAAAAGACAATAATAAAGTTAATCGCTTAATAAAAGCTAGTGAGGTTTACTCTAATGAATAGATCAATTCTTTGGGAGGATTATAAGGCTAATTATGTTGATAAAGATTATGAAAAGTCAGAGGTAAATAATGAAATAGAAGAAGATGACTTTGAGGATTTTGACGAAGATGAAATGCAAGAGATAGATACGATTAGAATGGGTAAAATGATTATCGGTATGCCCCAAACTATGTTTACCGGAGAATTAGTATCTACCCCTTGGGGTCAGTTCCAAATAGATAATAAATTTGCCCCATTTAATTTTTACAGTCTTAAGATTGCCCACTTCCGGGGATTCTCTTCATTTACAATACCAAAATTTGTTGATGTAATGGATGGTGTAGAGGGCGTTGCTCTATGGAAGGCTCTCGATCCATATTGCTTTATTGTAGGTAAGGCTAGATTATATACTTGGGAAGAAGTAGCAAAAAATATAGACGATAAATTACTTATTCAGGAAGAAGTCGAAAAATCCCCCACTGTAAATGTCGCGGTAGAGAAATTTATACAAGAGGTTAATGAAAAAAATATCAATAATTATGTTGCTATAATATTCCCCAATGGGAAAACAGCAATAACACTACCCACAGACCCCGACTATGCTGAAAAAATTATAGAAATGGCTGATATTCAAAGCAAGATTAAAGATTCTATTGTTATAGAAAATGGAGTTGTAAAATGAAGATTGGTAAAATAGAGACCGAATCACTGATGAAAAGATTCTCTAAACAAGTGCAAGCCCTAAAGGGCCTGAATATTGAAGAAGATGAGATCTTGTCTGATATTTGCTACACGGCATTAGTGTGCAATAAGAATTTTGATAAAGATCGAGGGAATTTCAATTCATATCTTTATAAATCTATATACTCTAATTTTAGTAGAAAAATTTTTGCTATTAAAGCTAAGCGTTCTTTTGAGTTTCAGATCATTGACAATGTGTCATATACGAAAAAAAGCCATCTAGAGATGGCCGATTTAGATGAAAATGACGAAGCAATTATGTTTACGTTGGAAACTTCCAGTCAAGTATCTTACGAATAATCCACATGATTATTGCCTTTAGTAAGAAATACTCAATGAACCCAAGAGACCCACTAACGCGATTAAGCATCTCTCGCTCACAAGCATCTCTACCCTTAGAAATGGGTAGCCCTTCGCCATAGGCGGTGTTGCCGATACTTATGAATTTTTCACGCCTTAGACCGGGTCGCAATCTTCTTTTAATTTCACCCTTAGCACCAACAATAGTCGGGTTTTCTTGAGTATATTCAGAATATAATAGTTCGCCCATCATGTTTTTATATTCCTAGTTATATTAGGGAAGTCTGCGATATCTATCGTGTAGGTTTTGGGCCCGATTATAATCTTATTAATTTTTCTTTTAATTTCAAATATAGTAACTGGGCCCAACTTGCTGATAATCAAGTAGACAAAAGGGGCCTCAAAATCAATAACTATATTCTCCCCATCTGAAAAGAATATTGGCCGCACCTTATCGCCACAAATAATTTTGACACCGTCTTCAATTATAAGTTCTTTTTTTATTATTAGTTCGGTGATTGAATTTATTCCAAATTCCATGTTACTCTTCAAACTTTGTACTAAAGGTGATAAATTGTTCTAGTGTCATGGGTCCGCTAATCTTATCTATAACTCCCTTTTTATTTACTCTAACAAAAACTGGAATAGTAGAGTTATAGTTCAAATTACTATTAGAGAGTAGGGTAGAATACTCCCAAAACTTTTCTTTGTCTTTATTTATGTCTACTACTTCTAAAGTGTTAATATTATCCCTGCCAACTGTCCACCCAGCGGATTTAAAGTTATCTTGCTTAAGGACATTAACTATTGTTCTATCCATAAGCACACATGGAGAACAACGCTTAGTGTCTGTAAGTAAAATTACCCTTGGCCTGCGACCGGGAATAGTGGCGAGATCTTCGATCTCGACTACCTCTCTAGGCTCTTCCAGAGGTGTAATAATTTTAACTTCTGGTATAACTACGGGGATGGGCGTAGGCCCATCATCAGATAAAACCAAAAGAGCAGCTATAACTTTAGCTTCTAATTCTTGGGCGGATAGATCAGCAATAAATGGGGGACTTAGAGGTCCAAGGCCACCCATATTTTGCCAAACAAAAAAAAGAACTAACAAGATTACAATTCTATACTTCATGAAGATTTATCCTTAAATTACACGAGCGTCGGCACGTGGTTTAAAACCGTTAAATCCGGCTAATGAAAAAGTGTCACCCATTTTACACATATTATCAAAGACAGAAGCATCGCAGAAGAAACACGATGGTGGTAACCCAAACTCATTTTCTCCGGGTAAAAAGCTGGGCCAAGAATTACAAATTGCAACACCGGGACGACTACCGTCTTTATATCCAAGTACACTCATGGAATGCATCCAGCTACCCTGAGGTCTACAAAAACCATCCTTATCTCTCGTAGAAGAAAACCCTTGGCTTGACGCAACAACAATTGGATATCCATTATAAAGACTGTCGCACGCATCACTAAAATTTTTAATAGCTGCAAATTTACCAATATTCTGGGCCTTAGCTATGTCATAAAGATCTTTAGGAATAGAACCACGACCCCAAGAATACGCTCTTTTCTCAGAGTATTTAGTTAAATCTACAGAGTTATATTGGGTTCGTCGTAAACTACCATATTCCTGAAGACCCTTAGCGGCATAAGCATTCACGGACCCTCCGCCGGAGCCAAATCTACCTTTACCGATTACCATCCTAGAAACATGATAAACGTATTCGCTAGCGGATCTTGCAACCCAAACTTCTCTATCGCCATTTACAATTTCAGTAACAGATAAAGTGTCGAGTGCCAAAGATGTGGCGTGAGAGACGCAGTTATGAACACCATAACCGTCACAGATAAATGAGTTATCACCCTCTACCTCAATACAATAAACCTTGTCAGTTTCTGGCTCAATATATTCTACATTTTTTATTTTAGCAGCTTTACCTACCTTAGTGATAAAATTATAACTTAGTCTAGTTTTCGTAAAAACTTTAGCTTTTTCATAAGTTTTAACACTACAATTAATATCGACCGAATAACTTTTTTTACTTTGTTTGTATGCTTTACGATGATCAATTCTAACATTCATGCCCAAAGAATTAGCTATATCAAAAAAATTATAAGCTAAATTTTCACTTACGGTTACGCCTTTTCTATCTTCCCATCCATCACCATCCATCCATCCCTCAAGCAATGCTAACTTATTAGAAAATGATTCTATTTTAAAGTCATCACTAAATGATTTAGAATAAACGTTTCCGGTACAAAAATGTTTAACAAAATTAGCAAATAAATAACTACCAATTCTTACGTACAAAACACTTGGTTTCGATGGGACACTACAAATAATAGCATCAAGATTAAAAACATCTTTAATGTATTGTTTAATTTTTTCAGCTATTAAAATTTCATCATTAGATAGGTTAAATGTAATTCTTTTTGGTAATTTGTCACCACCTAAGTCACAACTTCCCTCAGCTAAATACATACCGAATAACCAAAATAATTTTTCTGAATTCTTAATAAATCTGTTAGCTAATTTATTAGATCTAATTGCTTTAATTTGATCAGTACCTACGTTCTCAGACTTCGGACAAATTTGTGATAAATCGTATATTTTTTCATTATTTATGTTAGGCATTTTTGAAACTAGAATATAATCTTTAAGATCTAATAGATCCGCTCGATTCCATCTAGTGGTATTTTTACTAACACATTGAACTAATTTATGGTCAGGTGTGCAAATCAATGGTTTATGGTAACTCTGAGTAGTTATTTTAATCATTTTACCAGTAAACGGTTTATTAAATACCGATAAAACCTTTTTAATATTACCAATTGCAGAAATTACTAAATCACCAACCTTAATATCAATGATAGATTTCTTAGAGCCGTCAGCCATAGTAACTAATGAAGACGGATTAAAACAGTCTCCTTCGCCAGCTTGGAGTGGCTTGGGATATGGAATATTTAACTTTTTAAAATTCTCATAAAGGTAAGCTGATTTACCCTTACCAGTAGCTTGTAAAACGTCAGCCGCTTGAAAAAAGAATGGTTGCTCAAGAGAAGACATCACCTCTTCTATGGCTCGTGGGTCGTGAATCCACCCCTCAGTATTATTTAGCATTTATTCTCTCCCATTTTAATCCAGCAACTAATAAATTATTTTTAGCAGCTTTAGAGATATAATCTACACTGTAATTGTTGCTTTTTGCAGCTTCTTTTAAGGATTTATAACGTTTTTTATTTCCTCTAGAATCTGTACTTTCGTAACACTTGGTGCGGGGACCGACTCCATTAAATTTATTTGTTTCAGAATCGGTATAATACCAAGATAATCCACCAGCAGAACGTGCTTTTAATTTTAAGCATAAACAAATATTTGTATTACAAATACCAGTTTGCTTACTAGCTTCAGTAATAGAAGAATAATATTTCTTTGCACCAGTCTTATCTATAGAAATACAAGGTTTTCTAGTTAAATAATTTTTTCCACGGAAACTAGATGAGTCTAATTTTGATGTAGTTTTATACCAATTAAATCCGCCACCAGTGCCCTTACCAGAAACCACACATCTCCTGATTATACTACAAGCTACCCCTGTAGCCTTTGAGGCTTCTGAAAATGAATTATAGTAAATTTTACTACTATTTTCATCTAGTGAAAAGCACGGGGTAATAGAGTTTCTATTTTTCTTGATTAAAAAGTCTTTATCAGCTTTAGACCAATATAAATTATTATGGGTATTTGCTTTACCAATAATAGCATTACGCACGCCAGTTCTATTACATCCCTTAACTAAAAGTGAGGCATCAAGCATAGACTTATAGTAAGTTATTTTACCCATAAAATCAAGACTCTTTATAGGAAGTGAACGATAATTGAGATTGGTAAATCCTCCACCACCAACTGTTATATTGTAACAATTATGGCTACTAACTAAATCTTTGGTAACCAATTCTTTTTCTTTACTTAAGACTTCTTCACGAGTTCTAAATTCAAAAAGAACTTCTCTTAAGAAATTTTCTTTACCGTGTTTTTTAATAGAAGCTTTAATTAACCTCCCACTTCCATAATAATTAGTATCTAAAAAGTTAAGCCTAGAAGATTTAATACCAATATAAAACTTACCATTAATCTTATTTGTTATTTTATAAACATAATGCCTTGTTTTATTCACGTTCAATTGCTGCCTTTAGACCTTCCGCTACTTGATAAGCCTTCTCCATAAAGGCAGCCTGATGCTCGGAATCAAAAGGAATGGGGTTTCCCTTATCATCTTTTTCGAATTCTTTTAATTCTGCATAGGCCGCATCACTCAGTTTAGCATTCCTAACATATTGTAGGCGAGTGGTAACGAGCCGCATCTTGTCAAATAATTCAGCGAAGTCTTCACAGCCTTCAAAGTCAAGTAGTTTTCCATATTGATACGCACCCATGTAAGCAATGTAAGCCTTTTCAAGCTCAATATTACTTATATTCTCAGTGTTAGCAACATTTTTTATAGAGTCAGCTATGTTACTTTGCGGGCTCGTTTGAGCTATTACTAATATTTGGCTTACGCATATCGCAGTGAATATGAAAAAATTTCTTATTAACATTTTCTAACTCCAAAATTAGGTCTTTATCACCAACGTCTACGGCACGATTTGCCAACCATTGTACGGCTTCAACATCTTTATTAACTACACCAACTTGATCCACGCTTTCCACTTTACCCTTTGCAAAAGAAGGTAGTTTAATATTTGATACACTATCTTTAAAATAGCTATAAACTTTCGGCCCAAGCAATATTACTATTCCAATTGGTATAATCCAATACTGACTAAGCGGTTCTAACATTTAGTTTCCCTTTGACAATTTTGTGAAAAATTCCATTAATGCTGTTCCAGCTACAACAACAAGTGGACTGTAGCTTCCAAAAACGGTTGGGTCTATAGCGTTTAATAAGTAAGCTAGACCAGAAGATAGAGCAATGAAGACAGATGTCCGCAATACTTTTGCTACATCCGTTGTGTCTACTTTGCCAGAATCCGAAGTATCTGGTACATTTTTTGTAAATACACTTGTAAGTTTTGTTAAAAAGTTCATAGTCTTATCCTAGTAAGAAGTTAGTGCTGAAAATGAATGAACCACTGGTGCTAATCCATCAAGGGTAACAAATGTCGCCGGTGTTCCATATGGATCTTTTGCGGCGTCAATTGGCTTATCTACTGGGGTTCCGCTAGTTGTGTAAAGACCATAACGCGTACCGTCAGTAGCACCATAAGTTGGTCGCCCGTACTGATCATAGCTAGTAATAGATCGTTTGACAGCATACTTACTTGAGTGTTGTTCATCAGCAATTGACCCATTGTTAGTCATATAGAAATCATTAGCAGCAACTCCGTTTACGTCTTCGACCAAAACTGAATGCTGAACAAAGCCACCGGTTCTATTGTAATCAAGTGTACCAGAAGAATAGGTTTTGTTCGTGCTCCCAGAAGGTAAAACAGAAGTGCCAGCTTCTCCAGCAATTGCTGACTGCCCTTGTATTGCACTTACTGTACCATTACCAAGAGTTACTCCACCACCACCATTATCGGATGTTCCGTACGTACCACGAGAAAATGTTGCCATTATTATAATTACCTTTATTTAAGTGTTAAAAAGAATATCGCCCTATTATATACTTCTCTTTTTTCTTGTTTTTTTCTATTTTTCATATCATTTTTATTTTTTTCTCGGACTTTTGCCCGCATTTATATGCGGGCATTTGCCTTTGTTGGCCGATTATAAATCCAGATACCATCAACCTGCTTCATGTCTAATCCTTGTATGTCATGGTATGGAGCTATAATGGTTTGTGCATAATTAAAAGCCCCTAAGTTTTTTAGTTCATTGAGTAGATCATCATATAAATGCACGGATATTACAGTAATTTTTGAGTAATCGTATTTGCGAGCATCTCCTTCAATAATGGTGATCTTACCAGATAAGCCAGCATCTTCCACATTTTTACGGGCTAATTTTACTAATCTTTTATCGTATTCTACACCTATACCTGTACACCCAGAACTTTTTACTGCAGCTATTACCCAACGGGCATCCCCAGCACCAATGTCACAAAAGGTATCGCTAGACTTTAGTCTGGCGACTTTAATTCCAGCATTAACTAGCTCCATAGGTGTGGCTTCTTGCCCCACGTTAAGTGGTAATTCCTCAGAAGCTTTAATTTGAGGCTGATTCTGTTGTGCGAAATAAGTGTTTTGATAAGGATATATTGAAAGGCACATGTCACACTGACAAGCTGATCCGTCTCTGTATTGTCTAGAGTATGTTTGTAAATCTATCCTTCCGTAAGGTGGAATGTTTAGGTAACGTGGTATTAGGTCGCCCACAGAAACTGAACAAAATAACAATAAAATGATAAATATTCTTAGGATTTTTCCCATATTTCTTTCTCCAATAATTAAAAGATTCATCTTTCCTATATAATACTTCTCTTTTTTCTTCTTTTTTTCTATTTATCTACGCTAGATGAGGCATAAAATATGGCTAATAAAACACAAGAATTAACAATACCCGGTTCATCTTTACCAAGCGATAAGCAAGAAGCTCAAATAGTGCTATGTAAAATGTATCCAGAAATTAAATATATTGAATCCACAGATTCTTACGAATATCGTGGATATCAGTTCGATTATTTTAAAGCTGGTAGAAGTACTAATGGTGGAGAAAATGCTTACCTTTTGGTAGACAAAGAAGATGAAAGATTGTGGTTATTTACTTATGGAGATTTAGAAGACAGATGGCAAAAATACATCAAAACTAAAATAAAGCAGTTATAAGGAACACCTCTTGAAAGATACAGAATTAGCTAGATTGCAATATATAACTTAAGACCTAACTTACTTGTTTGGGCAATCTACTGGGTTATTTGGCATGCAATTAAACAATATTGGCTGGACAAACGGGGCAAGTTTAGATGATAGGTATTACCCAGTGGGGAAAAACCTAAAGGACTTTAGTGAAGAGGATTATTTGCGGACAATTGCCCACGCCATAAGTTGGTTAGAAGAAGTAGAAACTACATGACTAGAGACGCATTTAAATGCCCAATCTCAGTAGGAGATATGGTTCTTTTTAGCATAAAGACAGGGGCGGGCACAGAATATTCAGTCGGGGAAATAGTTAAAATTCTTAAATCTAAACAATGTAAGATATATTTTGATCCAGACAAAGTCGAAATTTGTGTACAAAAAACCAATAGACGCCGTGCTTATTCAAAGAATCCAATTCTTTATGCTTCGAACGTAGTTCGCTTATAAATTTAAAATCAAAAAATAGAGAAGTACCTTTATCGGGAGTGTAATATTGCAAAATAATTCTATAATTGGAAATCTTGTTAAAAAGCCCATTTTAAACAAGGGGGCCAATGGGCCTTGGACAAAAATTCGTGTGGCGGAAAACGAGACCAGCGATGAGACCCTATATGTTGATGTCTTTTATTCTGGAAAACTTGCGGAACAAATAACGCAGTATCTTGATAAAGGAAGAGGTGTGTATGTTGAATATAGATTAAAAAATGGGAAATACACAAAAGACGGAATAGAGATTAACACCATTGATCTATATGGGACCAAATGTATCTTTTTATAAAATTGGAGCATTATCTTGGAATCAGCATTTAGTTGGATCAAAGAGGTAATGGAGACATTGGGTCTCTTTATACCAAGACGTACAATTGTTAAAGCAACTGATTGTATGGTAAAATTTAAATACGACGGATCTGTTTTAGAAGTTGGCTCTGGCCTTCGTTGGCATTACCCATTCTTGACTGAAATAGTAATCTTAACAAAGGTTAGACAACCATTAGATATTTCTACAATACAATTAACAACAAAAGACGGAATAAGTTGTGCGGTAGATTGTTCTATAACATATTATATAACAGACCCAATAGCGTATCTTGTTGAAAATTATGATTCAGATTTAGCATTAGCTGAATTAATTTCGGCGGTTTTATGTAAAAAACTTAGAGGTATGACGTTTGAAGAAATTCAACACTCTGAAACTATAGACAATGAGCTTACTGAATTAATAACTGTAGATGCGGAATTTCTAGGAATTGAAACAGAGTATATTCGCCTTAATAGCTTTATAAAAACAACAGCAATAAGCTTACTTAGTAACACAGAAAAATAAAGGTTTAAACTTGAATTATTTTACAGCCGATCTTCATTGGGGTCACGAAAGAGCTATAAATTTTCCGGGAAGAAAAGGTTTTACTGTACAAAGTTGGATTGATCATACATCAAGTATAATAAATGAGAAATTAACTAAACATGATAGATTATATATTTTGGGAGATTTTGCTTTTGGGCAAAGAAAAGAGTTCATGAAATATCGACAATTAATACAGATTAAGGATGTATGGTTAATCGTCGGCAATCATGAACCAGCAATTTCCATTTGCCAAGAAGTTTTTGGATACAGGTTTCGCATAACTTACGAAACAAAAGTGTGCGGCGTTCCAACTATTCTTTTTCACTATCCAATCTTGTACTGGAATAAGTCACACCACGGATCTTACCACCTTTTCGGACATGTGCACTCCCAGCGTACAGATTACATGAATCAGTTAGAGCCAGAAATGAGAAGCCTAGATGTTAGCCCCGAATCCTATAAGAAGCATTTCGGAGAATTCGGAATCTTTTCAGAAGAAGAGATTAACGGAATATTGAGTGTCCGTAAAGGACACGATTTGCCCGAGTATTATAAGCAGTTTGGTGATCTAAATGAATAAACCTTTACATTGGACGTATGATTTTCCTAATAGGCCGGGATATTGGTTGAGGAAGACGAAGTGTTGGGATTTCTATATGAAGATGGGGATTTCCGCCCATTTAATAAAAACCCTTCTTATGGAATATACTTGTATAGTAATGAACCATTATCAGAACCTGAAGGATTAACGTGTTAAAAATCTTTACCTTTATATTTTTACTCTTTTCAACCACAATCCATGCTCAAGAATACAGCTACAGCCCCCATGTCAAGCTTATTTATAACTCCAAAGAAAAATTTTCTGGCACTATAATTAAATGTAAAGAAGAAATATTAATTCTAACTTGTGCTCACGGTATAGGTGAAGGTGGTGAGGGAGATGTTGTGGATGCCGAATTTCGTATCTTCAATACTACGCAAGTGTCCGCAACCTTACCTATGATGGTTAAAACAATTAACAGAGACCAAGACTTAATGCTGCTTTCAGCAGAAAACACTCATATAATTTGCCGACCCTTTGTTGTTGATCCTAAATTTGTAGAACCGGGCACTAGATGTTTATCTTGCGGTTTTCCTTTGGGCGGTAACTATGATAGCAGATATGTGGTAGTAGAAAGCTATAATATGTTTGTTGGTAGTACGAAGGCCCAATTCATGGTTACACGAGGATCTGTTGAACTTGGAATGAGCGGAGGTCCACTGATTAGGAACGGAAAACTTGTGGGGGTTTTATCTTCTAGAATTAATGGGGAAAATGAAGCACATTTCGTGCCAGCTAAATATATAGTGGAATTTCTAAAGGATTAATAATTGTGAAATTTGAAACGCCGCAAGAAGATATAGACTTAGCCCTAGAAATAGAAAAGAGTGTTACAGAGTGGGAATATGATAAATACATGGAGTGTATGAATTATGTTCCAATGAGCACTAGAGTCGAATCTCCCAGAGATTTAGACGCAGAGGGGCGTGACGTAAGAGATGGTTGTATTTTAACACATTTGTTTACAAGAAGTTTTAGAACCAAATAAGGATAAGTATTATTATGTACGATTGGATCTTAGACCAAGTTAAAACAAATCAATTCTTATCTGGAGCCATAGGTGGTAGTCTTAGCTTTACTATTTTAGCATATGCCAAAAATTGGTTTATGTTTGCTTGGAGTATCTTTAGAAGTTTCTTTATTAGAGAAATTACAATATCTTCCCATAGAGAAGTTGACTACTATAATAGCTTTAGTTCTTTTATTTCACGATTTATTAAAAACCCTAAAAGCATTAAAATAACAGAAGAGTATGTTGGTAAAAAAAGTGAAGCGTACCGTGTAAATTTTAGTTTAGATGGGACAAGAACACATAAAAATATAACGCCCAAAAGACCCAATAGATTAAACTCACTACACCAAATAGGTTTTGGGGCCCATTGGTTTATTTATAACTGGCACACGGTAGTTAAAGTTGCTGTCTCTCAAGATTCTTCTAACCACACACAAGACAAAACAGAAACTATTAGTGTATACTTTATGGGGGTTTCTCCTAGGCAGAACCGTAACAATTTTTACGAAGAATTCACTTCTTTTCATGAACTAAATACCAAAAAGCCAAGTTATTATAAAATGGGCGATTACGGTGATGAATACAAAATAAGAGAAATAAAACCAAGATCTATTGACTCTATTTTTATGGATAAGGTAGACCTGTTGACCATAGACCACGCCATAGAGTCTTCTTTTCACGAAGATGTAAGATTTACAAAGCTTGGGCAAAATAAAAATTTAGGAATATTGCTTCATGGGCCACCCGGTACCGGAAAAAGTTCGCTTATACAAGCATTAGCGACCAAATACAACAAGAACATTTTGTACGTTGATTTTAGTGAAAATAATAAAAACCTAACTTCGGTCCTTAAAAATTTGGCAAAATTAAAAGATTGCCCATTTATTGTACTAGAAGATATAGATTGTCATAAATGTTTACATAAAAGAACAGAAGAAAATGAAAAGTCTTCCGATCTATCTCTTATTCTACGCATGTTAGACGGTGTTGATCTTCCCGAGGGTTCCGTCGTATTTGCCACTACTAACAATTTAGAAATTCTAGATGAGGCTCTTACTAGATCTGGGCGTTTTGATATAAGGGTAGAGATGGGGGCTGCGGACAAATGTATGGCTAAAGCAATGATAGAGTTCATAGATGTATCTAAGTTATATTTACTTGATACCTTAACCTTTCCTGTATCACAATCTGATTTACAAGCAAAAATTTTACGTTCTTAAAGGATCATAATCTTGCAATACTGGACCAAAACAAAGCCAAGCAGACCCGGATATTATTGGGTTAAATGGAATAATGAAGTAACAGAGATAGTTAAAATATATTACTCTGGTAAAACACTACTCGTAGACATAAATGAGGAAAATGAAACACATAATTTAAAATCTACGTATCTCCAAGAGTGTGAGTGGGGTAATACCCCACTAACTGAACCAACTGGAAGAAAGATGTAACTTTGAAAGGCTGTCCTTATGAATTGGGTACTAGAGCTCTTTGTTGAAGATTTTGATAACATTGATAGGGTTGTGATTGACTGCGGAACCTTTGAAGATATCTTCCCACAGTTTAGAGACTTAAAAACTAAATATAAGGGTGAAGAATTTGAGCAATTGTTCTTAGGTCGAACCTCTTTTGTATTTTATATTAAAGGGAATGGCTTTTGGGGCGATGAACGAGGCTTTAGGTTTTATCAATTAAAAGAGATGAATGTTGAAGAATACATAAAGAAGGAGCCAAGATCTTGAAAAGCGTGATCGGTAAAACCGCCCACGAAATTAGGGCAGAATGGATGAAGATATTAGGGTGCGATCAAAAAGAAATAGATGAGCATTGTCACCCATCTCTAAAGCTCAATGTAGACGATGAAATAAAACAGTATGAAGTTGCCATTAGGCTAAATGAATTAGGCAGGAGATTATAACTTGAAAGAAACAATAGAGGCTATACTAAAAACATTAGCGGGCCTTGGTGATACAGTTAAGTCTTATTGTCAGGACAAGAATATACCACTAAAATTACGGTGGGAAATATTTGAAATGTGCGGACATCTAGTTGGTGTAAATAAAGTTTATGTAGAAAAATTTAAATCATTACCCAAAAACTTTATATCATACGACGGGGATTATTCAGTGAGTAGGTACGAAACAGTAAAATTAATAAATGTTATCAATAGCATAGAGCTTGATAATGGGGAAACTTATCCCAAAATAAATATTGACCAGCTTAAAGAAGAAATATTAGATAAGTTTATATGGAGCTTTACCTACGACTGGTGAGACATATGTAGTACGGGCTTGTTGCCCACAAAGATTTTTAAGTAATATTTTCGGTTTTAACTTTTAATTACAGGAGAATTTAGTACATGAAAGAACGATAGTGACTTTACAAATAAAAAAGAGAAATGGTAAATTAGAAGAATTTAATGCTGAAAAAATTAACAAAGTCCTTGAGTGGGCATGTAGCGATTTAAGTGACGTATCAGCTAGTGATGTAGCCATGAACGCTAAGATTTCAATATCAAATAAGATGAAAACCTCTGATATACAAGAGATATTAGTAAGATCGGCGTATGACCTAATAACATTAGATAATCCTAATTATCAATATGTTGCCGGGAGGCTGCGGACATACGCCCTAAGAAAACAAGTCTGGGGAGAAAGTGACCCACCTAGGTTGTATGACCATCTTAGAAAAAATAAGACTATTTACAATGAGGACATACTAAAGGAATACTCAGAGTCTGAAATACACAAAATAAATAAAATGGTTAAACATGATAGAGACTTTATGTTTACCCACGCTGGTATTCAGCAAATGTGTGATAAGTATCTAATTAAGGATAGATCAACGGGGAAAATATATGAAACTCCCCAATTCGCTTTTATATTAATTCCAATGGTTTTATTTAAGAGTTACGAGAATAGATTAGACTTAATAAAGAAAACTTATGATTATCTTTCTTTGTTTAAAATAAATCTCCCTACCCCCATTTTAGCTGGCGTAAGAACTAAACTAAAGAATTACTCAAGCTGTATATTAATTAAAATTGATGATACATTAAACTCCATCTTTTCGTCTAGTCATATAGTCGGGCAGTATGTAGCAGATAGGTCTGGAATTGGCTTAGACATGGGATCTATCCGGGCTAGAAATGCCCCTATTAGAAACGGGGAAGTTAAACATACAGGTATTCGCCCGTTTGCAAAGCTACTTGAAAGTTCTGTTAATTCAACCTCACAAGGAGGAATTAGAAAAGGTTCTGCTACAATAAATTTCCCATTCTTTCATCCAGAGATAGAGGATATTCTCACTTATAAGAATAATAAGGGGGCGGATGAAAATAAGGTAAGATGGATGGATTATTGTATACAGATTAGTGGAATTCTTTATAATAGATTTATGAAGGGTGAGGACGTTACCTTAATGAGTTATCATGAATTTCCCGAGGTTTATAATAGTTTTGGACTACCCGAATTTGATGAGATCTACACAAGAGCAGAAGAAAAAGGGGGAAAGTTCTCAAAGAGAATAAAGGCATCTGAGTTATTAAACCAAATAGCAAAAGAAAGACTTGAAACTGGCCGTATATATATTATGCACATAGATAATGTGAATGAGCACAGTACTTTTAAAGAAAGAGTTACTACTAGTAATTTGTGTGTTGCTCCAGAGACATTGTTACTAACGAAAGATGGTCACATTCCAATACGTGAACTAGAAAATGAAATTGTATCTGTTTGGAATGGTAAACAATGGTCAAAAACGCAAGTTGTAAAAACTGGGGTTAATAAAAAACTTGTTAAAGTTATACTTTCAGATGGTAAATATTTAGAATGCACACCATACCACAAGTGGTATATTGTTGAGTCATATGCAGATCAAGTTAAGGGTAAGTTAACCATTAAAGAAACTAAAGATCTTAAGGTGGGTGACAAGCTATGTAAATTTGATCTACCTATTGTAGATGGATCAGAAGATTTTAAATATCCATATACCCACGGACTATTTTGTGCTGACGGAACACATGAGACTGGATCGGCAAGAAGAATATCTCTATATGGAGAAAAGAAAAATCTTGTTAAGTTTCTAGATATTAAAAAAGATAGAGGAGAAGACACCTCTGGTAGAAGAAATGTTGTAATGCATGAAGATATGCCTATGAAATTTAAAATACCAACTAACTCTTCGGTTAAAATAAAACTCGCTTGGTTAGCTGGTTATTTAGATGGAGATGGAACTATAGCTAGAAATGGAACAAATGAGTCAATACAGGTTTCTTCTATAGAGCAAGAATTTATTTATGAATTACAATTAATGCTTCAAACCCTTGGTATAAATAGTAAAATTGTAAATGGAGTAGAAACTGGAGACAGACTTTTACCAGATGGTCGTGGCGGGTATAAATTATTCTCATGCAAGGAAACAAAAAGACTATTAATAAATTCAAATGATTTATATAAGCTTTCATTGATGGGGTTTAAAACAAATAGATTAAAATTTAATCAAAGATTACCACAGAGAGAGGCATCTCAATTTATTACGGTAGCCAATATAACGGACGACGGTAGAAAAGATGATACGTATTGTTTAAATGAGCCGTTAGAACATAAAGCTGTATTTAATGGGATTTTAACTGGAAATTGCCAAGAGGTCGTTCACCCACTTAAACCAGTACAACACCTACAGGACCCTGATGGATTAATTGGTGTGTGCGTGCTATCTGCTGTTAATGTTCTTACAACAAAAGAAGAAGAGTATGAAAGTGTGTGCTATATTATATCTAGAATATTGCACGAAGTCATAGATTCTCAAGAGTATAGATTCCCGGCAGCAGAAAACTTTTGTAAGAACTATAGGTCGCTAGGGATAGGAATCACTAATTATGCGGCCTATATGGCTAGCAAAAAGATAAAGCTTACATCTCAAGAAGTACTGCAGGAAACCTCTGATATTTTTGAAAAAGTTTCCTATTATATGATAAGTGCCTCTTGTAAAATAGCAGAAGAGTTGGGTGAAAGAATGCCTTGGTTTGAAAAAACTAAATGGGCAGATGGAATTTTACCAATTGACACAGCTAAAGAGTTAAAGTTTTTAGATAAACCTAAAATGGATTGGGAAAAATTACGTGGAAGAATATTAGAGTTCGGTCTTATGAATTCTACATTACTTGCAGAAATGCCGGTAGAATCGTCTTCGGTTGTGCAAAATTCTACAAATGGGGTAGATGCAATACGTAGTTTTTTGACTACTAAAAAATCTGGCTCTGGGGCAATTAAGGTTATTCCTCCGTCTTGGCCTAAAAATAAGAATTATTACACAACAGCATTTGAAATGGTAGATCAGCTCCATCATATTAAAATCTATGCATCAATGCAAAGATGGATATGTATGAGTATATCTCTAAATCTTTTTATGGATTATAATAATTATCCTAATGGTAAAATTCCACTATCTGAAATAATTAAACAAATGATATACTCACACAAATTGGGTATTAAAAACCTGTATTACTTAGTAACCCCAGACGGCACCGACGATATGACTGTTGAGTCAGGGTGTTCTGGTGGGGCCTGTTCAATTTAGAAAAAACAAATGAAAAAAACTATTTTAAATAGAAATTTAGTAGACAATAAAACACAGCCACTTTTCCTAGGGGAAGATCTATCAATTCAAAGATATGACGATCCCAAGTACCCAATATTCGTATCCCTATTCGACAAACAAACCGACTTATTTTGGACCCCGAATGAATTTAATTTGGCCCAAGATAAAACAGATTTTAAGAATATGAATGAAAATGAACGGTTTATTTTTACATCTAACTTACAATATCAAACTTTACTAGACTCTGTAATTAGTAGGGGTGTTCCTATTCTAATGGACCATGTTACAAATACCGAACTAGAAACCTGTATGAGTGCGTGGGCATTTTATGAAAATATACACTCAAAATCATATTCAACCGTAATACAGGCTGTTTATCCGAGTTCAAGTGAAATTTTTGACGGGATATTACAAAATGTAGAGATTATGAAAAGGGCAGAAGTAGCGTCTCAACAGTATGATAATCTTAAGTTTGGCACAAGAGATATAAAAGAACAAATATACTTGACCCTAATAAGTGTTAATGTTTTAGAAGCCCTTAGGTTTTATGTGTCTTTTGTTTGTTCTTTTGCGTTTGCTGAAAACAAAAAGATGATCGGTAATGCTAAGATTATTAGTAAGATTCGGGCAGATGAGGCTATTCACTTAACCATTACAAAGTCTATTATAGATATTCTACAAAAAGAAAAAGACGAGGGCTTTGTAGAAGTGGCTAAAGATCTAGCTGGGGAATCTAGACTAATGTTTATTGAGGCGGCCCAACAAGAAAAGGATTGGGCGACCCACTTATTTAAAAATGGGGCGATTATTGGACTAAATGAGCACATTCTTCATGGGTATATTGAGTGGCTGACAGACAGCAGATTAACGAATATTGGATTTGAGAAAGAGTTTAATACTAAAAATCCTATAGGTGGTTGGGTAAACAATTGGATGAACCCAAGTTCTACGCAACAAGCCCCTCAAGAAACAGAACTTGATAATGCCTATAAAATTGGGGCTTCTGTAAATGATGTTGATACTATGAATTTTGACTTTTTGAATTGAGGGTCATATGTTTAAAAGAGAACAAGCGGTGTTAGCTACATATGGCTTTAACAAAGTTATTAAAAAGCCTTTCTCTTTTTTGTTTGAATTTGGTTACTATACCAGATCAGGTAAATGTCTTGTATATAAACATGGTGAGTGCAATATGCAGGACGCCCATGTGTTTGAGCCCGAAGAACTATCGTCTGTAGATGATGCTTCTAAATATTTTTGGTATTAGGAGAAGAATCTTGAAGAAAGTATTAAGCAAACAACGTAATGTTCCCTTCATTTGGTGTGAAGACCCAATAACGCCAAAAATCACATGGCCGCGACGAGCCCAGCGTCCATGTGTGAAAACTGACCATCGCGGCTCTTGTGCATTTTTTTGTTATTTGCGAGGTGTGGCGTGTTGATTTGCGATCTATCGAAGCAAGAGCAGTCGATGCTGTGGAGGATTTCCGGAGCGATGAATTTCTCCACTCCGGCGGAATTCGACAAAGAATTCGGAGAAGAAAGTCTCGTCAAGTTTTGTTCGACAGTGCTGATGCGAGTGCAGGCTACAAGGAACAGTCTGCACTCGGCGATGAACTATGTAAACGGGCAGGAAGATCGCAAATAACAATAGACAAACGAGCATCTTGGGGCGGGGCTGAAGATAATTTTCAGAGTGCTCCGAATGGAGCTTTTTAAAAGGTAACGCCAAAAGGCGTAAGTCATCTAGTACAGCCAAACGATGATAAAACCGCTCCAGTCGGCTGGGTTCCTTCTTCAAAGAGTGGATCTTTTGATAAATATCCCATCTATATACTTAAAGAAGTAACAGAAGGAACTGTGGTATTGGATACTTTAGATGGCCGGATCTCTTATGAAGTAACAGAGCCTTCTGTTGTGGTTTGTAATGAAGAAAATGGGGAACCTAACCTAAAAGATAGTTGGGTCCAAAAGTGGTGTGATATTGAAAAGAATTACGAAGTGTAATATTTTAAAGGAAAAGAAACTTGAAAAGCAAAAGAACGAGAATTGAATGGTCTAAAGAATTGGATAACCCCACCGTGCAAGCTGCCTACATTAAGTTTGTTAAAGGAGAACTTAGCAGGCGTGGAATAGAAAGTATTCTAAAAAATACAAAACACGCGGGAACTTTTCGTACTCTAGTTACGTCAGATGGATCTGATAGAGCTAGAGATGTGGCCCGAAAAGCTCTGTCTCGTAGAGCTCTTATTTGAAAACATGGTAGTGGTTTATCCCGCCATTACCCTAATAGATGGTTTAGCTGCAGCTATGATCTATTCGTTTGGTTACTTTCGTATAAAGTAACAGGATGAACCGAGTCCTAAAATACACAACAACCCAGACTTAGTGGGATTGGCCTTAGCAGGTGTGTTCGTTATCCCGCGAGTGGTGAAATGGTAGTCACGGTAGCGTTAGAAGCTATTGGGTTAACAACCCGTGCAGGTTCGACTCCTGTCTTGCGGATTTTTCGGAGCTATTATAAGATTTAAATGAGCGGCATAATCTTATCTGTAACGTATGCAGATTTTATTCTTAATGGTCGAACAGGTATATTAAGCGAGTGATATATACTAATCTTATAAGGTTCAAATCCTGTACCCCTGAATAGATTAAATTCTAGAAACTCGGATAAGCTCAGCAGGAATTAAAGGGGTAGAAAACTTGAATCCATTTATGATAATACAAGCTATTGTTCAAACGGCCGCAACCATATATGAATTTAAGAAGGGTAACTATCTTGTAGCCCTTCTCTTTTTGTGCTATTCTATAGCAAACGTTTTATTGGTATTTATTGGTAAAAGTATGGAGAAATGAACTTGAAAGAAATAGAAGCAAACCAAATAATTAATGAGTTGCTGGATGAGATTAGGGTAGCAATGAAGTGTAATCTGACTAGATACTCTTACGAAAAATATGATACACGTATGGAGATTAACCAAGAGGGCGAATATACAGATTATCATGATGTGCTAAATATTCTTGAAGACTTTAGGATGGACGAAGAGGAATGTGGAGATTGCTCAGACGGAAATGGGTTAGATTAATTATGGCTATATCGATCACGAACCTGAATAAATTCTTTAGAACACTCATCTTAGCTATACTCTTTTGTATCTTTATACTCCCGGTAGAAATTTTTAAAATTATAAAAGAAGACACAAAAAGTCTTTGGAAAAAGTTTAACAAGTAGGAGAATACCATCTTTTCACTAGAACAAAAAAGAGCAATATCAGCCGCCGTACAGCAAATCTTAAGAGATACTGATCACCCGGAACTACCCAAGGGGGAGATAAATTTCCTACTTCATGTTGACGGGGCGGAATCTTGGAGTTGGGCAGATATTAGAAATAATGGGGCGGTTGGAAATCCGGGCATTAACCCGTGGAATGAGCGTATAACGAAAGCGGAGTAGCCCGCCCAAAACCGTGATAGGCTACTGGTCTTTTTAGTGCATGACACTTTGATTGTCATTATCATAGTCGTGGTTCAAATCCACGGAGGGGTAATAAAACTTGGATACTTTCCCTATTGTCATACAAAAGCTCCTAGCGGATCTAGCTTCTTTTGGTGTCAACCCACACTTCACTGGTTCTAGGGCAATAGGCGTGGAACGCCCCTCTTCCGATTGGGATTTTGTGCTGACTACGTCAGATCACAGAGAACTTATAAATAATCTATGTGAAAATTACAAAGTAAAAGAACCATATAACTATTATTTTGGGTGGGGAAATGATACAGTTATTTTATATATTTACCTACAGGATGATAAGGCTCCGCGTACCATATGGAATTTGTGGGGCTTACTAAAGAGATACCATAAGGTGAATTTAATAATTGTCGAATATGAAGACGAACTAGATAAGTGGATTAACGCTACTGAATTTTGTAAAGAAAACAAGAATGCTTGTTACAATAAAAACCTTAGGTGTCATTTTTTTAGTTGTTATGGAATAGCACAGAAGTGAGGTTAGATGAGTGAATTCGATAAAAAAATAAGTAAAGCCAAAGAAAAAAGAGTGCTTACAATCAATTCAGAGGTTGATGAACACATTGAATACATTAAGAAAAAAATTATTAAGGCTATATTAAGAGGTGAAGATAATTATTTATATAACCCATTTTGTAGCCTAAGACAAGATATGATAGACCTAATTATTAACAAATTAAAAAAGTCAGAACATGTAATAAAGGTATCACAATACAACGGTATGTGTATCCTAGTAAGAATCAATAAGGAGCGAAGCTCTTGAATAAATGGGATAAATACTTCCTAGACGTAGCTTTGCTTACAGCGGGTTTATCAAAAGATCCTTCGACGGGCGTGGGCTCTGTTATAGTAACTCCTGATAACCAACTTGTTTCTACTGGTTTTAATGGATTTCCACGGGGGATTGAAGATACTAAAGAGAGACTGAATAATAGGGAGGAAAAACTTAGGCTTGTTGTTCACGCAGAGCTTAACTCTATGTTGTTCGCTGCCCGAATAGGAATTAAAATAGATGGCTATACAATGTATATTTGTGCAACAGATTCTTCAGGGAAAATTTGGGGCGGGGCACCATGTGACCAATGTTGCAAACACATTATACAATCGGGTATAAAGAAAATTATAAGTTATCCAAAGAAAAGTATACCAACCAAATGGGCGGAAAGTTTAAGACTATCAGAAGAATTATTAAAAGAAGCGGGAATAGAGTATGTTGAAGTGGTTTAAAAAGATTTATCTTCATCCTTGGTGTCCAAGATTCTTCTTTAAGAAGTGTGATGGTGGGCCAACTTCTGGAGTAACAGGATACATGCTTATAGAGTTTAAGCCTCTATTCTCAATTGGATTACTTCATTTTAAAAATGGTTCTCGTGAAAGTTACCACAGTCATGCCTTTTGGGCATGCACTTGGTGGTTACGAGGTTTTATTATAGAGCAACACTATCCATTACGTAACATCAAATACTTTTGGCCTTCATTAGTACCTAAAATTACTAAACGAGACTGCTTTCATAAAGTAACCTCCAAAGGAGATTCTTGGGCTTTAACTTTTCGCGGTCCTTGGTCCGCTACTTGGCAAGAAGCTAGGCCCTCTGAGAATGGCCCAGTAATTGTAACTCTTACACACGGAAGGAAAGAGGTAAATGAAAATTATTAAAGTAATTCAACCCCAAAATGGTTGGGATAATGTAATATGTATGGCTGACTCTATCGAGGCGGCGGCATACGAGCTTGAATGTGAAACTATTGAAGAATTTAGATATGCTGAAAAAGTTAATAAGTGGATTGTCCAAGAGTGCGTACTTTCTACTCTCCCCGGAGGTTGCAAAACATTAAAAGAGTCAGTAGAAAAATATTGGTGAAAATGAGTCTGTGGCGAAATGCAAACGCGGCACACTATACTGTGCTTCGAATTTTCCCGTAAACAAGAAGTGCTCGGGGATTAGTAGATTGTAGGTTCGAATCCTGCCGGACTCAATCCGCTGACGCGGTAAAGATAAATATGTGTATTTTAAAAAGAAAGATAAACAAATGGAAAAGTCATTGGACGTAATTAGTGTCGAAGACACAAAAGCAAAAGTATCAGACGTTGTAGTTGTCGGCAACAGCAACATGTTCCAGCTCCTTTGTAAAGCATCTTCCAAAGAACAAAGGTGGATGAAGTCTTGTAAGGCTATGGAGGTTGTCGGCGGGTGTGTGGTTCAAGTGACTACACAGCAGGGTGATCATGTTGCAGAGGCCATCACTTATGTCCCCGGTATTAAAGTGGAAGAAGATGTAAATGGCGGGCGAAAATTAGTGCCTATCGGATAAAAACCGAAGAATGATTCTGAGGTTTATACTTAGTTAGATATAGACGGTGATCTGGATACCGGCCTAGATCATTCGAGACAAGTCCACTTAAGGAACCATCTAACTATTTATGCGACATTAACTCAATTGGCAGAGTACTGGTTTTCCAAACCGGAGGTTGCGGGTTCAAATCCCGTGTGCCGCAATCTTTATTTTAAACTACTTATGGGATATTTATAATGATTATTTGGAGATGCCGTACACTTAGCTGTGATGGTGGTATGATTGGAAAAACATGGAGCGAATTTTTCTATCGTGACCGCGATTCAGCAGATCGTAAGATGGATCAAATCATTTTAAATTATAATATAAGAAACCCCAAACGCCTATTCAAAGATACAGAAGAGATGATTGACAAGGTTGCGGGTCGCTGTAATTGGAACTTTGGAATTATGGTTACTGTTGATTGCGTTAATATAGAATGTTGATTATTTTGTAGTTAACAAAGGAGATAATCTTGGATAGTGATGCGGTACATAAAATGGGTGAAGACTTATTATCTTCTATTTTTAAAATTGTAATAATAATTTTTATCACTGGCATTTTAATAGGTGGTATAGGTGCATATGGTGTTGCAAAAAAAATAGAAGACAATAAAGCAAGGGAGAAACAGCAATTTCAACAAAACAAGTGATAGTGATGCGCAGATATTTTCCCGATGAAGAAGGGGTGGAAACAAAGACTATAAGAACCGGCAAGATGGCCGCGCAAATTTGCCACGGAAGTATGGCCTTTTTACTAAAAAAACTAGACAGTTTACGTTTTTCGGAAAGCGAATTAGAGTGGCTTAATACAGGTACTACAAAAGTAGTAGTGTACGTTGACACAGAGAAAGAACTATTGGAAGTTTATAATAAAGCAAAAAAAGCAGGATTAATAACTAATTTAATTACAGATTCTGGAAAAACTGAATTTAAAAATATACCAACGAATACAGTGGTAGCTATAGGACCAGATTTTTCAGAAAAATTTATTGGTATAACAGATCATTTAAAACTTATGTGACAGTCTTTCCTTTCTCTAAATTCCCAATGTAGTCCGGGCCTTCTCCGTAGCTCATCGCTATATCGGTTGTAGCCCACAAGGGACGTATATTAGTATAATGAAAACACTCTTTTTGTTGTTCTGGATTTGATAAATCGAAAGAATTACAAGGTTTTATATGATCTAGGTGCCATCCATATACCCCATGATTTTCCCAAGTCATCCCGGTTGTAAACTTTTCTTCTATGTAAGATTTAAAAAAATCTGGAGAGCAACCTAATAAAATTGAACACGAATTAGATTTTTTAACACCAGATAACTTCATATTATATTCTTCTCTTTTTCTTATAATTTTTCTAATTTATACCCTTAATCTGGGAGGATCCAATTAGTTTATATTTATAAAATATATCGCCTAAATAGAAAATTCATTGGAATTACTAACAAATTACCACTCATGTAAAGGAAAAGACTCTTGAACAATGACGCTAAGGTAGAAATTTTAAAACTATTAAAAGAGATTATACTAGACTGTAGATCTTATGATTTTTCTATTAATGAAGATACAACTGTGACCACTGTTTGTAAATATGAATTACTTGGGGCAATTGAAGACAAGATGATGTTTTTTAATAAGAAGCTAAGGGAAGAAGGACAAAATGATAGCCCCGAATAAGTAACTAGACCAAATGTTGAGTATGGTAAAACACTTGTCCGCAAAAGGCATCAGGTTTCTTTAAATTTACTTTTTTCATTACTTTAATTTGGACAAAATTATTATGTCAATTACCCTAATAGGAGACTGCCACGGAAAATACAACGAATATTACGAAATAGCATCAAAATCTGAATACACAGTACAGGTTGGAGATTTTGGATTTGGCTCAGCTTACAATAAGCTTCATTATAGTGACTTAGATCCAAAGAAACATAAAGTGCTCAAGGGGAATCATTGTTCATACGAAAGTCCGCACAAAGCCCACTCATTGGGAGATTTTGGCGAAGCCACGCTTGGCGGAGCCAACTTCTTTTTTATTAGAGGTGGTCTCTCTATAGATAGAGTCTACAGAATAGGTGACGAACTGGGAGGATCTCCCAAAACTTACTGGTCCCAAGAGGAATTAAACCTTGATGAAATGATGGAATGTATGCGGCTGTACGCTCAGGCTTTGCCTGAGATAGTAATTTCCCATGTTCCACCAGCTTCTTTTGGGGATAAAATAGTATGTGGAAAACACTCCATTTTGCAGAAATACAAATTCCATGTAGGATTTAAGGAAAATACAGCCCGCTTGGGGGATCAACTTCTTAAAATCCACAAACCCAAAGCTTGGTACTGCGGACATATGCATAAGAGCTTCACAACAAACATTGACGGAGTCAACTTTAGGTGCTTAGCAGAGTTAGAGAGTTGTGAGCTGGAAGTACCCTAGAATCGCACAGGAGGCCCTGTGCGGGCCTCGGATTGAAAAAGCGGGATTTGATAAGGGGAGTGTAATTTTGTTGGCAATCCCCTTCAAAACATTGAGAAAAAAAATAAAGTGAATAATTTGAGTACGTTTTTTAGAAAAAAAGAAGAATCTAGAGAAGTATAGTATATAAGCACCAGATAATCCTATCGCCCGTCTGTAAAATGGGTGCCGCATTAAGATAGGTAGTCGGCAAGTGGAGCGTAACCTCTATCTGGTATTTGATGTAATTTAATGAGAGAAAAAATGGAAAAGATTTGTCCAAACTGTAAAGAAATGAAAAATATTAATCTTTTCTCCAAACATAAAAAGTGTAAGGGTGGGTATAGAGTTAAATGCAAATTGTGTATGAGTTTAATTAATAAAAAATACCGTTTAGAAAATAAAGATAAGATTAAAATAAGATCTAAAAAGTCATACCAAAAACAAAAAGAATCTGGATATTTAGAAAAATACAAAAAGAAGAATAAAGAAAAACTAAAAGAAAAAGCTAACAAAATACTACAATAATATTTTGTATAATTTAATAGTCACAACTATCATGGAGCACGTAGGGCTTCATAAACAAATTAGCAATTCGGCATACGAACCTAATACAACCTACTATTTCCCAGAAAAAATAATGGGATGAAATATGAGCTTCGGCTGGGTGTAGTAATTCCCCTTACCAGCATTTGAAGGATTTTAATTAACCTTCCTTAGTATGTATCTGTGTAAATTTTTATTTACATGGTCCGCTCAAAGGGGGAAGGTATGCACTGACTTCTGCTATAAAGAGTTAAAATGAGTTCTAAACGGGATGAACAATGCGATTAGCATTGTGAAAGGAGTTTAGAACTCTAACCATAAAAGACAAATGGCCTTACGGCCTTAACTATGAAAAAAGCAATATTACAGTTTCTTGGGCAAAATAAGGAAAAGGATATAAAATGAATCGCTATACATTGTTCATGATAAAAAATAAGCTCGATTTACAAGAACATGGAGGAGACTATGGGCAGTCTTACATACATCGCACAGAAAATAAAATATTAATAGTTCTTGGGGATGCGGACTTCTGCGTGGGCCTAGATAAACTTTTCCCCGGATTTGATGTAGAGATAGAATGTGAATGCCTGCCAGAAGATGACGATCCAGATTGGTTATTGGTATCTTATGGTACTGAAGTTTATGAAAATGTTATCAGTTATGGCTTTGATTCACCTTATGAGTCTACTATTGAAAAGCATGTTAAACTTCTTTCTCTTGAGGAATATGCTTTATATTTGGCCTTTTTTAAACAACTGAAGGATTAAAACTTGAAGATAAACACCTATTCTATTTTAGTTAATAGATATTATAAAGATGAACTTTATGCATTTTTAAAACACTTAGCTTATTCTAAAGCTAAATCAAGAAATTTACCATTAGGTCAGATAAAGTATTTTATAAATATTGGATATCATATAAATCCACCTAAAAATATAAAAATACCATTTTTTACCTTAAACTTTAGATTAGGTAGAATTAGTAAGTATTACACAGTTGATAAATTACCACCAGAATATCAAAATTACTTGGAGAAATGACTTTGCTTTTTGAACTAGTCCTTTTCAATTCAATCATCTTTTGGGCAATTTGTTTGCCTTTTCTTTTTTGGTGCTATTATTTTCTTGGTGAAGAAGATTATTATGGCACAATTCCACTAATTATTTTGACCATTTTCTTAGTAAGTTTTACTAATGTACCTACAGTAGTTAGTAGCTTAAGTTGGTTGTGGGTACTTAACTATCTAATAGTTGGCATAGTGTGGTGGTTTTCTATCTTTAACTTAAAGCTTTGGAAGTTACGTAAATACTTACGTGCCAACAATTTAACCGGCGAATCTTTTAAGAAACACAATTTAGATAGTGAGCATCTCTACATATATAGAACTGAACCTTCTTTCAACACTTTTTGTGACCGTATCATTTGCTGGCCCATTAGTATCTTAAGGTTTGTTCTAGGAGATGCTTTAGAATATGCATATAATTTTGTATATGATTGGACCATTACCTACAAGAAGAAGTTCCTCGGTATCTAGGATACCTCAGAATTAACAGGAGTAAAAACTTGATATATCTAGCAGTTGGTGTTCCCGGATCTGGGAAAAGTACGTGGGCAAAAAGCTGGATTCAGAAGAATCCAAATACTCTACGATTATGTCGGGATGATCTTCGAGCGATGCTAGGAAACGCCCCATTCTTAGATCCTCGTGGGGAAAAGATAGTAACAAAGATGATAGAGCAGGCTATTGCCAATAAAGGTGATAAGGATCTTGTTATAGATCAGACGAATTGCTCTGTCGAGTTCTTGAAAAAACTCATTAAATTCTGTACAGCTTTTGATGAAGTGACTTTTCAAGTCTTTGATGTGCCTACGGCAACCTGCATCCAAAGGGATGCCGTGCGAGATAAAAAGGTGGGACCCGAGATCATTAATAGAATGGCTAAGGGCCTTGTTGCCGTTAAGACAACTTTTGATCTGAATAAAGTAATACCCAAAAGAACAAGCATTGAACGTGAAGCTGTTGCTGAGTGTGAAAATAAACAGGCTGCTTGTATATTTGATATTGACGGGACTTTGGCCCTTATGAACGGACGCAGCCCCTTTAATTGGAATAAGGTTGGCACTGACTTATCTAATGAACCAGTTGTAGAGGCTCTTCTGGCCCATAAAGCAGCCGGTCATGTAATTATTATAATGACTGGGCGAGATGGTATTTGCAAAGATGAAACACTTGACTGGTTAGAAACTAATAGAATTTCTTATGACTTATTCTTTATGCGGGAATTAAAAGATAATAGAAAAGACACCATTATTAAAAAAGAATTATACGAAATATATATTAAACCCAAGTACCACGTAGTGGGTGTTTACGATGATAGGAAAAGTGTAAAACGCATGTGGGTAGAAGAAGGGCTTTTCGTATTTGACTGTAATCAGACTGATGAGGAGTTCTAATGTCCCACTTGTCTAAAGATACATTACAGTTTAATCTGCCCGAAAAGTTTAGAACTACTGATGAAATCAAAGAAGAGGTGGTTTCAGAACGGATGGTTATTACTAGAAAACAAAAGCAGGGCATTTGGGTTTTGAATAGTTATAAGATTAGAATCGTGAGTGAGGTGTAACTTGGTTGAACTTTTAGAAGTTTTTGGTAATGATTTAATGGTAGTAAATGCCGCCCGTGTAAGTTATGGTAAGAACAAGTCCATCTTCGATCAAAGGGATGAGAAGTTACTTAAGTATCTAAAAGAACATAAGCATATAAGTGTGTTTAGACATCCTCAGCTACAGTTTAGAATCTCTTGCCCGATTTATGTAGAGAGGCAACTTCGAAAACATGAAATAGGAATGGAAGTGGGAACTTCTCCAGAGCCGAACAGTTCAATAAATAGCATTTCCGGGCGATATATAGACTTTAGTGATTCCTACACCACTATTAAAGAGTGGAGGAAACAATCCACTTCTTCTAAGCAGGGTAGCGAGGGTCTTGTGGAATATCAAGAATCATGCTCTATTATTGAACGACAGGTAATAGAATTTTGCAAACAAGCTTATCAGGACCTAATTGATCTCGGGGTTTCCAAAGAGCAGGCCCGCACAGTTTTACCTTTAAGTCTTAATACTACTTTTATTTGGACTGGCTCTCTATTGTCTTTTCTTCACTTGTGGGGATTAAGACTAAAGCCAGACGCTCAAGCTGAAACCAGAGAAGTGGCTCAAGAAATGCTTGATCTTGTAAAAGCCCTAGAAGGTAACCCTTTTAAGTATTCCCTAGAAGCTTTTGGAGTATAAGACTTGAATTCAATACAGGTTTTTCTTATAGAAGAATATAAAAAACATAACTTAAAACATCGTATAAGTCTTACAGAAAAAGGACTAGACGAAGTCTACACTTTACTTACAAGTGCCGATGTTGGTTCTTTTGTTATGGGGCTTACATTAGTAAGTTACTTATCAGAAGACGATGTGGATAAAGTTTTAACTTTGCATGGAATAGCGGACTACAAAGGCCCGACCGCTTTACAAATACGTTCAGAAATTTATAATACTCTAGATCATATTAGGCAAATATTAGTTAAATATGTTCGGGCAGATTTACCAATAAATGCTAAAAACGCAGTTGATTATTGGGATTGGCAGTACAATTACAGTAATTTAAATATTGGTGCAAGTGGGTATATAGCTAGCAGTATTCCTTTTACTTATAATAATATTGTTTTGGAAAGCAAAAAACCTTGAGTAAGTATAATAAGTTCAGCGTCTAAGGCCGCTGGGAAGCCCATATTAACATTACATTATATGGGGCAGTGTACTTCCGTGGAAAAGATTATTTGTAAAGTTCCCACAGAAAGTAAAAATAGAAAAAGGCAACCATTTTGTGTGATTGCCGGAAAGGTGTTTTATCAATTGAGGGTGGTATTGCCACCTTATCCTAGGAGGGTAATTTGAAAACTTTAGTATTTATTATTTGTTTGTTATGTTTTGCAGAAACATCGTTAGCAGGTTGGGGTTTTCGTAGTTCGCAACGTTTTGGAAATGGTAGCAAAATAACCGTTAAACAAAATGGGCATAGTACAGTTACTGGACAAGTGCGTCCCTTCGGGACGAACACGGTAATACGTTGGTCAACTGGTCAACGCACCACCATTAGACCCTTCGGAAACCGAATCATTTCTACAGGCCCACAATACTAGGAGTATTCCTTTGGAACATAAAAAGATGGTTAGGAAATCTTTAAATATTTCAGATTCTTCTGAAGTAACAATCGCCTCAGTAGGGGTGGACAGATACCGCATAAATGTTTATGATAAAAGTTTTATAGAGGGTAGCGTAGTTCCAAGGACTACCCTCTCTTCTTCGTACTTTGTAGAGATAAAAGAGGAGGTTCTGACGGACCTAACCATCAGGGCGTAGTAATATGCGGATAGAAAGCACCAAGATTTACTATTTGGATGAGTCTCTTCTGCCAAAAAAAGAGTTGATATATCGTTATTTTGAAGAAAACATTGAAGATAATTATAGATGGGCGGAAGAAGGAGAGTGGGAGGGGCTTATCTGCTTAACAGCGTTAGATGCTGATCCCGCCACAACCTCTCTCTATAAGTTTAAGAATATAAACTCTGATTCTTTAGAACATATTCTTTATAGAAAACATGAAAATTTTAGTCAAAAATTTAACAAACAACAAATGTTTGAAGTATTTAAAATGGCATTGTGTAAAGATATTTCTTCCGCTGTAATGGGCAAACACCTGTTAACACAGTATGTATTATCAAATGGTTACTACGCTACACAATATTTTAATACAAATGGACCTATGATAAAAGAATTTATTACAGCTATAAAGTTTTTAATTATTAATGGTTATAATGAAAATGATTCTGATCTAGTAAGTATCTATCACTTCTTGCATATAAAACACTATTTCCTAGGTGCTTTTCTTCCAATATTTAAAAACACTGAACAATACGGCTTTTATCAAATGATACTAGATCACTTTTTCCCTAATCTACTTTATAAAAAGGTTAAAATTCTTGGGTAAAGCCTTTGCTTGTTCGTTTATAAATTTGGGTGCTGGTGAAAAAACTTACATTGAAGATCTAATGGAAGAAAAATATAATGAAAAGATAAAGATAGTTGATTATCATCAGCCTGATGTGCGTTTTACATATTATGTAGATAGAACTTTTACTAACGCATTAATATCAACCGCCCTAAAGTATGATCCCAAAATTACAGTTGGAAATCTTTTCTGCATAAAAAGTACATATGAAAGAAAATTTACTACGTTTTCTAACGAAATAAATCCTAAAACACTTGTGGACATGTTTATATCAAAAGATGAGGCTACTAAAAAATTAGCAGAAGACCTATTAGGTAAAATGAATTTTGAAGATAATATATTTACTGTGCATAATAGAGAACGCACCATATTGGCAGGACTTGTATTTCTGCTAGCTACAAAATATGAGCAGTTTTTATTGTTGAAGATTTTAAATCAGGATTCAGTGTATAAAGGATTTAAATATATTATGAAGAATATTTCCACTTGTGGGGATATTCAAAAATTAGTGGAAAAAAATACATAAGGAGCTTTGCAGAACTTGAAACTATATAAAAAAGATTCTAAAGATAAGATAAGAGAATGGGAAATTTCTACCGGAAAAGATGCCAAGGGCCACTTCTATAAAGTCACCCACGGCTCCGTGGGTGGAGCTATGCAGGAAGCTGTGGTTTATGTATTAAAAGGGAAAAATATTGGTAGAAGCAATGAGACAACCCCAGAGGAGCAGTGTATTGCGGAAGCTGATGCAAAACATCAGAAACAAATAGATAGGAAAGGGTATAGTAAGGTTATACCAGAGGAGAAGCCTAACCTGCCTATGTTGGCCCATAAATATAAAGATTATACTCATAAAATTTCTTGGCCAGCTATTGGATCTATTAAAATTGACGGAATACGTTGTATAATAACCATTAAAGATGGAGTTGCAACATGTGTTAGTCGAACAGGAAAAGAGCTTGTTGGCCTTAATCATATTACAGAAGAATTGATTAGACTTAATAAAGATGATGTTGTGTTAGATGGGGAATTGTATAGTGACACCTATTCTTTTGAGGAGATCATATCAATTGTCCGCAAGAGTAAATCAACAGACCCTCGAATGGAGGATATATTTTTCTATGCTTTTGATATTATTAATGAAAAAACTTACCACGAAAGAGTAGTAGAGCTAGATCTACTTGTTATTGGTTTAAAGCATACAAAAATTGTACCGTGGAAAATATTAAAAACAGAAGAAGAACTATACTCTTGGCACAAGAAATTAGCTTCTTCTGGCAGCGAAGGAACCATGATAAGAAATATTACTTCTTTATATCAACCCAATAAAAGAAGTTGTGATCTCTTAAAATTAAAAGACTTCACAGATTTTGAATACAAAATTATTGGGTGGAAAGTTGGCAAGGGAAGATTTGAATTAATTCCTACATTTGAATTTGAAATGGATAATGGCAAAACGTTTGAAGCTGTACCTAAGGGTACAGATAACGAAAGACTTAGATATCTTGAAGAGGCAGATACTCTAATTGGTTTATATGCTACCATAAGATATTTTGAATTGACATCTGATGGTATACCAAGATTTCCAGTTATGATTTGTATTAGGAATTATGAATAAAGGAGAAGATTTTGCCCATTAAGATTCACTTCTATACGAACAGCCGCTATGACTATTATTGGGAATTACTAAGAGATTATGCTTGCTATTTTGAAACAGTTAAAGACGTAAATAAAGCAGAGGTAATTGTATCTAATACGTTGATCTCTAGAATCTGCCCTTACGGTGAGAAAGGGGTTCCGATAGTCAATCCCATTGAGTTTTTCCTTAAGTATATCCCCAAAGTAGAGTACACCACTGAGCAAGTAGAAAACATTATAATGATGATAAACTCAAAAGATGAAGCCAGTAGGACCCTAGGTATGAAGCTTTTGGGTAAAGTGGATGTGCTATCGCATAAAGCACTCTTTCTGGGGTTTAATGCAGCCATGTATAATCACGCTTGCGTGCCTTTCATTGTTGCCGTGATTCTTCACGTAAAGAGCCTACCTTGAAGCTGAACTAAAGTTCAGTGAACCCTTCTCTAGGTTTCCCACGTAGTCCAGTCCCTCTCCATAAGATAGAGCAATTTCTTTAGTTGCCCATAAAGGTTGGAGATTTGTGTAGTGGAAGCAGGCAGTCTGCTCGATAGGGTTTGAAAGATCAAAGGAAGCACAGGGTTTAATATGATCAATGTGCCAACCGTATAAACCATAGTTTTCCCAAGTCATTCCAGTAGTAAACTTGGAAGATAAGTGGGTTTTAAGAAAATCTATATCACACCCAATTAGTTTCATCGTAACCGCAGATTTATTATTACCTCGTATTACATGAACAATTCTTCTTCTTAAATTATTCTTAAGTCTATTATTTAATAACATTGGTTTAGGGTTAGTCTTTTTTCTAAGTCTTATTTGAGCATTTATTTTATCCCTATTTGCCCTACAATATTCTTTATTTTCACTACTAATCTTCTCTTTGTTGTTGAATCTATAGCTTTTTATTTTATCTTGATTATTTAGGTAGTACCTCTTCTGTCTTTCTTTAATCTTTTCCTTATTGTTTATATTATACTGTTTCTTTGATTCCCGGATTTTATCTTTGTTTTCCTCCCTATATTTTTTATTATCTTCGTGGTATTTTTCCTTATTAGCTAGATAGTGTTCTCTTTTATATTGTTTAATTTTGTCTTTGTCCATTGAATTCTCATTTCATTTATAGTAAATACGGCCCATATAGTATACTTCTCATTTTTTATTCTTTTTTTCTATTTTCCACCCCTAATTTAAAACAAAGGAGTTCACCTTGGATTTAGTACAATGTAGTAAAGGGCTTCTGTACCGGTCACCGTACTATGGGCACCTCGCACTTGGAATTCAAAAGGCTTTTTCAGATCATATTCCAACTGCTTGCTGCCAAATTAATGGAATGATGATCGATATGTGGTTTAATGAGGAATATTTTAATAAGCTTACAGACAAACAAAAGATAGGACTAATGGAACACGAAGTAGGTCATATATGTTTGTTTCATTTAATTTATTGGGATAACTACGCAGAGAAAGAGATTTATAACATAGCTGCCGATATGGTAATAAATCAATATATCGAAACAGATTACCTTCCGCCAAACGCTATGCTTCCAACCTCTTTCCCAGAATTAAATCTTCCACCATTTAAAGACACTAAGTTTTACTACGACGAGTTGTGTAAAGCTAATCAAAACAATAAGTCCCCGAAGTTGAAGGGTTTAGTCAACTTCATGAAGCAGGGCGGCAAAACTGTGTGCGGGCATCCATTGTGGGACTCAGCAGAAGATGGGGAGCCTATCCCTGACGGTATGAAGGAGCTTATAAAAGCCCAAATAGAACACCAAATGAAAGAGGTGTATGAGCACACCTTTAATAAACAGCCCGGAAGTGTTCCCGGACACCTTAGGGATTTTATTCTAAATCTTTACATTAAAACTCCACCAGTACTGGATTGGCGACAGGTTATGCGGCAGTTTAAATCCTTTTGTGATAAGCAGGTTATAAAGTTTACACAAAATAAACCCAATAAGAGGTATCCAGATCAGGCAGCAATAACCTTAAACCAAAGAAGAAAAATGCTTGTGGGGGTAGACGTTAGCGGGTCAATTAGTCCTAGTCAGCTCTCTGAATTCTTTAATCAAATTTCATATATGAATAAATCTGGTGTAGAAATAGAGATAGTTACTTGGGACTTTGGAATTCAAGATAAATTTGATTTTTCAAATAAAAAGAAATGGCAGAATAGTCAGGTAAAGGGCGGCGGCGGTACTGACCCCACTGAAGTGATCCAGTTACTTAATAAAGGCAATAAATATAACGCCCTTATAATGTTTACCGATGGATACGTTTCGGGAAAGTACTTAATGAGATCTAGGCCAATTTTGTGGGTGGTTACCGCTGGGGGAGACCCTAAATTGGTTAATTTCCCCGGAAAAAAAATCCTAGCTGAGGGCCTAAAATGAAAAGATATATTGCTTGTAGAAAAGACTATTTATATAAGGATTATTGTTACTTGGATATTTTTACCCTAGATAATGGACACAAAATTATATGGACAAGCTTACCATTTAATGAAGACTACTTAGGTGATGTTAGAAAAGAGGTATTAGAATTTTTCAAAGAAAACGATATAAGTGCCAAAAGCATCATTAATTTTAGACAAAGCCCGTGGGCTTGGGAATTACAATAGCTTGTTATGTTTTTCCAAATTACCTACATAATCCGGGCCTTCACCGTAACTCATTGCTATGTCACGAGTCGCCCAAAGTGGTTGGAGATTGGTATAATGAAAGCAAACTCTTTGCTGCTCAGGATTTGTTAAATCAAAAGAATCGCACGGCTTTATGTGGTCTATATGCCAACCATATAATCCGTGATTCTCCCAAGTCATCCCTGTTGTAAATTTAGATTCTAAATACTTACAGACTTCATCTCTTGTACATCCAAGAAATTCGCAAGAAGATTGGGATTTTGTCCCGCCAGAATTTTTTATAGCACTTCTAACTCTACCACTTAAACTTCTACCTATTTTAACACTCGGGTTATTAGAATAATATTTTTTATTAGTCTGATTTATTTTATCTTTATTTTCTAAACTATATTTCTTTTTATATTTTTGTCTAGCTACTTTGTTTTTAACGGTATACATATCGTTGTACTGCTTAATCTTTTCTTTATTTTCTACTTGATATTGAGATTTATATGTAACATAACACTTTTTACACATTCCGTTTACACCATCAAATCTGTTCTTATTTTTACTAAACATGTCCAAGTTCTTAGTTTCTTTACACTTGCAACATTTTTTATTAACACTAATAATCTTTTTATTTGTAATATCTTTTGGTTTTTTATTTTTAAAATAACGTTCTGAGCGGCGTTTTTTAAGACATATCTTACATTCGTGCCTAAGTTTATCCCTACTGTCTTTATTTTTATCAAATTCAGAAAAACTCTTTATAATATTACAAATTCTACAAGTTTTCACAAATTTCCCCATTCAGTTTAAATTAGCGTAAATTACATATCCCTTATCTAGTACTTCTCTAGATTTGATGTTTTTTCTATTTTTCGTAGAAAGTTTTTAGATGCTTAAGATTTCTCAAGTAAAAAGTGTGCTTAATCACGTGATTAATAACAATCGTCACCTTGAAAAGGTTGGTAAAAAGAAGAACTCTATTCTTATTGAGGGTGAATCTGGACTGGGTAAAACTTCCTTAATGTGCCAGATAGCTAAGGAAAATGGATTAGGCTTGGTTAAGATAAACTTGGCCCAAATTGAACAGGCTGGTGATCTATGCGGGTTTCCCTTCATAGAATATGAGTATGTTGCTAGTGAAGGGAGCAGTGTTGCATGGGCATCAGGTAAGCAAATAGATAGTTATAAAAATACTGTTGCCTTGACGGGTAACACTAGAACCTCATATTCACCGCCAGCTTGGGTTCCAAAAGACGGTAGTGGAGTGATTCTTTTGCTCGATGATTGGACTCGCGGAGCCACTCATGTCATTCAGGCTTGCTTAGAGCTTATAGATCGTGGTGAGTTCATCAGTTGGAAACTCCCTTCAGACTGCCACGTATTCCTTACTAGCAATCCATCCAATGGGGAGTATATTGTATGTGATCTTGATTCCGCCCAATCCTCACGCTTTATTAAACTAGAAATGAAGTTCGCGGTTGATGAGTGGGCGGCTTGGGCCGAAAGAGATGGAGTAGATTCACGCTGCATTAACTTCCTCATGTTAAATCCCGAAATGATTAAAGGTAAAACTAACGCAAGACTTGCCACAGACTACTTTAATAGTATATCTAGCTTAGAAGACTTCGGATCACCAGAGACCCTTAACCTAATTCAGCTTTTAGGAGAGGGTTCAGTCGGCCCCGAATTCTCAGCCTGCTTTGCCTTATTCATTAATAACAAGTTAGATAGAGTCCCTTCCCCAAAAGATATTTTTGAGGCTAAGGACCATGAGGCTGCTATCGCCAAGATAAGTGCCGTAGTAGGTAAAGTAGAGACCTCAGGTTACAAGCAGAATATTGCTAGTGTTTTATCTTCTAGACTCATCAACTATTCTGATAAAATAATTGAAGAAAAAACCTTCAATAAGAAAAAGGATGTTGACAGAATTGCTGAAATTGTTAAGAGTGGATGCTTTTCTGGTGACATTAGCTATAATCTCATAAAGAGCCTTAACATGAGGAAACAATTTGCTGCTTTAATTGAACATAAAGAAATAATTAGTATTGTCACTAAATAATTTTATCAGCCTTTTCAAGGTTTCCAACGTACTCTGGATCTTCGCCGTAAGACATAGCAATGTCACGCGTGGACCAGAGTGGTTGGAGATTTGTGTAGTGAAAACATTTAAGTTGTTGAGCAGGATCTGTTAGATCAAAAGATGAGCAGGGAATAACATGGTCTATGTGCCATCCGTCAACCTTATGATTTTTCCAAGTCATACCCTGTGTAAACTTTGATTCAATATACTTATAAAGAAACTTTGGGGAACACCCAATTAATTCCATAGTGTGTTTTACCTTTTTAGCATTTTGTGCTTTTAAGGCTATATAAACCCTAGATCTTAATGCACTTTTTATTCTAAAATTATGATCTACTTTTCGTCTTTCTCTAACTTGCAAATTTGATTTATCCTTGTTATTAAGTTTGTATTTCTTTTTGTAACCATTAACTTTTTCCTTGTTTTCTTGTGCAAACTTTTTACTAATTTCTAAATGTTTTTCTTTATTTTTAAAATAGTGTTCACTTTTCTTTTCAACGATCCACGCCCTATTCTGTTCGGCGTACTCAGTTCTATACTTTTTAAGTTTTTCTTTATTGATTTCTTCATATTTCTTATAATATCCGCTTTCTTTTCTTATAATACTCTGTTTGTAAGTCGCCTCCTTGATTTTATCAGGATTCTTAGCTGCATACTCTTTAGCAATAATACTTTTACAAGACTTACACTTAGATGTACGACCATATTTGCCAGCTTTCTGTTTATCAAATAATCCCAATTCTTTTAATTCACCGCACTTAGTACAATTCTTCTTTTCCATGTTATTCCCTTCAAGATGTAAATTTAAACTCTACTTATACTTCTCTATATTCGCTTCTTTTTCTAAATTCCGTGTTGTTTCTCACCCTTTTCCTTTCCACCGGAGGTGAACCTTGGATATTGATTTTTACAGCCTATCCCCTACCTTTTTAATGCCCAATCCATATAATGCTGCGATTCCAATAACCGCAGTATCAGATGGGCATTTAATAAAAAACACTTTAAAAAACATAAAGATTGCATCCCCACAAGGAAAAAACTTAAATACATCCAATAGATTTAGCGGGGATTTTTCTAAAATTAAGAATGTCCATTTTATAAAAGGTACCTATTTTGATAGATCATACTTTAGAAGATTGTACCCCAACATAAATATTAGAAATAATTTAGATTTAGCAGAGGTTATAATTTATGACGATAAAGCCATATTTGAAAATGATAAAAAGCCCACATGTTGTCTTAAGATTAAAAACACAGATATTTATTTTCACCCCAATGAATTCAATAGACTAAGAATGGCTTTTAGGCCCAGTACTTATGAATACAATGTGTATAATAAGTTTTTATCCTTAGATAAGAATAATTCAAAAATTATTGGGCAAATTTTAGATCCAACCATCGAATCAGAATACGCCTATTTATCAGTGGAAAATGATTACTTTGACAAATTGGAATCTTCTAAATTGCCGTACATGCTAAGTGATGACGCTTTAAATAAAATACCGTCTAACTCTAAGCAGGACGATCTATCAATAAGTGATTTAATAGTTTACATAGAGCAGTTAACAAGCGGGAATTACTCTGTAATTTGTGCGGCCCTTGATTCATTAATCATGTATAATTCAGATAAATTTGCCCCAATACAATACTTTTTATATCTATTAACCATTTCTAAAAATACCTGTATGTACCAAAAAAAGAATTCCACTAAGTTAGATCTCTTTTTAAAATCTGTTGAGGGCACTAAAGTGTTTGGGTTTAAGAAGTATACACTACCAACAGACTTTATTAGTGTATTAAATCTTTTCGTCAATATAGTGGATGATTTTGATAAATCAAATTATAATATAGACTGGGAAATTTGTAAACAGTTTATGAACGAACCCACTCTATTTAAAAAACTAAATCATTATATAATACCGCATATTGATGTTAACCACATTTCTTTTACTTGCAAACATCCTAAGTTAAAGGAAGTGCAAGCACCTGTTACAACGGCGTCAGCCGCTTCGGAGTTTATGTTATGAAAATGATAGAAATTAAGTATTCCGGAATAAATAGTATAAAAAATTATGGACGATGGAACACGGCAACCACTTTCACATTAGGCACCCCAATACTTAGGTCGGACTTCACTTTTAAAGAAACTGACATAACCGGATACACACAAAAAAACAACAACTATTATAATTCTGGGTGTTTAAAAGATGAGATTAAAAAGCTTGATAAAAAGTTATTCTTGAACAAGAAAAAGATAGGAGAAGCTAAAACCTATTATTTCTGCCCTCAAACTAAGTTTGATAGGGCGTATTTTAAAAGATTATATCCGGACCTTGTGTATACAAGAATAATTGAAAATGCCGATCTTGTCATCTATGATGATTATGGCGTTATGAAAAAAATGTATGATATAAAAAATATTGCGGCTTATTGTTATACGCTTGATAAGTGTTTATATGTATTAAACCATAGAGATGATGTGGATTTTTTAAAGAACTGTATTGATAAAGATCTTAAAAATATTAGTTCAAATCTTGAACACAAGTATTTCACATTGTACAAAATAAAAGACTTTTCTAATCTAACTGGTAAACTTATTAGAATTGAAGACTTGATTAATTTAAAAGAATCAGAATTAATAATAAACGACATGGATATGGATACTTGTTTGACTCTTGTTAATCAGGCACTTTCTAATAATCTTTCCACTAAGAAAACTGCCGTGGAAACTATTCTTAACTATTCTGATGACTACAAGTTAATAAAATTAATAATAGCCTCTTTGTGCGGGCAAAGATCAAGAATGAAATCCAGTAAGTTGAGTTATTTTGTTAAAGTTAATTCAGAGGAACTTATTCGGTATAGTAAATATGGAAATACCGCCATCTTTAGCTTTGTAAATGATGTGGTTAAAAAAATTAACAGTGGTAAATATTCAAGCAAAAACCTTGAAATGGTGGCGGGCATTATTAACTGTGATGCTTTTCAGGGCTTGTTTATGAAAAAATCAAATAGATTTAAGATAAAGTTTGAAGTGCTCACCACTACAACCGCAAAAAGTAGTGGCGAGTTAAACATAGAGAATTTTAAGATATGAGCACCTTTGCATTTGAGGAAACAGCACAAGGACTTAATAGAAGGGTTTTTGAAGATATAAGAAAGTTAGCGAAAGTAAACGGGCATACTGAAGTGCTTAGTGACCCTGAACACATATTTGGTGAGAATGGACATAATGCTTTCTATATGAAAAAGGATTATTTGCAATATACAAAAGCTTGGCGGGCATTACACAGTAAAAAGGAACTTCCCTTAAGTGAAATCTTTAATGTTTTTAAGCAATGCGTAGCACTGGATGACAAAAGTAGTAAGTTAGGTATTGATATACTTTACGGTTTAGACGCTAGTAAGTACATAGATGTTCAGTATTTTACCTCATGCATACTTCAACATAATTTAAAATCTTCTTTTTCTACCATGTATTCTTTGTTTCAAAAATTGTCTGATTTAGTAAATCAAACAATACCGTATTATACAGCAGCAACTTCTATAGCCTTAATAAATTACATTAACTTAAATAAAATCTACAATAAGCCCCTTTTTTGGGAATTCTCACAGATGGTATTTAATGAGTACGACATTTTACCCGCTGCAAAAGGTCACCTAAAGGTGAGTATAAGCCTACCTGAAAACAATAAGGAGGACAATCTTGCATTTCGAATTTGAAGATATACTACAAGTTAAAGAGGGACCTTTTAGAATCCTTTCTTGTGAAAGCAATATAGTAAATTATGCGTCATCTCCTAAAAGTTTTGAAAGTATTCAGTGGAATGATGTTTTTCGTATAAAGTTAGATTACGCCCTAACAAATTTCCCATTAAAGAGAAAAAGTGGGAAAGATTTCAATCTATTCATACATCACAAAGTGTACAAAGAAAGCTTAATCAAAGATTTTAAAAAGTCTTATTATAGGTGCTCTAAGTCTTGTTTTATAGAAAATGCCCATGAACATAATCTAAATCTAGTAAGATCTGCCCAATATGGCAGATACTTTAAAAAGAAGGAGCTTTTTCTAAAAGATCACTCCGTAGAAGTGAGTTATGATGACAAATTTTTAAGTGAAGCAAGATATAGGACGTGGATTTGGGAAGCCTGCGATGGAGTAAATGCGAAATCTTTGATTTCGGATATAGAGGAGCACAATGCGGATTTTTTAAATCAAATAAAGTGGGTTCCTAGTCCTGTACTATTTAGTAAATTAGCCTCGCCAGATTTTAAACCCGCAGCTTCTTTGCGTAAAAGTCACATTTTGGCTATGGCTTACGCTACTGAATTTGATGCGAATGTGTACGATTATTTTAGCAACATATCAGATGTAGATTTTTTAAAGCTTAAAAAAGAATGCGAAACAAAATTTGCCAAACGAAGGCTAGACTTTAGAAAATATAAAGATATTAAACTTTTAGTTAGACATAAAGACCGTGAATTAAAACCACCAGTAGTGTTTACTAATATAATAACCAACCCCTTTCCTTAAAGGAATAACCTTGACCAGACATAGAACAAAAAGACCAAAACCAACACAAACTCGTCACGTAACAGCTCATGGTAGAGCAATAGAGGCCCCAAGTCAAGAATATGTTCCAACACGTCCTCAACCCAAGCTGATCTTCAAGTTTAAAAACAACAAACAAAGAGACTTGTATAATACTATATTAGATAATCGTATAACTTTTGTTCGTAGTGTTGCTGGCGTGGGGAAGACCATTTGTGCTTTAGCGGCAGCCATAAACATAGTCAAGGACACCTCTTTTAACATAGATCAAATTTTTCTTACTAAGCCCATTGTTGAAATTACCTCCGGTAAGGGTCTCGGACATTTGCCCGGAGAGGTTAGTGACAAAACTGCCGTACACTTTGCTCATTTCTATGATAATATAGTAAAACTAGTTGGTAAAGAAGGGTGTAAATATCTAACTGAAAATGGTATAATTAAAGAAGTGGTTCTTAACTATATTAGGGGGACTACCTTCGGAAGATATGACTCAACTGGTAATCCAATAGGAAGTATATGTATTCTAGACGAAAGTCAAAACACCACAGTCGGCGAAATGAAAAGTTTTATATCTAGAATTGGGGAAGGCAGTAAGCTAGTTATTATGGGCGACCCAGATCAAATAGATATAAGACTTAATAGAGGGGAACTTTGTGGTCTAGATGATGCAGTAGATAGATTTTATGGAATGAGAGATGTGGGTTACGTAGAGTTTCATGAAAATGATATTGTGCGTGATCCATTTCTAATAGAAATTATGAAGAGGTACAAAACTTGAAAGTGGCCCTTTCCATAGATCGTGAATTCGAAGATTACGCAGAACTGCGTTCAACCTTAGAAGAAGTTGCTAAAACTGAGGGTTTTATTAAATTTGTTTCCTTGGATCATAAGATGGCTGCTAAATTCGCAGCCAGCTCAAAGATAGGTGTAGAAATCATACCAATAATTTGGGATGCCACTGAAGGAAGCAAAAACCTAAAGCCGAATAAATTTGGTAAAATGTATGATGCGGATGCCCCGCTAGACGCGGCGAAAAAGGTGGTGGCTTCATCTACGCACATTTTAGAATTAGGTAGGGGTGACTTTAATATAAGCAGGTTAAGTAAGGATATACTAGAAACAATAGAAGTTGACAAGTCAACTTCGGACACCAGTAAGAGGTATAAGTTTTGAAAATATTACTACATACAGACTTAGGACATGATCCAGATGATGCTATTGCTTTAGCGTACTTAATTGAAAATAATGCTGTTCCAAATATAATTGGTTTATCTCCCGGCCATCTACAGCAAAATGAGATATTGACCACTATAATAAATTCATACGATATTTCATATCCCAAGCTTTATAATTCAAAAGATGTGGAATATAACGAAAAGTTTTCTTATGGTAAGCATAAAGATTTTTCTGGAAACTGCTTATTGCCAACAGAAGATCTTTCTGAGCTAGATCTAACTGTAGACCGGGCCTTAATAATTGGCCCACATAAAAACATTGGAAATAAATTATCTTGTAACGAACTCTTCTTTCAGGGTGGGCATTGCCCCAAAAGCATCAGACCTTTAGAAAAATTCAAAAATCTTCACTCTGTACAATCATTCAATCCTTCTGGTGCTAGAGAAGATTTTAAAAGAATTGTAGATTCCGAAAACATAAAGTCTAAATACTTTGTTGGTAAAAATGTTTGTCATGGGTTTACAAAGGCTCATCTTGAAAAGATATGGGTTCCTGAGAACCAAAGGGTGCGGGCATTTTTTAATAAATTAGATCCAACTAAAGCTATGCATGATGTATTGGCGGCGATTTTATTTATAGATAAAAGTAAGGGGATATGGATTAATGAAAAACCTGTGTTTGAAGGATTAAAAATGACTACAACGCCATACCAACAAATGGGTGAAACATATATTGGATCATTAACTGGAATTAAATTTTAGGAGAACAAGCTTGAAGATTAAAGAAAATGATATAGTGTGCGAAATGGGCTATTACAAGATATCAAAGGTGTCTGAGGATGCTATCACCGTATTAGACCTAGGTGGGCAAAAAGAATATGAGTGCCCACTCGACTACTTTGAAGAAATAGGCAATGTGTGGTCAGCAGACGAATTTAACCATGAAGAAAAGTGCCCCATCACTCATGTGGTAGAAAAATTAATGGGGGCTGGAATTCGCCCATTTACGGTTACTTTTCTTAAAGGGGACGGAGTTGACAGATCCTTGCGTGGGCATTTTATTAAGAGCGAACCAATTTTGGGAAGAAGTATAGTGATTGATTTAGATTTGCCAACCAACAATATTCGTCAAGTAGACCATAGAAGCATAAGCTCTTTGATTTTAGATGGAGTAAAGTATGTCGTTAAATGAGCGTGTTTTGGTCATTCCAACTCCCGTCTTTCTTCAGGTCGGTCATTTTCAGGGATTCAGCAGCGACATCGAGCGTTACCTGCAGGTGATTCTGGATCCGCAACACGCCAGCTATCGGCCTCGACCTGAGATGGAGCAGGATCCCACCTTCAAGCAGCTGATCCCGTACTGCGTGTTTCGTTGCAACGGCGAGATCTTCTTCTATCAGCGTGGAACGGCTCAGGGAGAAGCGCGGTTGCACGCCAAGCGATCGGTCGGCGTCGGCGGCCATGTCTCAACACTGGACCTCGATGGTGTGCAGTCTCCGTATCTTGAAGGAATGAAACGGGAGATTGAGGAAGAGGTGGAGATTCAGGCAGACTGGACAGAAAAGTGCGTTGGGTTAATCAACGACGATGAAACAGAAGTTGGGAAAGTTCATCTTGGGATAGTTCATATTTTCAATTTGGACAAACCCAAAGTTCAGCCCCGTGAAAAGTCGATGATAAACGCAGGATTCGCACCACCGTCAGAATTGGTGGGGCAAATCGATGAATTTGAAACGTGGTCTCAGATCTGCCTCAAGTACCTTGCAGAGCTGGAAACTCAGTGAAAATAAATTTTTTGATCAAAAACAGAGAAGTATATTATAGAAGATGAGAGAAAGAATACGAGCAATCTTAAAAAATCATAAAGCCTCAAAATCGGACTTAACGTTTAATTTATTAAGTTGTAATATATCATTTTTTATTGAACACATTGAGTCAAAGTTTACTCAGGGTATGACTTGGAAAAATCACGGAGACAAAGGATGGCACTTAGATCATATAAAACCTTGTGCATCTTTTGATCTTTCAGATCCCGAGCAACAGAAAATTTGCTTCCATTATACAAATCTTCAACCGTTATGGGCTACACGTAATATAGCTATATCTTACGGCGAAGGACCGGATTATATTGGGAATCTTGAAAAAGGTTGTATTGTTTCATAACACGTTTCTATTTTAGATGCCTACTGTAACAGTAATAAGAAAAACAATTCAATTAAGGGAAAATTAAATTGGCACTAGTAACTAAAGAATACCTCTGCGAATCTTGTGGAGATATAGAATTCTTGCAAAATCATACAGAAATCTACGAAAAGTGCCCTATCTGTAATGGGGATTTAGAACGTCTTATTTCTGGGCCTATTATTTCTAAGCTGTGTGACCCACGCACGGTAGGTTCACTACTAGAATTAAACAACCGTCGTAATCCACTATCTAGGGAGCGGGCTTTTGGTGTTGGGGCAGAAGAAAAATTAAATGCACAATCCAGAACGCAGAAGATTCAGGCCATAAATACAAATAAACAAATGCGGGATTTTATTGAGAAAGGAATATTGTGAACGTATACATGATACGAGAACGTATCGGAAATAACTTTTTTACCAAAAACAAAAGGTGGTCAACAAAACAAAAGTCCGCCAAAGTGTTTGAAGAACTAGCTGAAGCCCGCAGAGTAAGAAAGCTTTGTAAAGATAATAATAATATTTCTGCGTCAAAAATAGACATTATAGAATATGAATTAGTAGAAAGAAAATCCCTTTGAGTAAAGCCCATCAAGCAATAATATCTATATCCGTATATGTTCATGAGGTAGAAACCACTGGAGAATTAGGAAAAAGTGTGGGTCTAAAAGCCCAACGGGAAGCTGGACTAAAAAATTTCTTAATTACAATAAAGCCGGGCTCGCCCGAAGAAGTGGCGGCAAAAGTTGCCGCTATATTAGCGGCAATTAAAGAATTGGGGGCCACTTGAGCGTTATAACCTGTAGTAAGTGTCAAGAAGAGTTGTTGTATGCCATAGACTCCGGTGGAGAAGAGATTGTAAGTTTTAAGGTCCAGTGTGTGTGTGGTAAAGAAATAATAGAAACCTTCATTGGGTACCCCAAGCTTTCTGGTAATGATAAATATTATTTCGAATTTATTGATGAAAATAAAATTATGTGTAAACCAAGAGTCTTTTATAAGAGAAAAATTTAAAATGGTAGATCAAGTAGAATTTATTTATGGTGGAAAACACAATGAAAGTTTTTACTATTTGTATGATATCAATGGTGATGAAACAAAGGTGGCGAACAATATAGTTGCAAAAGAGGTGGTGTCGGACGATAACACTAAGCACTACATACGAGTAGAGGGGCTTAAACCAATTCATCATGAAACCAAGATGAATAAAAGTTTAATTAATCCAACCTTTATTAAGGTTACTAGGGATATTTTTGAAAATTATGTCAAGTATTTAACTACTAAGCATGAGGGGCTTTACAAACTAACAACACAAGCAATGCAAGCGAGCGGACAAATATGAGTCGAAAAAAATTGAACCCGGCAGACGAGCTTTATATTAGTAGTTTCGCCGGAAGTAAAAGTATTGCGGAAATTTCCCAAGAATTAGATTTGTCAGAAGCTCTGATCAAAGAGATCTATGATAAAACTAATAAAGCAAATAGGTTGGGTGCTTCTAAGATTACCCTAAAGAATGGGCAAAAAGTTTATCAAATGACTGCAGACATTGATAAGGAACCAGCTCCCACACAACCAACTCAGGCCTCTGATGAGCACAGGGGAATTTACAGGAGTGAATAAATGGGGGAATCATCCCAGAGAGAAATGCTAGTATCTTATATAATAAAGAGAAAGTATGAAAAACAAGGGATAACTCTTCCGGAGGCGTTTTGGAGATTACCAAAATATAAAAAGGAGTACCAACAGCAAACTATAATAGCAGCAAAATTATTCAGGGCCTATAGTGAGGAAGCTATATGGAACACAATAAGAAAAGAATCTTGGTGTTGGTCTTTATATGCTAAAAAGTTGCCAGATTTAATAGAGGTCGAGCAGGCTCGGCTTACAAATGAGAAAAACCTAAGAGAGCACATAGCTAAACAAAACCCACAAGTCACCCCATGTGAAACTTCACCACTCTTCAGAAAGAAGAATTAATGGCTAAAGCCAAAAAACCACTTATAGATAAAAACTTATTCCAAAGTGCTGCTAGTATAATTACAAAAGAAAAAGCAAGTCCATACGTTGTATCTGTTGGTCCTTCCCTAGATGCTAAACTTGGAGGTGGAATCCCAGAGGGAAGTTTGGTTCTTATTAGGACCCCGCCTAAACTCGGGAAGTCGATGTGTGCTATGCAAATAGCGACCAACGCCCTAGCTCAAGGAAGATATGTTATTTATGCCGATGTTGAATGTAGATTACTTGGGGAAAAATACTTTCAAATTAAAGGATTAGATATAAATAATCCCAAATTTTTAATATTAAGATCTCAGGAGGGTGTCCCCGTTTTATCTGGAGATAAAATATACAAAACCATTAAAGATATGATGGGTCTTCCTAAGTATAAAGGGGCAGTTTATGTAATAGATTCATTTTCTAAAATAATTCCAGAAGATACTCTTAACGACATTGACATTAAGGGTAATAGGCGAGACACTACCCCAAAACTTAATGCGGATTTTTGTAAAAAGATAGGTAATCTTGTTCGTACTACTAGATCTATTGTAATAGGTATTCAACACTTTATCACAAATACCTCCGGGTATGGTGATCCATTAGTGCCAGATGGTGGTGTAAAACTTGAATATGAATGTGATATAGTTTTAGAGGCTCGCCACAAACCGTATGATTGGGATGGTAGTAGACTAAATAATAAAGACGGTGAAAGCCTGAAGGGCCAACTAATTAAATGGCAAATGCCGTATAATAAGAAACTTGCCCCTTATGTTAGTAAGGAAAATCCTATTAATTCTTATCTTAGGTTTGGTGAGGGTATTTATTGGGCTATGGAGGCCCTAGAAGTTTTACCAGAAACAGGATTGTTAACCACTAAGGGTGCGTGGTATTATTTTATGTTACCAGATGGTACAGAAATAAGAGCTCAGGGGTCAGATAAAGCAGTAGCTGTAATAGAAGAAAACTTGGAACTTTTTCAAAAGATTATAAAGGATTATTTTATAGAAAAGTATTCAATATCTTATGATTTTGTTCCTCCGGAAGAAGATGGGGAGGAGGAAGCTTGACAGAATTAGAAGTCTCTGAAGCTGTCTTGAGCAAAGCTCAAGCCAGAGCAAGCAAAATCGGTGAAAATAGTAAAAAGATTTGTAGTGATGGGGAGCTAGCTGGTATGGTTGCTGAGGAACTTTTTCTCGACACTTATGGCGGAGAGCTAGTAGACTCTTATAATTATGATGTTGCTCACGCAAAAATAGGGTGTATTGATATTAAAGCTAAGAGGTGCTCTTCGAGACCACTGGATTCCTATTCTTGTACAGTTGCAGCGTACCAAGTGAAGAAAAAAGAGTGTAGTCATTATGCTTTTTATAGAATAACCAACGACTTATCCACAGCTTATTGTTTGGGTATAATCCCCGTAGTAGCTTTTATGGAGAAAGCCCAATTCCTTAAAAAGGATGAAATAGAAGAAGGTACACATTTTAAAGTAAAGTGTGATTGTTTTAACATTAAAATTTCTGACTTAGATCAGATAGAGGAATATTTATGAACGACCAAGTTAACCCGGCTGCCGCCGGAACCCAAACCACCCCAGAACCCGACACCGGTAGCTCGGGTTCAACGCTTTGTTCGCCGCTTTTAGTGTTTAGGGGGAAATATCATGTGAATGATGACCTAAGCACATTCCATGAATTTGGGCAGGCACCAGAAGAAGCGAAGGTCCACGAAGTGGAACATACCTTTTGCGTGGTGGATCCGAGTAGAATTGTGGCAATCACCAACGAAGGATACTGGCAAAAGTGGAGGCGTGAAAGTTGTTTTGCTCATCTAGACAATGGGACAAAAATTGATGTGCCAGTTCACACAGATGAATTGCTGGCCTTAATCAATTCTTCGACTACACGAGCCGGAGTGTCATCAATTGTGGTGGACGTGCCACCGCTAAAGAAGATGATCGTTGTACCGCCAGCATCACTGCCAACGTGAGTGACGAACGCAGGATTGATGAAAACGTTTTGATTAGTTGAAGAGCTCGGCATTGGTGTAAGGTTTGCGAAATTCATTGTCGTTTCTTTTCTTTCGTTATGGTAAGGACAAAGACCCCGAGGGCCAAACCAAAGAGAAACTGTATTGCGGCCATAGTAACCCCTTAATCGCTTGAAACGTAATTCCAGATGAGCAAGCAAATGATGACGAGAATCTCCATGTCGATCCCCAGAGTGAAACGAAAAAATCCCATAAGCGAATCGCATGAGGGGCTTGATTTGTCCGAAGAATTCGGGAATTTTAGTGCAGAATTTGAAAACTTTTATTTAGGAGAAGAAAATGAAGAGAGAGATTGAAGAGAAGAGTGTGGCGGCGAACGCTTGCAATAACCGGGTTGCCGGTGAAAGGTTTTGATCATGGAAAACGCATCGTCGGCAACTCCGGTTGATTGCATTGTTATGCAGCTTCCGCTGTATCAGTGCTCGCTTGTGATGGAGTCGAAAACAGGCAAGTTTGTCAAGCTCGCAGATGTTGACAGGCTAATGCGAGAACACGCAGTAATGCGTCGCAGACTGCTTGAGATTGCGAGCGGCGAAGTGTTACAGCCAGCAGTGCATGCGGGGGCAGCATTTCGTGAGATTGAAGAGATTCAGGATCTGGCTGGGTATGTGTGCCAGACCTGCGGTATTGGCTACAGGCTGCCGTCAGGCAGGTGTGATCATTGCAACCGTCCGTTTGTGGGGTTCCAGTCATGAGTGCGCAAAAAGATATTGGCAGATTACTGTTTTCGCTGTATAGCCTGACGAGCTGCAAGCCCAAAGCCAGACTTGTGGCTAAGAGCTTCGATGCCGCCATCAGGATCGCAATGGACGCACAGGAATACGAAATTGCGGCAGCAATGCGAGACCTGCGAGAGCAGTTAATTGATGTGCCTCATGGGAAACTGGAGACACCGCCAGCAGACGGAGCGTACAAAGCCAACTGCGGAGAAACACGACTCGTATCAGTGCTGACTGAAGTCGTCGCCGGGTGGATGAACGATGAGTACAAGCAGCGATATCGCGAAGCGATTACGAACGCCGTTCGCAGGATGGCGGCTGATTTTGTAACGCTGCTTCCAGACGCGGAGGGCTGTCAGGGCTGTGCTGGTCGCGGAGCTGGATACTGCCCGACGTGCAAGAAGTCGCGGTATGGGACATGTGGAGACTGCGGCAAGGATTTGAGTGACGAGGAACGTGGTCAGTTTCGCTGTGAATTGTGTTCGCAGTATCCGAGTCAAGATGTATCTGCATAACGACTCAGATCAGCCGGGCCGACGAGCCTGCATTGCATAAGAAAGGTTTCAGGATATGACGAACGACGTTGACGGCTCGGCTGCATCTGATTGTTCTGCGGTGCTTGCGATGGACGCGCGGGGCCGTTGGCTTGAGCGTGGTCGGTTTTTGTCTCCACTGACGTTGTATGCAGTTGTAGATAAAAGCAAGGGGGAATGGTTTTGGTTTGATTTCGGAAACGGGCAATGGTCGGCGGTAGTGGATCAAAGCACCGTAACGAGGAGTCAGAAGTTTGCAAAACGGATTGCGGAAGCGTATTCAGCAAGCGTCGAAACGTATTCACTGGTTCGGCATCCGTAGAACGACAAAGTTTACCCGGCAGCGGCGGGACACTTTGTAAAGCGGGTCACGGTGGCCCGCTGCTCGGCGTACAACTTGTTGTTATTTTGAGAGGGTGCAATCATGGTTCATGTGCAGAAAGATGTGGAGTACACACAAGCCTATGGCTGTCGGTTCTGTCTCCACTTTCGGACGACAGCGTTTTTGTTTGGGCGAAAGAAGTCGGGCAGCGGTCCACGCCTTGAAATCATGACTCCGCGTCATTGGTTTCGGTGGTCTGCCGGGTCTTCAAAATAACGCTGACGATCACCCGGCAACGGAGGTAACCAAACCACAGCAATAACCTAACCACCGTTGCTCGGCGTGCATCGTTTTGTTCTGTGCTTTAGTTTGGTGGTGCTGGCCATTTGATATCGATGTAGCGTTGTAGGGCGTAAACGATGACAGATGCTATTGCTAATGAAAAGATACCAATAATAAACGCATAGAGTTTGGGCGAAAAATCTTCCCATAGATTAATTAAGTATGTGCAACAAGAAGGGGATCGTTTAATACGACGCCACGCCTTTAGATCACCAAGATGAAGTTTAAATGGGTACTTGATAATTTGCCCGTCTTTTTGAAATTCTGGAAAGGATAATAAGAACCCCTTTCCTTCGAGTACCGTAATAATGTTCCATGCTACAGCATGGTTTAAATTAGGGGAGTCTGTGACTTTGTTTAGGTCTGTTAATGATTCCCATGTCCAATACTGTGGTTCGTTTCGGTGTTTCCACATGAAACGTGCCGCAATCGATAAATCTTCAGAGAAAGAGTCAGTCATGCAAAGAGTTCCATATGGTTTAGGGTTGAATTACGACGTAGTAAAAACAGAGACAGGGTATAAACGCCCGATAGGTTGGGATGGGTTTACACTTAAGCCAAATATGTGGGCAGACTGCATGGAGGATGGAAGTAATGTACCTAAGGTGGCACAGAAC
>Ga0073904_10000002_pt1 | contig 123193 bp, 100 predicted proteins | sample KloWWTrecipitate_FD_66668 | JGI IMG/M metagenome (GOLD analysis project Ga0073904, IMG submission 66668) | Active sludge microbial communities from Klosterneuburg, Austria, studying microevolution and ecology of nitrifiers - Klosterneuburg... | ecosystem: Engineered > WWTP > Aerobic digester... | reverse complement strand
GCGCTCCGTACCGTCTGAGGGTTCCGGACCGTCCCGGCGCTCCGTACCGTCGCGGCGCGGCGCGGCGCCAGTTCCTGAAGAGCCACGAGCGCGTCGGGCGCGCGGCCGGTCAGCACTGCCGTCCGCGTGAATCCCTCGAGCGCACCCGCATCGGTTACGTCCAACTGCAGGGCGCGCATGAAGTCGTCGTACGCTCGCGCGTGAACATCCGACTTCGCCATCATGAGCCCGCGATTGCGCCACTCGGCGGCCCCGGCCGCGCGCCGCGCCTCGCGGATGACGGGCGGCCCCTCGTCCGCGCCCAGCAGGGCCGTCAGGATGGCAACGTTCTCCCCCGCACGCTGATGATGATGCACCTCGTGGGGCGCCGAGAACTCCAGCCGCATGGTGTCGTCGGTCAGGAGCGGTGCGCCCGCGGCGTAGCGCGAGAGCTGGGCCGGACCACCCACGTAGAGCGACCACAGCGAGAACGGGCCGCGCACCGCAACCTCCGCCAGGTCGTCCGCCACGCCCGGCCGCGCCCAGTGCGACCGCATGGCTTCGAGCCGCGCGTCGAGCGGACCATCCGACGCCATCATCAGCACATCGTCGGCCCCGACCAGCCAGAGCGTGCCGTGCGGGAAGATCGACAGGAACGTCGCGACGATGGAGCGCAGGTCGGTGTCGTTGATGTCGTACGCGTTGGCCCACTGGCACAGGATGCCCCCGGGGGCGAGCCGCGCGCGCACGCCCTCGAAGTACTCGCGCGTGAACAACGCCGCCACTCCCGCGATCCACGGATTCGAGGGCTCCGAGACGATGACGTCGTACTGCTTGCGCGACAGCAGCAGGTGCGAACGTCCGTCTCCGACGATCAGATTCGTGCGCGGGTCGGCGAGGGCGCCGTGGTTCTCGCGGTCGAAGAAGTGCGAGGCCTCAACCACTTCGGGAGAGATCTCGATGACGTCGGCGCGCTCCACGGGATGGCGCAGCACGGCGCCGGCCGTGACGCCGCTGCCCAGCCCGATGACCGCCACCTCGCGCGGGTTGTCGTGGACGAGCAGGGGCAAGTGCGCCACCAGCTTCTGCGTGAGCATATCGCCGCGGTTCGAGGCATCCACCTTGCCGTCCACCGCCAGCGTCGTGGTGCCGGTCAGTTGCTTCACCGACACCGTGGCCGCGGCGCCTTCACGGTAGTACAGGAGCTTTCCTGCCCGAAGCATGGTCTCGAGGTCGAGGTCGGGCGGCACGAAGGGCGCGTACATGTAGGGCCCGCTGGCCAGCAACTCGCGGTCCCAGGGCGGACCGGTCACGAGTACGACCACCGCGGCGCCAGAGGCCAGCACACCAGCCGCGCGCGCGGTGCGCGAAAGCCCGCCGCGAATCACGACGACCAGGGCGGCGGCAATCAGGCAGCCGCTGGCCACCTGCAGCGTGTGCTGCAGTCCGAATCGCGGGATGAGCAGGAACCCCGCCGCCAGCGACCCGGTCACCGACCCGAGCGTGTTGACGGCGTAGACCGTGCCGAAGCGGGCTTCCAGCCGTTCGGCCGCTTCGCCGGCCAGCGAGAGGCCCAACGGAAACGCTGCGCCGAGACAGAGGGCCGTCGGCACGACGAGCGCGACCGTCAGCCAGAGCCCCTGCCTGAGAACCTGCGTGAGCGGATCGTCGGAGGTGGCCATCTCGCGGGCGACGAGACTCGGGATGCGTTGTCCGGCGAGCGAGTAGGTGTAGCTGGTGGCCACCGCACCGCAGGCGAGCGCGAGTGCCAGCCACGCCGATGGATGCCGTACACGCCCTACCAGCCAAGCTCCCGCAGCCGACCCAAGCGCCACGCCCGCGATGACCCCCGCCAGCACCGCGGCGAACGCGTATGTCGTGGGCCCGAAGACGAGGGCGAGGATGCGCGTCCACGCGATCTCGTGCACGAGCGCCGCGAAGCCTGAAAGCCCAAGCACGCCGGCGGCAAGCCACCGCCTGTCTACCGTCGTGTCTCGCCCGCGTGATGGCGCCCGTACCGGGACCGCGCGGGGCGCCGGCTCGAGAGCCGGTCCCTCACGCCGGAGCACCATCCATGCCGCAAGCGCCGCCACGCCGCTCCCCGACACCGCCACCATCGTCGAACCCGAGATGCCGATGGCGGGCACGAGCGCAAACCCGGCGAGCACGGCGCCCACGGCGGCGCCGGCCGTGTTCAGCGCGTAGAGCGCGCCGCTCAGCATCGCCGGCCGCTCGCTCTCGCTGGCGAACCAGCGGATGGCCATGGGGAAGGTCGCGCCCAGCGCCATCGCCGGTACGAAGACCATGGCCAGGCACGAGGCCAGACGCAGCAGCGGGAACGCGACACCGCCGGCCCCATCCGCGTAAGCCCACGACAGCAGCGGGGTCGTGCCGCGCAGTTCCCACGGCAGGAGCAGCGCAAAGACGATGACCGCCAGTTCCAATCCGACGTAGGTGCGAAGTGCGGCCGCCCGCGACCGTCGAGAGGCCAGGGTTCCGCCCCCGAAGGCGCCAGCGGCCAGGCCGCCGAGAAACGCCGCAACAACGGTGGACGCCGCGGCAGTGGTGTGCCCCAGGTGCAGTGTCAGCAGCCGCGTCCAGCTGACTTCATAGATGAGACCGGCCACACCCGAGCAGGTGTACGCCACCAGGAAGAGCCACGCCACGATGCTCAGAGTGTATACGGCGGAGCGTGGAGGTCGGGGAACACCTGACGCCCATCGGCGTCGAGCGGCAGCGAGGCGACGGCCCGCCCGCAAGTGACGCAGCGGTCGAGTCTGTCGCGGCGCGTCCGTGGCACCGCGGTCCCGTTCATTCTCGATCCCACCTCACCCATCGCCTGAGGGTTATCCCCGACGTGTCATTGGCGTAGGATACGGTGGGAGTTTCCAAGATGCTCGCACCCCCGCCCGTCGATTCCGTCCTTCACGCCATCGGTCACACGCCGCTCGTGCGGCTGCGCCGGATCTCTCCGTCAGGCTCAGCGGCCATCGTCGTCAAACTGGAGTACATGAACCCGACCGGATCGTACAAGGACCGGATGGCGCTGGCCATGATTGAGGGGGCCGAGAAGCGTGGCGCGCTCAAGCCGGGCATGCGCGTCGTGGAGTTCACCGGCGGCAGCACCGGATCGTCGTTGGCGATGGTGTGCGCGATGAAGGGCTACGCGTTCCACCCGCTGTCCTCCGATGCCTTCTCGGCCGAGAAGCTCAACACGATGCGGGCATTCGGCGCCGAGCTCGAGATCGTGCCGAGTGACGACGGCAGGGTGACGCCGGCGCTGTTCGACCGTTTCCGCGCCCGGGTTGCAGAACTGACGAAGGATCCCGATACCTACTGGACGGACCAGTTCAATAATCCTGATGCGCTCGACGGCTATGCCAACATCGGCCGCGAGTTGGTCGAGCAGGTCGGCCATGTCGATGCGTTCGTGGGAGCGGTGGGTACGGCGGGCATGCTGATTGGCGTCTCGCGCGCACTCAAGGCCGCGGGATGCGCCGCGACGATCGTCGCGCTCGAGCCCGCCACCTCGCCCTTTCTCACTACCGGCAAGGCCGGGGCCCACCGCGTCGAGGGCACGGCCACCGGAATGTGGCCGCCGCACATGACGCCTGGAACCTACGACGAGGCGCGGGCGATCGACGAGGCGGAAGCACGGGCGATGGCGAGGCGCGCGGCGAAGGAGGAGGGCATCTTCGCCGGCACGTCGTCCGGCCTCAACCTGGTCGGCGCGCTGCAACTGGTACGGGAGCTCGGGCCCGGCAAGGTGGTCGCGACCGTGGCGTGCGATACCGGGCTGAAGTACCTGGCGGGGGATCTCTACCAGGAGCCCTGAGGGCGCTTCAACACGGTGCGCTGGCCCGAGTTCCCCGTGGAGATCGCGCAGTATAGAATCGCTGGCGATCAGGAGAACCGGTAATGCGTAACGTCACTCTGTGCGTCCTCGGTATGCTCGCCCTTGCGGCACAGCCGCACGCTCAACAGCCCCCGGCCGCGCAGCCACCCCGACCCGTAGGCCCGCCGCCATCGATCGACGAGCGCATCAGCGGCATGCGCAAGATCGACGGCTACTTCCCCGTTTACTGGGATGAGCGCTCGGGGTCGATGTTCCTGGAGATCCCGCGATTCGACGCCGAGTTCCTGTTCTCGACCGGCCTGTCGGCCGGACTCGGGTCGAACGACATCGGGCTCGATCGCGGCCAAGGCGGCCAGGGCCGCATCGTCACCTTCCAGCGCGTCGGTCCGCGGGTGATGCTGGTGCAGGGCACCCAGTCGTTCCGCTCCAGCAGTCCGAACCCGCTCGAGCGCAAGTCCGTGGAGGATTCGTTCGCCAAGTCGGTGCTGTGGGGCTTCACCGTGGCGGCCGAGTCCGGCGGCCGTGTGCTCGTAGACGCCACCGAGTTCTTCCTGCGCGACATCCACAGCGCGGCACCCCGGCTTCGCCCCGGTACCTATCGGCTCGACCGCACACGCAGCGCCTTCTACCTGCCCAATACCAAGGGGTTCCCGCGCAACACCGAGATCGACATGACGCTCACTTTTGTCATCGACCCGAGCGGCGGCGGTCGCGGCGGCGGCGCCGGGCCCACTCAGGGACCGGAGGAGATTGGTCCGCCGGAAGTGGCTGGCGCCTTCGGCCGCGGCGGCGGGCTGTTCTCGGGCAGCGTGGCCAGCGTCACGCCCTCGCCCGAAGCAGTCACCCTGCGTGAGCACGCGTCGTTCGTGGAACTGCCGGACGGCAATTTCACCCCGCGAGTGGACGACCCGCGCGCCGGGTACGGCGGCCTGAGCTTCGTGGACTACAGCCAGCCCATGGCCGAGCCGATCCAGTTCCGGTACCTGCGCCGGCACCGGCTGGTGAAGAAGGATCCGGCGGCGGCCATCAGCGACCCGGTGCAGCCCATCCAGTACTGGGTGGACTCGGGCGCGCCCGAGGACGTCAGGAAGGCCCTCATCGAGGGCGCCATGTGGTGGAACCAGGCGTTCGAGGCGGCAGGGTTCAGCCACGCCTTCAAGGTGGACGTGCTGCCCGAGGGCGCCGACCCGATGGACATCCGCTACAACATGATCAACTGGGTGCACCGCTCCACGCGCGGCTGGAGTTCGGGCGGCTCGGTCACCGACCCGCGCACGGGCGAGATCATCAAGGCGACTGTCACGCTGGGCTCGCTCCGCGGTCGGCAGGACTACCTGATCTTCGAGGGTCTGCTCTCCCCCTATACGACCGGCAGCGAGCGCCCGGCCATCCTGTACGAGACCGTGCTGGCACGCATCCGCCAGCTCTCGGCCCACGAGGTCGGCCACACCCTTGGCCTCGGGCACAACTACTACGACAGCAGCAAGGGCTGGATTTCGGTGATGGACTATCCGCACCCGCTCGAAGAGTTGCGCCCCGACGGCACCATCGACCTGTCGAACGCCTATCAGGCGCGCATCGGCGACTGGGACAAGGTGTCGATCGACTTCGGCTACCGTCAGTTCTCCGCCGGTTCGGACGAGAACGCGGCGCTTGCGAAGATCCTCGACGATGCGTGGGCCCAGGACCTGCGGTACTTCACGAACCAGGACACCGACATCCACCCGCGTACCGAGCAGTGGTCGAACGGCGCCAACCAGGCTGACGAGCTGAACCGGCTGATGCGCGTGCGCCGGGCCGCACTCGACCGCATCGGCGAGCGCACTATCCGCACGGGCGCCCCGATGACGACGATCGAGGAGCCGCTGGTGCCCATCTTCATGTACCACCGCTATGCCGTGGAGGGCGCGGCGTCGATGGTGGCCGGGCAGGACTTCGTCTACGCGATGCGCGGCGATGGGCGCACCCCCATGAAGTGGGAGTCGGCCGACAATCAGAAGAAGGCGCTCGACGCGCTGGCGGCCACGCTCGAGCCGTCGGAGCTGACCATCCCGCGGAAGGTCCTCGACCTCATCCCGCCCCGCCCGCCTGGCTTCGGTGTCCACCGGGAGCTCTTCCCGCGCACTACCGGCGACGGGTTCGACCCAATCAGCCCTGGCGCCATCGCGGCCGACGTCACGATCGGCTTCGTGCTGCAGCCCACGCGCGCCGCGCGCATGGTGGCGCAGCACGCGCTCGACCCGGCGCTGCCGGGTCTCGACACCGTCATCGACCGTCTGACGCAGGCCACCTTCGACGCGCCCACGGCCTCTCCGTACGAAGCCGAAGTACGCCGCGCGGCCGAACGCGTCCTGGTGGATCGGCTGACGTGGCTGGCAGCTGTCGCGCAGCACGCACAGGTGCGGGCGATTGCGTCATACAAGCTCGACAAGCTGGCGGCCCGGCTGCGCTCGGGCAGCGGCAAGAGCGAAGCCGACCTCGCGCAGCAGATGCTCGTCGCCTCCGACATAAAGCGCTTCCTCGAGCGGCCGGCCGACACGGCGAAGATGCTGCCGGCCGCGCCGGCGCCGCCGGGCGCGCCGATCGGCGACTTCCCTCAGGACTGGCTCGCGCGGCCGCCTGTCTGCGCCTGGGACGACCTGAACCCCGACGCGTGGGTGCACTATCGGCCGTAATGGGGTTCACGCCATGAACATCCGACGCATCCTGTGCCCCGTCGACTTCTCGGACGCCTCGAATCACGCGGTGGAGCACGCTGTGGCCTTCGCCCGGTGGTCGGGGGCCCGCCTCACGCTCCTCCACGTGTATCCCAGCGTCGGTCAGCCGCCGACCCTGCCGGTTCCCGATGCGGCAGGAGCGCACGGGCCGTCGCCTTCCGAGCTGGAGGCGCTGGGTGACCGTGTGGCGTCGATGGTGGACGCCGATGCCGGCGTGATCGTCCACGCCAGCGTCATGCCGGGACAACCGGTGGGAGCCATTATCGAGGAGGCCGGCGCGCTGGCAGCAGACCTGGTCGTGATGGGCACTCACGGCGCGAGCGGCTTTCAGCACCTGATCCTGGGATCGGTCACCGAGAAGGTGCTGCGCAAGGCGCCGTGCCCCGTGCTCACCGTGCCGCTCCGGCCGGTGTCGACCTCGACGCGGGGCTTCACGCGCGTGCTGTGCGCGGTGGACTTCTCGGACTGCTCGCAGAAGGCAGTCGCCCTGGCGGCGGAGGTGGCCAAGGAGGCAGGCGCGGCACTCACCCTGCTGCACGTCATCGAGTGGCCCTGGCACGAGCCACCCACGCCGGGCCTGGAGAGCGTGCCGCCCGAACGGGCGCGCGCCCTGATGGAGTACCGCCATTACCTCGAGTCGAGTGCCTTGTCGAGACTCGAGGAAGTCGCCGCCGCGACCGTACCAGGCGGTCCAGCGCCGGCCATCGAAGTGCGGTTCGGCAAGCCGTACATCGAACTGCTGGCGGCCGTGGGCGAACAGGGCGCCGACCTGATCGTGATTGGCGTGCGAGGCCGCGGCAGGTTGGACCTGGGCTTCTTCGGATCCACGGCCAATCAGGTGGTGCGCCAGGCCACGTGCCCGGTACTGACGGTCAGGGCCTGACGACCGAGCGAGTTACCCTACCCGGAGCGCCGGGGCCCCACAGTGGAGCGCCGGGGCTTCCAAGATGGAGCGCCGGGGCCCCAAGGAGCGCCGGGGCCCCAAGGAGCGCCGGGGCCCCAAGGAGCGCCGGGGCCCCCAAGGAGCGCCGGGGCTTCAGCCCCGGCGTCATCGCCGCCTACCGCGACGGACACGCGCCCGTCAGCCCGCGCCAGCCTTCGACATCGAGCACGATCTGATTGAAGTTCGGGTTGCGCCCGGCGCCGCTCATCGGCGTGGGCCCCGGACCGATTCGCACGCCGCCGCCTACCGCCACGCCTCTCTCGTCGAGCTGACCCTTCCGGATGAGGCCGGTCACCTCGATGACGGCGCCTTCCCAGGCCTTGATCTCCTCGAGCAGCTTCTTCGGACCGGCCAGCCGGAACCGCCGACCCGGCGCGACCGACGACCGCGACTCGTGCTCCGGACTCTCGACGACGGTGAAAACGACGCCCTTCGAGCAGCCGGGGATGGAAATGCGGATGGAGTCTTTCGGGACGGGCTTCTCCTGCGTGCTGGCGGTGCCGGCCAGCCCCGCAACGAGCGCGACGATTGCCAGGGCCTTCATGGCTCCAGTGTAGCCAATCGGCGCCGCTCAGGCGCGCCCGGCGAACTCCCGGGTCTCGGTGTGCACCTTCACGCGCTCACCTTCCTTGATGAAGAGCGGCACACGCACTTCGAGGCCGGTTTCGAGCGTGGCGGGCTTGGTCACGCCGCCGCTGGCCGTATCGCCCCTGACGCCGGGTTCGGTGCGGGTGACGGTCATCTCCACCAGCGGCGGCAGCTGCAGCCCGATGGGCCGTCCGTTGTACTTCTGCAGTTGCACGACGAGGTTGTCCGGGAGCAGCAGGCGATCGTCTCCCAGGGTGTCGGCGTCGAGGGTGGCGGTCTCGAAGCTCGCCTGGTCCATGAAGTGATATCCGTCGCCGTCGGCGTAGAGGAAAGAGGCGAAGACGAAATCGAGGTCCGGCTCCTTGAACTTCTCGCCGGCCTTGAAGGTCTTGTCGAACACCGCGCGCGTCAGCAGGTTGCGCATCTTGAGGCGCACCAGCGTCTGGCCGCCCCGGGCCGTGGGCTTCGACACGTCGACGTCCAGGCAGTGGTAGGGCGCATCCTCGAACTCGAAGTACATCTTCCGCTTGATCTCGATTGCTTCCAGCAGTCCTGCCATGGGCCTCCGCACCCGGGCCGCGCGGGCGTCCGGGGAACGTCCATGGTAGCCCGTTCCCGACCGTTACGTGACCAGCGGTAACGATTACGTATAATGACGTAATGGCGCAGCAGAACCCGTTCGTCTACGGCGAGATTGTCACCTCGGGGGCCTTTGCCGACCGCGAGGCCGAGCGCGAGCGGCTGGCCAGCGACCTCGGCGAGGGGCAGAAGGTCTTTCTGATCTCGCCGCGCCGGTACGGCAAGTCGTCGCTGGTTCGTGACGTCCTGCGGGGCCTGGCGCGGCAGCGCGTCCTCACCGTGGAGGTCACGGTGGCGGCGTCGAGCTCGTACGTGGGGTTCCTGGAGGCCTATGCCCGCGCCCTGGTCACCGCCGACACGCCGGTCGCCCGCCTGCGCCGGTGGACCACGGAGTTGCTCGACGCGGTCCGGCCGGAGCTCAGGATGGAGACCCCGGCGGCCGGCCACGGCGCTTCCGGGCCGGGCCGCGTGACGCTGGCGTTCCCCGCCATCCGCACGGCCCGCGACACGGCGCGGCTGGCCGCCGAGGTATTCGCCCTGCCGGGACGAATCGCCACCGCACGACGGCAGCGGCTGGCCATCGCGCTCGACGAGTTCCAGGCCATCGCCGCGTTCGACGAAGGCAACGTCGAGCACGCGCTGCGCGCGGCGGTGCAGGACCAGCGGTCGGTCGGCTATGTGTTCGCCGGATCCGAGCCGTCACTCATGGAGCGCATGCTCGAGGCCCGTCGGCCGTTCTACAAGGCCGGGCCCGTCATTCGTCTCGGCAAGATCGACGAGGGCGTCTTTGCGGCTTTCATCGACGAACGCTTCCGATCGAGCGGGGTGAAGCCCGAGCCGGGCCTGGGCGAGGCCATCGTGGATCTCGCCGGCAACGTGCCGTACGACGTCCAGCGTCTCGCGCACGAAACCTGGGACGATGTGCGGGTGGCCGGCCTGAAGTCGGCGGGGCTGGACGACCTGCACGCCACGCTGACGCGACTGCTCGGTGAGCATCAGACGGCCTTCGAGGAAGCCTGGCAGCGGCGGACGCTGTCTCAACGCGCGGTGCTGAGGGCGCTGGTGCTCGAAGACGGCCGCGAACTGCTGTCTGCGGATGTCCGCTCGCGCCACCGGCTGCCCGGGGCTTCGAGCGTCCAGTCCTCGCTGGCGGCCCTGGTGAAGCAGGACATCGTGATGAAAGAGGACGGACGCTACCTCGTCAGCGACTCGCTCTATCGCGAGTGGGTCGCCCGCAAGACCTTCTAACCGGGCCAGGCAAAGCCACGGGCCGCCGCCTTCTCACGCCGGGTTCCATTGGCCGCCTACTGGAGCGGTACGGCCGAGTCGAATCGCACGCGCAGCACCATGCCCATGGGCAGGTCGACGTCCTTCCCCTCGGTCGCCACCAGCACGCCGCCGCCGCCGACCAGGATGCCGGTAATCACGCCCTTCACGCCGCCGAGGATGCCGCCCAGAATGGCGCCCACGCCGGCGCCGGCGCCGATGCGGCCCGCCTCACCCTTGACGCCCTCGCTCTCGAGCGCCTGGGTGACCGACACGCGAACGTCACGCGTACGGCCCTCCGTCGTCAGGCGGGTGAACTGCAGCGCGAGGCTCCCCTTGCGGTCGCTGCGCGATGCGCGGTCCACGGCGGCCACGTGGCCGACCAGGAGGGAGCCGGCCGGCAGCAGCAGGTCGTCGCCCTGGTACAGGTTCACCATGGTCGTGGCCTCGACGCGCTCCTCGACCTGCGCGGTGCCCGAGTTGAGCGGCGTCTGCAGGCGAACGTCGAGCTCGGTGCCGACGGGAATGGAGCGAACGCCCGGCGTGACCGTCGAGCGCGCGCGGTCGTTGGCGCGCTGCACGAAGCGGTCGAGCCGCTCACCCAGTTCGCGGCGCTCGGTCTCGGTGACACGCTCGCCACGGCGGGTCTTCACGCGCAGGTAAGTGAGGTCGTCCTCGAGATCACCGAGCTCGCGCTCGAGTGAGGAACGTTCGGCCGTGGCCAGGGCACGCTCGGCGCGCGTCAGCGCCGAGTGCGCGTCGCTCAGCCGCTGTTCCAGGCCCGCCATGTCCGGCACCTGGGCCAGGACTACCGCGCCGGCGAGAAGAAACGTCCACAACAGTGTCCACATCCGATTCATGTCGTACCCCCTTTGGTGATTGAGAACGGTATAGATGACGTGGTCCATCTTGACAGCAATGGGCGTGCCGCGCGAGTGCTCGGATGCACGCTCGGGCGAGCGGGTACAATTGATGCTAATCGACTACGAGTCATGATGCCTATGAAGACGCTATCTCGAGCGTGGTTCCGGTCGCCGATCGCGGCGCTGGCGATCGCGACCGTGTGTGTCGCGACCACCGGCGCGCAGACGAGGGTGACGCCGCCGAAGAACAAGTACACACCCGAACAGGACCTGCAGATCGGCCGCGAGGCCGCCGCGGAAGTGCGTCGCGAGTATCCCATCATCGACGACCCCCAGATCGACCGCTACCTCGACCTGCTGGGACGTCGGCTGGTCGAGGCAGCCCCGTCTGAGCTGAAGCAGCCGGTCTTCGAGTACTCGTTCACGCCGGTCAATCTGAAGGACATCAACGCGTTCGCCTTGCCGGGCGGTCCGATGTTCGTCAACCGGGGCATGGTGGATGCGGCCGCCACCGAGGGCGAAGTCGTCGGTGTCATGGCGCACGAGCTGAGCCATGTGCTGCTGCGCCATGGAACGGCGAACGCCACCAAGGCCGAAGGCTTCCAACTCGGCGCCCTGGCCGGCGCCATCGCCGGCGCGGTCATCGGGGGTGGATGGGGGCAAGCCATCTCGCAGGGCTCGCAGTTCGGCCTGGGCACGTGGCTATTGAAGTACAGCCGCGAGTACGAGAAGCAGGCCGACCTGCTCGGCGCGCAGATCATGGCCCGCGCGGGATACGACCCGCGCGACCTGGCGCGCATGTTCGAAACCATCCAGAAGCAGGGCAACGGCACGCCGCCGCAGTGGCTGAGCAGCCACCCCAACCCCGGGAACCGCTCTCAGTACATCGCAGACGAAGCGAACCGCCTCAGGGTCGGCGCGCACCCGGACGACAGCGGGTTCGCCCGGGTCAAGCAGCGCTTCACCACGCTGCCGCCCGCCAAGTCGATGGCCGACCTGGCGCGCAGCGGCAGTGGTGGCGGAGGACGCACGGAAGGCTCGGCGCCGACGGGGACCGTCGGCCGGGATGTGCCGGCGCCCTCGTCGCGGTATCGCGAGGCGCGCGGCGGACGCCTCTTCCAGGTGCGGGTGCCCGCCAACTGGACGGCCGTGTCGGAGAACAACGCCGTCAAGTTCGTGCCCGAGAACGGGTACGGCGAGTGGCAGGGCCAGACCGTACTTACGCACGGCGTCGAACTCGGCGTCGCGCGGGCATCATCGCGCAATCTCGGCGCCGCCACCGAGACGCTCGTGGAGGCCTTTCGGCAGGGCAATCCGGAGATGCGCGTGACGGGTGAACCAGTGGCCGTGCGGCTGTCGAACCGCCCGGGCCTGGGCACCCCGCTGGCCGGCCGCTCGGCGCTCGGGGGGGCGGAGCGCATCGAGCTCTACACGGTGCTGCTCGCCGACGGCAACCTGTTCTACTACGTCACCGTCGTGCCAGAGGCCCAGGCTCGCACGTACGAGCCCGCCTTCACGCGTGTCCTGCAGTCGATTCGACTCAGCGACCGCTGAGCCTCGGCTCCGCCTGCGACGCGCTCAGTGCGGTCCCCCGTCGCGGAGGGTGCCGAGGGCGCGTTCGAGGCGACGATTCAGCTCGTCGGTCATATCGACGAACCGCACGGCGAACCCAAACCCTGGCCGGCGGTAGATCGTTTCCGCTTTCAGCTCGAGCCAGCCCTCGCCCGGCATCTGAATCCTCAGCGTGACGACGATTCCCTGCACCTGCTCGTGCATGGCGTTGACGAAGCAGCCGCCCAGGCTGATGTCGTAGATCCTAACCGGCGTCTCGAGCACGCTGAGCCGCCACGCGTCGAACGGGCCCGACACCCGGTCCGATTCGCGGCGGTCGTCGGTTGCAATTTCAATTCGGGCGGGCAGCCCGGCGCTTTCGGTATTCATTCCGCAGTCTCCCCCATCAAGAGACGCGACGATGCTATCTCAGAGTCGCTATAGAGTCAATGTTGACCTATAGAGTCTCTTGGATAACCTTTTGGAGCTGTCTACTTTCGGGTCGCCGTCCAGCTGGCGCCGCCCGGCGCCGTGCCCTTCATCGTGTTGCCCGACACGGTGCCCGCGAAGCGGGTGCCGCCCGCCGTGAAGGTGACTTCGGTGCCTCGCACGCGGGCATCCGAAATTCCGGCACCGCCCAGCGAGCCCGACAACATCTGGAACTGCTGGGTCAGTTGCAGCTCGCCCTGGGGCATCTGCCACGTGCCGGCGACCTTGGCCGGCACAATCCACAGCAGCGCCGTGCACCAACTGGTGCAGTCTTCGGTGATGGTGGCCGTCTCGTCGGCGGTCCAGTCCTCCATGGTGAAGGAATTCGACACGATGCGCGTGCCCGGCGCCAGGTCGAGGAGCGTGGGCCGCAGCTTCATGTTGATGGACGGCAGCAGGAACATCGTGATGACTTGTGCCTTGGAGAAGTCGGTCTCGAAGAGATCTGCTTTCTCGAACGTCGCGCGATCGCTCACTTTGGCCTCGGCGGCGTTCTTCCTGGCCAGCTCCACCATGTCGGGGTTGTACTCGATGCCGTGCGCCCGCGAACCCCGTTTGGCCGCCGTGATGACGGTTCGGCCGTCGCCCGACCCGAGGTCCATCAGGTAGTCCTTGGGCGTGAGCTTCGCCAGGTCGAGCATCTTGTCGACCAGCACCTGAGGCGTTGGCACCCAGACGACGTCCTTGCCCGGCTGCCCTACCTGGGGTTCGAACGGTTTGGCCGGTGCCTGTGTCTGCGCGTGTGCCATCGAGGCCACCGACACGCACAGGGCGAGGAACAGGAAACGAAGAGCCGGGAAAGGTCTCATGTGCGAATGATACGACGGCTCTCGGATTTAGGTGGGCCGCTAACGACGAACGACGATTTCGGTGGAGGGATCGCCGGTGCCGCGGGCGTTCGCGGCCCGCACCCGCACGTAATAGGTTCCAGGCGGCGCCGTCGTCGCGACGGTGGTCTGGTTGCCGACCGGCACCACGATGAGGTCGCTGAGACCGGGCGCGCTGCCGGCCTCGATGACATAGCCGGTGGGCGGTGCGCCGGTACCGGGCGCGTTCCAGCGCAGGGTCACTACGGAGCCCGAGCCCGATGACGACAGGCCGGTCGGCCGGCCGGGGCCGCCGCGACCCTGCACAACAATCTCGTTCGAAGGGCCCGAAACGCCGAGCGCGTTCACGCCCCGCACGCGGACGTAGTAGGTGCCGAGCGGCACGTCGGTGGCGTACGAGGTGAGGTTGCCCACGTTGAAAGCAGCTACGTCGCTGGAGCCGCTGGCGCGACCCGCCTCGAGCAGGTACGTGGATGGGGCGTCTCCACCGACAGCGCCCGGCGGCGCACTCCACGACAGGATGGCCACGGTGCCCTGCCACGTCGCCGACAGGCCCACCGGGCTCGCTGGCCCGTAGCTGCTGTTGATCTGGAAGGAAATCTCGGGCGAGTACTGGCCCGGTCCGAGGATGTTAGAGGCCTGGATGCGCGCGTAGTAGTGGCCTTGGGGAAGTCCACCGCTGACGCTCGACACCAGGCCGAGCGGATACCGGCTCACGACGTCGGCCGCGCCCGGCGCGCGCCCGACGGTCAGCAGGTACTGCGTGGGCAGGCTGGCGCCCGGCGGCGGTCCCCAGGCGAGAGTCGCCTGCGACCCGTTCACGCTCGCGCGAAAGTCGGTGGGGGCGGCCGGCGGGGCGGCCAGGTCGATGGCAACCTCACCCGAGGACGGCCCCAGGAGACCAGTGACGGTATAGGCGCACACCGCGACGTAATAGACCTGTCCCAGGGGCAAATCGAGCGCCAGGCTGGTCTGCATGCCGACATCGGACTGGGCCACGTACACGCCGGGGATCGTGCCCACCATGACCCGGTAGCCAGCCGTCAACCCGTCGGCGTTGGGATCCCACGCCACCCCGACCCTGACCTGCGCCGACGCGGTCGCCGCTGCGCACACCACCAGCACCAGCGCCGCGACGACATGACTCGTGCGTGCCCAGACCGTCCTCGACTGGGTGCGGCCGCCGCCAAACCGGTCTGCGACCGGCGGCGTATGGTTGTGGTGCAAGTCCGGCCCGAACGTGCGAGATTCAGGCCATGTCGGCATGGCTCTTCGGAATTCTGCTTTGTCGTCTCGTGGACGTCCGTGGCATCGCCTGAAGCGGTATCTTCTTCACGTGGACCGCGTAAAGCTTGCCCAGCCGTGTAATTTCGCCGGTCTTTCAGACGGTGTCAGTTGCGCGCGCTGAGGGCTCGAATCGCTCAGACCCGAGCCCTCCACAGCGACGCTGTTCCTAACGCCGAACGACGATCTCGTTCGACGCTTCGCTGGGTCCACGGGCGTTCACGGCTCGGACCCGCACGTAGTAGACGCCGGGCGGTGCGGTGGTCACAAACTGCGGCACGTTGCCGACCGGCAGTACCGCCAGGTCCGACAGGCCAGACGCGGAGCCCGCTTCGATGACGTAGCCGGCGGGCGGGGCACCGCCCGCGCCCGGGATCCAGCGCAGATCCACGGTGGAGCCCGAACCGGAGGCGGACAGCGAGTGCGGCTTGGTGGGCGCTCCGGGCGGACTGAGCACGAGTTCCTCGGTCGGGTCCGAGTCGCCCAGCGGGTTCACCGCACGGACGCGCACGTAGAAGAGCCCCGGCGGCACGTCAGCCTCGAAGGATGTGACATCGCCGACGTTGACGGTCGCGATGTCGCTCATGCCCGGCTGGCTTCCCGCCTCGACGATGTAGCCGCTGGGCACGTCTTCGGGCACGTCACCGGACGAGGGCGCCCACGAGAGGACCGCGACGGTTCCCCGCCAGGTGACCTGGAATCCTCCGGGCGTGCGGAGCCACCGGCCGACGCGGAACTGCACCTGGTTCGAATCGGCGCTGGTGCCCACGGCGTTGGCGGCGCGCACGCGCGCATAGAAGCGGCCTCTGGGAAGCGTGGTACTCACCGAGAGCACGTTGCCCACCGCGTAGCCATTGGCCACGTCGGTCCGGCCCGCAGCGGTGCCGATGTAGATCAGGTAGTGAGTGGGCGTGCCTCCCGACGTCGGGGCCCGCCACGAGAGCGTGACGCGCGAGCCGGACACGTTCGACGCCAAGTGGGTCGGGGCACCCGGCGTCGCGGGTGAGGTGATGTTGACCGTGCTAGTCGCGGTGGCCGTGCGCCCGTCCGCAGCAGTGGCTACCAGCGCAAACGTCGTCGTCGCGCTCACCGTGACCGAGGTCGAGCCGGACAAGGCCACGGACACGCCGTTGATCGTCGCCGCTACCGCGTTGGCGGTCTGCCAGTTGATGACAGCGGTATAGCTGGGCTGAGGCGCCGACGAACCGGGTGCGTCCTGCAGCGTGGCGGTGATCTGCGCCGTCGGCGGTGGAGCGGGCGGCGGTGGGGTTGGCGTGACGGTGGCGCTCGCCGTGGCCGTGCGTCCGTCCGAGGCGCGCGCCACCAGCGTGAAAGTCGTTCGAGCGGTCACGGTGACCGACGTCGACCCCGACGTCCCGACGGAACCGCCGTTGATGGTGGCCGAGGTCGCGTTGGTGGTCTGCCAACTGACCAGGGCCGTCGTGGCCCCGGTGAGCGTCGCCGTGATCTGCGCCGTCGGCGGCGGCGGCGGTGTGGGTGTCCCGAGGTTGATGGTGGCTTCGTTCGAGGCCGGACCGAGCTGGTACGAGGCGTTGTACGCGCGCACCGCGAAGTAGTACGTACTGCCGGGCGTCAAGTTGACCGGCGCGCTCGTCTGGTTGCCGGCGTCGACGTTCCACTGATAGCTGCCTGGCGCCGTGCCGTAGTACACGCGATACCCGGCCGTGTAGGGATCCGTATTGGTGTCCCACATCGCCGTCACCGTCTGCTGCGCCCACGCGGCCGAGGCCGAGACCGCCACCATGATGATGGCCATCGCCACCATCCGCGCCGCGTTATTCAAGTTGCCGTTAGTGCGCACACCCATCCCCTGAGACCACCCGTGCGGTCACGAAACGTACGGCGTTGCTGATTGCGCTCTGGGGGAGGTAGAGCAGTGCGGGTCGAGGGAAACCCGGCACCGCGTCTAGCGAGAATCGGGCCAAAACCACGCGGGCCGGCGCAGGCGGTTCCTGTCCGTTGCAGTCGTTCAACGATCGCTCGACAAGACTCCGAGAGACCGCGCCGGCCGCAAACGCCGGGGACACCGTGTAAAGTCGTCCCTCGCGGCTACACGAAATGACGCGATCGGTCTGTCCCATACCGCCGGGGTGGACTGCCAAACGAAAGCCACGCCCGATGGATGACGATCAACGGCCTTTTAGTTCGTTAGAGAGCGTTAAATTCACGTAATTTCGTTTCAGAAAACGTGTCGGAAAGCCGATACTCCTGTGCCGTCCCGACACAGAGAGCTTGCGTTTCCGTGGGCGGGGCCGCCGCCCGGCCGCGGCTGCGAACCCGGTGTCCTTACTAGGCATGACATTCCTGCCGATTCTGGTCCTCGCGCTCGTCTGGCCGCAGCCCGCGCCGTCGCCCCAACAGGCACAGCCGGCGCCAGCCTCGCCGCAGGAGGCTGGAGGCGGATCGCTGGAACACACCTACTGGCAGCTGACCCGGCTGGGAGAGACCGCCGTCGTGGTGAAGGGCCTGCCGCGCGAGCCGCACTTGACCTTCTACCCGGGCGGCAGCGTCATCGGCGCCGACGGGTGCAACGCGCTAAGCGGCCACTACGAGTCCGCCGGCGGCACGCTCTCCATTCAGGCACCGCTCATGGGCACGCTGATGACCTGCACGCTGCCGGACGAGTTGGACCGCCGCTTCCGCGAGTTGCTGGGCGAGGTCCGTCAATGGCGCGCGACGGCCATGAGCCTCGAACTGCTGGACGAACAGCGCGCCATCCTCGCGCGTTTCGACGCCGTCCCGTACTGAACGAGGCGCGGCCGCGCCGATGGCCGCCCGCGCGGCTGCGTGAGCAGATCCGCGCCTGCTCGCCCTGGGGACGGCCCGGCAGTCTGCAATATCCATGTAGATAGATATGTTGCTTCATGATATAGCCTAGGGCTCCTGGAGCCCGCGCGGTCATGCCAACCCCTGCCGACACCATCACGCGCCCCCGTCCGCTCGTCGTCGAGCGACCCACGATCGACATCGAGGGGCATCGCCTGCACGAGGTGTCGCTGTCGGGATGGGCTTACGGGCCCGAGGTCGGCACCGCGCCGGTCGTGATCGTGGTGGGAGGTATCACCGCGTCACCGTTCCCCTTCGGCGACGATCGCGGCGAGGCTGGCGGTGGGGCCGAGGCGTGGTGGCCCGCCCTGCAGGCGCCGGATCTGATAGACCCCGCCAGGGTGACCGTCCTCTGCCCCTGCTGGCCGGGCAACGGCTCGACTTGGCGTGGCCTCGAGCTCGCGGACCAACCGCCCCCCATCTCGGTGGCCGGCCTGGCCGATCTGGTCGCCGCGTGGCTCGACGGCATCGGCTGCACGACGCCGGTCACCTTTCTGGGCGCCAGTCTCGGCGGCATGGTCGGCGTGGCCTTCGCCGTGCGTCACCCTGCGCGGTGCCACCGGCTCATCACGATTTCGGCGGGGCTGCGGCCCGACGGCTGGGGCACGGCCACGCGCCACCTCCAGCGCGAACTGGTGCGCGATGCCCAGCGCAACGGCGACCCGGCCACGGGCATGAACCGCGCTCGCCAGCTCGGCATGCTCACCTATCGGGGCCGCGACGAGCTCGACACCCGGTTCGGCCGCCTCGTGCCGGGGCTCGAGCGCCCGCCGGTCGCCGAGTACCTGGAGCATCACGGCCGCCGCTTCGCGGAGCGCTTTCCGGTCCAGACGTTCCTGCTGCTCAGCGAGGCCATCGATCGCGGTTCGATCGCCGACGATCCACACGCGCTGCAGAAGGCTCTCGAGCGGGTCGCCGCCGAAACCATCGTGGTGGGCGTGCCGGGCGACATGCTGTTTCCGTGGCCGATGCAGGTAGAGCTGCACCGGCAGCTCCAGGCGGCCGGCGCGCAGTCGTCGCTCTGGAAGCTCGACTCGCTGTACGGGCACGACGCCTTTCTGGCGGATCAGGAGCGCCTCGCGGACCTGCTGCGGCGCGCGTGCGCCTTCGGCGCCTCGTCAGGCCCGATGCCCCGGCCCCGCTTCGACGGCGTGGGCGTGGAGCCAGTTCGCGAGTTGCGAATCGGGCTCGTGGGGTGCGGCACGGTCGGCAGCGGTCTACTCGAGATGATCGAGCGCCAGCACGCGGCGGTGGCCGATCGTTACGGCGTCCGCTTTCGCGTGACGCGAATCGCCGTGCGCGATCTCTCACGCACTCGCACGCCTCGCGTGGGCGCCATTCCGCTGACGACGGACCCGCTGGAGCTGGTGAGCGACCCGGAAGTGGATGTGGTGGTCGAAGTGGCGGGCGGCGAGGCGATGGAGCCGATCCTGCGGGCGGCGCTCGCCGCTGGCAAGCCCGTCGTCACGGCGAACAAGGCGCTGCTCGCCTCGAAGCTGGCGGAGCTCGGCGTGCTGGCGCAGCGGACGGGCACGCCGCTCTACTGCGAGGCGGCTGTCGCCGCCGCCATCCCAATCATCCGCCATCTCAGTCATCGCGCCGACGAGATCGACAGCCTCGCGGGCATCCTCAACGGCACGAGCAACTTCGTCCTCACGCGCATGGAGGAGTCCGACTGCTCGCTGCGCGAGGCGGTGGCCGAAGCCCAGGCCCTGGGCTTCGCCGAAGCCGACGCCAGCGCCGACCTCGACGGACACGACGCCGCCGCCAAGCTGTCGATTCTCGCCTATCGTGCGTTTGGCGCCTGGATGCGGCCCAACCGCCTGCCGGTGCGCGGCATCCGCGACGTCGGCCCGCACGACTGCGATCTCGCGGAGGCCATGGGCTGCCGCATCCGCCTCATTGCCAGGGCCGCGCGCACGAAGGACGCCCTCGACATCGCGGTCGAACCGCTCCTGCTGCCATCGTGGCACCTGTTGGCGTCGGTCGAGGAGGAGTACAACGCCGTCTACCTCCGGTGCGTGTCGTCGGGTGACCTGAGCCTGTTCGGCAAGGGCGCGGGCGCGCTGCCGACGGCGACCGCCGTGCTCGGCGACCTGATCGACCTGGCCCAGGGCAACTCGGTGCGCTGGCCGGTGCCGCGGGCCCTCTCGATAGCGTCCAGCGAGCACGCCGCGCCACCGCGCCGCCACTACCTCCGCCTGACAGCGGATCCGCACCCCGGCCTCGAGCGCCGCGTCGAGAGCCTCGTCCGGCGGCACGGGCTGGCCACCCAGAACCGGGCCTCCCGCGTGGACGCCGATCGCGTCCACCTCGGGTTCCTGGTCTCACCGTCCGGCGAGGATCGTATCGGCGAGCTGTGCCGGGCCGTCAACCGGCTGGCGCGAGTGGAGCGCACGCTCTGCCTGGGGGTGCTCGAGTGAGCGCCGTCGCCGACTGGCTCGATCCCCGTCACTGCCCGGCCACGCCGCCGCCGGTCGAGTGCATGGCTCCAGCGACGCGCGGCCTGCACGAAGCGCTCGACGCCGCCGCGCGGAAGTGGGGCGTGCCCTACCTCAATCCGGACGAACCAACCGTGCAACTGGACTTGCTCGGTTCGGCGCGCGTCGTCCGGTGGCAGGAAGCCAAGGCAGCGGCGACGTTCTCCACCGGGGGCGCCTGGTCCGAGCTGCCGCCGCTCTATGCGCGATACGGTACGGTGGCCACGGGCACCCTGCTCTCGAGGATCAAGGCCCTCGAACATGCGCGGGCCGCCCTCGTGTGCGACTCGGGCATGCAGGCCACGGCCGTGGCCTTCGACGTACTGTTGACACCCGGCGCGCACGCCGTGTTGATGCGCCAGGTGTACAACAAGACCCGGGCCTATCTGGAATGGCTCGCCGGGCGCCTCGGCGCGCAGGTCACCATCGTGGACGATGGGGATCGCGTGGCGCTCGAGGCGGCGATTAGTCCCCGCACGGCGTTCGTCTTTGCCGAGACCTTCACCAATCCGCTCGTGCGTGCCCAGGACCTCGACATGCTCCGCGACGTGGTCGCCGCGGCCCGCGGCCAGAGCCCTGGCGTGCGCCTTATCGTCGACTCCACCATTGCGACGCCGTGGGCCTTCCCGACGCCCCTGCTGGCGCAGGGCGTCGACGTGGTGGTGGGTAGCGGCACCAAGGCGCTCGGCGGCACCGATCGCGACCTCTGGGGCTACCTCGCGACCAACGACATCCCGCTGGCCAACAGCGTGATGGACCTGCTGGCCATGCGCGGGGGCATCCTCGACTGGCGTCGCGCCCAGGCGGTCCTGGACGGCTGGCCCCAGGCCGAGACAGCCCACGCCAGGCGGGCCGCCACGGCCACGCGGGTGGCGGCGTTCCTGGCGGCGCACCCAAAGGTGAGCGAGGTGTTCCACCCCTCGCTGCCTACCCATCCCGATGCCGAGGCCATCCGCCGCCTGTACGTGCGACACGGGTCGCTGGTGTCGTTCCGGGTGGCCGGCGCCGACGAAGCGCAGACCCGTCACGTCGCCGACGTGCTCGCCATGACGGTGGTCGTGCGCTACGCCTTGTCGTTCGACGGCCTGGCGACGAAGGTGAACCATCACCAGTCCGTGTCGGAGTATTTCGCCAGCCCGGGTCAGCTGGTTCGAAACGGCTTCGACCGCCTCATACGCCTGGCCATTGGGCTCGAGGAGGCCGACGACCTCATCGCGGCCGTCAACTGGGCACTGCATCACGCCGACACGGTCACCACGACCGACGTGGACGCGTGGCAAGCCCGCCGCGCGAAGAGCCTGGGCGTGAGATGACGCGTTCCTGACTACTTCACCGACGCGTTGCCCGTGATGAACGCGTGGTACGGAAGCTCGTCGAGGCTCCGGAAGGTCACCACGCACGCCGCGAGAAACGCCACCACCGAGGCCACGAAGTAGCCGTACCCGTAGTACGGGAAGCCGAGCCGCAGGGTCACCAGCGTCGCCATCAGGTTCGTCACGAGGAACAACCCGTGCAAGGCCAGCGTCTTCCGGCTGAGATCGAGATACGACAGGACGATGGTGAGGAGCATGAAGAAGAGCTGGAACAATGCTCCCAGCATGGCGATCCGGAAGATGCCGAGCTGCCCGTACGGGATGCCGAACACCATGAAGATGACCGGGGCCAGCACGATGGCCCCCAGCACGAGCACGATCTGAGGCAGCACGAGTTGCCGTGAGCCCAGGAAGACCGCGTTGAGCAGCCCCGCCTGGTTCTCGCGAATGCGGGCCAGCGTCGCGTGCGACCCGATGTCGCGATAGAACCGGTGGTACTGCTCGAAAAAGCGTGTCTCGATGTTGACGACAAACACCGCCATCGACGGCACGATGCTGAGCGCGGCCAGGAAGAGCGCGCTGTCGTAGTCGGGGTAGGAAACCAGCCCGGCGGGCAGCACCTGGCGCTCGGGTGCCGTCCACATGAGCCACTTGTCGACCCAGATTCCCGCGAAGTACACGACCCCGCCGAGCGCCAGCGGCCACTGCGTCCGGAAGTAGGGCACGAACGCGAACACCTGGTGCACCTCGAACGGAAACTCCGCGAACACTCTGGCCACCAGCGCAAAGACGATGAAGGCGAGCCCCACATCGAACCCGAGCAGCATGCCGTCCACCCCGGCGTTGGGGCCGGCCCCGTACGCCGCGCCGAGCGCGACGAGCATCCCGATGCCGAACGTCCGCGTGACCGCGGCGTACTCCTTGAGCGTGCTCAGAAACACGCTCAGCACCCAGATGCTCGAGACCAGGGCGAAACCCACCCACCCCGCCATCCGTGCGACGGGAGGGAGATCCACGTACCAGAAGTAGAACGGGGCGCCGACCAGCGCCGACGCCGCGATCGCGATGGCCAGTCCTCCGACGACCATCCCGGGAACCCCGGCGACGGTTCTCGCGAAGATCTGGTCCGAGAGGTAACGCGTGAGCACCAGGATGAGAGGACCGGTGATCACCAGCGAGAACGCGAAGTTGTAGACCACCACCAGCCGGAACGTGCTGAGGTCGGCGTAGGTGGCAAAGCTCGGCCCGAAGTGGGTGATAGCGGCCAGCGCCACGATCGTGAACAGCCAACTGCCCGAGGACGACACCGACGCGTGGGCGTACCCCCGGGCGAGGCCCAGCAGGTCGCCCCGCGAGGTGAGCTTCCGGAGGACGAATCCAATGCCAGCCACCTCAGGCCTCCACCAGAGCCACGGTCGTCTCCAGGTGCTCCTGGTAGATGTCCCGGTAGGCGCGATCGAGGTTGGCCTTGTTGTAGCAGCGGCGCACCCGCTCCTGCGCGGCCGCGCTGCAGCGCTGGTAGGCGCGGGCGTCGGTGAGCAGGCCACGCACCGCTTCGGCGGTGGCCGCGGGATTGGCCAGCGGCGTCACGGCGCCCGCCATCCCGAGCGGCGGCTGCTCGTCGGATCGGCCCAGGATCATCTCTCGACACGATCCGACGTCGGTGGCGACCGACGGCACGCCCACCGCCGCGGCTTCCAGGATGACCAGCGGCTGCGCCTCGCTGACGCTCGTGAGCACCAGCACGTCGATCGACGGATAGTAGTCTGTCAGGGCAACACGTCCCTTGAATTCCACGGTCGCGTCCAGGTCGAGGCGCGTCGCCAGCTGACGGCACTCCGCGACGTAGTCGGGGTCTTCGTCGAGCGGGCCGAGCACCCACACTCGTACGTCCGGAACGAAATCGCGAAGGATGGCCGCCGCTCTGAGGAACGTCTTGATGTCCTTGATCGGCACGACGCGGCCCACCAGGGCGACGGTGGGCGCCGTGCTTCCCCGGAGGCGCGTGACCGTGTCGCCTAGCTCGATGCCGTTCGGGATCACCCGCAGTTTCTCGGGTGCCGCGCCGTCCTGCAGTTGCAGCTCGGTGTTGCCCTCGAACAGGGTGATCACCTGGCTGCAAGCCGCGTACGTGGCCCGCGAGAAACTGGTGAAGGTATCGATCCAGAGGTCGCGCAGGTCGCGGTGCAGGTGATCGATACTCAAGGTCTGGAGCGGATCCTGCTGCAGCCAGTCGGCCATGGTGATCTCGACCCGGCGCTCGTTCGTGTAGATGCCGTGCTCGGTGAGCAGCGCCGGGCAGCCGGTCTCGAGACGTGCTCGGGTCGCGTACAGCCCCGCGTACCCGGTGCAGAGCGCGTGGTAGACACGTGCGGGCGCCAGCGGCGCGAGCAGCACCGACGACACGCCCAGCAGCAGGGTGCGCCAGGTCCAGAAATAGTCCAGGAACGACACCCGTGGGCACTGCCGCTCGTACATCCGCATCAGCAGCGTCCACGCCTCCCGGGAGTTGAGCAGGGCCTCGCGCCCGATGTCCGGACCAGCGGATCGGAGCGCCTTCAGGACGGCCTCCACCTCGGTGAGGCCGCCGCCGGTGGTGAGCCCGATCAGCGGCTCCTCCAACTCGTCGAGCACGCGCCCGAAGCCACGGGGAGCCGGGCACCCCTCGGCGAGGGACTGCAGCTCGATCCGCGTCACGCCCGCCACGTTCGACGGCAACTCGAAGCGGAGCCGCCCCTCTGGCCCAGGGGGCACGAGCGCCACCAGATGGAAGGACAAGTGGCTCTGCGCACGGATCAGGTCGTGCGTCCAGTTCGAGACTCCGCCCGTGACGTACGGGTAGGTTCCTTCGAGAATCAGGCACACGTCTGCGGATGGCCGCGCGTTCATGCCGCCGCCTCCCGGCCCTTCCACAGTGCGACGGTCGCCGCGACCTCAGGCAGAAGGCCCGTATCCGGCGCCGCGGAGTGTGCGGCAACCAGCGCCCGGACCTCCCCGTAGCGCCCCTGCGCGAACAGATTCTCCATCAGCCAGTGGTCCGCACCGGGGTGCCCGGCGGTCACGAGCTGGCGGAACAGAGGTTCGGCCTCGTGCCATCGCCCCCGGCGCTGCTGCAGCCGGGCCAACCGGAACCTCACCGTGCCGTCCACCGGGCGGCTTTCGAGGAACCGGCGGTAGCCGGCCGCAGCCTTGACCCGACACTCCTCTTCGCGTGTGCCGTCGAGCAGCCCGGCAAACGCCTGATCGTCGCAGTGGTTGGCGAGCGCGAGGACGGCGGCTGGGTCGTCTGGCGCCTCGCGTGTCGCCTTCTCGAGCCGGATGGATCGTTCGAGGAACTCGTTTTCGATCTTGGCGATGGCCGTGGCTGCCTGCACACGGATCACGTTGTGCTGGTCGCAGAGTGCGGCCCTGAGGGCCGGCGCGAACGCGGGGTTAAACTGCTGCGCGATGATGGCGACCACGGACTGGCGCTGGGAGATGGAGCCGAACGACAGCACGTCCAGGAAGGGCGTGACGTGCTGCTCGGCCGGCCGATCGCTCGCTCGCTGACCGATGCGGCGCCAGAGCTCGGCGTTCTCATCGACGTGGGTGGGCGGGAAGAGCATGGCGTGCCACTCCTCCACGTCGGTCGCCTGACGCGCGTACCGCCATTCGAGCGCCCGGGCGAGCAACACGCCCGCGGGGCCGAACGGGCCGAACGACGCCGTCGCGATCCAGAGCAGCAGCGGATAGCGCGCCCGGCGCCGCGCGGGCCTGAACGCCCACGCGCCAACCGCCGCGAGAACCGCGCCGTGTCCAGCCATCAGGCTCACGGGAGCCGCGCCTCGCGTCGCTCCGATCAGGAGTGCCACTTCGGCCGACAGCGCCACCCCGGCCACGGCCATGGTGTAGAGGTCGCCGCCGGGTGAGCTGGGCGCGCGCGTGGAGTCGAGTCGGCCCGTCACGACGCCACCAGATGCCGGTCGCGCGAGGACACCGTTTCGGCAGACGACGCGCCGTCGTCCGACGGCGCGCGCAAACGCCGGCGCAACGCCGAATCGTCGGCCCGGCAGAGCGCCCGCACCACGGTGGTGCACCGCACATCGTGGCCGCACCGTTCGATGAGGCGTTCACGCAGCTTGCCGGCCACGATGGCGCAGTTCTCGGCGGGAGTGCCGGGCAGCAGTACGGCGAACTGCCGCCCCGGCGGATCGTGACTGAACACGAGGTCGGTTCGCCGCATCACCTTCCGCGCCACTTCGCCGAGCGCTGCGGGCACGTCGCGTCGCTGGCTCTCCGTCAGGTCGTCGACCTCCACGCGGAAGAGCAGGAGCGTGAGATCGAACCCGAACCGCAGTGCCAGTTCCGTCACGTAGGCCGTCTGCCGCTCGAGGTACTTCATCGCGTAGAGACGCGTGGTTTCGTCCTGGATCTGGTTGGACTGGTAGGCCTCGGCGTTGGCGTAGGCGGCGGCAATCCAGCCGCACAACGCCTTGAAGGTCTGAAGGCTGCTCAGGTTGAAGTCGAGAAATGCCATGTCCTCGACCTTCAGCATGCCGATGAGCTTCCCGGAACCGGGGTCGACGAGCGGGCCGGCCATCAGCCCGTGGCCCTGCAGGACCGCCTCGCCGGCGGGGGTGGCCACCGACACCACACGCTGGCCACCCGCCACCTCCTGGAAGAGCGGCGCCGTGCCGGTGTACCGCTCGGCGTATCGACGCTCGGGCGCCCAGCCCCGTGCCGCCGTCAGCACCAGCGCATCGCCCTCCAGGAGGAACAGCGAGAACGCCTTCGCGTGGAGCGCCACCTCCACCAGGTCCGACACGCCGGCAATCACTTGCCCCGGCTCCACCGTCTCGATCTTGCGCGCGGCTTCGAACAGACCCGTTGCCGTCCCGAGCTGGCCGGCCAGCCGGGTTTCGAGCCGCTGCTTGGCCGCCGCCAGGTCCTTGTGCGCGTGCGAGAGCAGCGCCACCCGGCGCTCGGCTTGCGTCAGCCGCTCGCTGGTTTCGTTCTGCTGCTGGCGATGACGCATACGCAGCTCGCCGAGGATCAGCGATGCCAGCATCCACAGTATGGGCGTGAGCAGCGCCTGCACGGCGTAGTCGTGGACGTTTTGATCGAGTGAGGGAGACGGCAGATTGCCCAGGAGCAGCGCAACGGAACTGATGGCGGTGGCCAACAGGGCCTCCTGGGTACCGTAGTACACCGCCATCAGCAGCACGATCGCCCAGAACGGGTGAGGCTGGAGGTGGGCGAACCGATCGCCCGGTCCCCAGAGCGCATCGAGCGCCAGCACGAACGCCACGAACAGCCCGATCTCGACCAGTGGCGACCAGCGCGACGCGGTCTCGGATCCGTTCGGGGCCGCCGGAACAAGGGACGTCGCCGTCATGACTAGAACCGCACCGTGAGCCGCGCACCGGCCTTCAGCACGCGCTGGGTGGTGGCGAGCGCGAAGAGCCGGCGGTCGGCCCACAGCTCCACGCCCACGCGGGCGCTGGCGGGGGGCACCAGCCGCACGGTCACGAACGAACCGCGGCCTCCGAGACGATCGAACGTGTAGCCACCCGTGGCCTCCACTTCCCAGTCGCGGGCCACCGCGAAGCGGCTGACGGCACCGAAGAGATGCACTTCGCGGCTCACCAGCGGAACGGGCACGAACTCCTGCCCCTCCGGCGTGGTCGAGACCGAGGCGCGCAACCGGTGCTCCTTGTCGAGCCCGTACTGCAGCGTGATGGAAGGCGCCGCCTGCCGGATGGTGCGCACCACGCCCAGGCTGAGCGCCGCCGACTCGGTGCTCGCGCCGGACGCCAGCCGGTAGCGGTTCGCGCCGGCCTGCACCCACACGGCCGTGTCGGGCCTGAAGCGCCATTGCCGCTGCACGCCCACGCGGTCACGACGTCCATCGTCGGCCGCGCTCTCGAGAAATTCCCAGAAGGGCCTGCCGAACTCGGCGGTCACTTCCGAACGTCCGCGCAGGTCGTCGTGAGACAGCGTCAGACCCGTGCCGACTCCCGAAGACGTGCCGAACACGGCCCCGCCCACGGTGGTGCCTGGTGCGACGCGCATCGTCGCGCTGGCATCGAAGCGGCGAAGGTCGGCTTCGATCGGCGCCACCCGGCCATCGGGCAGGCGCACCTGGGGAGCGGAGAGCCGGAGCCGCTCGAACGAGAGCGCCACGGGCGCGTGCGGGCGCCACTGCCCACCCGCCGTCAGCCGCTCGTACTGCTCGTCCCAGCCGCCGCTGATGGTGCGCCCCTCGGTTTCGATACCCGCCCGCGGAGACTGCTGGCGCAAGCGCTCCCGCACGATGCGGTCGATGTCGTCACGCAGCGCGGCACCTTGTCGCGCCAGCTCGTAGCCTCGGTCGGCGTCCAGGGGTCGTCCCCGACCCTCGTCGAAGCGCGCACGGGTGAGGAGTACGTCGGCGTCGGACGGGTAGCGCGCCGACAGGCCGTCCAGCAGGTGAAGGGCGTCGCCGTAACGGCCCTCGTGCGTCAGCCACTCGATGCGCAGAAGGTCGAGACGCTTCGAGCCACCACCGGCGACGAGCGCTGGAGCCTCGGCCTCACCGTTCCCGGGAGCACCGTCCAGGATTCGGCGCACCAGGCCGTCGTCGCCCCATTGGAGTGCCGCAACGGCGTAGTCGGCTCGCACGTGATCGAGCGCCGGGTTCTCGGCCAGGATGGCCTCGAACGTGCTCGCGGCCCGCTCGCGCTCCCCGCGCCGGACCAGGACGTTGGCCAACAGCGGCTGGTTGACCTGTGCGGACGGATCGCCCAGATACTCGAGGGCCTGAGCGAAATACTGTCGTGCGCGGGCCGCGGCGCGCTCGGCGAGCGCCAGCTCGCCAAGCTGATACAGCGATTCTGCTTCGTGGCCTCCGGCGGCCACGTACGCCGCCAGCCACCTGCGCGCGCGCGCGGTTTGTCCCTCGTAGAACGAGAGCGCCCCCAGCCAGCGGAGTGACTCCAGGTCGTCAGGATCGCGCGCGGCGATGGCGCCAAACGCGTCCGCCGCCAGTCCGGAGAACTCGTGGGCGAGAGCGGTGCGGCCCACCACCCGCAGGTCCTCGGTGCCGGGGTTGGGTCGAAGAAGGACCTGCTGGAGCGCGTCCCGCACCAGCCAGCGATCCGCCGTGGCCTCGTGCGCGCGGACCCAGGCGTCCACCAGTGCCGGCGATGCGTCCGCGGGAAGCGTGGGCATGGCCAACACCACGCTTCCCGCGCCGCCCGCCTGCACGATGTGCCCGATCCACCTCGGCCGATCGCTGGACGGCGCCGTCTGCATCCGCTGTACGAGCCACGCGAGCTGGGGCTGACCGGGCCGCACGCCCCACAGGTAGAGCAATTGCAACAGGTCGGGATCGTCCGGCCCCGCCGAGGCCGCCAGGTCCTCGAATACCGCGGTCGCCGCCGCGGGGGATCCGAGCTCTACCAGACGCGCGGCCGCGGATCGCCGGTCGGCCGGCGGCGTGTGGGGCGACCGGCCAATGGCGGACCAGAGGTCGACGCGTTTCGCGGTCATCGACCGCAGCGCCAACCGCTCGTCGTAAGCGTACACCCAGCTCCCACCTTCCGCCTGCGCCATCAGCTCCAGTTCAGGCAGCAGGACCAGGTCCGGCGCGTCGAGGTCCATCAGCGCGCGCACGAGCGCCGAACGTCGTCCGCCGGCTGGTCCCTCGACGTCGGCACCGCCGCCCTCGCCGGCGCCGGCTTGCAGCCTGGCCGTAATGAGCGCCACCGCGCCATTGGGTTCGCCGGCGGCAACGGCCGATTCCACGAGGGGCGACAGCCACCGGTCGAGGTCGTGCTCAGCGAGTTGCCGGATGTCGTCGGCGAGCGAGGCGCGCTCCCCCGCCGCCCACAAACCCTCGACGAGCATCGTCCGGTAATCGCCGGAAACGCGCGCGTCCATGAGCCGCGCCGCGAAGACACGCCGGAGGTCGGAGGCCACATCAGCCCCGGCTCGCAGCGCCCCCGCCAGCGCCGCGTCATACGCCAGTTGCGCGTCGGCGTCCCCGGCATTCGCCGCGCCGAGCGGTGCCAGGGCGTCGACCGGACGTCCGGCCGCCAGCAGGGCTTGCCCCAGCAACAGCGCATCCTGGGGCGAACCGCGCGCCTTGAACAGCCGCTCGGCCGTCCTGACCGCTAGCTCCGTGTGCCCGCGATCTGCCAGCAGAAAATACACATCGCGCATGGTGTCGCCGTCGAACGCCTGCGGTGGCATTGACGCGAGCCAGGAGTCAATCAGATCCGTCCGACCTGCCACGGCGGCCAGCCGAGCCCACGCGCGGTGCGCCATGGCCGATGCCGATGCCGACAGCAGATGAAGCACTTCGTCCGCCCGCCCGAGCTTCACGGCGAGTTGCGAGAGGTCGTTCAGCGCCCATTCAGGTGCACGGCCGGCCGCCGCCAGCGAGGCCAGGCGCGTGAACGCGCGGTCCGCAAGTCCGAGCCGCACCTCGAACTGGGCAAGCGCCGCGACCTCTTCGGGCGGAAGACCGGCACTCGCGTCGACCTTGTGGATCCAGCGCTCTGCGCCTTCGATGTCTCCGCGCTCGACCGCCAGCTCAATCGCCATCAGCGGCGAGTCCGCCAGCCCGGCGTCCCCCAGTCGGGAGATCAGCGCCTGCGCACGGTTCCGGGCGCCGTGTGCGACCGCATGACCAATCGCCAGGCCGGCCAGCACCGGGTTGGCGGGCTGCGCCGGGTTGCCGAGCACCGCCTCCACCGTCTCGTAATCCTGGAGCGACAGCGACAGGTCGACCAGCGCCGTGAGCGGCTCGGTGGCGAGAGGACGAGTCGCGTCGATCGAGGCCAGCTCGCCGACGATGCGCGGCGCTTCGCTCGTGCCGGTCGCCACCCGGGCCCGCATCGCGAGTCGGGCCGCAGGGGCGACTTCGCCGGGTGGTGTATCGAACAGCGCGACGGCGGCGTCGGCCCGGCCCCAGCTCGTCAGCGCACGGGCGAGCGCGGCCATCGTGTCGGGTTCGGTCCTCACGAGCGGCAGCAGCCGAATGGGAAGGGCGAGATGCCCGGCCCCCGACTCGTGCAGGAGCAGGCTGGCATAGAGTTCGAGGGTGGCATAGTCGAAGGTACCCGGATCGTGCCGCCGCATCGCTTCGAGCGTTTTCAGCGCCTGCGCGGGTTTGCCGAGCGCCGCGTCGAGCCGTGCGCTGCGCACGCGCTCGACGGCGGTCGCATCGTCTCCGGCCGCCACGTCTCGAAGCACGGTCGCTTCGGCCGACTCGTCCCCGTTCCATCGATAGAGCGTGGCCAGACGGCGTGCGAGCGCCCCGGCAGGCTTCAGGCGATACACGTGCGCGGACGCACGAATCTGGTCGTTCAGCCGCTGCGCGTCGGCATACATGCGTGCCAGCCGCGTCCAGGCCTCCACGTCATCCGGCCTCGACTCCGCGTAGGCCTCCAGCGTGACGAGTGCCTCGTCTACGCGCCCTTCGAGCAGGAACAGCTCGTCATGCGCCACGACCGACGCCGCGGTCGATACGTGTGCGGCCCCTTCGGCGAGCAGGGCCCGCGCTCGAGTGATGTCGCGGTTCTTCACGTGGATCAGCAGCAGCTCGTCGCCTCGCGGCACCAGCGCGGCCGCAAGGACCAGGGCAGCGCCGACCAGGACGAACGCGCCCTGCTGGTACCGCCTCAGCTCGCGGCGGTGACGGGGATGGCCCGTGTCACCGGGAGGCACGGTCGGCTCCACTTCCGGCGATGGTCACCTCGACTCGTTCGCCCGTCGACTGCGGCAGCCCAACGGGCAGCAGCCCCGATGCGTCGGTCTGTACCTGCATCACGCCCGTCCGGCCCGACGAGGAGTGCCAGCGCACGTCCGCCGACGGCCCGTAGGGCCACTGCCAGACACTCTCACCGGGCCCGTAGCCCTCGGTGATGAACCGCACCACGCCCACTTCGTGATGGACGCCGTACACACGCCACCGTGACTCCACCAGATAAGGGATGCGCTCCGCCGGCTCGAGTTCGGCCGTGCCCATCGTCCTGATCGCCACCCGCGGCGCATCCACGGTCTCGTCGAGCGCCACGAACAGACTCCCCATCTCGTGCCGCTGCCCGATGACGCCCACGGACCGGTCGAAGTCCACTCCCGCCAGCGAGGCTGCGTCGAATCGCACGGTCTGGACCGCACCGCGGTCGCGCACCAGCCAGGCGCGCGGACCCACCTGCTCCAGCGTGGCCGAGAAGAAACCCTCGACGATGCGGCTGAAGCGGCTGGCTTCGATGGGCGCCAGCGGCAGGGACCGAGCGTAGGCGAGGTTCGCCAGCACCGCGTTCAGGCTCGACAGCCGCTCGCCGGAGTACATGTGGTAGTAGAGGTTGAACGGCTTCAGGCGCCGCGGCGACCCCGTGTTGCGAACGGTCCGCGTCAGAAACGAGAAGCCGAAGAACCGGTCGCGCCACAGGTCGGTGTAGGTGTTCTCATTGCTGTTCGAGGCGTATACCTGCCGCTCGGACCCCGTCTCGACTCCGAGCGGCGAAACCCAGGCCGTCGACGGGAAGTCCCGGTCGAACCGGGTGTCCCCGCCGTTGATGTTCACCAGCCCGGCCCGCCGGGTATGCGCCAGGGCTTCGGCAAACGGCCGTGTGTCGCCGCTCCACTGCAGCAACTGGACGCGCTTGCCCGGAGGCAGCAGGGCATCGACGAACGCTCGCGCGTCATCGATCTCGGTCGCCAGGCTGAAGGGACGCGTATCGTACGACCGCGGCTTCACCCCGGCGTCGCCGTGCAACACGTCCGACCCTCCCACGGCTGTTGTGCTCGTCGGCGCGTACCCTTCGTCGACGCCGCGCGTCAGGCTCGCCTGGAAGAAGCCCCAATCGAGCGGATGGCTGTAGGTGTGAATCGCGGGCTCCACGTGCGGCAGGCGATAGAGATCCCGTGCCACCGCCAGGCTCTCCTGCGTGCCCTTCCACGCGGGGTCCAGGTCGCCGACGATGGCCCCGACCGAAACGGGCAGGTCGGGAAACCTGCGGAGGATTTCGTCGAGCACCACGCGCGCGGCGATCACGTAGCGGCTGCGGTAAGGCTCGATCTGCGTGAGGTTTCGCCAGCCGTCTCCGTCGATGTGGCTGTAGTAGATGCGGCGGCCCGACAAGGTGGCGGTATCCAGCTTGGGCACCTGATCGGTGTCGAAGGCTTCCCTGAAGAACTCGAACGGGTTCAGGTACCACTGGCGAAACTCGCGGTCGTCGGACCGATCGGCAAAGTAGGCGTAGCCGGGCGCCACATAAGCACCGCGCGGGCTGATGATGACCAGGTCGGCCTCAGCCGGCGGCTGGCCCGGCATCGAGACGCGCAGGGCTGTTCGGGCGTCTGGTGCCGTTGCCCGCACCGCCGCATAGGGCGGCACGAGCCGCGGCAGGCGGCGCTCGAATCCGACGATCCGGGGGTCCTGCACCGAGTACGACGCGCCGGCGGTCGTGCTGTGCCAGTCCCCGTCGTAGCGCCACCCGAGACGCGCGAGCGCGGTGTTGACCTCGTCTGTCGGCACGAGTGTGCCCTGCTCGTCCATCAGGGCGCCCAGCGCACCCATGACGACGAGCGGGACGCCGCCGCGCGACAGGGTGTCGACCCACCGCAGGTAGGCGCGCGGGTTCGGCATGGCATCGTCGACGAACCACGTGATCACGCCGCGCACGCCCCTGAGCGCTTCGGGCGTGGGAAGGCCGGTCCGGATGTCGTGGTACTTCACGACGAGACCGAGGTGGTTGAGCGGCATCTCGGCCAGCGCATGCACCCTGGTGTCGCGCGGTGTCGCCTCGAGCGCGCTGTCGTAGAGGGCCAGCACCGTGCGGGCCACGGGCCTTGGCGTCGACGCCGGCCCGGCAAACGACGATGCGGGCATCACCAGCGCGAGCAGTGTCAGCGCGAGCGCCGTAAGCTTGCCGCCTGCCCGCACAGCGGGCGCCGCCACTCGGCACCGCGGGCTCATCGCGGTTCCTCGACCAGCGTGTCGAGCATGGGTGTGGACACGTACGGCACGAACCCGTTGGCCCGCTGTTCCTGGTAGAGCCGTCGGACGCCGTCCGCGTCGGCGGGATCCCAGTAGTCGAGCGTGAAGAGTTTCAGCGCCGGGTTCAGGGCCTGCGCGCGTCGAAGTGCGTTCACCTGCCACGCCACGTCTGGATCGGTCACGCGGGAGTACGCCTTGGTGGCCGGATCGAAGGTGGCCAGGACCGATTCCCCGAGCAGGATGTCGATCGACGGCGCGATGTCGGGAAGGAGCGCGTAGCCGCGGTTCACCATGATCACGATCTGCGGATACTGGTGGCGAATGGCGCGGACGAGCCGCACCGCCGCGTCCCGCATCCCGCGATAACGCTCGGGATCCTTCCCTTCGAGGAACTCGGCATCGTCCAGGGTGTCGAGGAAGAGTCCGGTGAAGCCGGCGTCGAGGGCCTGGGGCACCAGTTGTTCGAGCACCGTACGTACCCACTCCGGACGACGGAAATCCAGGTAGTGCGCGTCGGTCCACACGGGGTGCGCGTCGAGCACCACGCCGGCTTGCTGCAAGCTCGCAAAGGCGTCACGCCCGCGGCCCATCTGGGTGAGGGAAAGGTAGGCCAACACGGTCCGGTTCCGCTCGATGAGCGGCCCGAGCGGAGGGTGATGATGGGAGTCGAGCACCACCACCTGGTAGCGGGCCAGGTCGAACGGCACCGGGCGGTCGCTGTAGCACACCGCCCATCGCTCCGGCTCCGCCGCGCGTACGGCGACGGTCGCGGGCAGCCAGAGCGCCGCCACCGCGAACAACCGCGCCGTCACCGTGCGAATGAGAGCAATACCGCGCATATTCGTATCCAACCGACATGAGGCACACTCGCGGCATCGCGAGAAGCCTCCGTTTGGGCAATCGGCCGGGCCAGGGCGGTCTTGAGCGGTTCGCGTCGACCCGAACGTTGTCAGGCCCTGTCTCCCTCGCGGGGCTTTCGTCATCTGGATTACGATCGTGGTTTCTGTTTCGTGGCTTCACCTTTCAGGAGAACGCGCGTGACCGCTGACCGTTCGCAGCCGCTCGAAGTGTGGAAATTCGGAGGCGCATCGCTGGCCGACGGCCAGGCGATTCGCCGCGCAGCGGCGCGCATTGCCGCCCACCAGGGGCCGCTGGTTCTCGTGGCCTCGGCGTTGGGCGGCATCACGGATCTGCTGCTGGAGGGCGCCACCCACGCGGTCGAGGGTCGAGCCGACGCGGCGGCCCGCGTGGCGTCGGTCTTTCGCGACCGGCATCGCACGGCGGCTGCCGTGGCCATCGGCCGGGGCCGGGCGCTCGCCGCCGTGCACAAGGCCATCGACGCGTCGGCCGAGGAGTACCGGGAGCTGTGCCGGGCCGTGGCGGTGCTGCGGCACATCGAGCCGCGCACGCGGGATGCGCTGGTGGCGCGCGGGGAACGGCTCGCCGCGTCACTGCTCTCGGCCGCGCTGGTCGTCGCCGGGCGCCCGGCGACGTTGGTAGACGCTCTCGATCTCGTCCACACCGACGACGGGCATGGCGGCGCCGTACCCTTGCTGGCCGAAACCACTCGGCTGGCCTCGCGTGTGCTCAAGCCTCTCTTGACCAAGGGCCTGGTACCGGTCGTGCCGGGCTTCATCGGCCGCGCGCCCGACGGCAGTGTGGCCACGCTCGGCCGGGGCGGCTCGGACCTCACCGCCACGCTGCTGGGCCGCGGGCTGGGTGCCCGCCGCGTCGTGCTCTGGAAGGACGTACCCGGCATCCTGACCGCCGACCCCAAACTCGTCACCGATGCGCGACTCATACCGGAACTGCACCACCAGGAGGCCGCCGAAGTGGCCCACTACGGTGCCAAGGTCCTCCACCCGCGCGCTCTCATTCCCATCGCCGGCACGCGCATCGTGCTGCACGTGCGGTCCTTCGTCCATCCCGACCGTCCCGGCACCGAAGTGTCGGCGCGGCACGTGCTGCCCGGCTATCCGGTGAAGGCGCTCGCCATTCTGCCGGGCCAGGCGGTGGTGACCGTCGCGGGCAAAGGCATGGTGGGCGTGCACGGCATTGCGGCCCGCACCTTCGCGGCCGTCGATGCGGAGCGGCTATCCGTTTCGACGATTTTCCAGGGGTCGTCGGAGAGCTCAATCGGCTTCACGGTTCCGGCCGCCGAGGCCGACCGCGCCGTGAAGAGCGTGAGCCGCGCCTTCCGCCACGAGATCGACACGGGCGTCATCGACGGCGTCTCCGCGCGCAAGGGCGTCGCCGTCATCGCGGTGGTGGGCGAAGGCATGGCGGGCACGCCTGGCATTGCCGCCCGCGTATTCTCGGCGCTCGAGAGCGGCGGCATCAACATCGTCGCCATCGCCCAGGGATCGTCCGAGCGCAACATCTCGTTCGTCGTGGCGGGCGACGATGCGGCGGAGGCGGCCAGGCGGGTGCACGCGGCCTTCCAATTGTCGAAGATCGGGGGCGGCCGGGCGAAGGCCGTCTCGCACACCGATGTGGTGCTGCTGGGATTCGGACGCGTCGGCCGGGCCCTCGCCGATCAAATCGCGGCGCTCGACGGGCGCCGCCTCGTGCGCATCGTCGGGCTGCTGGATCGCTCCGGTTACGTCTTCGACGCACGCGGCCTGTCGCGCTCGCGCCTGCTGAAGCTCGCGCGGCTGAAGGACGCCGGTCAGTTGCTGGCCGATCTCGGGGGCACGCGGGCCACGGCGTCGGAGGGTCTGGCCATGATGGCCGGCCACGCCGTGTCGCGGCCCATCGTGGTGGACGTCACGAGCGAAGAAACCGGCGACATGCTGCTGGCCGCCACCCAGGCCGGCTTCGACCTCGTGCTGGCCAACAAGAAGCCGCTCGCGGTGCCGTGGGAAGGCTACGCGCGCCTGATGACGGCGGCGGCGAGCGGGGGCCGGCAGATTCGCTACGAGGCCACGGTGGGAGCGGGGCTGCCGATCATCGACACGTTCAACAAGCTGGACGAAACCGGCGACCGCGTCCTGCGCATCGACGGCTGCGTCAGCGGCACGTTGATGTTCGTGCTGTCGGAGGTGTCCGCCGGGCGGCCGTTTTCGGGGGCCGTCGTCGAGGCCGTGGCGCGCGGTTACGCCGAGCCCGACCCGCGAGAGGACCTGTCGGGGCAGGATGCGGCGCGCAAGGGGCTGATCCTGGCGCGGATGCTCGGCTACCGAGGGCCGGCCGCCGCTGCCGACAACCTCGTGCCAGAGCCGATGCGCGGGCTGTCGCTGGCCGCCTTCATGGAGCAGTTGTCGTCGCTCGACGCCTCCTGGCGCGAGCGCGTCGAAGCCGAGAGGACTAAGGGCCGAGTGCTGCGTTACGTCGTGAGCGCCACGTCACGCGGGGCGACGGCGAAGCTCGTGGCCGTGCCGGCCTCCAGCCCCATGGGCGCGGCCACCGGCACGCGCAACATCATCACCTTCGTGTCGCGCCGCTACCGCGACGAGCCCATCGTGATCAGTGGACCCGGCGCGGGCGCCGCCGTGACGGCCGCGGGCATCCTCAACGACATCTGCGCGCTGTCGCTGAAGTAGCTGCCGAGCGGGCGAGTCGCTCCAGTAGCGGCTCGGTGTCCTCCATCGACAGGCACGCGTCGGTGATGCTTTGACCGTAGCGTGCCGATTGGCTCGGGACGCAGTCCTGCCGACCTTCGACGAGGTGGCTCTCGATCATCGCGCCGAAGATGTGGCGCGATCCGGATGCCAGCTGTTCGGAGATCGCGGCCACCACGTCGGCTTGCCGTCTCGGGTCCTTCAAGCTGTTGCCGTGCGAGCAGTCCACCATCAGCGCCGCGGGCCGGTCCCGCTCGGAGAGCCGGGCGCACGCGTCGAGGACGTGAGCGGCCTGGTAGTTGGGCCCGGTCTTGGATCCGCCGCGCAAGATCACGTGGCACGACTGGTTACCCGTGGTGTGGAAGATGGCCGACACGCCCTGCTTGGTGACCCCGGGAAACCAGTGCTCCGACCTGGCGACGACCACCGCGTCGATGGCCGGCTGCACGTTGCCGTCGGTGCTGTTCTTGAATCCGACCGGCATCGACAACCCCGAGGCCAGTTCCCGGTGGACCTGACTTTCGGTCGTCCGGGCGCCAATCGCCGCCCAGGACGTGAGGTCGCCGATGTACTGGGGAATCTGCGTATCGAGGAACTCGGAGCCCGTGGGCAGGCCCATATCATTGACGTCGAGCAAGAGCCTCCGCGCGAGGCGCAGCCCCTTGTTGACGTGAAAACTCCCGTCGAGGTCCGGGTCGTTGATCAGGCCCTTCCACCCTATCGTCGTCCGGGGCTTCTCGAAGTAGCAGCGCAGGATGACAATCAGTTCGTCGACGTACCGGTCGGCGAGCACCTTGAGGCGTTGCGCGTACTCCAGCGCGGCGTCCGGGTCGTGAATCGAGCACGGTCCGACCACGACCGCAAGCCTCGGGTCCTGGCCGTCGAGCGCGTTGGCGACCGCGAGACGCGTGTCGGCGACCAGGTTCGACGCCTGCTCGCTGATCGGGATCTCTTCGATGAGAATGGCGGGCGGGATGAGGGGGCGGACTTCGGTGATCCGGAGGTCTTGGGTCGATCGAATCATGGCTGTCCTGAGACTATCGCATCCCGTTAGAGGGGGATCTCATCAGCCCCTCGAAAGTCGCTCAAAAAGCCGACTTTTATCCGGAGATCGGCGGGCAGCGTCACAGGGTTGCGCCACCTTCCACGGACGGCGGACGGTATGGTAGGCTTCAACTCCCGCGAGATCAGTCACTTACCGCACCCCATTTCGTCCCGGGTCCTTCCGGTGCCCGCCTTGCAATGACAGTGAATAGAGATTACGTTTTTCAATGGCTTCCAACGACCCATTGGGCGCTCCGATCGAAGGGGTCACCAGCCTCCGATCGGAAAGGCCTCGTCCGAGTGGACCACAAGCCGGTTCCGCGACTCCGTCGATTGAACTGTACCCATCGTCGGCCGGGCCGTCCCGGCGGTGGGATGCGCGGCCGATGTACGCTGAGTTCTTCGGCTTGCGGGAGTCGCCGTTCGATCTGACGCCAGACCCGCGCTTCCTGTTCCTGGCTCCCCGGCAGCGCGAAGCGTTGAGCAACCTGCGATACGGCCTGGCCAGTTCCAAAGGGTTCACGCTCCTCATCGGCGATGCTGGAACCGGAAAGACCACGCTCGTCCGGGCCGCCCTCGGGGAACTGGGCGACACGCCACATCGCTACGTGCTCGTCAGCAACCCGACACTCGGCCGGGCGGAGTTCTACGAGTTCCTCTCGCGCGAGTTCGGGTTGAGCGAAGCGGCCGGAACGTCCAAGTCGAGATTCCTGCTCGAGCTTCAGGAAGCGGTCGAGGCCCGCTTCGCGGCCGGGGGCTTGACCGGGCTCATCGTGGACGAGGCGCAGAGCATGCCCTACGAGCTCCTCGAAGAGATTCGGCTGCTGGGCAACATCGAGACGGCGACGACCAAGTTGCTCAACATCGTGTTGAGCGGTCAGCCGGAACTCGCCGATCGCCTCAACGAGCCGTCACTGAGACAGCTCAAGCAGCGCATCGCCTTGCGGTGCGAACTTCGCGCCCTGACTCTGGACGAGGCAGCGGCGTATATCTCCGGACGGTTGAGGATTGCCGGGGGGCGGCCGCAAGATGTCTTCACTCGGGAGACGGTGATTGCCATCCATACGGCGTCGGCGGGCATTCCCCGCACGATCAACGTTCTGTGCGACAACGCCCTCATCGGGGGCTTTGCCTCGCAGGTCAAGCCAATCGGACTCGACATCATCGCCGACGTCTGCCGCGATTTCGACCTGAACGGTCCGTCGCTATATGAGTCGAGGGCCGATTCGTCCCCCCATCACGAACCGGTGGCGTCCACTGGCTCAGCCACGCGTCCCGGCACCAGCACCGGCACCGCCCCCGGCATCGCGGACGACAAGCGGCCGATGTTTGGCGCCGTCAACCAGAAGTCGAAGTGGCCCTTCTCGTTTTTCTCATGACTGCCATGCTGAACTTGCTGCGATTCACCTGCCTCCTCTGGCTCCAGGCCGTCTTCTGTGTCTTGGTGTCGGTGGCCGACGTCACGGCGCAGGCGCCCGCGCCTGCAGCGCCAGGCTCGCCCACCTCCGCGGCTCTCTCGGCTGCCGAGGCTCCCGTGCCGAGCGACTACGTCATCGGCCCCGAAGACGTCCTGGGCGTGGTGTTCTGGCGCGAGCCCGACATGAGCGCGGATGTCACCGTCCGGCCCGATGGGCGCATCAGCCTGCCCGTCATCGGCGAGATTCAAGCCGCGGGTCTTCATCCCGACGCGTTGAAGAAGCTGCTTCTCACCGCCGCCAGCAAGTACGTCACCGACCCCAACGTCGTGATCGTGGTGCGCACCATCAACAGCCGCAAGGTCTTCATCACGGGCCGCGTGACGACGCCTGGTGCCTATCCGCTTACAGGACCGCGAACCGTCCTTCAACTCATCTCGCTTGCGGGTGGACTGACGGAGTACGCCGATGCCAAGAACATCACCGTCCTGCGCGAGGAAGAGGGCGAAACCAAGAGTTTCAAGGTCAACTATCGCGACATCGCCAGAGGGAAGGGGCTGGACCAGAATATCCGCCTCGAGCCAGGCGACACCATAGTGGTTCCGTAATCGGGTCAACGCCGTGCGTTTCCATTTCTCCTGTTTGATCGTCTTGATGCCGCTCGCAGGAATAGTGTCCCCAGCAGTCGCGCAGGTCGTTGAGCGTCCGCCGCGAGTCCTCGGTGGGCTCTTCGGCGGCCACCAGCCGCGCGATCCGAACCGCACCTCCCAGGAACTCACGCTCACGTTCAATGTGGGGAGCGGTTACGACGAGAACCTCGGGCCGGGCGGACAGGAGCTACCCGTCGGGACGTTCAGCCCGCTCGAAAGCGGTTTTGGCACCACCGGTGGGGGAGAGATACGGTACTGGCGCGGGCGAGCCAGCCGCTTCCTTGAAGCGTCGGGCCGTGGCTACTTCAATCAGACCAGCGCGGGCGACAGCCCGCTCGGTGGTGGCGTGGCCGGCCTGCGTGGTGAAACAAACCTCGGCCGTCGGTCGGGACTCAACCTCAACGCCGGTGTTTCTTACGAGCCGACGTTGCTGTTCAGCGCGCTTGGGTCTCTCCTCCAGCCAACGGAAGGGATCGTCGTCCCCGACGGCAACGCCCCTCAGGGCCTGCTGGAGCAACGGTGGCTCGTGACGCAGGGCTCGGCCGGCGCGTACCACAACTGGACGTCGCGGCAGCGCATGGACGTCCTGTACACCAACTCGAGACGCGAGCCCATGAACGGTCCTGGTGAGGTCAGCCGTACGCAGTTGGCCTCCGTGCGCCACCGGTGGAACCCGCGCCAGAACGGGGGGTTCCTGTTCTCCTATCGCTTCAACGAGAACCAGCAGGACAGCCTGCTTTTCTCGAGGCTGCCCCTGCGGACGCACTTCGCTGACGCCGGCTTCCAGGTTGAACGCCGGCTCTCGCCGAGCCGGGGGATCCTCTTCTCCTTCACCGGTGGTACCGCCTACACGCGCGTCCACTCGACCGGCGTCGACGCCGGGCGGGATACGTTTGTGGTGCCGACCGTGTCCGGGTTGGCGCGATTCGACCTGGCGCGCACCTGGAACGTCTCGACCGAGGCGCGGCGCGATGTGACGGTGCTCGAGGGTCTGTCGCCCGAACCGTTCGCGACCAACCTCGTATCGCTGCACTTGGACGGCGTGGTCTCGCGGCGGACCAACATCGGCATTTCGGGCGTCTACTCGCGCGGCGCCGCACTCGTCACCAATGCGGGTAAGTTCGAAAGTGCCGCCGCGTCCGCCCAGGTGCAATACGCGCTGGCTCGGTGCTGTGGTGTGTTCGCGAGCTACGGCTACAACAAACACCGGCTCTTGGAGGTCGTCAGCGCCCCGTCTGGTTATCCAAGCCGCTACGACCGGCACTCGGTCCGGGTCGGTTTCTCGTTCTGGCTGCCGCTATACGGCGCCTTCTAGATTGCACGCCCATGTTACCTGGAAGAAAACTCACCCCGATTGACCTGTTGCAGATCGCGCGTCGCCGCGCGTGGCTCATACTCCTTCCACCGGCGATCACGTTGTTTGCGGCGCTGCTGTACTCATCGCGGGTACCGAACCTCTACCAATCGGACATGCTGGTCGCCATCGACCCGCAGCGCGTGCCGGATACGTTCGTGCGCTCGACGGTGACGTTGCCGACCGATGTCCGTATGGACGCCATCTCCGTGCAGGTGATGAGCCGGACATCGCTCGAGCGCATCATCGAAGCGCTCGGCCTCTACCCCGAACAGCGCCAGCTCATGCCCATGGAAGATGTCGTGGCCCTGATGCGCAAGAACATCGAGATCGAGCTGGAGCGCACCGATGGAAACGGCCGCGAGGGGCCCCACGCGTTCCATGTCCGCTTCACCCATCCCGATCCGAACGTTGCCGCGATCGTCACGCAGCAGCTGGGCACACTCTACGTCACCCAGAACGTCCAGGACCGCAGCGCGCGGGCCGAGTCTACGAACCGCTTCCTCGAAACACAGCTTGGAGAGGCCCGTCAACGTCTCGAAGAACAGGAGCACCGGCTCGAGGCGTTCCGCCAGCGCCACGGGAAAGAGCTGCCGACTCAGATGCAGACGAACATGCAGGCCGGCATGAACGCGCAGATGCAGGTGCAGTCCATGGTCGAATCCCTGGCCCGCGACCGCGACCGCAAGCAGCTGCTCGAGCGGCTGTACCGCGACGCGGCCGATACCCCGTTGCCAACGCCCGCCGCCACGACCCAGGCTGGGGCTCCCGGCGGCGGGCTGCCAGCCGATGCCTCGGCCCAGCAACAACTGGCGGCGGCGCGCGCGGCGCTGGCCAGCCTCGAGTTGCGCTACAAGGCGGACCACCCGGACGTCCGACGCGCCAAGCAGTTGATAGCGACGCTCGAGCCCGAGGCGTTGGCCGAAGCCAAGCGCGGCACATCGGGCGGCTCGGGCGGCACATCGGAGGCCGAACTCAGGCGCCGCGAGCGTCTCGGCCAGATGACCGCGGAGATTGAGAGCCTCTCCCGCCAGATCGCGTTCAAGGAGTCCGAGGAACGCCGCCTCCGCGACGAGACGTCCGAGTATCAGCGCCGCATCGAGGCGGTGCCCGGACTCGAATCCGAATGGGTCGCGCTCACTCGCGACTACGAAACGCAGCAGGTCGCTTACAAAGACTTGTTGGCCAAGAGCGGCGCGTCCAGAGTGGCCCTCGATCTCGAAGAACAACAGATCGGCGAGCACTTCCGCATCGTCGATCCCGCGGGCGTGCCCGTGCATCCGCTGCCGTCCATGCGGCTCAAGATCAACGCCGGCGGTCTCGTGCTCGGGTTGATGCTCGGCGTAGGAATTGCCGCGCTCCTGGAGTTCAAGGACGCATCCTTCCGAACCGAGGCCGACATTTTGGACGTGCTCGGTCTTCCGGTGCTGGCCAACGTGCCGTTCATCGAAACCGCTGCCGCCAACCTCCAGCGCAAGCGCCGGACGGTACTCCTCTCCGCGGTGGGCGCCGTGTGCCTCGTCAGCGCCTTCTACGTCACTTGGACGTTGAAGCTCTGGAACAGCGTGATCTGATGGAGACCGTGTGAGTCGAATCAACGAAGCGTTGCGGCGGGTCGGCGATGCCGATCCGGCGGCGGAACCGGCGGCGGATGGCCAACCGCACTTCGCGCCGGCCTGGCCGGTGTCCGGCGTCACGGAAGCCCCGGGCGAGCCCGAGGCAGCCACGCCCGCGACTCCACCAGCACCGGTTCGGCAGGCCGAGTTGCGCCGGGAGAGCGAGCGGGCGGTCGCGCCTGCGGGTACGACCGTCCAGGGCTTTTCGTCCAAGTGGCGCGAGTGCCTGGCCAGCGGGCCCGAGGGCGACCCGGGCCTCATCGAGCAGTTCCGCCGGCTCGCGGGAACGCTCCACCACGCCCAGCACGCCAACGGCCTGCGCAGCGTCATGGTCACCAGCGCCGCGCCCGGCGACGGCAAGACCCTTACGGCCGTCAACCTCGCCCTTGTCCTGTCGGAATCCTATCGGGCCAACGTGCTGCTCGTTGACGCCGACCTCAGGCGTCCCTCCATCCCGAGCGTCGTGGAGAGCGGCCAGGGTGCCGGCCTCAGCGAAGCGCTGCGGGCGGCGACCGAGCAGAAGCTGGCGCTCGTCAATCTGACCCCGCGACTGACACTCCTGCCGGCCGGCCAGCCCATTGCCAATTCGCTCGATGCTCTCACTTCGCCCCGCATGCAGCAGATCCTCAAGGAGGCGACGACGCGGTTCGACTGGGTGATTCTCGACGCGCCGCCGGTCGGTCCGACGGCCGATGCACGCCTGCTCACCGAGATGGTGGGAGGCACCTTGTTCGTCGTCCACGCCGGCAAGACGCAGTGCCCGGAAGTACAGAAGGCCATCGACGCCATCGGCAGCGAACGGATTCTCGGCGTGGTCCTCAACGGCGTCGCCCCCGAGCCACATGCTCACTATTACGGCGTCGTGCCCGCCGGGAGCAGGGACTGAGGCGTTCATGCAGGGGCTCCTGACTGGCAGCTTCAGCGCCCGCTGGATCGCGCTCGTGCTCGTGGAGCACGCGCTGATCGTGCTGTCGATGCTGCTTGCCGCCGTCGTTCGGCTTGGTGCGGGGAACGTGCTGCCCCTGGACGGCGACATCGGGCTGCTGTGGCGGGCGATCCTGGTGGCGGTGGTCCTGCAGGTGTGCCTGCACTACTGCGACCTCTACGACCTCCGGACCCTTGCGGATCGCCGGGATTTGTTCACGGGCCTGCTGCGGGCGCTGGGCGCCACATCCGTCATCCTCGCCATCCTCTATTTTCTGGTGCCCGACCTGGTGATCGGCCGCGGCGTCGTGGCCGTCGCCTCCGTGCTCATCATCGGCTTGGTGGTCGGCTGGCGAATGGCCTTCGAGTGGCTGTCGCTGCGTCGTGGACCAACCGAGCGGCTGCTCATCGTCGGCACGGGTGGAGCGGCGGTGACGCTGGCGCGCGAGATCTTCCAGCGCCGTAGCGAGCTCGGTGTCGAGATCGTCGGGTTTGTCGACAGCGATCCGACAATGATGGGTGCGCCGATGATCAACCCGGGCGTGGTCGGCACGATCAGCGACATTCCGGAAATCGTCCGCGACCGCGAGGTGGATCGCGTCGTCGTGAGCCTGGCCGACGCGCGAGGCAAGCTCAACATGGACGAACTGCTCGACATGAAGCTGAACCAGGGAGTTCGCTTCGACCACCTCGCGTCGGTCTACGAGCAGTACACCGGGAAGATTGCGGTCGAGAACCTTCGACCGAGCTGGATGATCTTCTCCGAAGGATTCCGCAAGAGCGCCAGTCAGGCCGCGGTCAAGCGCATCTTCGACGTCGTGCTCGCGGTCGTCGGGTTGAGCCTGGCGGCGCCGATCATGGCGATGGTCGCCCTCTCGATTCGAATGACTTCGCCAGGACCAGTGCTCTACAGCCAGCGCCGGGTCGGCAAGGACGGCCAGACGTTCACGATCCACAAGTTCCGCTCGATGCAAGTGGACGCGGAGGCAGCCACCGGCGCCGTATGGGCGCAAACGGGCGATCCCCGGGTGACTCCGGTCGGGAGAATCCTGCGTCGAACCCGGCTCGACGAGATTCCGCAGCTCTGGAACGTGCTGGTGGGCGACATGAGCTTCGTGGGCCCGCGGCCCGAACGGCCCGAGTTCGTCGCCGATCTGCGCAGCCAAATCCCCTTCTACGGACAGCGGCACGTCGTTCGGCCGGGCGTCACCGGCTGGGCGCAGGTACGGCATCGCTACGGGGCGTCGGTGGACGATGCCCTGCAGAAGCTGCAGTACGACCTCTACTACATCAAGCACCAGTCGATCGCGTTCGACATCTTCATCGTCGTCGAGACAATCAAGACCGTGCTCGTGCGAGGGGGGTCTTGACTTTGGCCAGCGTCCTCAACGTCTTGACGGTGGACGTGGAGGATTACTTCCAGGTCTCCGCGTTCGAGACCTCGGTTCGCCGCTCGCAATGGGACTCGTTCGAGAGCCGCGTCTGCCAGAACACGAACCGGCTGCTCGACATCTTCGAAGAAGCCGGCGTGCACGCCACCTTCTTCGTGCTCGGCTGGGTGGCGGAGCGCTTCCCGCACCTGGTCCAGCGCATTCACCGCTCCGGCCATGAGCTGGCCTCGCACAGCTACGATCATGGGCTCGTGTACAACACCACGCCGGACGCCTTCCGCACCGACCTGCGACGCGCCAAGGCGGCCATCGAGGACGCGGCGGGAGTGGCGATTTACGGCTATCGCGCGCCAAGCTACTCAATTACCGAGCGAGCCTTGTGGGCCCTCGACGTGCTCGTCAGCGAGGGATACGTTTACGATTCGAGCATCTATCCGATCCGGCACGATCGGTACGGTATCCCCGGGTGGCCTCGGCATGTCCACCGCATCGAGCGCGCGGGCGGGGGCATCTGGGAGTTGCCTGGCTCCACGGTCCGGCGCGCCGGTGTGAACCTTCCAATTGGCGGCGGTGGCTACTTCCGCCTGCTGCCGTACGGCTGGACTGCCGGCGGCATCCGGACACTCAATCACGTCGAGCAACGGCCAGCCGTCTTCTATCTGCACCCGTGGGAAGTGGACCCGGACCAGCCGCGTATCCGTGCCGGCGCCCTGTCGCGCCTCCGGCATTACTACAATCTGAAAGAGACCGAGACGAGGCTGCGCCGCCTCCTTCGTGAATTCCGGTTTGGCACCGTGGCCGAGGTTCTTGGCCCGGCGCCTTTCGCCCCGGTCGGCCAGCCCCATCCTTCGAGCCTGCTCTTATGCACACCGGCGTCCCCCAATTACACGACTACCTGATCGGCTCCGCCGCCCGCCTTCCCGACAAGGTCGCTCTGGCCTGCCAGGGGCAGCGCCTGACCTATGCAGCGCTCGACCGGCAGTCCAACGCGCTGGCGCACGCGCTCGTCCGGCGCGGCGTCCGGCGCGGCGATCGCGTCATCGTCTTTGCCGACAACACCGTGCCCACTGCCGTCTCGTTCTGGGCCGTCCTCAAGGCGAATGCCGTCGTGACCATGGTCAATCCGCAGACCAAGCAGGACAAGCTCACCTACCTGCTGAACGACTGCCGGGCGCGCGCGATCATCAGCGATGCGCACCTGGCGCCGACGCTGGTACCCGCCGTGCAGAAGGCGTCACACCTTGTCGCGGCAGTCGTGTCGGGGAACATGGACATGTCCCGACTGAGCAGTGTTGCCGAAGCGGTTGGATGGGAGGACGCGCTCGCGGGTGAGCTGGCCTCGGCGCCCCCGCCTCGACGAAACATCGACATCGACCTCGCGTCCATCATCTACACCTCCGGCAGTACAGGCGATCCCAAGGGCGTCATGCTCACGCATCGCAACATGCTGAGCGCGGCCACCTCCGTGAGCACGTACCTCGAGAACGTCGAGGACGATGTGATCGTCGGGCTGTTGCCGCTGTCGTTCGACTACGGCCTCTTCCAGATGATCATGGCCTTCCGCCTGGGCGCGCGGCTGGTACTGGAGCGCTCGTTCACCTACCCGGCCGAAGTGCTCAACCGTCTTGTCGAGGAGGGCGTGACGGGGTTTCCGGGCGTGCCGACGATCTTTGCCATCCTCGGCGGTCTAAGGAACATCGAGCAGTACGATTTTTCGAAGATCCGCTACGTCACCAATACAGCGGCCGCACTCTCCACTAAACACATCGACATGCTGCGACAGACGTTTCCCAAGGCCAAGGTATTCTCGATGTATGGCCTGACGGAATGTAAGCGCTGCACGTATCTGCCGCCGGAGGACATCGATCGCAAGCCGCTCTCTGTCGGCGTGGCGATTCCGAACACGGAGCTGTGGATCGTCAATGAGAACGACGAGCGCGTAGGCCCGGGAGAAGTGGGCCAGCTCGTCATCCGCGGCGCGACGGTGATGCGCGGGTACTGGGAGAAGCCGGAAGAAACCGCGAAGAAGCTGCATCCGGGTCCGCTCCCCGGCGAGATGGTCCTCTACACGGGCGACTACTGCAAGCTGGACGACGAAGGCTACTTGTACTTCGTCGGCAGGATGGACGACATCATCAAGTCGCGTGGAGAGAAGGTCGCTCCCAAAGAAGTGGAAGGCGTCATCGTCAACCTTCCTGGGGTGCAGGAGGTCGCCGTCATCGGTGTGCCGGATCCAATCCTTGGGCAGGCGGTGAAGGCGCTGGTGGTGCTGGAGTCTGGATCGACGGTGACAGAGAAGGGTATTCTCGGGGAATGCCTGAAGCGCCTCGAGAACTTCATGGTGCCGAAGTTCATCGAGATCGTGGCTGAGCTGCCAAAGACCACCACGGGCAAGATCAAGAAGACGGGCTTGTCATGAATGCTGGATCCGGGGAGTTGCTCGGGGACGTCGCGCGGATCCTGGCCGATGCCGGCATTGCTGACGCGCAGCGGGAGGCGGCCAGTCTCGTGGCGGCGGCTGTCCGTCAGGCTGGCTCGTCCGGTGTTTCCGCCCGCGCGCGCGAGCTCGCCGCCGGTCGGGCAGCGGGCACGCCGCTCGCCTATCTGACGGGATCCGCCTTCTTCATGGGCCTGGACCTGTTCGTGGCGCCTGGCGCACTCGTGCCGCGGGAAGAGACGGAACTGCTGGCCCGGACCTCGTTGGGAATCCTGAACGAGTGCGGCGCCGCGTCAGAGCTAAGAGTGATTGACATGTGCTGTGGTGCAGGCAACCTCACGTGCGCGCTGGCCGGGCATCACCCGGCCGTTCGCGTGTGGGCCTCGGATCTGACGGATGGGGCGGTGAACGTGGCCCGAGCCAACGTCGAGCGTTTGTCTCTGACTGACCGTGTCACCGTGCTGCAGGGTGACCTGTTCGGTCCGTTGACCGACCTCGGGTTGGAGGACACCATCGACATGGTGGTGTGCAACCCTCCGTACATCTCGACCGGCAAGCTGTCCAGGGACAGCGCGGAACTCCTCGCCCACGAACCGCGCGAGGCATTCGACGGCGGACCGTACGGCGTGTCGATCTTCCAGCGGGTGGTGCGCGCAGGGGTGGCGTTCCTCAAGCCGGGCGGCCACCTGTTGTTCGAGATTGGCGCGGGGCAGGAGCGGCAGGTGTCGCTGCTCTTCTCGCGCGCCGGTTGCTACGAGCCGGCGTTGGCGATCGTTGATGCGGCCGGGACGCCGAGAGTCATGGTGGGACGGAAGCAGTGAGGACTGGTCACATGGAATCGAGGCTGCTGATTGCGATCGCGGTGTCGCTGCTGGCAATGGGATGTGGAGGAGTCATGGAGCAGCCGTCAGGGCCTTCCGATTCGTCCGTCGCGGCCAACGCGGCGACACGACTGAAGGACGCGCGGGTATTGTTCGCGCACCAGTCGGTTGGGGGCAACATCATCGATGGCATCTTGAGCCTGCAGAAAGAAGCCGGCAGCAACCTCAACGTCATCGACCTGGAAGCCGCCAGGACTGCGTCGACCGGCTTCATCGCGCACGCGAGGCTGGGTCAGAACGGCGACCCGAAGGGCAAGACCGATGCGTTCGTCGCGGCCCTCGAGGGTGGCCTCGGACAACGGGTCGATATCGCCTTGCAGAAGTATTGCTACGCCGATTTCGACCGCACGACCGACGCGGCGGACGTGTTCGCCAGCTATCAGCGTGGCATCGATCGCATCAGACACGACTTTCCCGATGTGTCCGTCGTGCATGTCACCGCGCCCCTGATGGCTGTCCAGTCCGGGCCCAAGGCGGTAATCAAGAAGCTCATCGGGCGCGCGCCGGATCACTACGAGGAGAATCTCGTGCGCGAGCAATTCAACGATTTGATGCGGCGAGCGTACCAAGGGCGCGAACCATTGTTCGATCTGGCGTCCCTCGAATCCAGCCGGCCGGGCCAGCCACGTGACGCTTTGTCGCTCGGCTCGTCCACGGTGTATGCGCTCTTGCCGGAGTACACGACGGATGGCGGGCATTTGAACGCCGGCGCCGAACGGCGCGTCGCCGCCGCGTTCCTGTCGTTCCTCGCCGACGTCGCCGGGAAACGTGACAGCCGCTCCTCGCGTCCCGCTGCCGCGCCCGAATGAGCGTCTCGGGGTCGTTCGCTCCGCTGCTTCGACGCCACGTCCTGGAGAAGGCGTGGGCGCGCTGCACAGGCGCCCGCATGCCAGGCGCATGGCTCGAGCTGGAACGCTCACAGCGGTCCGATGAAGACACGGTACGCCGCCGGCAGCTCGAACAGTTGCGCGAGCTCCTTCGCTTCGCCTACCAGCGGAACGCGTTCTATCGGCAGCGACTGGACCGGGCCGGAGTAGTCCCCGGCCTCGTCCAGTCGCTCGACGACATCAGGCGCCTTCCGATCCTTACCAAGTCGGAAGTCCGGACTGAAGGCCAGCGCCTGCTGTCGGCAGGATTCGACTCCTCGTCGTTGATGCGGGCGAAGACGGGTGGCTCGACCGGAAAAGCGATCGAGGTGTTCTTTACGGAAGAAGTCAGCCAGCTCAGGAACGCGAGCGGTCGGCGGAACAAGCGCTGGGCCGGGTGGGAGGTCGGAGAACCGGTCGGGGCTGTCTGGGGGAATCCGATCTATCCGACGACGGTGAGGGACCGCGTCAAAGAGTGGGCGCTCACCCCATCGATCTACCTGGACACGATGTCGGTTACGCCGGAGTCGGTTCGCCGATTCGCCCGCGAGTGGGCCCGCGTGTCGCCGACGCTTCTGTTCGGGCACGCCCATTCTCTCTTCGTGCTGGCCTCAATGGGCAGGGAGATGGGCATCGCGGAGATTCAGCCGCGGGCGATTGTGCCGACGTCGATGATGCTGATGCCTCACGAACGTCGCGTGATCGAAGAGGTGTTCGGCGTGAAGGCGACCGACATCTACGGCTGCGAAGAGGTCGGCCTGATTGCGGGTGAGTGCGAACGCCACGAGGGTCTTCACATCAATGTGGACCAACTCATCGTCGAGGTTCTCGATGAGAGCGGCGAGCCCGTGGGACCGGGAGAGACGGGCTTGGTCGTGGTAACGGACCTGCTGAACATGGCCATGCCCTTCATCCGGTACCGAATGGAGGACATGGCTCGAGTGGCCGAACGACCGTGTTCCTGCGGACGCCCGATGCCCACGCTGCAGCAGATTGTTGGCAGGACGGCCGACTTCCTGAGGCGGATAGATGGCAGCCGCGTTGCCGGGATCTCGCTCATCGAGAACAGCCTGACGCGAATCCCGGGCATCGACCAGATGCAGATCGTGCAGGAGGACCTCCGGTCCATCCTGCTGCGCGTCGTCGCTGGCCGGGGGTTCACTGAGTCGACGTCGCGAGAGCTGGTCAGCTATTTCGAGGCAACCTTCCCGGAAGCACGCATTGCGTTGCAGGAAGTCGCATCCATCCCCGCGGAACCAAATGGCAAGTACAGATTCTCCATCTGCCGACTCACCCAGTGAGCTCCGACCGGATATCTCGTCTCTGACGTTCCGGGTGGAGCCATTCGCGGAGCATCATCTGCCGATCGTGGCCCGCTTTTCTGAGCGCTACTGGTCGCGGCCGCGGACCGAGTCCTTCTATCGGTGGCGCTACCTCGAATCTCTCCCGTTCAGCGCGATGTTCGTGGCAAAGACGGACAGCGAATGTCTGGGGCTGATCTGTGCGCTGCGCAAGCACTACCTGGTTGAGCGTACCCAGGCGCCGTGCCTCGAGATTTTCGACTGGCATAGCCTGCCGGGCCTGAAAGGCTCGGGGGTCGGCATCCGCGTGATGCGCGCGATGATGCGCTCGGGCACGCGTCTGCTGGGCGTAGGCGGCACCAACGACGTGCTCAAGGCGCTTCCCGCAATGGGATGGCAGACCGTCGGCCAGGCCGTGACCTTCGACCTGCCGCTGGCTGGTGAGTTCCTGGAGGCCGGTCTGCGCGAGCGTGTGCCTGTCCGGGTGCCCGGCGAGAAGCTGGCCATGAATGCCCTTGCGGCCACCTGGTTTCGTCCCAAACAGAAGGCCTTCAATGGGCGCGCGGTTCAGGTGGCTCAGCTCGGGAAGGAGATCGAGAGCCTGTATGTCGGAGATACGGGATACTCGTTCCTGCAGGTGCCTGACCTCGAACTCTTGCGCTGGATGACGGCCGGCTATTCTGGAGCCGGCGGATATCGCTTCTGGTACTACACCGTCGATGGCCGCCTGAGAGGCTGGACGCTGACGCGCGTCTACGAGACCGAAGAGGGCCGGGAAGCATCCATCATCGACGTGTTCGCTCCCTCGCCAGATGTCGAACTCTATGCGTGGATGGTCTCCGAAGCAGCAACAGGACTGGCAGGAGCACGACCCCGAGTCATCCGCGCGCGGGCCACCTGTCCTATCCTTCAGGAGGCCTTTCGCCTCAACCGATTCAGAGCGGGTAACGCAGTGCCAGTCCACACGTTTCCCGGCCTGCCGGACACCGCCGGCCGGATGCACATCACGCTGAACCACTCGGATGCACCCTTTCGACCGTATCCAGCTTCAGGAGCGGCCACCGGTTTCCTGACAACTTGAGAGACTGCCGTCTCCATCATCGGAGCAGCGAAAACCACCTGGAGCGGGAATGGCAACCATGGAAACGTCTGGTCGAAATGGCTCAACGGCTGGTGCCAACGACAAGCAGCCAGACACGGACCTTGGGGCGCCGATTCGACCGGCCGGTTCGAGCCTCGAGACGTGGGATCGTATAGCCGACGCGTACGACGCTGCTCGGGCGCACGACCGCGTGTATCAGACATGCCTCGCGACCACGACTCGTGCCATTGAGGCATTGAAGCCGAGGCGTCTCATGGATGCAGGGTGCGGGACGGGTCTCGCCACGTTGCCGCTGTGCGTTCGCGGTCGAACGGTGGCCGCCGTGGACCATTCGTCTGCCTCGCTCACCGTGCTTCGTGGGAAGTCTGGAGCAGCACAAGCCTTCCAGGCAGACGTGCGTGCACTGCCTTTTCTTTCTGGAACCTTCGACGTCGTCTTGTGCGCAAATACCCTCCAGCATTTGGCCCCTGCCCAGCAATTGTTGGCCGTGAATGAACTCCAGCGGCTTGTCGCTCGAGGGGGTTCACTTGTGGTTACGGTCCATCATTTCTCGGAGGTCAAGCGTCGGGCAGGATGGATCAAGGAAGGACGGCCGGGCCAGCCTGGTATTGACTATATCTTCAGGTTTACAGTCGACGACTTAGCCCGACTCCTACCCGGCGCACGCATCGCAGCCATGGGTCTTGGCGAATGGCCGTGGTTGCCTTCACGCCTTCAGGAATTGCTATCTGAAAGCTTCGTCGGTCCGTCTCTCGCGAAGAATGGTTATGGTCACATGCTTCTCGCCGTACAGAATCGGTGAGGACGCGCCACTACTTGTTGCCAATTGCGAGGAATCCGAATCTGCATTCGATCCAGGTTGATCCAGGCGGCCTTCATGTGTGGCGTCAGTGGTAGTCCGTATCCTCTGCCTCGGGGCGCTCCTGCTTGGCCTGGTTGCCGGAGGGCCGCCTGAGAACACACTGCTGTGGAACTCGGTGTTCGACGTCGGCCATGCCATCCTGTTCATCCTCGCGACGTGGCTGATGCTGGGCATCGCGCAGGCTGCCTTCCCGCGATCGTCGCGAAAGCGGGTGGTCGTCGGCACCGCGATCGCGACGCTGGGGATTGCGGCAGCCAGTGAACTGGCGCAGTTCTTCGACCCGGCCCGGTACCCGTCAGTTGCCGACTTTCTCAGGGATGCCGGTGGAGTAAGCATCTTCCTGCTGATCGGGGTAGGCACCTCGCGACCAAGAGCCAGGAGAACGATGCGCGCCCTCGCGTTGCTGGTTGCGACAGGTATTGCCGTCCCTCTTCTGTTGGTGGTCGGACTGTACGTCGAGCGCGATCGAGCCTTCCCAACGCTGCTGGCCTTCGATGGATCGCGCTGGGAGCGCCGCTTCCTGAGCCTGGGTCACGCCACCCTGACGCGACAGGTCGCGCCGTTGTCGGGACAATCGCCGAACAGCGGTGGCCTGGCACTGCTGTCTCTCCGCCCCGCGACCTATCCGGGCTTTGTGCTCGACGAGCCCTATCCGGACTGGCGCGGCTACGAGCGTCTCACGTTCACCGCCGTTCTGGAGGAAGATGCACCGCTCGAAATCACCCTTCGCATCCACGACCGATGGCACAACGGCGACTTCCAGGATCGGTTCAATCGAAAGCTCCGGCTCACCCCTGGTGCGCAACAGGTCGTAGTCCGTACCAGCGACATCCGCACGGCACCGGCGTCTAGAGCCATGGACATGGCACAGATCCGTGGCGTGGCAATCTATGCCTACCACCTCGAGCGACCGGCGTCGATCCGTCTCGGGGCCCTCAGGCTGGAGTGACGAGCCAGACCGGTAGCGCCGAGCCGTCGTGCGACGGTTGCTCAGGTCAGACGTCTGGCCGCATGCTGCCCGGTAGCCAGCCGGATATCAGCATTCCGAACAGGAGCGCGAGTACCATCATCGACCGGAAATGCACCTCGCGGCGAATCGCGGCGCGTGCGGAGAGGGCCAACAGCAGTGCGCCCTCCAGGTAGGTTCCGGACTCGGCGACGCTTGCAACGTGGCCCCCGAGGCCGACGCGCATCAGTCGCTCGACAATAAACCCCGCAGCCACCGCACAGAGGTAGGTCGCCATTGTAGCTAGAAGGCGCACCGCCCTGACACGACGAGCACCAGTGTGCGATCTAAAGAACGGAGTCGTCCAGGTCCTCGAGAGCAGCGGTGGGCAGATGGTTTCGAACGGTAACGGCTGATTGACGCGATATCGCTGGGCCGTCAGCGACTCGTCATGACGGGCGAGGTCGCCGATCGGAACGACCCGGACCCCCGGCTGCGTCGTCAGCCAACGCAACTCGGTATCGAACACCTCACACGTCATTGCGCCGCGCACATCTCCGGACTCCTTGAAGTCGTACGGGTGCAGGAGGACGCCAATGATCGGGTTGGGGTCATTGCTGTCTCCGGCGAGCGCGACCGCTTGACGCAACTCGCTCATGTCAGCGGTCATGGGTACGAACTGAAGCGCACCATCTCTGCAGGGGCCGTAGCGATTTGCGGAAATGCACGTGAACCCCCGCTCAGCCAAGGCGTCGAGCGTGGTGTTGTCGTAGTTGTTCCAAGGAGGAACGAACACGTGGGCGTCGACGCTGACGGATCGTCGCAGGAACTCCTGGCCGAGCGCGAGCTTCGCGACCTGGTCGCGGGCGGCCAGGCCAACGAACTCGCTGTGTGGCGAGGATGTTGCGACGGTTCGATGGTTCCAGCCGTGGAGTGCCACATCCACGGCGCCGTCGTCGACGGCTTTCCGCAGGAATCGGACCTTTTCCGGCCCAAGCGGCAGAGTTCCGCGCTCTCCCGGCTCATGATAGCTGCCCTCGGTGACCGCGGGAATAACGGCAAAGGTTGCGCAGACGCCATTGTTTCGCAGGGCCTTGACCAGACCTGCCTCAACCACGACCGGACTGGTTTCCGAGAAATCATCGAAGCGAAAGAAGACGGTAATCTGCCGCTGCATCACGTCCGTTCTCAATCCGACTGGAGCCAGGCCAGTCGCGTATCCGGTCCTTCGGATCCAGTGTCACCAGATGCACCGGTCGGGCCGATTGGCTGCACATCGAGCCCAAACGTCAGAAGTCTCCGTCGAGGGTGACGTTTGGATCGGAAGTGTGAGCTTCCGCCGCAACTCACCGCTATCGCGGCCCTTCGGCGCATGCCAATGGCCTGGGCAGCAGTGCACGATTGACGAGCCGCCTTGCCAGATAACTTCCGAACCTGATACCCGGTGCTTCGATGACGTGATAGGCGAGGGCTGGAAGGAGGACTGTCAGCGAGCTACCTGCCACGGTTCGAATCGCAAGGCTCGAGCGCCCAAGCACCACGAAGGCGACCCAGAGGGCGATCATGTGCGTGAGGTAGATGCCATACGAGTATCTCGCAATGGTCGAGCACGTCCGCTGCAGCATCCATGAGCTGGTCTCTCGAAAGCGAGGGATCAGCCAACCCACCGTCACGGTCAACCCCCAACTCGCGAGCATCACGTGTGCGTTGGCCTGATTGGCAGTCATCGCAACGAATACCCACATCACGGCTGTGAGCGTCAAGCCCCACATCCAGAACGGCCACCTGGCGGAGACTCGCTTCGAGAGGCAGTAGGCAATCACGCCTGACATGAAGCACGGGGCATACTGCAACACGTTCGCCCGATCGGTGACGAGCGGCTGGACGACCGCGAGAACGATGGAGACGAACCACAGCACCAGCGCTACGTCCCACCTCGTGCCTTTTCGCACCAGCCAGTACAGGAACGGCAGTAGCACGTACATCTGGACTTCCAGCGGCAAGCTCCAGAGCGGCCCGAGAACGGAAGGGGCGTAGACCAGGTTCTGGACGAGAAGAACATTGGCCACAGCCGTTTGGACAGACGCGACGGCTGGCTGGAAGTACCACGCGGCCACCGGGAGGTGAAACGCAATGACAGCCAGAACCACCACGATGCTGAGGGGGTAGATCCGGAACGCCCGACGCACATAGAACTGCTGAAGGAGCGCGATTCCGTCGGCCTGGCTGCGCTCCAGGGAGCCCATGAGCACGAGGCTCGTGTGGACGAAGAACAACATGACGCCCATCCAGCCGAGTCGTTCGGCGAACCACCACTCGTTGCTGTTCCTGGTAGCTTCGACGAAGTGATCCGCGAGGACGAGGCAGACGGCGGTCGCCCGCAGAAAGTCCAGGACCGACGAGTCCGAAGCGACGCTCCGCCAAACCGGACCGGCCGTCCGAGAAGCTAGCATTGAACCCTCGGGAGAAGGCACAGCCATCGGCCGGCAGCATGCAAACTTTGCGCCACAGGTTCAGCGGACAGGCGACAGTAGCATGTTGTCTAGTGCGACTTCGAATCCTTCAGCCGCTCGATGTGGGACAGAAGGTATTCACCCAGGAAGCCGGCGACCAACTCGTTATATCTCTCGTTTGGGTGCGGATCGAGCTGGTTCAATCGCAGAGAACTTGGCGGGTCGTCGATCGTCATGAAGCGATCCAGTAGGTTGAGGCATCGCCACTGCTCCCGGGAGCAGAGCGCCTCGAACGGGGCGAAGTCCTCGTGCTGGGCTTCGAAGGAGTCGGTATTCGGCAGTAGCGCCACGACCACCTGTATGCCGCGGTTCTCCGCCGTCTGCACGAGTCTGGTGAGCGCATCGAGGTTCTCCTCGGCGTCGGTCTCGCGAATCGCTTGAGCGGACGCCCGGGCGCCGGCCGAGGGTGGCGGCGAGGCGAACCACGACCTGATGCGGCCCTCAACCCTCCCCAAATAGGCCTGGTACACATACATCCTCCGGTACCACGGCGTTGGCGTGCTCGGTATCGATCGTCCCAGCGCGTCGTCGCGGTTGGCCCGATAGGTATCGTTGCTCAGATCGTTGAAGGGGAAGACCGCAACAATCACTAGATCGGGATCGAGCGAGAGGCCGACCTCCGCGAGGACCAACTCGTACTGGACAATGTTGTACCCACCCACAGCGAGGTTGATGACCTCGGCTCCGGGCATGGACTGCTCGAGGCGCCTCTGGAGGAGTGTGGGATAGATCTTGTCGATGTCCACGCCTGCAGAAGCGGTGAACGAATCACCGAGCACAACGGCACGGAATGCGGCTGGTTGTTTGACCGGGATGTCCAGCTTGTTGTCACGAAATCCAAGGCGATTCGTCCGAAACTCGCGTCCCCACGCGACGATGCGCGTGTCCGGCTTCATTACCTTGTACCGTCGAGTTTGGGTAGTTGACTCGAAGAGCGAACCTCCTGACGACGCCGGTATGGTCGCACGCATGTAGACTTCGACGCAGACGAGGGCCAGGATCAGCAGGATCGTCGTCACGATAATGTTAATCGCCGCCAGCCGAAGCCAGTACCACAAGCGGTTCCTTACAGGCACATTACTGGACATGACTAAGGCGGTCGGCAGTCATTCCGACTGGATGACACTCTTACCGCGAGTCAATTCCTGAACAATCGGCAACACAGCAGCGGCGAGCCGTTCTCCCATCCGGACCGAGCCCGCCGGGCTGAAGTGAACGGGGTCGTGATAGTACGCGTCAAGAGAAGGCACGAATTCATTGGTGGCGATATAGTGAACCGCCGGCTGTGTTCCCAGTTCTTCGAGGACTTTGTTATATCGGTCGAAGGTGGCGCGTACCTGGTCGAGCGGTACATTTCCATAGGCGCCGGACAAACCTTCACAGAGTTGGCAGTGTTTTCCAGTAGGCACTGTCGAAGGAAACGGCACGATGACTCCGGGCAACGCAAGAGGAACACCGTTCAGGCCGGCAATTGCGGCAATGGCCTTCAGGTTCGCCCTGAAGGTCGCGACGCCCTCGTCGATGGCGCGGGTACGGTCCTGGACGGGCCCCTTGTGTTCGGCGGGCAGAGGCAGGAGATCGATAAGCCGGTTAATGGAGTCGGTCACGCGCCCCTCGGTCTTCGCATAGAGCAGGCTGTGAAGTGTCAGCCACCGTTCAACGCGTCCGCGCGGACGGTCTTCCAGTGGAAACAGATCCGAAGGCGCCGTTCCCGCAGGAGACGGGATGGAGTAGATGAAGTCGTTGTGCGCTTGGTACACGACGAGCAGATCCGGCTGGAAGGCCAGGGCTCGCATCTGGAGATCGATGAGTGAGTCGAGCGACGTGGCCCCTGGGATTCCGAGGTTCAGGACTTCGATGTTGTCGTCATTCACATGGCGCCGGAGTTCGGTCTCCATTACTTCCGGCCACGGGGGGTTGGCCCCGATGCTGCCGGTATCGAAGGTCGTCGATGCACCAAGGCAGACGATTCTTACGGCGCCTGGAGCCTTGCCGGTCGAAAACTCACGACCGCGGAAGCCGAGCGAGTTGATCCTGAACCACCCATAGTAGTCAAGACCCGGGACCAAGCCGTATCGGAGGCGACGGTGCGGATAGAAGATCGACGGGAAATAATCAGGAGCGGTGTCGCGATGTCGCTCGTAGTAGCGCGCTCCGTACTCGGCGCCGATAGTCATCAGGCCGATGATCACGATGACTGCCGACAGCAGGATCGCTCGCAGCAGTCGCAGTCTAGCGGGCCTGAGCCCAATCGGTTCCGGCGCGGTGGCCACCTCTATCGGCGTAACCAGCGGCGATTCCTTCGTCATACGCACCAACCCCTCACCTGCTTGATGCAGCGCCGTCCGCCGGCGCTTCCCGTGGCTCGGGTGCACGTCCGGTCAGCAGGAGCCAGGCTCGTCGCGGATCGAGAAGGCACGCCCGCAGGGTCCCTACGACGAATCTGACATAGGCGCCTTCGCGCCATGCACACTGCGCGAGGCGGTAGTGCAGGACCGCGAGGCGGCGAATGGCCGTCGTCCCGTAGTTGCGGCGTCGTTCCGCTTTGGCGAGCAGGGCGAATCCGGAATGCCACATCCGTGCCGCCCCGGCATTGGACAAGGACGCCGAGTGCTTGCGGTAAGTGACCGTGCGAGCTGTCAGAAACATGAAGCGGGTGCGCTCAGCGAGACGAACCCAGAGATCATGGTCTTCAGCCGCAGTGAGTTCCGGATCGAACACGCCGACGGTTTCCAGCACGGACCGACGAATCAACACCTGCCCGGGGGTCTGGATGAAGCAATCCAGGAGCAACGCCGCGGGAAGATCATGATCGGAAAGGGAGGGGAAGGGTGGGAAATCGTAGAGGTACTCGTCTCGGGCGTCAATCGCCCGACATCCGCTGACCACTACGCCGACCTCCGGATGTTCGTCGAGAACCTGCGCCTCGAGCGCAAGCTTGCCCGGGTGCCACAGGTCGTCGGCATCCAGAAATGCTAGATAGGGCGACGTCGTTGCCGCAATGCCGAGGTTTCGAGATTCGGCGGCACCTCGATTGCTGCCGCCCTCATGACGGAGAATGTGGATGCGATCGGCGTAGCGCCGAAGGATCGTGGCCGTCTCGTCAGTTGAACCGTCATCCACCACGACGACTTGCGGCGGAAGCGTTTGCGCAAGCACGCTGTCGAGAGTGTCCTCGACATAGCGGGCTGCGTTATGGCATGGAATTATCACCGCAACCGTCGGCTGCATCCTTTGCATGGTTTTACTGATTGCTCACGCACGAGACCCGCGCCCGCATCTGTCGATCCTCCGCCGTCTGCGGCCCGGCAAAGCGATCGGGAACCGATCTCTCGCTCCTCACTTCACCCTGCGACCAGAGGCGGGTTCCAGGACGCTCGCGAACAACGCCGTGAGGCTCTCGGCGGCACGAGACGAATCGAACGCGAGGCGTGCCGCTTCGACGTAGGACGTCGCGAGCTCTCGAACCGCCGGTCGACTCAACAGAAAGCGCTCCATGGCTTCCGCCAGTGATGCGGAATCACCGGCGACGCTCTGAAGTGACGGTGATCCGGCGGTGAGCTCGCGCAGGCCGAGACAGTCTGACGCGATGAGGGGGCAGCCCAGCACCATGGCTTCCATCGCCACGAGCGGGCACGCCTCCCGAAGAGACGGCATGATCACGGCGTCGAGTTCAGTCAGTGTGCCGGCAGCCGTGGCTTGAAATCCAGTGAAGATGAACGAGCTCTCCAGGCCCCAATCGCTGATCTGTTGCTTGTATTCTCGCACGAAAGCCCCGTCGTTGACCGCGACCACCACGAACCGGGGAAGCTGTTGCGCGCGTTCACGCAATCGGCGCACAGCCTCCACGAGAACCCCGAAGCCCTTCTCGGGCATAAACCGCCCGATGAAGCCCAGTACGACCACGCCCGGCTCGATCTGCCACCGTGCGCGCAGATGGGGTGCGAACTCGATGGACTCCTGAACCAGCCGGTTCACGGACACTCCGTTCCGAATCACCTGTACACGATCTGCCGCCTCAGCGCGGAGAGGGATGTGCTGCAGAAGATTTTGGCGGGCGTCGCGGCTCACGGTAATTACGCCGTGCACACGACTGAAGACCTGGGCGAGGATGCGTCGCTTCGCCTCCCCGAGCAGGCCGGAAAACTGGTCCGCACGAAAGGTTTCATGAAGCGTGACGATATGGGGCACTCCGTAAAGGCGCGCGCTCGGAGCGCTCACGAGCGCTGCCGTGGTCCCTTGAGAATGGACCAGTCCGAATTGCCGCGTGCGCACAAGACCGTGCGCTGCAACTGCGAGGCCCCTCGTGGCCTGCCGCACGGGAACCGTGACAAGGTCCACGGCCAGAGGCGCCATCCCAGTCTGGAGAAGGCGCGCCTCTGGCAGATCGATGGTCAGCACCGTGCTGCTGTACGCCTCCGTGTCGAGCTGCGAATAGGTGTATCGGAGATAACTTCTGATACCACCGATTGGGAAACGAACGACGTTGAGAATACGGACCGGCATGAGGCCTTCTGGATCAGCGACCGGCGCGAGCCCACTCGGCAGCGATGATGCCAGTCATTTCAGACACCATTCGATCGACGCCGAACACGTCCATCGCTCGCTCCCTGGCCCGCTGCCCGATCCTCGCTCGAAGCGCCGGATCCGCTACCGTCATCAGGATTCGTTCGGCCAGTTGCTCTGGGTCGCGGGGAGCAGCAAGCAGGCCTGCGCCTTCGGGCCCCACGGCTTCCTGGATGCCTTCGAAGTCGGTACCAACGACCGGAAGGCCGTGCGCCATCGCTTCGAGGACCGCGTTTGGAACACCTTCAGTGAACGAACTGAACACGGCGAGATCGACCGATCGCAACAGGTCGTTCACGTCATGGACCGTCCCGAGAAAATGCACGCGGTCCTCAATGGACAGGGCCATAGCCTGTTGGACCAGCGCATCGTGGCGATCCCCGAAGCTCCCCGCGAGCAGCAGGTGGGGCGGAGGAGAACCCTCAGGCTGACGGTCGATGACCAGTCGCCAGGCGGCGAGGAGCGTCGCGTGATCCTTCTTTCCGTGCAGGTTGGCCACCATGCAAACCACGAGCGCTCCAGGCGGAAGGCCCAGGGCGTCACGCATGTTGGTTCGTGAGGGACCTGGCTCTGGCATCTCAACTCCGTTGGCCACAAGGCTCACCATTTCCGCGGGGACGTGCAGGTGCTCCGTGAGGAAGGCGGCCCCGTGACGAGAGTTCGAGACAAAACGTCGCAATGTTCTTACCGCGATCCGCTCGATCCATCCTTCAAGACGGGCGCGTCCTTCGTCCCTCTGGTTCCAGATGCAGACGCTCGCGCCTCCTGTCCACCACGTGAGCCCGCAGAGCACGTTCTGAAACATGCAGTACGGCAGCACGATCTGCGCACGTTCCCGCCGCAACAGGAGAACGAAACGCAGAAGATCCTTGAGGTGCCCCAGCCGGCTTCGGTATGCATGGGTCAGGTCGAAGAACGCATGCGGTATGTGCGCCGCCTCACACGCCTCGACCAGCCCGGACTCCCGGCTCATCGCCACGATCCGCACGTCCGCCTGCAGATTCGCGCGCAGATGTCTGGCCAGCAGAAGGGCCTGTCGCTCAGCCCCACCGAGGCCCAGGGAAGGAAGCACGAACAGGATCCGCACCCCACTCAGAGCGGGATCGCTTTGTTTGGCAGCGCCGTTTCGCGGTGGTCGAACGAGCCGCTGAGGTGAACTCACTGTTGGCGCCGCGAGGGTCCAGAGCTCTGATGCCGGCCAGTGACACGCCAACTGCCAGATGAATGCTCTCGGCGACCGAAAAGGCCCGCGAGGGCTCCACACAAGCTGGTGGCTCGCGCGGTTCCGTACACCAACTGATGCAGAAGTATGCTGAACCGATGCGTGCGATGAGATCGAACGCGAAGAACCCAGACAGTGGCCGCCAGTCCCAGGAGCAGAATGCCCTCCGCCGCGAGCGGGACAACGTTCAGCGTGAGCGCCGAGATGACAATCGCGATGATTCCGAGACAGCCCACGAGCGCAAACGCGAGCGAGTAGAGCACAACGCTCAGGTTGGTGACCCTCTTGAGGTCGTCGAAGAAGACCCGGAACGAATCGCGGCCGTGCCAGACTTCCCTTCGGAACAAGTCGAGTGCCGACCGTGGTACGCCGTGATGAACCGCAATGATTTCCGGATCCGCAAACACCCCGTATCCGACGTCACGAGCTCTTCGGCAGAGATCCACGTCTTCGGTGGTGGTCATTCGCTCGTCGAAGCCGCCCACCGCATCAAAACACTCTCGAGTGACGATCATGTTGCCCGATGGCACGTAAGTGACAGCACCGGTCTTGCCTGCCGATAGCTCAGTAGATGCCGCAGCGACCCATCCCGCACCATCCGGCGCCCTGTGAGCACTGCCCACGATATGGGCGCCGCTCTTCTCCATGGCACTGATTGCGCGAGTGAGCCACGACGAGGACACCGTGCAGTCGGCGTCGAGGAACGCGACCACGGTACCGCCGGCGTGCCTGGCCCCATCATTGCGCAATCCGCCGATGGTAACGGTCGTATTGGTGACTACACGCGCGCCCAGCTCTCGCGCGATGTCACGTGTATGGTCCGTAGACCCGTTGTCTGCGAGAACGACCTCGAACGTCGGTCCACTGGGATCCAGACCCATCACGGACGTAAGGCACGCCCTGATGTGGCGCTCTTCGTTTAGCGCCGGGATGACGATAGCCACGTGGTGAGGCATGCCGCCGTTCAGGCTGCGCCTCGGCGCTCAAGATCGGCGAGAGTCTCTGCGATCGTTAAGATTCGGATACCTCGCTCTGCAGCATGCTTCACGACTGCCTCGAACTGACGTGGTGTACACCCATACGGTGAGGGGTCATCCCGGACGTCGTGCGTGTAGAAGATCAGCCAGCCGCCACGTTCCTGGGTTTCGAGGATCAACCGCTGGACGGTCTCCAGGTCGAAACACCAGCTGTACAGCCTGTTCGCCTTCAGGGCGTTCAGGTCGGCGACTGGTCCATTGATGCCGCCTCGCGTGCCACGGCAACTGCGCATCCGCGAGCCGATCGCTTTCTTGGCGCCAATCGTGATGTGACCGAAGGGATACGAAAAATTGCCGCCAGCGGTTGCCGCGACGAAATCGGCTAGTGCGGCGGAGTCTCGACAGACGTCCTTGACATATGCGTCCGTGGAAATCCCGCGACAGGAGAGATGACTGAAGGTGTGATTGGCGAGTTCGTGACCGTCCGAAACGAGCTCTCGCAAATCCTGAACCCTGAAGTGGGGACCCAGTTCGTTGGTCGTCTCCATTAACCCCATCGCCGTATAGTACGTGCCCCGCCCGTTGTACGCCCGGAGGATGGCGCCGGCGTTTGTGTAGGCCGTTCGTGGGAAATCGTCGAAGGTGAACGAGACGGTGGCTTCCATCGTCCTCAGGCTCAAGGGCCGGCGTCGGAAGGATTCGATCATCCACCAGTTCAGGTTCGTGATGGTTCGTCTGAGGTGCATTCGTTCGTGATAGTGACAATTCCATCATCGAGGATCGGGCGCTCTTTCCGAAACACGAGCGACGTCACACCGTCGTTCACAGACACTTCTTCCATGCCGATGTCGGAGAACACGCGTCCGGATGGTTCGTTGCGCGGTGTCTTCCTGTAGTTGGCCCACACGTCTCCGCCGCATTCGTCGATGTAGCGCCGAAGGAGGTGGGCCAAAAATGCATGCTCCACGCGCTTCGATTGAATCCGGCAGCTGAACATGAGGTCCGTCATCCGCGGTTCTCGTCGGTCCACCACCGAAAACCCCACGACGCCATAGCTTCCAAAACGATCGCGACAACTGAGAACATACGTATCAATGTCGGGGTCTCCCAAGATCCCTTCCAGGACGGACCGGCTGTAACGTGTTCCTGAGAAGTTCATCTGATTCGTACGCTGAGTGAGCTCATGCACGCGCTCGATGTTCTCATCTGCCAGCGATCTGATTGTCAGCTCGAGGCCGCACTGCTTGAGGAAGCGAAGGTAGTCTCCTTCGAACTGCTGTGCGACGTCGCGGCGAGCCGAATCGTCCTGATACATCTTGCGCCGACTCGACGCCTCGGCGGTGATGGTCACCTGACAGTCCGGCCGGTCGAGAAGCGAAAGGTACGCCGGTGCCACGACGACCCGAACATCGGGACATGTCGTTTTGACCTGCTCCAGCTCGAAGGGTGAATCGTCGATGAATAGGAGGGTGTCGATATCGATGTTGAGGTCTGCGGCGATGGCCTCGAGGGCTTGGCTCTTCGGCGACCACGAGATCTGTGGCACGAGAAAGTAGCTGGCGATGCCGAAGTCCTCGAGGACCTGCCACGCCTCCTGGAGGTTGTTCTTGCTGGCGATCGAGTTCAGGATCCCTCGGCGGTCCAATTCCTGAATCACTTCGACAATGCCGGGTTTGAGCGTGAGCCCGGACGGTCCGTCCTCAACGAGGATGCCATCCCACATCGTGTGGTCGAGGTCCCAGACCACGCACTTGACTGTCTTGACCTTGTCCGGTCTGTTCGGGGGCGTACTAGCCTCACGAACGAAGTCGATTAGACCAAAGCAGAGAGTTGTGCCATCGGCGATGTCGTTGGGAATCAACTCGACGTCAAACGGAGCTCGTAGCAGCGCCGCCGGTATCTCGTCCACCGCGACCCGGAAGCGTGCGAATCCAGGCTGAGCGTCCAGAAGCTTCTGGAAGGGAATCGCCAGCGGCTCGTTCGTGGCGCGCAGCGTCAGGCTGAGGGGGACACTCCGATTCCCGGGATTGTAGCACTCGACGACGAACGACGTGGGTGCCTGGTCCGATGGCCTGCTGTCCCGGGCCACACGTTTCTTCGAGTTGTACCGGAGACCCGTAGCGACTCTCTTTGCCACCGCCGGCAACGGAAGGCGATGCAGCGTCGCACCGATGACGTGGTCCTGCCGCTCCCGCTTCTGAGCTTCGTCGGGGGTGTACAGACGGACGTTCCCAGGCGACCAGAGTTTGCCCCACCGCTTGAAGCTGATCTTCAGCAGGTAGGCGTTGGGGCTGTCCGGGCAGTCGATGCGTACCATTCCATCGACGAATCGCCGGCACCGTTTGTCCTCGCGGGGGCTATAGAGGTCGCAAGTCGTGTAGCAGGTAGGCCAGACACATTCCGTGCAGTGCTCCCCCCACGGCAAGGTCGTCCTTGCAAGAATTGTTCTCCCCAGCTCACAGAACTGGCGTTGAACCTCGGAAGGGATCTGCTGAATGGACTCCACCCGATGGTTCGCTTCTGTTTCGTACATGGTTGCGATCGATGACGAAGTGTCGAAGGCGTTCAGTGAGCGCTCTGCGCCTGCAAGTAGTGGAGCCGGTCTCGGTACCAGCCCCGAAGCAGACCGACGTAGTTGCGGTACTCAATCGACGTGCGCTCTCGCCTGGCGATTTCAGGCATTGAAGCCGCGATCAACTGGCGGCCTGCCTGGTTCGTGGTGAGCTCCTCGCTGGCGAACGGTTGAAGATCCGGTACGAGGACGGTGCCGTCGTCCGTGTTCAGGCTGCGGCCCTCTCTGGTGAACACTTCCATGCCGGGTGGAACTCGCATGACGAGATCGTGCACGGGTCGTTCGCCAGTGTTCTCCAGGACAATGCGCTTGTCCTCGTGTTGCAGGGAAACGCCCCTGACGGCTTCCAGGCGATCCAGCACATCGCTAGCGGCAGCGAACCATGCGCCGGGCAGGCTCGTGACTCTGTCGATGGTCCTCACGAACGCTTCGTCCAGCGCGTGGACGCCGGAGCGTCGTCTGGCGAATCCTTTGGCGAAGTGAGTGTAGATGACGCATACACCACGTTGACGCGCCAGCCGATGGACGCTGCTTTCGGAGAGGAGGCGATTGAAACGCACGACATCCGCACCATCCGACGCCGCGAACCAGCGGCGGACGTGCGGGCGTTTCCGGTCGCGGAAAGGCATCGACGGGTTGACCTTGAGGGTGTTGACTTCGTCAATCGTGTGAAACGGAAGTCGAACATACCGGAACGTGTCGTGCGCGATATCTCCCCAGAACGAAGGCGTGCCCGGCTTGTGCCCCTCGTATTCGCTGTGATCGACCAGACGCTCGATGAGCCTGAACAGCCGCGAGTCCAGCTTGTGAATCCCGCAGTACAGATTCTCGAGATTCGTTCGGTGGAATGCATTTATTGTGGGCATTTGCCCTATTACGTGCCGGAAGTACGCCAAGCCAGTCTCAATCTCCTGTCGGGTCGAATTCCCCGCAGCCACGCCGTGGAGCGCGATCTCGAAGCCGCGGTCCTTGAGCTGTAGGATGAAGGCGGCATAGTCCGGATCCTCAAGAGTGGAGCCGCTGCCCTCTTGGATGTCGTCGCGTTCGTCCGAACGTCGAAACGAGGATGTTCGCTTGGCGCGAGAAGGCCACACGGTCTTGGTCCCCCAAAAACCTCGTTTCGCGAGTAAGTCGTATACGGGCTCGGTGTTCTCCCGGGTCGACAGGTCCGTATCGTCCACGAATGTCAACGCGAACGACTTCCCCACCGGGTAAGGACTGGGCTGGATCATTTTGCCTCGAGGCGGTCGGACGAGCAGAAGTAGGCTGCCTTGAACTCCCGGCTGGCGACGAAATAGTCGGTCACGGTGCAAGGGTGTAACCACGGGGTGTAAGAACTCGCGTGTGCGCCCCCGGTCCGTGGGAAGACCTGCCTCATTCAGTACGTTAGAGAACTGTCGTCGGCACGGCATGCGTCTTGCAGTCCACGCGATGGCTGTCGAATCCCCTTGCGACGACCGGTCGATTTCGAGGAGGTGTGTCTGCTAAGGTGCGGTGGAATGCCACTCGCCCGAGCCGACGCGAGCCTAGTACCCGGGTGGAGGAATGGTAGCGATGAGACGTTTGATTCTGGCTGGTTTCTTCGTCGTGGCGGCGTCGTATCCGCTCTCGGCCCAAACCATTTCGGGGATATCTGGTACGTTGACGCACGGCAGCGCCGTGACGATTTCGGGGTCGGGTTTCGGAACCAAGGCGACGGCACCTCCGGTCAAGTTCGACGACTTCCAGAGCGTTCCTGCGGGCCAGCCTATCGCGACCAGTGCGGCGGGTGGACCCGTTTGGACGAGTGGCGGCAGCATCGCCCCCGTAGCATCGACGGCCCGTCCGCGCGTTGGCACGCCGAACGGCCAGAATATGCTGAGCCGATTTCAACCGCTCGGTGGAAGCGACCCGAGTGCGTCCAATGTCTTCATCAGGCATGACTTCAAGAAGTTCTACCTTGACGCTTGGTTCTACCACGACACCTCTGGCGAGTCTTCGTCCGCAGTCAACGTCAAGCCGTGGCGCCTTCACTGGAACAATACGGGTGATCCGAATGCCAGCGGGATGGTGTGGGTCAGTGGTCTCGGCGGTGATGTGGTCAATTGCGCGTACGATGGCGACTCGCCAGACGACGGCGTGAGTGATTTCTTCCCAGGTCTCCGGGCCTCCAATATCGCAAATGGCTGGGTTCACCTCCAGCAGTGGCTGGACTACGGCAGTGGGAACGGCGCGATCAACGGCACCTGCATTACGCGCCTGACCGGAAACATTGCAGCAACCCACAGCCAGATCGGGAATCAAAACCCGGGACGCTCGGGGTACACGCACTGGACGGAACTGTACATCGGCAACTACGTGCGCTCGGAAGACTGGAGCGGAACCGCTCGCTTCTACTGGGATTCGATCTATGTCGACGATTCCTGGGCGCGAATCGAGATCGGCGACAGTCCTACCTATGCTAATGCGACCCACCGCGAGGTGCAGGTCCCGTCCGCGTGGACCTCGACGAGCGCTACGATTACGGTCAATCGAGGTAGCTTTCCTCCGAATGCACCGGTCTATCTCTACGTGTGCACGGAGTCGAACGCCTGCAGCTCTGGATATCCGGTGACTCTGGGCGGCAGCGGCGGATCGCCTGCTCTGCCACCGTCCCCGCAGAACCTCAGGATTCAACCGCAACCTTAGACCGGTTTCTCGAAGCGCGTCTCTTCAACTGTAAGAGGCGCGCTTCTCCATCCTGCCGGCAGGCCCACCGGACAGCACACCTCGATAGACCTGCAAGTATTTCTCGGCCATTGCCGAGGCCGTGAACCGGTCGGCAATCACGCGCTGACTGTTCGAAGAGAGCGTCTCACGCAGCCCGTCATCGTGCCGCACCAGCTCGATGGCGGTCGCGAGAGCAGCCGAGTCCTTGACGGGTACCAGTACGCCAGTGACGCGGTCCTCGATGATCTCCGCGAGACCCCCGACCCGTGTCGCCACGATCGGTACGCCGAGAGACATGGCCTCCAAGAGCGTGTAAGGCAATCCCTCATGAAGTGACGGCATCGCCAGGAGATCGAGCCGTCTCAGATAGTCGTGGATGTTCTGCCGGAACCCCATGAAGCGGACAACCCCTGAAAGCCCGCTCGTCTGGCACCGCCGTCGGCATTCCTCCTCGAGCGGACCTTCACCGAATACGTACAGGCGAAGGCTTCTGATGTGTTCGATTTGCTCCAGGGCCTTCAGCAACTCAAGGTGCCCCTTGACTGGTGCAATACGTCCGACAATGCCGACATTGAACAGGCCGGCCGCATCGTCGAACCCTTCCAGCGCAATCGGCGGCATGGCGATGGGGATCCGCTCGATGCCGTTGTAGATGACCTCCTGGCGTACCGCCGCTGAAGCTCCGCGAGTCCGGCGCCTTAGGTCCTGAGACACGAACACTACGGCATCTGCCAAGTATCGAGAAGCAACACGCTCGAGAGCGATGTTCAACGTCCGCTTCAGACGTCCTGATCCTGTCACTGGCTCCAGGCTCCCGTGCTCGGTTCTCACGAACCGCGCTCCGGCAAGACGAGCCGCGACGGCGCCAAGGACGGTCGCCCGATAGCCATGCGAATGTACGATATTGATGCCATGCTCGCGAAGCGCCGTCGCCATCTTGCCCACGACCCCCGGGTCATAGGGGCTTCGACCCTGTATCCACACCACTGGCACACCCTTGCGTTCAAGCCGGGCTCTGAGGAGGCCGTCGTGGAGAACAATGACAAGAACAGGCACGCCGCTTTCCAGCAGATGCCTTGACATCGTGTCCACGAACTGCTCGATGCCGCCCCATATCTCACCTGGCGTACACAGAGCCACCCGAATCTCAGTTGGCCTGTCGTCTCGGAGCGGCCGCCCCTGCAGCGTCACGGGCGCGCCTCGCTCGGGACTACGGCGCGGCGAACGGCCGCCGACAGGAGTGCTCGAACCTGCGCCACTTCGCTCGCGGAGACGAGATTCATCAGGGGGAGCAGCAGAAGATAGACCACCAACAGCAGCGCCTTCAGCGAGAGCGTCAGGAGGATGTGGCTCGTGACAATCTGGTGCGAACCAAGGTAGACCACGGTGGCTACGGCGACGAGTTTCGCTATCCGACCGAAATTGAACGGAACGGGATAGATTCGCGACGATAGGATGTTGAGCAGCGTCACGTTGAATGAGGTGGACAGCAGCAACGCGTACACGGCACCCCAGGCGCCAAACGCACGGATGAAGAAGAAGGCGCCGGTCAACTGGACGACCGCAGTGAGAAGGTTCGTCCACATGTACTGTTCGGTCTTGCCGGAGTACATGATCCCCCAGTCAACATGGTATTTCATCGCAAAGATGAAGTGATAGAGCAGGACCAGCGGGACCAACAGACCCGCGCGATAGTACGACTCAGTCGTCATCGCCACCATGGCCTCTGGCGTGAACACCGCGACCACCAACGACAGGAACAGCAAGACGATGAAGAAGGCATCGAACGCCTTGCCGAGCACTTGCGGGAGGTCTGTACGATCGCGGGCAAGGTCGAAACGCCGTGGCTGGAATGTCGCAATGAACGGGCCGGTCACCATCGTGTGAAGCACGCCACCCATCTTCTGGGCAAGACTGTAAAGTCCTGTCTCCGCGATGGACGTAAAGCCTTTGAGGAAGAACCGGTCGGAGTAGTTGACGAGCGTGCTTCCGAGCGTCGCCGGGAGGAGGGGAATCGAGTACCGCAGCAGGCCCTTGGCATCCTGCACGCTGAAGCGAATGCCGGTCCCGTGAAGGATGATCGCAGTGAGCGGAACGCCGATCATGATTCGCAGGATCAGGCTGGTGTAGAGAATGCTCAGCACCCCGAGGTGTAGATAGGCAATGAAGAAGACGTTGAGTGCCACGCCGAACACCAGGCTGAGCGTGGAGAGGGTGATGAACAGAACCGACTTGTACTGCATGCGCAGATAGCTCTGGCCGATATCGGCCAGGATTCCTACGAACAAGGTTCCGAATGCGATACGGAAATATGATGCGTAGACCTCGCTGTCGAGGACGACCCTCGCCAGCATCGGCGCAAAGAGATTGGCGACCAGCACGACTATGATCGCGCTGGAGCCGACCAAAATGAAGACCGTGCTGATCAGCGTATTACGATCACGGTCATTCGTTCGCTCGTAGTAGAAGCGGCTGATCGACGCCGACACTCCGAGGCCGACGACAACGCCGATGAGGCCGGTCGTCGTATCAATGAGCTCCATGATCCCGTAGTCGGTCGGCGTCAGGTAACGGGTATAGAGCGGGAGCATGAGGAACGCGACGGCCTTGTTGAGGACAGTCCCGATCCCGTAAATGGAGGAGTGCTTGAGCAGGAACTGGAGTTCATCGGCCTGGCTTCCCGTTCGTCGGTTGGGTTCCGGCGTGCCGGCCGCCGACTCTATCCGAGGCGGGGATTCCACGTTCGATGCCTTTTCCCGTTGAGAAACCTACAGAATGCCACGAGGGCGGCGGCGTTCACGAGGACGAAGTAGTACGGCATCGCCAGCAGCCGGCTGGGTCGGCCGGCTCGCTCGGCGGCATAACCCATCAGGGCCGCCACGGCGAAAGCCACCTGGAGCACGAATGCGAGTCTATAGACCCAGCCGACCGGCCAGAGAAGCGCGGCCGTGATGAACGTTCCCGCCATGAAGAAGAACGCCAGGTAGCGGAGCACCTTGTGGGATAGAAGCTGCACGGCATAGAACCCATGCCTACGAATGCTGAGCAGTTCCGACATATCGGACAAGGTCCAGATGGCGCGAAGGGATACCCGCGTCCGCATGCGGTATTCATCCCGAGCGTTCGCGTGAGCGACCTCTCTAAGTAACGCCCGCGGCTCATACACCACCCGGTATCCCTTGGCCACGACCTTCAGGGGGAGGACCAGATCCGGCAGGTCGTCGGCGTGCATGGGCTCATACAAACCCTTGCGCACCGCATCGATGCCGCCGTTGACGCCGACCAGCGATCCGCTCGCGGATTCCCAGGTGCGAATGAGGTTCTCATACCGCATGTACGTCGAACAGCCGTCGGCAGTCATGCTGCCGTCCGGATTCAGGTAGGCCAGTGTCCCGGTGACATAACCGACTTCTGGGTCGGCGAAGTTGCTGATGAGGTGGCGAAGCGCGGAGGGGTCGTAGAGGGAATTGGCATCCGCGAACACGAGAATGTCGCCAGTGGCGTAACGCAGCGCCAGGTTCAGCGCGGAGGTCTTCCCATTCCTTGGCTCCTGCCGCAGCAGCGTCACCCCATCAGCCGCGTGCTCACGAACGGTGTCGTCGGTCCCGTCGGTCGAGCCGTCAGACACGACGATGATCTGCAGCCTTTCCGGTGGATAGTCGAGCGCCAGCTTGTTGGTGAGCGTTGGACCGATGTGTGCCTGTTCGTTGTACGCCGCAATGAGCAGCGAGACCGTCGGCTCATAGGCCTGGGCGCGAATCGGTCGCGGCGCGACCCGCGCGGCCAGGAACACGAGTAGTGGATACCCGCAGTACACGTAGAGAACACTGGCCGTCAGCAGCCAGAAGAGCCCTTCGAGCACAGGCGTCATCGAACGAGCCTCCTCGCCGCGGCCGGTGGAATTCGAATGGACCCAGCGGGGGATGGCCTCCTGATCGCATTCAGGCTTCGCAGATCAGGTGCCCTCGGCACAGGCACCTCCGTATCACACCGAGTCCGAAGCTCTGCGGCGAACCGGCGCGTCACCTCGGACAAGCCTGCCGCAAAGTACCACTCATAACTCGAGAGACCATAACTGGCAAAGCTGAAGAGAACGTTCATCGCCAGCCACGCCTGGACGGCGTGGTTCATCCTGATCAGCAGCGGACTTGCCAGGCCCGTCTGTTTCAGCTCACGTGACGCCGCGCGCAGGTTCGACGCGATAGAGACGATAAGTACGACCAAGATCGTCAGACCGACGAAACCAATCTCCTGAGCCGCCTCCGTGTACAGATCGTGCGACGGCTGATCTTCGCCTCCGAAGTTCGCGTTGGTTTCGCGCGATGTCCCGAGCCCGTGTCCGAAAAATGGGCGGCGCATTGCAACAGCAAGATCTCTCTCCACGCCAACTATCCGCCCTTCGGCTGTCGCAGCGTTCTTTGTCTTGCTGTCGAAGATCGAGCGATATCTATCCGTCAGATCGGCGGACAGTTGCGGAACTACGATGCCGATGGCCAGCACGACCGCGACGCTCAGCAATATCTTGCGTCGACTGTTCAGCCAGATCATCAGCAGGATTGCGCCAAGGCCCAGAAGGCCGGATCTGGAACCAGTCAGCAGCAGCGCCCACAGAAGACTCGGCAGGACCGCGACGTACAGAATCCGGCCAAGCGTCATCAGCGGGCTGAGATAATGAAGGAAGGGGATGACCGTGAGAATGACCAGCGCAAGACCGTTGGGGTTGATAACATCGATCGGCGCTCCGGAAAGACGATTCATGAAGTCGCCGGACATATACGCAAACGAACCCCAGTAGCCGGTGGTCACGTGCAGGTAAAGCGGTTCCAGCACGCGAAACGTCATCGCGGTGACAAACACCAGCAGCAGACGCCCGAGCCGCTGCTCCGAAGTGACGAGCGCGGCGGTGAAGAAGTAGAAGACGAGCGCCTTGATGAAGTTTGGCAGCCCCTGGTTGAGAACGCTCCCCGGCCATTCCACAAAGGGGATAACGACGATCGAGTAGACCAGAAGGACGACGATCAGCTTCCGAGTTCGAGGAGTAGCCTGGTTGGGTGAGGGGATGGCGAGATCATTCCGGCTGATGAGAATGAGTCCCGTGATGGACGCGACCAACAGGAGGTCGACCCGCACCAAGCCGAGAATCGCGATCCGCTCACTCAAGTGAGTGAACCAGACGGCGACGAAGACCAGATACAGGTTGAACGCGAAATTGCGCATGACTGCCGGATGGGGGTGGAAGCGGAGTCGACCCTCCGACTAACTCCCGTCGCGATTGGAACGGCCGGGAAGCGCGATACTGTCTCGAAGGGGCTGAAGAGCCCAGAATCCCAGCTGCCTCCATGCAGGCCAATAGTGCGGCCGCGTGCGAATCGCCTTGAGATACCAGCTCAAGGCCTTGCCTCGTTGTCCCGCGTTGAAAAATCCATCGCCACCGTAGGTGTAGGTGTGCGCCCAGGCGAGGTTCTCAATCCTGCGTGGGACGAGCCCGGGATTGGCGTCAAGTAAGCGCTTCATGATCAGGATGGCGCACTCGAGCCGCTTGGCGAAGTTTCGCGACATCTGCCCGCCCCAGTACCGGTACAGATAGGTCACGTGATCGAGATAAGCGAATTCGTACTTCGTCGAGATTCGGAGCCACAGGTCGTAGTCGATCCCCATCGGCAACGTCTCGTCGAACAAACCGACTCGATCAAAGCATTCCCGCCGTACCACCGATGCCATGCCGGTGACGAAGTTCTCAATCAGGAGTTCATTGGTGATCCGTCCGACGTGGATTGGGCCCCGAAAAGTCTGAATCGGCGTCCCGTTGATGTCCACCCGCTCAAAATCGCTGTACACCACGCCGATCTCGGGTCGCACGAACAGGGGCAACTGCCGTTCGAGCTTGTCGGGGACCCACAGGTCATCTGCGTCGAGGAAGGCAACAAACTCTCCACGAGAGGCTCTAAGGGCAACGTTCTTTGCGGGTCCCTGACCACTCTGCGGAATCGAGTGAAAGTGGACACGCGGGTCAGCCAGGAAGGACCTGATGGCCTCTCGCGGGCTATCCGTCGATCCGTCATCGACCACGTGGACTTCCAGATGCGGGTAGGTCTGGGTGAGCGCCGATTGGAGTGCCTCCCCGAGAAAACGCGCCATGTTGTGGGTCGGCAGAACGACCGACACCAGCGGCCGGTGGTCGAGGATCGTGCGTGGTCCAGAATGCGGCAATGTTGTCACCAACTGGGTCATGAGCCTCTCGTCAGACGAGGGCTACTTCGACGGCCCCGAACTGCTCAATGTCCGGGACACGCCGAGCACGAGCCGCGACAGCAACTCGGTATCCGTGAACTCCCCTGACGTCGTATCCTCCACCGCCATCACCAGCCGCGGCGCCGCACCCCAGCTCGTGAGCACCTGCGCCGACGCATACGCCTTGGCCACCGGCCCCTGCGCCGTGGGCATGCCGTTGAGGTCGTACCAGTAGACGACGTGGATCTCCCGGTCGCCCTCGAGAAAGACCGCCCGGTTGACCCGCAGCGTGGTCTCGCCATCCGGCGACAACACCACCTGCGACGGGCTGACATCCAGCGGCAGCGCGACCGAGCGATACATCAGCCCGCCGCCAGGTGCGCCCTGTGCAAATGGGCCGATGTAGAGGTGCACCCGCTGGCCCGTCGGGGCCTCGAACACCCATCCTGTCGCCTGCCCGCCAGCTTCATCCGAAATGTAGGGCGGTGACACGAGTGACGGGAGCGGGCGCCACTCGGTGCCGAGGGCCGGCGGCGCAATGGCCGCCGCCTCGAGCACGATCGTGTCGGGACGCACCGCCGATAGCGCCAATAACACCGCGGTTGCTCCAGCCGACGCCGCGGCAACTCTCCAACCGGCTGCCCGTCGGGGCCGCTGGCGCGATTCCGGCGCCCGCTCCAGCATCGGCACCCGGCCATACCGCCGGCCGAGCGCGGTCACGCTGGCCAGGAGCGCCAGGAACCCGATTCCCGAAACGAACAACCCCTGCAGCACGTGACCGGGCCCGTGCAGCGACGCGCTCAGCCCATGGTAGGACAGCAGGCCGATGAGGGCCACGCGCAGGCCGTTGCTCAGCAGCGCGATGGCCACCGCGAACACGATGACCGTCGCGCGCGGCAACCAGCCTCGCAAGTACAGGTAGGCCTGCGGCACGCCGACCGCCACCACTGCAATCAGGAAGTTGATGCCGCTGCACGCCGACGCGACCTCGAGCGTGATGTTCGGCAGATCCAGGTAGACCCCGTCGCGAAGAACCGGCACACCCAAAGCCGTCAGCACGTGGCCGGCAAGACCCGCCGACAAGAGCTGCGAGGGATGATGCATCGGGTCGGTCACGATCTCCCACACAGGCAGCATCAGGAGCAGGTAGGTCAGCGGAAACAGAAGCGGCTTCAGAAAGCCGTAGCCGAGGACCAGCAGCACCAGGCCCGCCAGCATCACCACCATCGAGAGCTCCTGCAGCGCCACGATGCCGATCAGCCGGCCCGGAAGCAGCAGCGCCGCCGCCGCCGCCACCACCAAACCGCCGGCCGCCAGGCTTGGCGCAACCAGCAGCCCCTGGAGCCGATCGCGGCGGCTCCAGATCAGATACCCGCTGATGAACGGCACCAGCACGCCGAACGAGTACGTGTCGTTGGTCGCCCACTGCCCGCGGAGAATGCCAATCACCGGCAGATAGGTCACGACAAACGCCGCGGCCAGCATCGTCCCCGCGACGATGAGAAGACGGCCGACCGGCCAGGACGCGTACACACCCTCCACCGCAGGATGTCCCGCCGTCACGTTGTCCGGTACGAGTGCCATCTCGGAGACCGCTTCAGGTTGCGAGCGGCACGGCGTCCACGAGCAGCGGCCGCTCGTGCAGGTAGCCGGTCGTGGTCCGCTTGGTACGAATGTCCTTGTAGGCAAATGCCACCTGCTCCACCGTCAGGCCGGCAAGGGGTGCGATGGCCTCTGCCGTCATGCCGTGGTTGAGCCCATACAGGCAGACATCCAGCTTGTCGTACGGCAGCGCAAAGTAGAATTCTTCCTGCGACTGCGCCAGCGAGTAGGTATCGGTCGTCGGCGGCCGGCGCCGGATGTCCTCCGGCACGCCCAGGACCTCCGCCAGCCGATACACCTGCGTCTTGTACAGGTGCGCAATCGGCTTCACGTCCGCCGAGCCGTCGCCATTCTTCACGAAGAAGCCCTGGTCGTACTCCAGCCGGTTCGGCGTGCCGAGCACCGCGTAATTGAACCGATCCGCGTAGTAGTACTCCATCATCTTCCGCACGCGCTGCTTGAAGTTGGTGGCGGCAACGATGGCGAGGTAGGCCTCGCCAGTCAACCGCGCCCGCTTCTGCACGCCCTCCGGCGACTCCACGACGACGGAGAAGATGTTGTAGGCACTGCGGGAGGATGGCGGGAGCACGAGCTTGCTCTTGTACCCCGGGCCATACTCCGGGAGGACGGACCGGATCGCCTCGTCACGCCGGTGATAGCACCCGGCGCCCTCCAGCATGGGCGTCACGTTCTCCAGGAACGACCGGATGCCCAGCCAATCCGCGACCGCGCGCCCGAGCTCGAGACTGTCCGGCGACGAGTCCTCCTCGGGCATGAAGAGGCCGATCACGCGCTCCTTGCCGAGCGCCCTCACCGCCAGGGCGGCGCACACGCTGCTGTCAATGCCGCCCGAGAGACCGAGAACCAGTCCCCGCCGCTTGAGGACGTCGCGTACTTGCCCGCCGAGCGCCTCGCAAATGCGATCGGTTTCGGCCGCGCCGTCGAGCCGGAGCAAGTCGCGCGCCGAGCCGGATGCCGGAGACGTCATACGACGTCGGCACCCTTCATCTTGAGCTTGCGATCCACGAAACCGGACACCCGGTCGATCGAGTCGAGGTTGGCCGGCACCAGTTCCTCGTCGTCAATCGAGATGCCGTATCGCGATTCGAGGAAGGCGATGAGCTCGAGCACCCCGGTCGAATCGATGACGCCGCTCTCGAGGAACGAGTCGCTGTTGCCCAGGGGCCTATCCTGCTGCCCGAACAGGAAGTTGTCGACGACGAACTGGCGTATCTCGGTCTGCATTCCGGTCATGTCTGAAGTTCCTGATGAACTGGTTGATGAGGAGTTGCGTGGAAAGGACGCCGACGACACCCATGTTGTCTTTCATGCCAAGTTCGCGGCCCGAACGCGCCTTCGTGAGCAGCCGGCTCACGGCTCCAGGGTTGAAGATGCCGTCCTGCTGCAGCTGGTTCTCGGACAGCAGCGCCGCGACGTAGTCGAGCGGCGTCCCATCCACCGCGAAGAAGCTGGCCGCGTCCGGCGCGCGGTAGGGCTGTTTCTTCCGCGTGCGCACGTTCTCCGGGATGAGGCCGCGGACCGCCTGCTTGAGCAGGAACTTCTCGTTCAGCACTTTCATCTTCAACCGCGGCGGAAGGCGGGCGGCGAACTCCACCACCCGGTGGTCGAGGAACGGGAAGCGTCCCTCGACCGAGTGGCCCATCGACATCCGATCGCCCTGCGACGAGAGGATGTAGGCCGGCAACAGGTGCGCGGTCTCGAGATACTGCGCCTGCGAAAATCCGTCCCAGCCGGCAAACCCGGACGGAAGGCTCCCGCGCAGCTCGTCGATCGGATCGTAGCCCCGCAGCTCAGCGCGCAGTTCCGGGGAGTAGAACACCTTCAGTTGCGCGGTGACAGCCCAGCGCGGCAGGTGCGAGAAAAATGGATTGGCGAAGTCCTCAGGAGCGGTGCGGAAGAACGCGCGCAGGTACGCCTCGGGCTGCGCCTGTAGGTTCTTGAGGTACGGATACAGACGACGGAGCAGCGCCGGGCGCATCCGGGAGTGCGGAACCCTGCCCCAGAAGCGGCGGATCTTGGCTTCCTTGAAGATGTCGTAGCCGCCGAGGATCTCGTCCGATCCCTCGCCGGTGAGGACCACCTTGTAGCCGCGGTCCCTCACGAGCTTGGAGAGCAGGAACATCGGGGCCGGCGCGGTGCGGAGCACGGGCTTCTCGGTGTGCCAGATCACGTCCGGAAATACCCGGCCGATGTCGCTCGTCCGGCAGCGGAACGAGTCGTGGTCCGTCTCCAGATAGTCGATAGCCGACTGCTGAAACGCGCTCTCGTCGAACTCGTCGGCTTCGAACGCCAAGGAGAAGGTGCGGAGCGGGGTCGTGGTGAAGCGCTTGATGAGGCCGGCGATGACGGTCGAATCCAGGCCGCCACTGAGGTAGGCGCCAACGGGAACATCCGCGCGTAGCCGGACACGTGTCGCGTCGACGAGCAGGTCCAGCAGGCCGGTGGCCGCCTCGTCTTCGCTCATCGCAAACCCTGACGCATCGTAGGTCGGCTGCCAATAGGGTTGCACCTTGATGTCGCCAGCGGCGACCGTCATCGAATGGCCGGGCGGCAACTCGAAGACGCCCTTGAACATCGTGCGGGGGCTGAGCGCAGTCCAGAACGTGAAGAACTGGTCCACGGCCCGGGCGTCGATCGCGCGCTCGACGCCCGAATGCGCGAAGAGCGCCTTGATCTCGGAGGCAAACAGGAACGTGTTGGCCGCCTTCGTGTAGAACAGCGGCCGGACACCCAGGCGATCGCGCGAGAGGAACAGCGTCCGCCGTTCGGTGTCCCAGATCGCAAAGGCCCACTGCCCGTTGAGCCGATGCACGCAGTCGGGGCCGTACTCCTGGTAGAGGTGCAGCAGGACCTCGGTATCGGAGTGGTTGGAAAACCGGTGACCGCGGGCCGCCAGGTCCTCGCGCAACTCGGGGTAGTTGAAAATCTCGCCGTTGAAGGTGATCCACAGCCGCTCGTCTGCCGTGGACATCGGCTGCTGGCCATTGGCCACGTCGATGATGCTCAGGCGCCGGTGACCAAGGACCACCTCCCCGTCGAGCAGCAGGCTCGCATCGTCCGGGCCGCGATGGCCAAGCGAGCGGATCATCTGCTCGGCGTATTCCGGGTCCGACGGACGACCGTCAAGGGTGAGACTGCCGGCTATTCCGCACATGGCCTGAAGAACGGGTGAGTGAAGCGAATCATCGATATCGGTGCGGCTTCGCCCTCTCGGTCACATACGTGACCAGCAGGCACCCGCCGGCATCAAGTGCCAGCCTACTGGCTCGGACTCTCGTCCAGCCTAGCAATGGCACGCCGTGCATCGTTTGCCCAGGTGGCGTCACGATCGAGTGCGAGGGCGCGTACGAGCGCGCTGCGGCCACTCACCGCGTCGCCCGCCTTCGCATGGGCGAGACCGAGGTGATAATGGCACGATGCGTTCCGTGGCGCCTTCTGGACGCAGAGGGTGAGTGCCTGGACAGCAAGAGCCGGCACGTCGGTACGGTAGTACACCCACCCGAGCGTGTCGAGCACCTCAGGGGAATCCGGGAGCACTTCCGCCGCCGAGCGCGCGAGCCTCAGCGCTTCCTCCAGGCGTTCGCCGGATTCGGCGTACATCCAGGCCAGGTTGTTGGCCGCGACGGCGGCGCGCGAGTCCAGTGCGATTACCCGCTCGAACCGCCGCCGGGCCTCAGGCAGGTTCCCCTGTGCCTGGAGGATCATTCCCGCCATGGTCAGCGCACTCACCGGTTTGGAATGCCGCTTCGCCAGCGCATCGAACTCCTCGAGGGCTTCGCTGAGGTGGCCCTGCGAGAGGTAGACCTGACCCAGCATCGCGTAGGCAGGCAACAGTGCCGGCTCCGCCTCGATCGCCCTGCGCAGCACGCGCTCGGCGGAAGCAGGCTCCCTGGCCGCGACGTAGGTTCTTGCAGCCAGCAACAGCAGTTCCGAGGTCACCGGACCGCTGGTCAGGCGGCTGTCGATGCGGGCCTTCGCCGCCGTGGCATCGTTCGACTGGATCTCCAGGGTGACCAGACCCGCCAATGCCTCGAGGGACGACGGATCGATCGCGATGGCGCGCTCGAATGCCCGGCGGGCTTCCCTCGGGTCGTTCCTGGCCGCCGCAAGAACGCCCCGCTGAGTCTGCACGGAGGCAACATCCGGGTAGGCCGCCGCGAGCGTCTGAATCTCTTCGGCTGCGCGATCCAGTTGCCCGACAACCAGGAGGCTCCGGGCAAGCGCGAGCCGAGCATCGAGATTTCGCGGGTCGCTTCGTGCGGCATCTTGGGCCGCCCTCAAAGCCGCGGCGGCGCTGCCAGACGCCAACTGCAGGCGTGAGAGCTCCACGTGAGCCACGGTTGCGGCCGGGTCGAGCCGGATCACCTCTCGAAACGCCGCCTCCGCCCCAGCCATGTCGCCCCGCGCAGCGTAAACCTTGCCGAGCTCGAGCTGCACCGCCGCCGACGAGGGGGCCAGCGCCACCGCGGTCTTGATGCTTGCCAGGGCGTCGTCACCATGCCCCTCGGCCATCAATACCTGCCCGTTGGTCAGTTGAGCCCCGGCATCCGTAGGATTGCTGGCGATGAGCTCGTCGATGATCGCATGTGCCTTGTCCCAGTTCTTCGCCACCGCATACGCCCGCGCCAGGCGCTGCCTGACTTCGGGATCGGCAGACGCTTCCGTATCCAGTGACTCGAGCAAGGCCACCGCATCCGACCCTCGGTTCGCCGCCATGTAGAAATCGGCGAGCGTGAAGATCGAATCCCGGGACTTCGAGAATTCGACGGCGTTCTTCAGGTAGTTCTCCGCTTTGTCGGATTGACCGGCCGACATCGCGAGGCCGGCCAGCGCCCGATTGGCGGCCTCGTGCTTGGGGTCGAGCGCCAGCGCTGCATCGAAGGACCGTTGCGCGTCTGGGATGCGGCCGGCGGACCAATGGAAGTTGGCCAGCGCCAGATGACCATCGATCGAGGTCGGTGCAAGCTCCACCGCCCGTCGGAACGCTGCCTCTGCGCCGGCCTGGTTACCCCGCGCCTGTTCGACCACGCCCAGCTGCGTGTAGGTGGCCGCCCGCTCGGGATCGAGCCGAAGGGCTTCGTGTATCGCCGCGAGTGCCCCGTCGAGATTGTTTTCCGCGGTCAGGGCATTCGCACGCAGAATATGCGCTTCGACGCGATTGGGGTCGCGGGCCAGCACCACCTCCGCCCGGGCGCGCGCGTCTCCGGCTCGGCCGACCTCTATCAAGCGCATGCCCGTCTGGAGTTGAAGGTCGGTATCGTTCGGCAGCAGATCGGCGGCCCGGATGTACTCCTCGAGCGCATTGGCCGATTCGCCAAGCTGGTCGTAGACCTCAGCAAGGCCGGCACGCGCCTCAGCAAAGCGCGGGTCGATCTGGATGGCGTTGCGATACTCGATAACAGCCTCGCGGAGCTGCCCCTGCTCCACGTAGCTATTCGCGGCGTCGAGATACTGTTGCTTGCGCGCCTCGGGGTCACGGACACAGGCCGCGAAGGCGGAGGCGAGGCCGACCACGACCAGCAGCGCCAATCCGGATGTCCGGAGGGTACGCCACCCAAACCCCGCCGGAGAAACAGAAGTGTTCATACGAGCCGAACCTGACGCCACGGACAATGCCTCAACAGGCGGTAGCAAAGTCCGCTCCTGCCGTTCCCGCGGACGTCTGAAGGCCACCGAAGTCACTGTCACCTATGCGCTTAAGCCGCTATCCACGGGTTCCGGGCGGCTCAAGAGGTCACAGTCTACAGGAGACCTTACGTCTGTAAAATGCCGACAATTGGCCGGCGCGCCGCTCTGGAAATGGCCCGGATTGACTGGTTCTGTTGCGGTATCGCGGGCGCGACCCAACAGATGCCGGGTGGGACTGGCTTGGCTGATACCCTCAGTACCAGCCAAGCGACAAGAAACCTACAGGACGCCGTCGGCCTTGAGTCGCCGGCGAGCCAGGCTGGCGACCCCGAGGAGGCCGATTCCCATCATCAGCAGCGTTGACGGCTCGCTCACTCGTGCGGGCCGTGGCCGAGGCCACCGCGGGACGGGAAAGCGGAACGCCGGACCGCCGGGGGTGATAGGCAGGCCGTCCCATATGGCGGTGGGGCTGGCTACCGGGGTGATGAGATTCGCCATGTCCGCGCTACCGGAGTAGACGGATGCAGCGAAGCTCGCTGCCGCGCCGGCTCGGTCGCGCCCCGCGTCGCCAAGGTTAATCGCCTCCGCGCTCGCCTGCGCGGGCACCAAAGCCAAGAAACCGAAGACAATCACCGATAGAACATACGGGACACGCCTCACTTGCAACCTCCTCAGGGGATAACCGATCCGACTGGATCTCTCGGACCGGTATCGTCCGTGTGTGCAAACCGCGGACCAAACAAACCAGGTCTAAGTTGCTGATGCTTAGATGGTTTCGTCAAAGCATTCCATCCTGACGATCTGAACAAGTGATTCGTCGAGCAGACTTTTGTCGCGCGTTGTCTCGGGGGGCGGACAATCGTGGCCCACCACGGATCAGAAAATCGTGTAGATGAACGGAGCCAGTGCCGAGCTTTGGGCGAACACCAGCAAGCCCCCGACGATCACCATGACCACGATGACCGGCAGCAACCACCACTTCTTCCGTTCCTTCATGAAACCCCAGAGTTCAGCCGGCAAACCCATCGCGTCCTCCTAGTACTGTCGAGTCAGGTTGCCGGCGCGCTTGTTTTCGGGCCGGGGTTTCCAATAGCTGGCGTCATGCGCCATGTGCACCATCGGGTTGCCGCCGAACAGACGGCGGAGGAACCCAACCGGGGTGAGCACCAGCAGGTACATCACGCCCATCACGATTGGCGTGGTCACCTTTGAAATGAGGTGCGCCAACGCCATCCACCCCCGCTCGACCGGGCCGAGCAGCGTCGGTACGATTAATCCGGCCAGCGCGAGCACGCCGCCGAGACCCCCCAGAACCTCTGTCGTCGTCGGGTGCCCGCGCCACCACGCGATGGCCGCGAGCACCAGGAAGGCGCCGCCCACCGTCAGCCCGAACCGGCGGCCCTGCGCGGCCGTCAATCGAGCTGGAATTCCTGCTGCCATGCCTGGTTCTCCTTCCATTCCGGCTGCGCGTCCTTCTCGAGGATGAACGTGCCCAGCACCAGCACGTCCATGTCGGTGCGCATGAAGCACCGATAGGCGTCTTCGGGCGTGCACACAATAGGCTCGCCGCGAACGTTGAACGACGTGTTGATGAGCACTGCGCATCCGGTCCGTCGTTCGAAGGCCTTGATCAGCTCGTAGTAGCGGCGGTTGCTCTCAGCGGTCACGGTCTGGACGCGCGCCGAGTAGTCGATATGGGTCACGGCCGGGATATCCGAGCGGGGCACGTTCAGCTTGTCGATGCCCCACAGCGTGTGCTGCTCGGCCGTGAGCGGGATGCAGCGCTCCTTCTTCACCGGCGCGACGAGGAGCATGTAGGGGGAGTCGCCGTCGAGCTCGAAGTAGTCGGACACCCGTTCGCGCAGCACCGACGGCGCGAACGGGCGGAACCCCTCGCGGAACTTGATCTTGATGTTCATCTGCGCCTGCATCTTCGGGCTGCGCGGGTCGCCGAGGATGCTGCGTCCCCCGAGTGCCCTGGGGCCGAATTCCATTCGGCCGTCGAACCAGCCAACTACCTTCTCGTCCGCGAGGTAGCCGGCTACGCGATCGAGTTGCGAGGCCTCGTCCATCGGCTCGTAGATGGCGCCGGCCGCCCGTAAGTACTGCTCGACCTCCTCCGGTGTGAACTGCGGTCCCAGATACGAGCCCTTCATCGAGTCCTTGCCAGGGACCACCACGCGCGGGTGGCCGGCATGCCGGTGATGAATGAGTTGGGCCACGCCGAGCGCCCCGCCCGCATCGCCGGCGGCCGGTTGAATCCAGATCTGCCTGAACGGGCCCTCCCGAAGCAGGCGCCCGTTGCCTACGCAGTTGAGCGCCACGCCTCCGGCCAGGCACAGGTTGTCGAGCCCCGTCAGCTTCTGCGCCGTGCGGGCCATCCGCAGCATGACTTCCTCGCACACGACCTGGACAGACCGCGCCAGATCCATCTCGCGCTGCGTGAGCTTCGACTCCGGCTGGCGAGGCGGCCCCCCGAACAACGTGTCGAAGGCCCGGTTCGTCATCGTGAGACCGGTGAGGTAGTTGAAGTACTTCTGATTCAGCCGGAATGAGCCGTCTTCGCGCAGATCCATCAAGTCGCTGTAGATGCGATCGACGTACTTGGGCTCGCCGTAGGGCGCCAGGCCCATCACCTTGTACTCGCCGGAGTTCACCTTGAAGCCCGTGTAGTACGTGAACGCCGAGTACAGCAGTCCGAGCGAGTCGGGCCACTGGAGTTCATCGAGGATCTCGATGTCGTTTGCCCGTCCCACGCCGATCGACGCCGTCGCCCACTCGCCTACACCGTCCATCGTCAGGATGGCGGCCTGTTCGAATGGCGAAGGGAAGAAGGCACTGGCGGCGTGTGCCTCGTGATGCTCCGAGTAGAGAATCTCGCCCGCGTATCCGAGTTCGTCTCGCAACTGGCGGTCGATGTACAGCTTGTCCTTGATCCAGAGAGGACCAGCCATCAGGAACGACCGGAACCCGCTGGGCACGACGCCGAGGTAGGTTTCGAGGATGCGCTCGAACTTCAGCAGCGGCTTGTCGTAGAAGCCGACGTAGGCGAGGTCGGAGACACCGATCCCTGCGTGCTCGAGACAGAACTCGACCGCCCGATGGGGAAACGTCGCGTCGCCCTTCTTGCGGGTGAATCGCTCTTCCTGACCCGCAGCGACAATCTCGCCGTTGCGCAGCAGGGCCGCCGCGCTGTCATGGTAGAACGCCGAGATGCCGAGAACGTACTGGTCGGTCATCGTATCGCCACCTGCCGGGTCACTTGCGCACCATAAATTGATCGATCATCAGCACATCCAGCCCGGAGCCATAGAACACGCGGACCGCATCGCGAGGGCTGCAGACAATGGGCTCGTGAAAGCCGTTGAACGAGGTGTTCACCAGGAACGGCAGCCCCGTGGCTTCGCCAAAGGCTTCCAGGACACGCCTGAAGAGCGGGGGGCCGTCCCCGGCCGACACCGCCTGCACGCGAACCGCCGCTTCGGCCGAGGGCAGCACGGGGCGGAACCGGGCTACGTCCCGCGGCCGATAGTCGCATTCCATGAACGGCGACTTGTCCGGGCCCTCGAAGTGCTCCGCCACGGCGTCCTGCAGGCCGCTCAACGCGTACCCGCGCCACGGCTCGCGGCGCTTCAGGAAGTGATTGAGGTTTTCGAGCACGTACGGAGACATGGGACTGGCCAGGATGCAACGTGCCCCGAGTGCACGCGGTCCCCACTCCATCAGGCCGTCGTACCACCCCACCAGGCGCCCCTCGCGAAGGGCCGCGACCGTCTGGGCCACCGCGCCCTCCGCGGACTCCCAGGAATACTGCAACTTGCAGTTGTCGAGGAGTTCCTTGGTCTCGTTGGCTGAGTAGGCAGGCCCCAGGAATGGCGATACCGCCACCGGACCCGTCCCCACCGCGTGCAAGACCGCCCCCACGGCGAGGCCGCTGTTGCCCGGATCCACCGGCACGAACACCTGGTCGAACAGTCCGCACTGCTTGACCAGGGTGTTGATGGACGAGTGATAGAAGAGGTTGCCTCCCACGCACAGGTCGCGGATACCCAGCCGGTTCCGGACCCGACCGAGAAACTCGATCAGCAACTCGCCCAGCCGCGCCTGCACGGCCGACGCCAGCGCGGCACGCATGGGGCTCCCTGGGTCGCGGTCCCCCGACAGGCGGTCGGCAATGTGCCGCTCGAACCCTTCGTCCACGATGAGGCCGTCGGCATCGAGGCCGACCAGGCCGTCGATTTCGGCGTCGCGCGACACGGGCCGCAGGCGCGCCAGCGCCTCCAGGCGCTGATCGGCCGCGGCAACGCGGAATCCAAACGCCGAGGCGGTGCGCGAATAGACGTCCGCGAAGCCCGGACCCTGCCACGGCCAGTCGATGCTTTCGATCGCCGCACCCACACCCCGCCACACGCTGATGGCGGGCGCCTCGTGATCGCAGACGACGATGGCGGCCGTCGTAAACGGCGAGGTCAGGTACGCCGTGCACGCGTGCGCGAGGTGATGGTCGACGCGTTCCACGGCCTTGCCGGCCCAGCCTGCGGGGTGGCCGTCGACCGACACATATCGGCCGATGTGCTCGCGCGTCCGCCCAAGGCGCTGCAGCAGGAGGTCGATCGCTTCGTCGGGAACGCCGTTGGCGTTGACTCCCGCGCCACGGACGCGCGTGACGCGCTCCTGTGAACACACCCCGACGAGGCGGCCGCCTTCGGCCATTGCCGCGGTGCCGCTGCGAATGCCGCCGCTGATACCGACCGTGATCATGCGTCCCTCACGCCACCACGCTCTCGGGCCGGGCTGGCCCACGCCCGCGGCGCGCTGAGTCGCGACGGCTGGTCGCAACTGGTGGTGATCCAGGCCCCCGGGGGGCGATGGCCATGGATTGACATGGATATCGTGTTGGCAGACAAGGCGGTGAACGCCTGCTTCGACAGGCCGAGTAGAGCTTCGCCCTCTCGGTTACACACCGCAGCCAAGCGAAGCCAGACGACCACGGAGGCTGGACGGTTGCTCCCTCGGCCAGGGCTCCTATCCTGCCCTCGCCGTCTTCGGCCGGAGTCGAGGGGCCGCTTCAGCGTTGAGCAAAGAACTCTCCGGGCTGCGGTGCAGGGGATGACAGCCGGCAAGTGCTTACCCGACAACGACTTCGTCACGCTCGATGTGTGGAGCGCATCACCTGGACGCGCTCCTAATGGCTGCCGAATGGAGGACTTTTTTCGGTCGGGTGGGAACAATAACTCAGCTATGCCCCTGCTGGGTGACGAGGGGCGGAGCGGCCGGCCCAGACGAACGGCGACGGGCACGAGCCACGACGCTGGGCGTGGGCTTCGCCGGCTGAGACCGGCGGTCGCGACGGGAGCGGAAGCTGGCGATGAGCAGAACCGAACCCAGCACCAGCAGCGCCAGGGGCTCGGGTGTGTTCACGACGAGAGCGAGAATCCAACTGACGAACTCAACGATAGGGGGGGGCATTGCGACGTTCCTTTGACCACCAGGCAGTGCAATCTGCGATCCGTGCCCCGCCTCCCTGAAACTCCGAATAACGGCCTGAATTCGCGTGCCTTCCCGCCGTTTACGGAGACGATATGGGTCGAAGTCCGAGGCGAATAAGACTTATGTCGGCTTCGCCTCCGGGGAAAACACGACGCGCCGCCTTGAAATGTGGCGGCGCGCCGTCGATTCAGTTAACTTCTTGCCTGTCTGTGTGTTGTGTACGACGCGCCTCGTCAGGACCAGGAGCCTGGTCACACGCGTATCGCTTCAGGAATCGCTCGAACCGGCGGTGGTCCGCCGCCGCCCGCATGTTGAACAGGCTGAGCAGGTGCTCGTCGTCTCGTGCGAGGTCGCGTCCTCGGCGGACGATCTCCCGTACGTGCATCCTGGTGATCTCCCGCCGCATGAACAGCGGATAGACACACGTCCAGAAGCTCTCGCCGCCGGTCACCAGTCGCGCGAAGAGGTCGTCGGCGACCGACCGGCGGCCGCGCGAAGCGCGGGCGGCCAGCAGCAGCCGGGGGCGGATGCCGACCGGCAGGTCCTCGGCTCGCACGTCGCGGAAGCGTGCTTCGGCCACGACCCGCTTGACGACCTGCTTGAGCTCGCTGACATTGCCCGGCCACGAATACGCCTCGAGGGCGTTGTGCGCCTGGGGCGAGAAGGTGGCGACAGGCAGAGCCAGGCGACCGGCGGCCGCCCTGGCGAAATAGTCCGCCAGGATGGGAATATCGCCCCGGCGCTCACGCAGCGCCGGCATGTTCAGCTCCGCTCCAATGAAATAGGCCCGCAAGTCGGCTCGCAGCCCTCCGGTCCACTCCGACCGTGCCAGGACCGCCCTGGTCGTCACCGACGCGAGAACCCGGACGTCGGCGGGCGTGCCCGCGCCAAAGGCCCCGATCTTGTGGACGTCTCCCGTCTCGAGGAACCGAACGAGCAGGCTCTGCGTGCGAGGGCTCGTCTGGTCGATATCTTCGAGGAAGACCGAGCCGCCATGCGCCATGTCGAGCACGCCGTGTCTGTCACACGAGGCGCCCACCACGGCGCCCTTCACGCAGCCGAACAGTTCGGTTTCGAGCAGGGTCTCCGGGGTGTCCGCACACGAGACCCGCACGAACGGCTCACCGGCGCGGCCGCTCGCCCGGTGGATGGCGCGGGCCAGCAGCGCCTTGCCGGAGCCCCGTTCGCCCCGCAGCAATACCGGCGCGTCGGCGCTGGCCACGCGCGCCACGTGCTCGCGCAGTCGACAGAAGGCGTGGCTGTGCCCGAGTAGAAGAGGTGCGGTCTCGCTCGAAGGGGACGCGGGAGCGACATCGACCTGAGTTGTGGCGGTCCCCAATTCAGTCATCGGTCCGGTTGTAACCGGAGTGCAAACCGGCCGCCAGACACGTCGCTGTCATGGGGGCCGTGCCGTAGGTCGCACTCCGGCAACCACTTGCGGCGCACAAGGCCGGGTGATGCGCGTGCGCCTTCCGGACCGTCTCGCACGCTGTTCGGCCGACTACGTCACAAAAGTCTCTGCGCGAAAGGACTTCGACTCGAGCCGCGGCACCTTCTGCCCTCAGTGCCTGAGCGTCAGGCCTGCCAACTCGGCAATCGCGCCGCCGGTCGTCTGTGTCGCATTCAGGCCAAGCCGGAAGTCCTTGTCACTGAAGGTGCTGAACACATCCGTTGGCTGGTGCCAGTGCGGGTTCCAGCCGTAGCCGGTATGCAGGCCGCGCTCGTTCTCGCGGAGGCTGATGGCGGGGACCACATCCATGAAGGGAGTGGAGTCGGTGTTGGTCATGTGAGGCCCCACCTGCGCCGGGTAGTCCGTCGCATATCGCTCGTTCGCCCCGTGGAAGAAGAACGCCAGCTTCATCGCCTCCGCCGCCATCTTTGCCGTGGACTGGAACTCGATGTTCACGTCTGCCTCGGGCCGCTGCTCGGGATTGAGAGTGCCGTCGGGTCGCGGCATGCCGTGATCCCACATCATCATGTCGTGCTGGATCATTCCAAGCCACTTCGGCTCCGGATAGCGGCCGGACCCCGGCGGATCCTCCTTGCCCTGCAGCGCCTGGCGCTGCGCCACGTAGGCACGCGCGCCGTTCAGTCCGGTCTCCTCGTTGTTCCACAAGGCGAAACGGATGGTCCGCTCCGTGGCCACGTCCGGCATGCTGAAGATGCGGGCCAGTTCCATCACGAGGGCCGTCCCCGACCCATCGTCATTGGCGGCCTCGCCCCACCCGTGGCCGTCCATGTGCGCGCCGACGATGTACATCTCGTTCGGGAACTTCGATCCGACCTTGGTGCAGTAGACCTCCTCGCGCGGTCCGTTCTTGGCCGGCTCCTGGTTGAGTGCCCGCAGTTTCTCGTCGGGCTGGCGCATCGGATCGGTGTTGACACCCGTCCGCGCGCGGGCGCCGCGGGGACGGCCGCCGCCGGAAATCCGCGGCACGTCGCCAGGGGCCACCTGCTGCCCGCCTCCACCGCCACCGCCGGCCGGAGCGCCGCCGCCGGTGCGCGGGGGCGGTGGATCGTAGACGTACTTGATGCGCTCGGTGGGGCAGCCATAGCTCTGGAGCTGCGCTTCAATCCAGTCCACGGCCTTGCGATTGCGCTCGGTCCCCTGCCGGCGGTCGCCAAACTGCGTGAGGCTCTTGATGGTGGCCTTGTAGCTGTCGAGGTTCAGCCGCGAGACGAGGGCCGTGACGTCGGGCACGGGCTTCTGAGGCGGCACCGCGGGGCCGGATTGGGCCGACATCGACAGGGCAACGACGAAGACGAGGGCGACGGTGGACAGGGCAACGCGCATGGCAGCCTCCAAAGGGGATTCTATCGGAGGCCGGCTCGATCCACGACTGGGACTACCGCAGCGCTCCCATCGCTTCCTGCGCGCCGACGGCCACAAACAGCGCCAGAATCGCGACCAGCAGCACGTTGGTGGTCCAGTGATTGCGCGGCACGTCCTCGTTCCATTGCACCCTGTTGTTCAGATACAGCAGCGTCGCCGCCAGGAACGGTACGAACAGGCTGCCAACGACGGTGTAGGTGACGATGACGAGGATGGGGCGACCGGTGAACGCGAGCGGAATCGGTACGAGCGTGATGAAGACCAGCGCCAGCCGGTACGGGGTGCTCGTCACTTGCGTCACCGCCTGGCGACCCTCGGCCGGCAACTTCCTGGCGATGCCGTAGAGATCGGCGTACAGGTACGGCACGCTCTGCCACACGCCGAGGAGCGATGCGAACACCGCCGCCCAGAAGCCCACCGAGTAGGCGTACTCGCCGAAGGTGCCGAGGATGGATCCCAGCATTTCGGCCATCTTCGGCACGGCCTGCGCGTCGGTGATGGTGACGCCCGGCAGGAAGAACGTGCGATTGGCGATCAGCATGATCGACAGCCCGAAGATCGCGGTGAATACGTAGGCGATGCCCACGTCTCCGCGCACGTAGCCGAGGTATCCGGCGCCGCGCATCCCTTCTTCGCGCATCCAGTAGTTGTAGGAGAGCATGGTGATCGATCCACCGATGCCGCCAATCAGCGACAGGACGTAGGCGCCGCTCCCGACCGGAATGGTGGGGACCAGCAGTCCCTCCACGGCAGGACCCGGGTTGGTCATCGTCAGGGCTGCGCACGCCAGGATGCTGAAACCCATGACGCCGACGAGCGTCTTCATCAGCTTCTCGAACCTGCCGTAGCCGCCCAGCCAGACGAAGACGAAGCCGACCAGGCTGTGGGCCACCGCGCCCCAGGCCTGGGGCACGGCTCCACCGGTGAGGTTCGACAGGCCGAGGCCCGTGGCGTTGGTGAGCGCGGCGCTCACGGCCACGGTCCACAGCACGAGGTAGATGGCGAAGTAGAGCTTCACCCAGGCGGGCAGGTGCTCCGCCCACCCTTCCACCACGGTCGTGCCCGTGCCCAGCTGCCAGCGCGCGATGCCCTCGCTCAGGACGAACTTGAAGAAGGCGCCGATGGCGATGGCCCACAGCAGCACCACGCCGTACTTGGCACCGCCCACCGTCGCCGAGATGACATCGCCGGATCCGATGCCAGTGGCGGCGACAACGAGGCCTGGGCCGGCCAGTTTGAGAAAGCTGAACCTCGCGGGGGACGTCGGCTCGGGCAACTGGGCTCCTCCGGGCGAGGAGGGTATCAGAAGCGCGGGATTGGCTGCCTCGACCATTTTGCGGCAGCTTCTGCTGAGACGTTGCAGAAGCTGCCGCGTATCGGCGGGTATCGTGCCGGACGCCCCGGCCGATAATCAGAACGCCGTGACTCTGTTCCGTCCCCTGCCCCGTCGGGTCACACGACCCATCTCGTGGCTGGTTCTCGGCGCGTGGATCGCCTCCATGGCGGCACTCATCGACCGCTCCTACCTGACGGCCTCCGCCCCCAACCTCGCCACAGACCTCGCCCGGTACGGCTCGGCCGCCCAGTGGCGGGGGGTGTATTACCGGGGCGAAAAAATCGGGTTCACGGTCTCGCAGACCGTGCCCACCGACAATGGCTACGAACTGCAGGAGGATGGCCGGCTGCAGATGTCGCTCCTCGGCGCCACCACGCCGGCAGCCATCCGCACCCGGGCTCGGGTGGACCGGGCGTTCGCGCTCGTGTCGTTCGATTTCTCCCTGGATCCGGGCACGGGTCCCGTCAGCGTGTCTGGCGCGCTCGATGGCCTCACGCTCACCTTGTCCGTCACGAGCGGCGGCAGCACCCGCACCGAAACCCGCACGCTGACCGAGCCCCCGTCTCTCATGCTCAGCCTCGCCAGGCGCCTCGCGAGCGAGGGGCTCAAGGCGGGAGCGCGCCATCGCTGGTTGATGTTCGACCCGGCCACGATGCGCAACGAGCCGGTGACCGTCGAGGTAGGCGGCCGCGAGGTCGTGCGCATCAACGACCGTCCGCTGCCGGCGTTTCGCGTAGAGCTGTCCTTTGGCGGCCTGCAGACGACGTCGTGGGTGACCGACACGGGCGAGGTCGTGCGCGAAGAGAGCCCCCTGGGCCTGCTCACGGTCGCCGAACCCTCCGAGCGGGCCGTCGCCCTGGCCGTGCCTCGTAACGTACAGCTCGACCTGCTCGAAGCCTCGGCCGTCGTCCCGCGCTCGAAGTACCGCATCGAGGAACCGCGCGACGTCAAGCGGTTGCGCGTGCGGCTCGAGGGCGCGGACCTGTCGGATCCGGCGCTTCAGGGCGTCGGCCAGCGCGTGGAAGGCGACATCGTCGAACTGGTGGATACGCGGGATCTGCCGGCAGAGACGGGCGCACCGGACCTGTCGGCATTCCTTCTGCCCGAGCCGCTACTCGAAAGCGACGCACCCGAGATCATGGCCGAGGCCGCGCGTGTGCTCGAGGGCATCACCAGCCCGCGGGCGCGGGCCGAGCGTCTCACGCGCCACGTCAACGCCCTACTCGAAAAGAAGCCTACGGTGAGCATTCCCTCCGCCCTCGAGGTGCTGCGCACCGGCGTGGGCGACTGCAACGAGCACACGGCGCTCTTCGTGGCGTTGGCTCGTGCGGCGGGCATTCCCGCGCGCATCTCGGTCGGTCTGGTGGCCGTCCGCAACGCCTTCTATTACCACGCGTGGCCCGAGGTGTACCTGGCCGAGGGCCGCGGCCGCGGCCGTTGGCTCCCGGTGGACCCGACGTTCAACCAGTTTCCGGCCGATGCCACCCACCTGCGACTGGCGCGCGGCGGACTCGACAAACAGGTCGCCATCCTGCCGCTCATCGGCCGCGTCAGGATGACCATCCTCGACCTCGAACTCGCCGCGGGCGCCTCCCCGGTGCTGGTCGGGCGCGATCCCGCCCGGCCGGCAGCGCCCACGACTCCGCCGTCTTCCGCTCCGGGCAGCGACGGCAGGTGCCGGGGGTGTTCGTGATCGCGGTCTCGGATCTCGTCAAGCAGTACGGGAGCTTCACGGCAGTCGACCTCATCAGCCTGGAGGTGAAGCCAGGGCAGATTCACGGCTTCCTCGGCCCGAACGGCGCCGGCAAGACCACGACCATCCGGATGATCGCCGGCCTGCTCAAACCCACCGCTGGCCGCATCGTCGTGAACGGGCACGACCTGGCCACCGAACCCGAGGCGGCAAAGGGTTCGCTGGGCTTCATTCCCGACCGGCCGTTCATCTACGAGAAGCTCACGGCGGCCGAGTTCCTGCGCTTTCATGGCGGCCTGTATGGCATCGGCGAGTCCGCCGTGGAGGAGCGCATCCGCGAAATGCTGGACCTCTTCGAACTGGCCCGCTGGCGTGACGAGCTGGTCGAAAGCTTCTCGCACGGCATGAAGCAGCGGCTCGTCATGGCCGGTGCCTTCCTCCACCGCCCGCAGGCCGTGCTCGTCGATGAGCCCATGGTGGGCCTCGACCCGCGCGGGGCGCGCCTCATCAAGGCGGTGTTCCGCAAGATGGCCGACCGCGGTGTCGCCATCCTGATGAGCACGCACACGCTGGAGGTGGCGCAGGAAATGTGCGACCTGGTCAGCATCATTCTCAAGGGACAGATCATCGCGAGCGGCACGGTGGAAGATCTGCGCCGCCTTGCGGGCAGCGCCGACGATCAACTCACGCCGCTCTTCCTGAAGCTGACGGGCGGCAGCGGGCTGCAGGAGATCGACGAGGTCCTCTGATGACGACGCTCGCGCGCAGGTCGCCGCCGGCGTTTCCTTACCTGTTGCGGCCATCGCTCTGGTCCAGCCGGAACCGCGCCCGGCGCCGCGAACGCGGCGACCTGCCGCGCGCCGTCCTGTTCGGCGGCATGGCCCTGCTGGTGGCCGGCACGATCTTCTGGGGCGCGTACTGGGTCACCCTCCAGCTGGCCGACTACGCAGAACTCGGCGATTACCTGATCCGCCTCGGGCTCTCGTGGCTGTTCCTCACGTTTCTCTCGTTCCTCGCCTTCAGCAGCATCGTCACGTCGCTGTCGACATTCTTCCTGTCCGACGATCTCCGGCTGCTGGTGGCGGCGCCGGTCGCCTCGCGGCGGCTGTTCCACGCGCGGTTCGCGCGCACGGTGGGCCACGCGTCGTGGATGGTGGTGGTCTTCATCACGCCGGTCCTGGCCGGCCTCGGCGTGGCGCGGGGTGCGCCGCCGGCCTTCTACGCCACGGCCCTGCTGACCCTGGTGCCCTTCGTAACCATTCCCGCGGCGCTCGGCTCGGTGATCACCCTGGGTCTCGTGAACGTGTTCCCCGCTCGTCGCGCGCGCGACATCCTGATGCTCATGGGCCTGGTCTTCGCCACCAGCATCGTCGTGCTGCTCCGCTTCATCCAGCCCGAGCGGCTGCTCCGTGTCGAATCGATGCCGGAAGTGACCGATTTCTTCGCGACGCTCCAGTCACCCGTCACGCCGCTCCTGCCGTCGTTCTGGGCGGGCGAGACGCTCTTTGCCAGCCTTCAGGGCACCTGGGACGGGCTCCACGCTTCGGCGCTGTGGACCACGGCGCTGGCCATGGTGGTGATGGCGGCCAGCCTCTTCGACCGCTGGCACTTCGCCGGCTACAGCAAGGCGCAGGAAGCGCGCAAGGCACGCTTCGTCCGGTGGCGGCTGCTCGATCGGGCGGTGGCGCTGCTGCCCCTCTCGGCCATGCGGCGCCAACTGCTGATCAAGGACCTGAAAGTGTTCCTGCGCGACGTCAGCCAGTGGTCGCAGCTCCTGCTGCTGCTGGCGCTCGTCCTCGTGTATCTCTACAACTTCCGCGTGCTCGACCTGGAGCGGATCCCGACCATGAGCGGGTTCCTCAAGAACGTCTATGCCTTCCTGAACCTCGGCATGGCGGGCTTTGTCATGGCCACCGTGGCGGTGCGATTCGTGTTTCCCCTGGTCTCGGCCGAGGGCGCGGCATTCTGGATCATCCGCACGGCGCCGATTCCGCTCAGTGACTTCCTGTGGTCGAAATTCTGGACCGGGCTGGTCCCGGTGCTGCTGCTCAGTGAGGGCCTCACCATCGCGGGCAACGCGCTGCTTGGCGTCGACCCCTTCCTGAAGCGCGTCGCCGCCATCACCATCGTCTTCATGTCGTTTGCGCTGGTCGGCCTGGCGACGGGCCTCGGGGCGCGCTATCCGCGCTTCGCGGCCGACAATCCCAGCCAGGTGGCCGGGTCGTACGGCGGGGTCGCCTTCATGATTGCGGCGGTGCTCTTCGTGCTGGTGACGATTGTGCTGGTGGGTTGGCCGTCGTCGGTGTATCTCCTGCAACAGTTCCGGCGCACGCCGCTGACCCCCACGCGGCAGGCCCTCATGGCCGGCAGCTTCGTGCTCGCGGGCCTGGTGAGCGCCGGCACGTTCTGGTTCGGCATGCGATCGGGCGTACGGGCCCTTCAGGAGATGGACGGGACACCGTCATGAAGCCTCTTCCCGCGGCACAGTAGCCGGGCCGAGGGTCACCAGCAGGTCACCGGCTTCCACGACCGATCCCGCCGCCACGTCGATGTGCACCACCGCCGCATCGGCCGGAGCGTAGACAGGCGTCTCCATCTTCATCGCCTCGATCGAGAGCAGACGATCGCCCGCCTTCACGCTGTCACCCGCCCGTGCGCCAATCACCGACACCTTGCCCGGCATGGGAGCGGCCACGTGAAGAGGATTGGCCGGGTCCGCCTTCGCGTGGCGCTTCACGGCAACCTCGGCCGATCGGTCCACGACACTCACCTCGCGCGGTTGGCCGTTGAGCTCGAAGAACACGGTCCGGCGCCCGTCCTCGTGGAGCTCGCCCGTCGTGAGGTAGCGAATGATGAGCGTCTTGCCGCGCTCGATCTCCACCGCCGCCTCCTCTCCCGGCTGCAGGCCGTAGAAGAAGTTCGCGGTGGGTATCACCGACGTGTCGTAGAACGCCTGTCGATGACGATCGAAGTCGTCGTACACCGTCGGATACAGGACGGAGGAAATCACGTCCTCTGGCGACGGGGCCCGGCCGGTTCGCTCCTCGAGGTCGGCCGCCCGGGCACCCAGGTCTACCGGGGGCAGCATGGCGCCCGGGCGCTCGGTGATGGCCTCGACCCGCGCCGCCGAGAGGACGCGCTGCTGGAAGTCGACCGGCCAGCCGCCCTCGGGCGTCCCCAGGAGGCCCTGCATCATCTCGACGACGCTTCGAGGGAAATTGGCCGAGCCCCGGCCCTTCGCGATGTCGTCGGCGGTGAGGTCGTTGGTGACCATGTACAGCGCCAGGTCTCCCACGACCTTGCTGGAGGGCGTCACCTTGACGATGTCGCCGAGCAGGCGGTTGGCGGCGGCGTAGGCGTCACACACCTCGTGCCATCGCGACGCCAGGCCCAGGCTCTTGGCCTGCTGCCGCAGGTTGGTGTACTGCCCGCCCGGCATCTCGTGAACGTACACGTCGGGAGCCGGGGCCGCGAGGCCCTCGTCGAACGGATAGTAGAGCGTTCGGACCTCGGCCCAGTAGTCGCTCATCCGGTCGAGCGCGTCCTGGTCGAGCCCGGTGTCACGCTCGCCGTGCCGAAGCGCCGCGGTGATGGCGTTCAAGCACGGCTGGCTCGTCATCCCGCTCATCGACGCCAGGGCGGCGTCGGCAATGTCCACTCCGGCCTCGGCGGCGTACAGCACGCTGGCCGCGTTGATGCCGCTCGTGTCGTGCGTGTGGAAGTGGATCGGAACGCCGACCTCGTCTCGGAGCGCCTTCACCAGCGCGCGAGCCGCAAACGGCTTGCACAGGCCCGCCATGTCCTTGATGGCCAGGATGTGGGTTCCCATCCGGACGAGCTCGCGGGCCATCCGGACGTAGTAGTCGAGGCTGTACTTCGTCCGGGACGGATCCAGGATATCGCCGGTGTAGCAGATCGCCGCTTCGCAAAGGGCGCCGGTCTCGGCGCGCACTGCCTCCATCGCTACGCGCATGTTGCCGGTGGCGTTGAGCGAGTCGAACACGCGAAACACGTCGATGCCGTTGACGGCGCTCAGCCGGATGAATTCGCGAACGACGTTGTCGGGGTAGCTCGTGTAGCCCACCGCATTGCTCGCCCGGAGCAGCATCTGGAAGAGCACGTTGGGAATGCGCCGGCGCAGCTCCACCAGGCGGTCCCAGGGGTCCTCCTGGAGGAAACGCATGGCGGTGTCGAACGTGGCGCCGCCCCACATTTCGAGACTGAAGAGGTCGGGCAGCTCGCGCGCCACGGCTTCGGACACGGCCAGCAGGTCGCCGGTCCGCACCCGCGTGGCCAGCAGCGACTGATGCGCATCGCGAAACGTCGTGTCCGTGATGAGGAGCCTCCGCTCGTTCCGGACCCACTCCGCGAACTTTACGGGCCCGAGCTGCTGCAACCGCTGGCGCGTGCCGGCCGGCGGGTCTACGAGGCGATCGATCGCGGGCGCCCTCGGCGGCTGCAGGATCACGTCCCTCCGCATGTTCTTCCGCACATCGTCCCGCCCGTTGACGATGACGTCGGCCAGATAGGTGAGCACCTTGGTCGCCCGATCGCGGGCCTCCGGAAACTCGTACAGCTCGCCGGTCCGGTCCACGAAGTCGGTGGTGGCCCCGCCGCTCACGAACGTCGGATGGAGGATGACGTTGCGCACGAAGCCGATGTTGGTCTTCACCCCGCGGATGCGGAACTCCCGCAGCGCGCGGTCGGCGCGGACGACCGCCTGGTCGAGCGAGGCGCCCCACGTGGTGAGCTTCACCAGCAGGGAGTCGAAGTAGGGCGTGATGACGGCCCCGCCGAAGCCGTTGCCACCGTCGAGGCGCACCGAGAAGCCGCCGGGAGAGCGGTAGGTCGTGATGCGTCCGTAGTCGGGAATGAACTGGTTCTGTGGATCCTCGGTCGTGATGCGGCACTGGAGCGAGACGCCGCGTGTCTGGATGTCGGCCTGTCGGGGAATCCCGAGCGGCGGGTCGTGCAGTCGGTGGCCGGCCGAGACGAGAATCTGCGCCTGCACCAGGTCGATCCCGGTCACCATCTCGGTGACGGTGTGCTCCACCTGGATGCGGGGGTTCACCTCGATGAAGTAGAACTCGCCGCGGTCTGCGTCGAGCAGGAACTCGACCGTCCCGGCGGCCCGGTAGGCCACCGACCGGCACAGGCGGACCGCCGCATCGCAGATGGCTTCGCGCACCTCGCGCGCCAGACCCACGCTCGGCGCCACCTCGACCAGCTTCTGGTGGCGCCGCTGCACCGAGCAGTCGCGCTCCCAGAGGTGCACGAGGTTGCCGTGCGCGTCGCCCAGCACCTGCACCTCGATGTGCTTGACGCGCGGGATGAAGCGCTCCAGGAACACCTCGGTACGCCCGAATGCGGCGCCGGCCTCGCGCCGGGCCTCGGCGAGCCGCGCCGAAAGCTCCGATTCGGTCTGCACGACGCGCATCCCGCGCCCACCGCCGCCGAAAAGGGCCTTGACGATCACCGGGTAGCCGATGGCCCGGGCCGCAGCGAGAGCCTCCTCGTCGGAAGCGACCTCCGCCTCGGTACCCGGCACGGTCGGCACCCCCGCCTCGGCCGCCAGCCGCCTGGCTGCGGTCTTGTCGCCGAACATCGCCAGCTGGTCGGCCGTAGGGCCGATGAACCTGATGCCGGCGGCCTCGACCCGGCGGGCAAAGTCTGCGTTCTCCGCCAGGAACCCGTAGCCCGGGTGCACCGCGTCGGCGCCAGTGGCATGGGCGACACCGAGAATGGCGTCGATGTCGAGGTACGAACGGACGGGTTCTCCCCCGGCGTCCGGCCCAATCAGAAAGGCTTCGTCCGCCTTGAAGCGGTGGAGGGAGAAGCGGTCTTCGTGGCTGTAGACTGCCACGGTCTTGAGCCCGAGTTCCGCGCCGGCGCGGAAGCAGCGGGTAGCAATCTCGGACCGGTTCGCAACGAGCAGCTTTTTCATGAGTGGCGCTGAGCGCACGGACGAGCTACGGCACCTCGTCCAGCATCCGGTGACACGACTCGCAATCGGACGTGATGCTGGAACCATCCTTCGCCGTGTGGCTGCCGTCGTGGCAACGGAAGCAACCTTGCGACGCCATGTGGCCGATGTTGTCGGGATAGACGCCGAAGGTGACGTTCATCACCGGGAAGACGTTGCGCTGGTAGATGGTCTGCAGCGCCGCCACGGATTTCTCGAGAGCTGCGGCGTCGATCTGGCCCGACTGCGTCTGGTAGAAGCCGCGCAGGCCTTGATCGATGGCCGCCAGGGCGGCGTCCGTGCTCTGGTAACTCGCCTGCAGCAGCTTGACGCCTTCACGGCGGACGAACGGCAAGCCCCTGGAGACGCCGCCAGCAGTGATTTCGCGGTCCACGGCCTCCTCGGCCGACAGCGCGATGCGATGCGCCACCACGTTGTGGCAGTCGAGACAATCCATCGTCCGCTCCCGGCCCGCCGCAAGTTGGCCGGCGGTGACCCCGTCGGCCGAGAACTCCTGCACCGAGCCATCCGGCCGTGTCACCCGGACCCAGGGAATCTCCTGGCGCGCGTCGTCGGTATAGACGTAGTCGATCTTCAGGTTCGGGTTGGCATGCCAGTGAATGCCGCGGCCGGTGGGCGTGCCGGGACCGCCCAGGTGAAGCGTCAAGGCCGTGGCGCTCTCGGTGTTCGCCTCGTCATCACCATAGGTGCGCCGCACCCGCACGGCATCGCCCACCGAACGCTCAGGCCAGTGACAGTTGCCGCACGTCTGGAGGGCGGGCCGCATGTCGGCCACACCTGGGATGGGGCGCGGATAGTTGTTCGTGACGACATGGAAGAGCTGTCGGAGGCCGGCCGTCTTGTAATGGACGAACGCCTCGCCGCCCTCGCCGATGTGGCACTGGACGCACGTGACGTTCGAGTGCGGGGCGTTCTGCCAGGCCGTGTACTGCGGGTGCATGGGCTCGTGGCACACCTGCCCGCAGAACTGCGGCGACTCCATCCAGTGCAGCGTGCCGTAGCCCGCCACCAGGAAGATCACGATATTGACGGCGGTGAACACCGCGATGCCCAGCCCGATCCGGCGCGTGCGAGCCTGGCGGAAGTCGATGACCGGCCACTCGTCGCCCTTCTCGCCGCGCGCGATCGCCCGCCGTTGCAGCGTCACCCCCCACGGGATGAGCAGCAGGCCCACGAGAAAGACGAGCGGAAGACCGACGAAGACGACGAGGCCGGCGTAGGGATTGGGGAGCATCCCCAGATACATCGCCAGCACCAGCGCGATGAAGACCACCGCCGCGGCGGTGGCCAGGCCGATGCCCGCCATCGCGAGCGGATGACGAACCAGAAAGGCGCGATCGTGTTGGGCCACGGAACCCTCCCCTTGGGCTCGACCGGGGCGCTACTTCAGTGTCATCAAGTAGGCCACGAGCGCGTCGACGTCTGCCGGTGGAAGTTTGGCATAGGTCTTCGGCATCACCGGCTTCTTGGTGGACGTGGCCGTTGCGGCCGCGGCGACCGGATCGACAATCCATTCATGAACCTGCTCCTTCGTGAGCCGCTTGCCCACGTCGTCGAGCACGCTCAGTTTGTTGCCCTTGCCCGCGATCTGGTGGCACATCGAGCACTTCTGCGCCGCGTACAGTTGCTCGCCCCTGGCCGCATCCTGGGCCGCGGCGGTTGTCGCGGGCAGCGTCAGCCCCGCCATCAGCATCAATCCCATTACCGTGCGCATTTTCAGACCTCCAGTGCCGGGCATCGCTCGCTGCCTGGGGAACCGCGCCGAGATGTTCATGGAACACGGAACCTGTGACGGGAACAGAGGCAGAGGGATCCCCGTGAATCACGCCAACCGCCAATGGCGGCTATGGCATCTGCCGGGTTCGGGGACGGGAGCGCGGCACACGCCGTATCACTCGTATGATTGTACAGCAGAAGTTGAGCGACCTTTCAGCCAGCGCGATCGTCCTGTGTGGTGGCGCCTCGTCTCGAATGGGGCGAGACAAGGCGGCACTTCCTTTTGGAGGCGAATCCCTGCTCGACCGTGTGCTGCGACTGGTCCGGACGCGGACAGACGACGTGGTCGTCGCCGCCGGCGCGGCGCAGGAGGTCCCGTCGGGAATTGAAGTGGTCCGGGATGCGACGCCGGGCCTGGGCCCTCTCCCCGCGCTCGTGCTGGCATTCGGACGCGTCCGTCACCCTCGCACGTTCGTCGTGGCCTGCGATACCCCGCTGCTCCAACCCGCGATTATCCCGACCCTGCTCGACTACAGTGCCGGGTGGGAGGCCTGCGTCCCGGTGATCGGAGGCGTGCAGATGGCGGCTTGCGCGGTGTACGCCACCGCGGCGGCGACGCGGGCGGCTGGCGCCTTCAGGTCGGGCAGGGATGCTGGACTTCGCGACCTGATCGCCCGCCTCCGCACGAGGTTCGTTCCTGCCGATGAACTGCGCGAGGCCGACCCCGACCTGCTGAGCTTCACGCCGTGCAACACCCCCGAGGAGTACCGCCACGCCCTCACCCTGGCCGGCCTGGCCAACTAGGCTCGGCTGGCGACCGTCAACGAACCGACCTCCGAAGATCCTGGTGCGAATCAATCGCCATCGGATTCGCCGGCCGGTCGTGAACCAGTGTCGGCGGTCGCCCCGGTTTGGGCAACCGTTACCTCAAGTGATAACATTTAGATTCGGTGGGGAAGCATCGCCGGGGCGGATACGTCTTTATCTCGTGGAAAGGCGACCATCCGCCGCGGCATGTGCACGTCTACCGCGCCGGCCGGCTGGTCGTGAAGTGGGATCTGGGTAACCAGAAGCCGATGAAGGGCGCGGCGACGCGCCGCATCTTGGCGCTGATTGCCGCGCTCGAGGCTGAGGGGCTGCTGTGAAGATTCGCTCGGTCAGGCCCAACAATCGCAAGAAGGCGTTCGAGGTCCGCACCTCGACGAAGACGCTCGTCTTCCCGTTCTCGAGGGCGGAACCGGTTCCGACGACCGACGACCCGGTCGCGGAACTCTTCGTCGACCCGGAGGCGGGTCGGGAGGCATTTACCTTCGTTCTCGGATCGGGCCGCACGGGCACGGTCCATGTCGAGCAGGTGCTCGCGTACAACCAGGATCCAACCCATCGCCGCGACCTCCTGCTGTACCGGCTCACGCTCGAGGCCCAGAAGCAGGTGGCCGAAAGCCCGCTCTCGAAGCGCGAGATCGTCCGTCGACTCGGCACGTCAGCGACGCAGTTGTATCGCCTGCTCGATCAGACGAACTATCGCAAGTCCGTCGATCAGGTGTTGTCGCTGCTGCAGGTGCTCGACTGCGACGTCGACCTGGTTGTCCGAACGAAGACGGCCTGACGACAGGCATGGTCCGGAGCCCACCGAACTAGCTTAACGGCGTGCAGCATCCACCGTATGATCCACGCATGACCGTTCGGCCCCTGCTGTCCGCCTGCCTGGCCTCCCTGGCTGATCTGTCACCGATCGCGGCCAACTGAATGCCAGGGGCCCGCGACACCATCCTGGATCGTCTGCTGGCTGCCGACCCAGGCAGACACCGGCCGGATGAAGGCATTTGGCGCGAGTTCGTCGAGCACGTGGCCGAAACCCTCAACATCGGGCCTGGAACCTCGGTGTTCGACGTGGGCTGCGGCTCCGGGGCGTTCCTGTTCCCTCTCTGGGAAAACGGCTACGTGGTCGGCGGCACCGACCCGTCAGAGGCGCTGGTCGAACTCGCCCTTGGCGCGATGCCGGGTCAGCGAATCGCACCGGGTTCGCCCTGGGATCTGGATCCGGCCGAAGCCTGGGACGTGGTCGTGGCCAGCGGCGGCCTGAGGGCCACGGGACCCGACCGTGGGCGGGCGATGCTGGCGAGGATGGTGGCGAAGGCCAGGCACGCGGTGGCGCTGCTCGACTTGCCGGACGAACCGCCGGAGACCTCGCCGTCCCGGGCGGCGCTGTTGCGGATGCTGGCCGAGATCGGTGCGGGCGCCGTACAGTTCGAAGCGGCCCCCGGCGGCCGCTTCCATGTCTTCGCGCGGCTGTAGCCGCGCGCGGCCTGCGCCCGGCCGGGCACCCGGTCCTATCCCATCGGCGGCAGCAGCGGCATCATGCCCCGCGATGCGTAGTCCATCATCGTCTCGGCGAGAAGAATCAGCAGGAAGAAGAGGCTGGTGACCAAGGTCAGCTTCGTCAACCGGCTGCTGTACCTCAGGTGCATGAAGAACAACACCACCAGGGTTGCCTTGAACGTGGCGATGCCGAGCGCCACCGGGGCGTTGAGGTTGCCGAGGTTGATGTAAGCGGCGAACACGGTAAGGGCCGTGAGGGCCATCAACGCGCCGAAGATGGAGTAGTAGACGCTCTTGGGCGAAACGTGTGCGGACATGGCTAGTTGTGGCGCTCCACCAGGTACAGCAGCGGGAAGAGGTAAATCCACACGAGATCGACGAAGTGCCAGTAAAGGCCCGCCATCTCGACCGGCGTGTAATACCGCGCGCTGAACCTGCCCTTGGCCGCCATCCAGGTGATGACGGACATGAGGCCGACGCCGACGACCATGTGCAGCGCGTGCAGGCCGGTCATCGTGAAGTACAGGCTGAAGAAGATCTGCTCCTGCGCCGCGTACGGACTGTCGGAGTGGAAGTTCGGGCCGGGCACGTGGCCGACCGCGAACTTGTGCTCGTACTCGAATCCCTTCACGACGAGGAAGACCAGGCCGAGGATGATGGTCGCCACCAGCCAGAACACCGTCTTCTTTCGTTCGTCGGTCTGCGCGGCCCGGACGCCGAGCGCCATCGTCAGCGAACTGCCGATGAGGACCACCGTATTGAAGGTTCCCAGCTGGATGTCGAGGTCGCGGCTGGCTTCGGCGAAGGCGTCGAAGTACCAGACGCGGTACAGCAGGTAGGCCATGAAGAGCCCGCCGAAGAACAGGACTTCGGTGAGGAGGAACACCCACATGCCAAGGGTGCTCGCCTCCTTCTGCTGCTCCATCGTTTCGAAGTGATGTTGCAGCTTCGGGTGGTGCACGGCCTGGCCGTGCGCCTCTGCGTGCGCGACCGCGTCAGACAAGGTTCGCCTCCCGAGCGACGTGTGGCGTGTATTCGTACGGCTCGCCGTGCACGTGCGGCGTTTCCACGAAGTTCTCGGTCGGCGGCGGCGAGGCCGTCTGCCATTCGAGGCCGGAAGCGACCCACGGGTTCGGGCCGGCCACCGCGCCGTGCTTGAGCGACCAGAGGAAGTAGATGACCGGCAGCAGGTAGCCGATGCCCAGCACGACGGAGCCCCCCGACGACATCACGTTGAGTACCTGGAACTCGTCTGGGTAGGCGTGGTAGCGGCGCGGCATCCCCATGTAGCCGAGGATGAACTGCGGGAAGAACGTCAGGTTGAAGCCGACGAACACCATGATTGCGCTGATCCGGGACAGGAACTCCGAGTACATCCGCCCCGTGATCTTCGGCCACCAGAAGTGCAGGCCACCCAGATAGCCCATGATGGCGCCGCCCACCATGACGTAGTGGAAGTGAGCCACGACGAAGTAGGTGTCGTGCACGTGAACATCGATGCCCAGCGTGGCCAGGAAGAGCCCGGTCAGGCCGCCAACCAGGAACAGCCCGAAGAAGCCGTAGACGTAGAGCATCGGCGCCTCGAACGAGATGGTGCCCTTGTAGAGGGTCGCCGTCCAGTTGAACATCTTCACCGCCGATGGAATCGCCACCGAGAAGCTGAGGAACGAGAACACCATTGCCGAGTAGGTCGAAATGCCGGCGACGAACAGGTGGTGCGCCCACACGATGAAGCCGAACACCGCGATGGCCAGTGACGAGAAGGCCACGAAGCTGTACCCGAAGATCGTCTTTCGGGAGAAGGTGGAGAGCACCTCGCTGATCACGCCCATCGCCGGCAGGATCATGAGGTAGACGGCGGGGTGGGAGTAGAACCAGAACAGGTGCTGGAAGAGCACCGGATCGCCGCCCCTGGTCGGGTCGAAGATGCCGAACCCGAACGCTCGCTCGGTGAACAGCATCACGATGGTGATGGCGATGACGGGTGTGCCGAGCACCTGGATGAGGCTGGTCGCGTAGTGAGCCCACACGAACAGCGGCAGCCGGAACCACGTGAGGCCCGGCGCCCGCATCCGGTGGATGGTGACGATGAAGTTGAGGCCCGTCAGGATCGACGAGAAGCCGGCGATGAAGACGCCCAGCGCCACCGGCACCACGTTCGTGTTCGAGACCGCCGCGCTGAAGGGCGTGTAGAACGTCCAGCCCGTGTCGATGCCGCCGGAGAAAAGCGCGTAGAAGAAGAACACGATGCCGATCCAGAAGAGGTAGAGGCTCAGCAGGTTGAGTCGCGGGAACGCCAGGTCCTTGGCGCCGATCATCAGCGGAAGCAGGAAGTTCCCCAGAACGGCCGGCGTCGACGGGATCAGGAAGAAGAAGACCATCACGATGCCGTGCATCGTGAAGAACTTGTTGTAGGTGTCCGCCAGGAACAGGTCGCCCCGGGGCGTCATCAGCTCCAGGCGCACGCCGGCCGCGAAGAACCCGCCGAGCATGAACATGGCGGAGATCGAGATCAGGTACATGATCGCGATCCGCTTGTGATCCTTCGTCAGCAGCCACGACTTCAGGCCGTGGCCGTTGTTCAGGTAATGACGTTCGGGCAGCTCGAGCTTGTCCAGCATGGCTAATTTCTCTTACCCGGCGGGGGTGGATTCGGGGGTGCGGTGGGCGCCGCCGCCGCAGTCGTCGTCGCCGAGGGTGACTGGGACTTCACGTATTCAACCAGCGCCACGAGGTTGTCCTCGCTGATCAGCCCCTGGAACGCCGGCATCAGGGGTTGAAACCCCTCCACGATCTTCGCCTGCGAGTTGATGATCGACTCGCGCAGATACCCTTCGTCCACCAGCGCCGTCGACCCGTTGGCCAGGGCCACCTGCGTACCGACGATGTCCTTGAGCGACGGACCGCGGCCGCGGCCGGTGTCCAGATGGCACGACCCGCACGCCAGGTCCTGGAAAAGCCGCTCGCCGCGTTCGACCAGCGTTCCCTCGATGCCGCCACCCGAGAGCCAGGCCTGGTAGTCGGCCGGCTCCATCACGGTCACCCATCCAATCATCGCCGAGTGGTTCGTGCCGCAGTACTCGGCGCAGAAGATATGATACCGGCCCACCTTCGACCCCTCGAACCACAACTGCGTGTAGCGGCCGGGGATGGCATCGATCTTGGTCCGGAAGGCCGGGAAGAACAGGCTGTGGATCACGTCCTCTGAGGTGATGATCACCTTGACGGCGCGGCCCACCGGCACGTGCAGTTCGTTGATCTCTCTCTGCCCTTCGGGGTGCTGGAACTTCCACATCCACTGCTTGCCCACGGCATAGACGCTCATGGCCTCTTTGGGCGGGGTGCGGACGTGATAGAAGGCGGACGCGCCCCAGCCGAACATGACCATCGCGATCATCGTCGGGATGATGCTCCAAATCAGCTCGAGCGGCAGATTGCCCTCGATGCGCGCCCCGATCTCGCCTTCGTGCCGCCGCCGGTAGATGATGCCGAAGACCACGACAGCCACCGAGACGCCCAGCGCGAAGAACGCGCTGACGGCGACGATGAACAGATAGAGCGCGTCGATGTCCTGTGCGAACGTCGACGCCTGCTCGGGGAACAGCGGAATACCGAATGAGCCCATAAGATCAGTGCCCGGCGCGCTGCTCGCGCCGAATCGCCACAACTACGAATCCCGCCAGTGCCAGCAGGGTCAGCGCGCCGCCCAGCTGGATGGCTTTCATGGCCACGAACGAATACGACCCCGTCTTCGGATCGTAGTGATAGCAGTAGAGCAGGACCTGGTCGACCAGCGAGCCGACACGCCCGGCAGACGACTCGATGAGCGCGAACTTCAGATCCCGCGGCGCGTACTCGATGCCGAAGAAGTAGCGCGAGAGCGTCCCGTCCGGCGTCGCCACCACGAAGCCGGTGGCGTGGGCGAACTGCTGGGTCTCGTCGTCCCACGCATACTTGAATCCGGCAGCGTCGGCCAGCGCCCGCACCGACGCCTCGCTGCCCGTGAGGAAGTGAAATCCCTGCTCCGAGGCGGGCCGGCCGTAGCGGTCCACGTACGACTTTTTCTTCGCCGCGGCCGCGGCAGGCGTATCGCGCGGGTCGAAGCTCACCGTCACGACCTCGTAATCGCTCCCCGCCGACTCGTCCAGCGCCGACAGGGCGCTCGTAATGCCGTTGAGCACCTGCGAGCAGAGCATCGGGCACTCGTAGTACACGAAGGCCAGCACCACCGGCCGGCGCGAAAAGTACTCGGCCAGCGCGACGTCGCGGCCGCCTTCGTCCTTGAACCGGAGGTCGAGCGGCAGGGTTTCGCCCAGCCGCTGTACGAACTCGACGTTCTGGAGGGCGCCGGGCATCTGGTTCGAGTTCAGACCCCCTTGCGGCTGCATGCCGCCCTCGCCCTGCGCCGACACCGCCACCGACCCGAGCGCCGTTGCGCCCGCCAGCATCACCGCCGCCACGATCTTCAAGTCGTTCACCACTTTCACCACTTCACTTCACCCGATCGTCCGCTCGTCTTCACGCCATGCCGCACCAGGGTCGTCTACCGCGGAGCGGATGTCCGGCCCGACGAGCTGTCTTGCGCCACCATCGGCCTGGCCTCCCCCTCACCCTGGCGAGCGGGCAGCCCGCGTTCGAGCGTGAGGTCGATTGCGCGGTCGATCGGGATGTGCACCGCGCCGCTGGCCTTGTCGGTCCAACCGTACGAATCGAGCCGCTCGTCCTGGCGCTCCTTCAGCAGGTAGCCGTCCTTGAACGGCTGCGTCTGCAGCCGTGGAGAGGGCGGCACCTCGTCCTGTCCGTCCGCCAGAGGGAACTGCTGGACGTCGGCCGCCACCTGCCGGCCCTCGAAGAGCCAGAACGTCCCGAAAACGATGCCCCCCGACAGCAGCATGGCGATCGCCAGCCAGATGCCGAAGCTGTAGCCGATGGCCGGATCGACGTCGGTGTGCTCGTACTGCGCACCCGGCGGCGTCGGCCCGTATTCGAGATCGTGCTCAGTGGACATGATGCGTCAGCGCCTTCTGGAGCCCCGTATCGTGCAGCGGCAGCAGCGGCAGGCTCTTGAGCCGCATTGCATAGAGGGTGAGAAAGACGCCACCGATGGCAATGGGCAGCGCCACGTCCACCACCGACACGCTCAGCGTGTCGTGGTATTCGGGCGCGACCTGCCAGTAGTGATCCACGAACCGCATCAGCAGCAGCCAGGCGGCCACCATCCGCAGCCGCACCGTGTCGCGCTTGACGTCCCGCGACAGCAGGATCGAGTACGGCACGATGAAGTGCAGCAGGATCAGGGCGACGGTGATGTACTGGTATCCACCCTGCGACCGGGCGATGTAGTGCGGCACCTCTTCGGCGAGGTTCGCCGAGTAGACGATGAGGAACTGCGAGAAGGCCAGGTAGGCCCACAGCATCAGGAAAGCGAAGAGGAGCTTCCCGATGTCGTGGAGATGCGACGAGTTGACGACCCGATCCATTGGGTCGGTCTTCCCCAGCAGCACCAGCACGTTGATCGCCACCGCCAGGGCGCCGAGGCCCTGGCCGACCATGAAGAGCGGCCCCCACATCGTGGAGAACCAGTGCGGGTTCACCGACATCAGCCAGTCGGTGACGGCGAAGGTGACGGTGAGCGAGTAGACGACCAGGCCGCCGCCCGACAGGTACGCCAGCTTGTCGGCGTACGCCGGATCGCCCGTCTCGTCCTGCTCCTTCGACCACTTCAACAGCAGCTGGCTGATGGCGATCCAGACCAGGAAGTAGAAGGCGGCCCGCACGAGGAAGAACGGCGTGTTCAGGTACGCGGCCTTGCTCGCAATCATCGGGTCGCTGAGCGCGTCGGCATGCGTCCAGTGGTAGAGATCGTGCATGCCGGGAATGATGGGCAGGAAGAGCACGGCCATCACGGGCAGCGTGCTAGCCGCGGCTTCGAGCGGCCGGCGGATCACGATGCCCCAGGCGCCGCCCGACAGGTGCTGCACCATCAGCAGCGCCATGCTGCCCAGGGACACCCCGAGCCAGAACGTGTACGCAACCAGATACGCCTGGTAGAAGCGCTCGAGGCCCGACATCGCAAAGCCGATGCCCGTGAGCACGAGCCCGATCACGGCCGCGATGGTGCCGAACCGCTGCAGCCCCGAAACGCTCTCCGGCGCCTGATAGGTGTCCGTTGTCATCCTTCTGCCCTTACCCGTCTGCCGTCTGCCGCCCAACGCCCGCCGGGCGTCCGCCGGTAACCCGTTGCCGACCGCTCGTGCCCTAGTGCTCGGCCGGCGGCGTTTCCGCCTTCTTCGCCGGCGGATTGTCGAGCGTGCCCTGCCGGCCGGCCGGCACGTCCGCGACCGTTGCGTTCTGACTCAACTGCAGCGCCCGCACGTAGGCGACGATGAGCCAGCGGTCCCGGACCGGCACCTGCTCGGCGTACCCCTGCATCGCGCCGAAGCCGTTGGTGATGACGTCGAAGAAATAGCCCACCTTCTCGTTGCGAAGCCGGTCCTGGTGGTACGACGCCGCGCGCCGAAGCCCGCGCTGCACGACCATGCCCTGGCCGTCGCCGAGCACGCCGTGGCACGGCGTGCAGTAGATGCCGTAACGGCTGCGGCCGCGCTCCATGTCCTCGCGCGTGATGGGAAAGGGGAACTCCCCCACCAGCTCGCCGTTCGCCCGACCCGTGTAGAGCGCCTCGTCTTCCCGCAGCCAGCCGCGCGCGACCGTCCCCATCGGCAGGTTACGCGACGAGCGGCCGTCGGCGAAGAAGTCGCTGGCCGCGAACGCTTTGTAGCGCGGACCGTTGTGCATGTCCTGGCGACACGCTGCCGCGCCGAGCGCGAGCAGCACGACGACGAAAACCTTACGCCGCAACGTCGTACACTCCCTTCGCGCCCTGCCCCTCGAGGAACCGCGTGGTCTCGGCCTTGTCGAAGCGGGGATCGGCGGACTCAATCACCAGGAAGAACTTGTCGGAGCTGGCCAGCGAGAACCGCTCCACGTTGAACACCGGATGGTAGGGCTGCGGCAGGCCGTTGAGCAGGAACATGCCGATCGCCGCGGCCAGCGAGGAAAACAGAATCGTGAGCTCGAAGGACGGCACGACAAACGCCGTCCACGTCGCGTACGGCCGGCCCCCGACGTTCATCGGGTAGTCGACCGCCGACATCCAGTACTGCATGGCGAACCCGGTTGCCAGGCCGGCGAGCCCGCCCGCCAGGATGATGCGCGACAGCTTCGTCCGCTTCCGGTGAATGATGTCGTTGAGTTCCTCGATCGGTATCGGCGAGTAGGCCTCGAGCACCGAGTAGCCATGGGCCACCGCGTGCCGGGACGCATCCACCAGCGCCTGCACCGAGTCGTACTCGGCCATCACCCCGTAGAGCGGATTCTCGTGTTCAGCTGCGTGTGCCATAGCACCAAACCATCTGCGTCATCTGCGGCCCCGGGGGTTAGTGTCCGTGTTCTGCCTTGACCTTCGCCTGGGGCAGCAGCGTCCGCACCTCGAACATCGCAATCATCGGGAGGAACCTGATGAAGAGGAAGAACAGCGTCAGGAACAGGCCAATGGTGCCGAAGTAGGTCGCAAAGTCCCACCGGGTCGGCGTGTACATCCCCCACGACGAGGGGATGAAGTCGCGCGCGAGCGTCGTGACGACGATGACGAAGCGCTCGAGCCACATACCGAGGTTGATGACGAGGGCCATCACGAAGAGCAGTTTCGTGTTCTCGCGCACCCGGCGGAGCCAGAGCAGCTGCACCAGCCCGATGTTGATGCTGATGAGCATCCAGTACGACCAGGCGTAGGGCCCGAACATGCGATTCCACATCATCGCCCGCTCGTAGAAACTGCCGCTGTACCAGCCGAAGAACGCCTCCATGGTGTAGCCGTAGCCCACCATCAGCCCCGTCGCCAGCATGACCTTGGCCATGTTGTCGATGTGGCGCATCGTGATCAGGCCTTCCAGGTTGTAGGCGGCGCGGATGGGAATGGCCAGCGTGAGCACCATCGCGAAGCCCGAGTAGATGGCGCCGGCCACGAAATAGGGCGGGAAGATGGTGGCGTGCCAGCCCGGCATCACCGACACGGCGAAGTCGAAGCTCACCACCGTGTGGACCGAGAGCACCAGGGGCGTCGACAGGCCCGCGAGGATGAGCGATGCCACCTCGTAGCGGTGCCAGTGCCGCGCCGAGCCGCGCCACCCGAGCGACAGCATGCCGAAGATGCGCTTCTTGAACAGCGACGCCGCCCGGTCGCGCATCGTTGCCAGGTCGGGGACCAGGCCCACGTACCAGAACACGATCGACACCGTCGCGTACGTCGAGACGGCGAACACGTCCCAGATGAGCGGACTGCGGAACTGCGGCCACAGGGCCATCGTGTTCGGGTACGGGAAGAGCCAGTAGGCGGCGAGCCACGGCCGGCCGGTGTGGAACACCGGAAAGATCGCCGCACACGCCACCGCGAAGATGGTCATGGCCTCGGCGAACCGGCTGATGGACATGCGCCACTGCTGCCTGAAGAGCATCAGAATCGCCGAGATGAGCGTGCCGGCGTGGCCGATGCCGATCCACCAGACGAAATTGACGATCGGAAAGGCCCAGCCGACCGGGATATTGGTGCCCCAGATACCGATGCCCTTCAGCACCAGGTAGCCCAGCGACACCTGCAGCAGCATCAGTAGCGACAAGCCGATGAGGAAGCCGAAGACCCAGCCGAGCGGCGTGCGCCTGGCCAGCGGGATTTGGGCAACCGATTCGGTGACCGTCTCGAAGTCGTGCCCCGGTGCGATGACCGGGACGTCGAGGACCGCCGTGGACGTAGCCTGTGCGTGGACGTTGTTCGCCATCAGTGTTCGCTCGCCGTGTCGTGCCCCGTCGCCGCTTCGTGTCCCCCGACGCCCGGTTGCGAGGGCAGCGCCGCGTTCGGGTTGCGGACCGCCGCCAGATAGGTCGTGCGCGGCCGTATGTTGAGCTCCGCCAGCATCGCGTAGTTCAGCGGGCCGGCCTTGAGCTTCGCCACCCGGCTGTTCGGATCGTTGAGGTTCCCGAACACGATGGCCTCGGTCGGGCAGACCGCCTGGCAGGCCGTCACGACCTCACCGTCGCGGATTTCGCGCTCCTCGCGCTTGGCCTGGATGCGCGCAGCGTTGATGCGCTGCACGCAGTAGGTGCACTTCTCCATCACGCCGCGGCTCCGCACGGTGACGTCGGGGTTACGCTGCAGCTTGAACTGCGGCGTGGTCCAGTCCTGGTAGAGCAGGAAGTTGAACCGGCGCACCTTGTACGGGCAGTTGTTCGAGCAGTACCGCGTGCCCACACAGCGGTTGTAGACCATGTCGTTCAGGCCTTCATCGCTGTGCACGGTCGCCGCGACCGGACAGACCACCTCGCAGGGCGCGTTCTCGCACTGCTGGCAGGGCACCGGCTGGAAGTAGGCGTCCGGATTGTCCAGGCCACCCACGTAGTAGCGATCCACGCGGAGCCAGTGCATCTCGCGATTGGTGGCTACCTGCTCCTTGCCGACCACGGGGATGTTGTTCTCGGCCACGCACGCCACCATGCACGCGCCGCATCCGGTGCAGGTGTTGAGGTCGATGGCCATGCCCCACTTGTGTCCGGCGTACTCGTGATGGGGCATCAGGGTGATGCCCTGATCGAGCTTCATGTGCTCCATCTCGCGGGCGAAGGTCGGGTTCGCCTTGAACTCCTCGAGATGGGCCGAACGCAGGGTGTTGCGGCCCTCGATGGACCAGTGATCCTGCGTGCTCACGAGTTGATAGTCGTCGCCGGTCGGCGCCGCCTCGGCCGCGCCGTACCACACGGACCCCGATCCTCGCAGAGCGTAGGCGTTGAACCCGGTGCCGTTCCCCACACGACCCGCTCGCGAGCGGCCGTAGCCCACGCTGATGGAAACCGTGTCGGGTGCGTGGCCCGGCGAGATCCACGCGGGCACGCGCAGCAGGCGACCGTCGTGCCTGACCGCGAGGATGTCGCCGTTCCCCACGCCCAGGCGTTCGGCCGTCGCGGGCCCCACCAGGGCCGCGTTGTCCCACGTGAGCTTGCTCATGGGCTTCGGCGTTTCCTGCAGCCAGCCGTTGTTGGCGAACCGGCCGTCGTACACCGTGGGATCGCGGCGGAAATTCACCTCGACGCCGGCGACGGCGGTCCCCGCCGGCAGCCTGGAGGCCAGATCGGCCGCCACCGCCACCGTCTTCGGGGATTGTGCCGTGCCGGCCACCATGCCGTCGTGGAGCCAGCGGCGCCAGGCCGTCTCGAAGGCCGCCGGAGCGGCGCTGCCCTGCGGCTGGGCCATCCAGAACTCGCGCACCAGATCGTAGCCGTTGCGCTCGGGCGTGTCGGTGAGCGTCGCGACGACCTCGTGCGCCGACTTGCCGCCGTAAAGAGGCTGAATCAGGGGCTGCACAATCGTCACGGTGCCGTCGATGGTGCGCGCGTCGCTCCACGCCTCGAGATAGTGGGCCGCCGGCACGTGCCAGTGGCAGAGCGCCGCAGTTTCGTCCACGAACAGGCCCGAGTGCAGCCGCAACGGCACCTTGCTCATGGCATCGGCCAGGTTGAGATCGGTTGGCGCGCTCAGCACGGCATTCGATTCGCCAAGCACCATCAGCACCTGGACCCGGCCCGCATCCATGTCGCTGGCCAACTGGCGCAGGTCGGCCAACTGGTCGCTGGGCACCAGCTCTGGTGTCGGCAGGTAGGTCACGGTCTGCCCGACATTGCCGAGCGCCTCGTTCATCGCGTGCGCCAGCGCGTGCACGGCCGGCGGCTGCGCATCGCCCACGACGACCAGGCCCCGGCCGCGATGGGCCGCCAGGTCTGCGGCGATGGCCTCGACGGCCGCTTCGCGGCCCGAGGGCGCCGTGCCGCCGACGCCGCTGACGCCCACGCGCGCGGCCAGCGCCCGGGCGAACGCCTCGACCTCGCTCGACTTCATCGGCAGGCGGTGATCCGCCTTGGCGCCGGTCACCGAGTAGGCGGCTTCAGCCACGTAGAGGCGGTTGAGCCCATCGCCTGTGCCTTCGACCCGGCGGCGCGAGGCGAACTGCCGAGCCGCGCGCAGGTTCGCCGGGCCCTCGGATGCCAGGAAATCGGCGTCGAGCGAGACCACGATGTCGGCCTTGGCGAAGTCGCCCAACGGCTCCACGTCCTCGCCAAAGGCCAGGCGGGCTCCGGCGCGTGCGTTGTCGCGCGGCAGGGCGTCCCACTGGATCCATTTCCCTTCGGGGTACTGCGCCAGCACCTGCTGGATCTGCGCTGCCAGCGTCGGGGACGCCACCGTCTCGGTGAGAATCCGCAGCCCGGCGCCCTTGCTGACGGCCTGTCCCGACATCGCGGACTTCACGGAGGTGACAAACGTGCTCCAGGGACGGATTTCGCCGAGTTGCAGCAGCGACTGCGACCGGTCCGGGTCGTAGAGGGTCAGCACCGACCCTTGCGCGAACAGGTCGGTCGCGCCGAGGCTGCCCGGGTGATCGGTGTTGCCTTCCACCTTCGTGGGGCGGCCCATGTGACTTTCGACCAGCAGGCCCGTGGCCACCCCGCCCAGCGTCATGGCCGTGGCGAAGTAGAGCGGCTTGCCGGGAATGATCTCCTCGGGCTGCCGGACGTAGGGGACGATGAGCTCGGTCGGCTGCACGGTGCAGGCGGCGGCGCCGGCCAGCGCCATCGAGGCGCTCATCAGCTTGAGGAACGAGCGGCGGCCGACCGGATCGGTCCACTCGGACGCGTTGACCGGGAACTCGCGGTGGAGAAACTCCTGGAACGCCGGCGTCTCGGCGACCGACTCGAGACTGCGCCAGAACTGCGGGCCGCCGGCCCGCTCGAGCCGTTCGCGGATGGCCTTGATGTCCAGGGACTCTGCGCTCATGTCGTCCTTCGTGCCCTTCATCGCCGGGCCGCCTAGCGGTGGCACACCGAGCAGCTGGTCAAGTGCTCGACACCAGCGATGTTGTATTCCTGCGCGAGCTGCGGGCCGAGGACGGCCTGCGCCACCGCCGGCTGATAGCCCATCGTCGTGATCTGATCGCGCGGGCGCAGATAGCGGGTGGGGTCGCGGTGGCAATCGAGACACCACTCCATCTGCAGCGACGACTTCTGGAACATCAACGGCATGCGATCGACGCGGCCGTGACAGGTTTCGCACCCGACGCCCTGCTTCACGTGGATGCTGTGGTTGAAGTAGACGAAGTCGGGCAGGTCGTGGACGCGGATCCACTGGAGGGGCTTGTCCTCTCGGAAACTGGCGCGCACCGGTTCCAGATAGGGGCTGGTGGACCAGATCTGCGAGTGGCAGTTGATGCACGTCTTGGTGGGCGGGATTCCGGCCGAGGCGGCAACTTCCACCGAGGTGTGGCAGTAGCGGCAATCGATGCCGATGCCGCCTACGTGGTGCTGGTGGCTGAACTGCACCGGCTGCTCGATGAACTGGTTGGCTGAGGTGACGAAGTCGGACCGCTGGAGGGTGAGAACCATCCACACCAGGCTGGCCACGACGAACAATCCGGCGATGATGCTGCCCCGCGACCAGTAGTTGGCGCTCTTCGGGAATACCTGCATGTCCGCTATACACTCCCCGCACAGGAAAACCGCAGCACTCTACCGCACTTTGGGCCCTTCTTGGACCCCGTGGCCAAGCCAGGATTAACCCGGATCATTCACGAGCCCGTGGAGTTCAGCGCAGGCAGAAACGCCTCCGAATGGCACATGGGTCTGTCGAAAGCCACGTCGCCACACGAAGGCGTGCTGTTGGACGAATGACGTTACCACAAACCGTTCTCTTTAACGGTTGAGCTGGACCTGAGCCGTGGGCTTCTGCGCATCCTCGGGCGTGTCACCCGGACGCGTTTCCCACTGGTAGGTTCGGCCGTGCACCCACTTCTCGAACCACTCCATCTCGATCTGCAGCTTGAAGAGCCGATGGCTGAGTTCGGTCCAGCCGTGCCCCTCGCGCGGGGCCACGTACAGGTGCGTCGGCACGCCGTTGCTGCGCAGGGCGCGGTACATCTCGACCGACTGCGGCATCGGCACGCGCGGATCCTCTTCGCCGACCAGGAACAGCGTGGGTGTCTTCACGCGCGCGACGTCCTTGAGCGGAGAGTGATTCCAGTACACGTCGATCGGCGCGTCGGCTTCCCACGGCGTGCCGCCGAACCACGGCGTGCGGAACTCGCGGTTGTCCGACTGCGCGTACATCGAGATCCAGTTCGCCGCGCCCGCGCCACTGCTCGCCGCCTTGAAGCGATCGGTGAAGGTGATGATCTTGTTCGTCATGTGGCCGCCGGCGCTCCATCCCATCTTTACGAGCTTGTCCGCGTCGGCAACGCCTTTCGCAATCACCGCGTCGGTGCCCGCCAGCACGTCGAGATGCGCCTGTTTGAAGTACCCCTTCGACATCTCCCGCAGGAACGCGTCGCCGTAACCGGTGCTGCCGCGGTAGTTCGGCTTGAGCACCGCATAGCCTTTGCCCGCATACACTTGCGCGTCGTGCCCGAAGGCGAACTGGTCCGACGACGCGGGTCCGCCGTGCGTGGCGACGATGAGGGGATAGCGCTCTCCGGCCCGGTACCCGACCGGGTAATACAGCAGGCCTTCGACGGTCTGCCCATCGGCGCCCTTCCACGTGAGGCGTTCCTGGCGCGCGATCTGGAAACGCGACGGCAGATCCGCGAACACCCGCGTCACGCGCGTGAGCGCGCCCGAAACATCGGCCACGTGCACCTCGCCCGGATAGTCGGGCGACTGGCGCACGAACACGAACCGATCCGATCGCTCCGCGTAGCGCCACTGGGCGAGGCTGTGCTCCCCCTCGGTCAGCGCCCTCGCCGTGCGCGAGGCGGGATCGAGGCGGAAGATCTCGTCGTGTACGCCGAGGTTGGCCACGAAGTAGATGGCCCGCCCGTCACGGGACCATTCGGCGCTCGAGACGTCGAAGTCGGCCTCGGGCGGCGTCACCAGCCGTGGACGGCCGCCGGCCATGGGCAGCACGAACACCTTGCCGTTGTGATACCCCTCCATGTCCTCGCTCGCGCCGGCGCGGAACAGCACCTGCGTGTTGTCGGGCGAGACGTCGAGGCTGCCTTCGCTCACGCGGTTCTGCGAGGTGAGCTGCCGCAGGTTCGCGCCGTCAGCGTCCAGGGTCCAGATCTCCGCCAGATGCGAGAACTCGAGCAGGGGCGACGGCGCCCTCGACACGACGAACCGCGAACCGTCCCGCGACACGGCGTACTGCACGATCGAATAATCACCGTCGGTCAGACGCGTGGTCTTCCCCTTCCTGTCGACGCTCCACAGGTGCCGCTGTGTGAAGTTCGTCTCCTCGAACGCATACACATCGTCCTGCAGGCGAGCCTTCTTCCGCGCCTCGGGCGACGGGGCGTCGGAGGCCAGGAAATAGAGGCACGATCCGTCGGGCGACCAGGCGATTGATTCGGGCGCCGTCGGATGGTCGGTGAGCTTGCGCGCCTCGCCTCCGGACAGGTGCAGCAGGTACACCTGGTTCTGCGTGTCGGGCTCGCGGCGCGCCAGAAACGCCACGGCACCGCCGTCGGGTGACCATCGCGGGCTCGACTCGCCGCGCTCGCCGAAGGTGAGTTGCGCCTGGCCGGTCCCGTCTACGCCGATGCGGTAGACGTGGCCGATGCGCCGATTCGCCTTCCAGTCGGGTTTGTCCATCACGAAGAGCACCTGGGACCCGTCCGGCGACAACTGGGGATCCTGGAGGCCCGGCAGCGACATCGCGTCCACGAAGGTGAGCGGTCGCGGCTGTGCCACCGCGGCCGCGGCCAGCAGGATCCCCAGTGTCAGAAATAGGCCGACCCGACCGTAACCGCGCATTCGATTGCTCCTTCGTGCCGCAGGACGCCCCCAGCCATCTCTCCAAGAGAGTCGACTTGACAAACTCATGCTGCTGGTCGCATAACGGTCGTGCCGACCGCCTGTGGGGGGCAGCAGCCTCCGGCAGTTTCCCCTCGTTGCAGCCCCTTCCGCCACTGGTTCTTTGCTAGAGTCTGCCCCATGAAGCGACTCACGCGGAGCAAATTTCCTGGTGCCGCAGTCGGAGATATAGACGATGCATCACAAAGGTGACGCGTAGGTGAGCGACCGGAAGTACCGGCAACGCGGCTATCAGAGCGAAGAACGCCCGCCGCGGCCCGCGCCCGCCGGGCCCAGACCCGAACGCGAACCGGGTGCGCCGGCCGGCGCCCGCCGTATCTCGTCGGAGGGCGCGAAGAACCCACGCATGATGGGCTACCGCGAGGTGGCCCGCTGCGCCCGCTGCGGCACCGTCGTCGATCCCGGGATCCTCTCGACGAGCACCTGCCCGAAGTGTCAGCAGGCGCTGCGCTCCTGCGTGCAGTGCACGAACTTCGACCCCGCCGCCCGCTTCGAGTGTGCCAGGCCGCTCACCGCGCGCGTCTCGCCCAAGGACGTGGCCAACGACTGCGCGTTTTTCGAGGCGCGCACCGGGTGGGAACGCGAGACCAGCGCCGCCGGCGGCCCGGCGCCTCAGGGCGGCGCGCAGGCAGGAGCGCCGGCCTCCTCCGCACGCAAGGCCTTCGACGACCTTTTCAAGTTCTGAGCCGGCCGTACGTGAGCGGCCTATAATCGAAAGATGGCTTTACTCTCTGCCTCCGACGAGGCCGTCCTCAAGGAACATCTGGCCGCCATCGACACGCCGGTGTCCCTGTTGCTCTTCACGCAGACCATCGGCGGATCCGGAGGTGGTCCGATCGCCAAGCAGGTGCTCGACGAGCTCGCCTTGCTGAACGACAAGATCGCGGTCGTCGAGAAGAACTTCGTCCTCGACACGGAGGATCGGACAAGATACGGCGTCGAGCACGAGCCCGCCATCGTCGTGCTGCGGGACGGGGCCGACACGCGGATGCGATTCCTGGGTGCGCCGACGGGTTACGAGTTCGTGCCTCTGGTCGAGGCGATTCTGCTGGCCGGCACCGGCAAGGCCGAGCTCGAGGATGCCACCGTGGCGAAGCTCGACAAGGTCACCTCACCCGTCGACATCAAGGTGTTCTCCACACCCACCTGACCCCACTGCCCGAGGGCGGTCGTCCTCGCACAGAAGCTGGCCTTCAGCAATCCGCACATCACGGCCACGGCCGTCGAAGCCACCCAGTTCATGGACCTGTCGCGGCGCTACCACGTGACGGGCGTGCCGAAGACCATCGTGAACGAGAGCATCGAGATTCTCGGCGCCGTCCCCGAGGCGCAGTTCGTCGAGTCGGCGCTCGGCGGATCCGGCGCGTCGACCGACGCGTAGGCGAAGGCCCACGGCGGGAGCGACGCCGGCCCCTGTGCCCGGCAGACGAGGCGCTACTCGCGCAGGCGGGCCTCGCGCAGGCGGCGAAGCGGCGCGTCGTCAATGGCAACATCGGCCTGCGCGAGCGAGCCCCCGGGGCTGACCACCACCCGGACCCGCAGCACGGCGTCGACCGGTTCGCCAATGCTCCGCAGATGGCCCGACAGCCAGAGCGGCACGGTCCAGGCGGCCTCGCCGGTATCCGGGCCCGGCTCGACTTCGCCGCGCTCCACGTGCGCGTCCGGCACCGCGTGCTGGAGGGCCTTGACGGCAAAGCGATAACCGGCCGGCCCTCGCGTCATCAGGAGCACCAGCGGATCGCCCGGTGGCCGGCCGAGCATATGCTCGAACGGCGTGCCGTTGAGCCGCAGGTGGCTGTGCCGATCGAAGAGACCGTCGGGCAGATCGAGACTCTGGCGGTTGAAGAGCGCCACGAGCTGGTCGATGAGGGCGATCAGGGACAGGTCGGCAGCCATCCACGGCCTTCGTGCAGGACAAAGCGGGTTTCCTCGGGGATATCCCCTCCGTCCGTGACAGGGTTCAACGGATCGCCGGGCAGCGTCAGCACGGTCGGGCCGGGCCCGGCCACCAGCGTCGGCCGGACACGACGGATCGGTGTGCGCCGTGCCCACGCCAGCACATCGGCCAGCGTCGGATGGCGCTCGAGCTGCCGCAGGGTGGTCCAGGTGGGCGGCGGCAGCATCATGTCTCCGCGCCGGCAGCGGGCGGTCGCGTCGCGCGGATGCTCCCAGGCCAGAGCGGTCGTTTCGCCCCCGTCGTGACGGGCCTTCTGCCCCTCGGGCATCAGCGTCAGAAAGAACCGCGTGTCGTAGCGGCGCGGCTCGTTGGCCGGCGTCACCCAGTGCGCCACGGGGATGAGATCATCCACGCCGACTCGTACCCCGGCTTCTTCTTCCAGTTCGCGTCCGGCGGCGAGGCGGTAGGGCAGCTCTTCGGCGGGCGAGAGATCGGCAAAGCGCGGCGGCTCACCGAGAAACCGCGCGGCGACAGCCGCGACCCGATCCGCCTCGTCCACGCAGCCGCCCGGAAACACGTAGGCGCCGGCCATGAACGCCACGCGGTCGTTACGTTTCAGGAGCAGCACCTCGAACGACGCGGCCGCGCGCGGCCGCAGCACCACAACGGTGGACGCCGGGCGAGGCGGTGGGCTCGCTGGTGTCGTCATCGGGTCCTCTTCCCGGTCGGTGACGGCTCGAACACGGCGACCGCCTCGACGTGCTCGGTGTGCGGGAACATGTCCACCGGCCGGATCCGCGTCAGGCGATACCCAGCCCTGGCGAATCGGGGTGTTTCCCGGGCCAGGCGTTCGGGATTGCACGAGACGTAGACAAGCCTGGAAGCGCGGAGGGCCGTGACGGCGTCAATCACGCGGTCGGGGCAGCCCAGCCGGGGCGGATCGAGCACGACGACGTCGAACGATTCCCTCATCGGCCCGCTCAGCACCCTCTCGGCGCGCGATGCCACGAGCCGCACGGCTCGGTCGCGCACCCGATTGAACCGGAGATTGGCGTGACAGTCGTCGACCGCCTGACGATTCTCCTCGACGGCCACGACCTGGGCTCCCTGGCGTGCCAGGGGAATGGCGAAAAGGCCGACACCGCTGTAGAGATCGAGCACGCGTCCCGCCGCGCCCACCTCGTCGAGCACGATTTGAAGGAGCCCGCGCGCCGCCCCGACATTGGTCTGGAAGAACGCGGTGGGAGAGATCAGGAACGACGTGCCGAGCATCTGCTCGCGCACGTGGCTGCGTCCTGCGAGGTGAATGGTCCTGGGGCCGACCATATGGGGTCCTGGTCGATCGTGGATGTTGATGAAACAGCCATCGGGCGCCTCTGGCGAGCCGAGCAGCGCCCGCACGGGCGCGCGCAGCGACAGGTGGTTCTCGGTGACCACCAGCATCAGCGCCGCTTCGCCCTCGTCGGCCGTGGTGCGCACCAGCACGTGTCGCAGCACGCCCGCGGGCACGCGGCCGGCCGAGAGCCGGTCGCGCAGGGTGAACGCGAGCCGATTGCCCCGGTCGCTGTGCACGGGGCACTCGTCAACGGGCACTACTCGCGTTGACTGCGCCCGAAAGTGGCCCATTACGATGCGCCGGCTGGCCGAATCGGGCGTGAAGACAAAGGAGACCTTCTGGCGAAACCCCGCCTCGCGCGGCGACGCCACGATGGGCGCGCAGCGCGCAGCCGGGAACCACTGGCGCATGAGCTCCTGCTTGGCCGCCAACTGCGCCGCATAGGGCACGCCGGGCAGGCTGCATCCGCCGCATACGCCGAAGTGGCGGCAGATCACTTCACGTCGAGCAGCTCGACTTCGAAGAGCAGCGTGGCGTTGGGCGGGATGACTCCGCCGGCTCCGCGGGCGCCATAGCCCATGTCGGGTGGAATGGTCAGCACCCGTGTGCCGCCCACCTTCATGCCCTTCACGCCTTCATCCCAGCCGCGAATGACTTCACCGGCCCCGAGCGAGAATTCGAAAGGCTCGTTGCGGTCCTTCGAGCTGTCGAACTTCACCCCCTTCTTGTCGGCGCGGCTGTCATCGTAGAGCCAACCCGTGTAATGGACGACAACGCGGCGGCCGGAGGCGGCCTCGGCGCCGGAGCCGGTCTTCGTGTCGGTCGTCTGGAATGGCATCTGGGCAGCTCCGCCTCCGCTGCACGCCGCCAGCGCGACCACGAGGAGGACAATGGGAAGGAGATTGGACATGGGTATCTCGTCATCGGGCTCTGATGCCACGACCGCTGCTCCAGGACGCTCGAGAGCAGCGAGGGTGGCGGAGGGAGAGGGATTCGAACCCCCGGAACCGTTTCCGGTTCAGTGGTTTTCAAGACCACCGCCATCGACCGCTCGGCCATCCCTCCGACAAGGCTCTGGGCTCCAGGCTTTGACGCACGAGCGTCAGACTCTAGCCTAGCCCATGGCGCTCGGCCTAGAGCCAGCCCAAAGCCTGGAGCCTAAGTCGTGTTCCCCGGCTCGATGACCGCCCGGCCACCCATGAGCGGGCGCAGTGCTTCGGGGATGACCACCGAGCCGTCTTTCTGCTGGTAGTTCTCGAGCACCGCAATCAAGGTGCGCCCGACGGCCAGGCCCGACCCGTTGAGAGTATGGACGAATTCGGCCTTGCCGGTACCCGCCGGCCGGAACTTGATGTTGGCCCGGCGGGCCTGAAAGCCCTCGCAGTTCGAACAGGAGGAGATCTCCCGGTAGGTCTGCTGGCTCGGCAGCCACACCTCGATGTCGTAGGTCTTCGCCGACGAAAAGCCTATGTCGCCCGTGCACAGCATCACCGTGCGGTAGGGCAGGCCGAGCGTCTGCAGCACCTGCTCGGCGTCGGCGGTGAGGCCTTCGAGCTCGTCATAGGAGCTCTCGGGAGTGGTGAACTTCACCAGCTCGACCTTGTCGAACTGATGCTGGCGGATGAGCCCACGCACGTCCGCGCCGTAGGAGCCGGCCTCGCTTCGGAAGCACGGCGTGTAGGCCGCGTACTTGAGCGGCAACCGCCGGCCGTCGAGAATCTCCCCGCGATAGAGGTTGGTGACGGGCACCTCGGCCGTGGGGAT